>Ga0256845_1000610_pt1 | contig 32992 bp, 27 predicted proteins | sample RiftiametaG_FD_189101 | JGI IMG/M metagenome (GOLD analysis project Ga0256845, IMG submission 189101) | Tube worm associated microbial communities from hydrothermal vent at the East Pacific Rise, Pacific Ocean - Riftia | ecosystem: Host-associated > Annelida > Integument > Unclassified ...
CAGCGCTGAATCTTAATGATACTTGAACAGAGTAATTTGTTTAGCGGGTCGTTGTAGTGGAAGAACAAAGGGGCGAGAATTTGGCGTTTTTTAGCCAAATGTAGCAACTTTGCTCAGCGCCGAGCTGAGTGGAACTACAACGTACGTATATACGGAACTGTTCCGTATATTTCCTATATATCTAGACCCTGTATTTTTTTATAAAATATTTTTTTGGCTTGATATATAGACAATCTAGGCGAAAATATTCATAACTCAAAATCATCTAAAGGGTTTTTGGGGTTGGCTTAGGGGGTGAAGTGGAAATCCTTCCCGATTTTTTTTATCGGGAAGATTGGGAACGAAAAACCCGACCGTAGGGGCGAAATAGCCCCGTGAGTGCAACGACAGGGAAGCCCCAACAATACATGAGTTAAATTATTTATTGAGGGCTAATTATGATTAGAATAAACTCTCCCTATGATATTAAATGTGAAAGGCTTAACTTTGCTGACTAATTAGATACAAAACTATGGAAAAGACACTAACATATAAAGTAAAAGACATGAGCTTAGCAGCTTTTGGTCGTAAAGAAATCACATTAGCAGAAGCTGAAATGCCTGGGCTAATGTCCTTGAGAGAGGAATATAAAAATGAGCAACCGCTTAAAGGTTCTCGTATAGCGGGTTGTCTTCACATGACTATCCAAACTGCTGTTTTGATTGAAACATTGTTGGATTTGGGTGCTGAGGTAACTTGGTCTTCATGTAATATTTTTTCTACACAAGATCATGCAGCAGCAGCTATTGCTGAAGCAGGAGTCCCTGTGTATGCTTGGAAAGGCATGAATGATGAAGAGTTTAATTGGTGTATTGAGCAAACTTTATTTGCTTTTGAAGGTGGAAAACCATTAAACATGATTCTTGATGATGGAGGTGATTTGACAAATATGGTTTTTGACCAGTTCCCGGAATTAGCAAAAGGTATTAAAGGACTTTCTGAAGAAACAACAACAGGGGTACATAGGTTGGTAGAGAGAGAAAATAACGGGACTTTATTAGTTCCTGCTATTAATGTAAATGATTCTGTAACTAAGTCTAAATTTGACAATAAATACGGCTGTAAAGAGTCATTGGTAGATGCGATTCGTCGTGCTACAGATGTAATGCTAGCAGGAAAAGTGGCTATCGTAGCTGGATATGGTGATGTAGGGAAAGGTTCTGCGGCATCTCTAAAAGGGGCTGGTGCTCGTGTAATCGTGACTGAGATAGATCCTATCTGTGCATTGCAAGCAGCGATGGATGGGTTTGAGGTAAAGAAAATGGATGATGCTTGTAGTGAGGGAGATATTCTAGTGACAACTACTGGTAACAAAGACATTATCAGGGGAAGTCATTTTGAAAAAATGAAAGACAAAGCAATCGTTTGTAATATCGGACACTTTGATAACGAAATTGATGTACCTTGGCTTAATAATAATGCTTCTAAAGATGAGGTAAAACCTCAGGTAGATCTTTATACGCTTAAGAGTGGTAGACAAATTATTCTATTGGCAGAGGGTCGTTTAGTAAATCTTGGTTGTGCAACAGGGCATCCATCATTTGTAATGTCTAACTCGTTTACAAATCAAACTTTGGCACAAATAGAGCTTTGGAATAACAGTGATAAGTACGAAAACAAGGTATATATGCTTCCAAAATATTTAGATGAAAAAGTTGCTCGTTTGCACTTGGCTAAAATCGGAGTAGTACTTGAGAAATTATCTGAAGAACAAGCTTCTTATATTGGTGTAACTGTAGACGGACCGTACAAGCCTGAACATTATAGATACTAATCTTTAATACTTTATTTTATTAAGAAAGCACAAACATATCGTTTGTGCTTTTTTTGTTTGAATTTTTAAGACTATCCAAAAACTTTTCCTCCTTCGCTACAATTTTGACAGATGTCGATGTGTTTTCTTCCCTTTAAGAGTTTCATTCGGAATGTCCGATACGCTTCCGAAAACCAAATTGTTTTAAAATCTTTATCTTGAATTGAACCTAAAGCGTGTTTGGCATCTTTATCAAAACAACAAGGGACAATAGTACCATCCCAAGTTAACACACAAGAGTGCCACATTCTCCAGCATTGATTGGGTAATTTGTTTTTGATTTGGTATTCGCTGGTCTGTGTGTTTAATTTATATCGAGAATATTTATCTTGTTGAGGGATTAGATTTGATCCATTTTTATAATCATATATTTGTGCCGTTTTGAATACTATATCATCTACCTCATATTCTTTGGCTAGCTGTTTTGCCTCTTCAATTTGATGCTCGTTATGGGCAACTACCAAAAACTGAAAAATGATTTTTGGGCTTTTTGATTTTAAATCTTTCTTGGCTTGCACAATGTTTTTAGTTCCTTCTAACACCTTGTTTAACTCGCCGCCTATTCGGTAACTTTCATAAGTATCTTGGCTAGTGCCGTCTATAGAGATAATGAGCTTATCTAAACCTGACTCTACGGTTTTAAAGGCGTTGCTAGGGTTCAAGTAATGTGCATTAGTAGACGTCGCAACATAGACATTAGCGGAAGCGATTTTGACTAAATCAAAAAAATGAGGATGGAGATATGGTTCACCCTGAAAGTACAAAGTAAGGTACATTAGGTGATGATGCATCTGATCAATAATTTTCTGAAAAAGAGCAAGATCCATCATACCAGTAGGGCGAGTAAATGACCTCAATCCACTAGGACACTCAGGACAACGAAGGTTGCAAGAAGTGGTTGGCTCAATAGAAACGCTATCGGGTAATCCCCACTGCACAGGTCTTTTTAACCAAATAGATACATAATATGAAGTGACTAGCTTAGTTAAATTAAATAATTTGGGAAAAGTAAACCGTTTCCAATTTTTCATCTAACGCAAATAATATAGCAACGATGCGTTGAGCCCTTGTGAAGACGTTGTACTAGGGGCAAGCAAAGCTTCTAATACGTTTGCATTTACGAGTAAATGTACTCGGTTGGCAATCACCCATTCATAATTTAATATAATGTCTTTATAACCATATCCTCCTGCTTGTAAGGTCAAGCCTAATGCGTGTTTTTTGAGCTTATACATTGGATTAAGATAAACCAAAGGGATGGCCCCCGCTGTTGTATAAACCCTAACGCCCGCTCTCATGCTTATGTTTTTTCTTATTTTTGCTTTCGCTAAAAAGTGAACATTACCTGCCGTGCGATAAGTAAACGAACTGTTTTGGCTGGTCAAGCCTAAGATTTCATCCAGTTTTATTTTGCTGTTAAACGAAGCACTAGGGTTAAGTAAGTTAATTTGATAAGGAGTTAACGCTTTATCAATCGTCCCTTTTGTGTGTTTGAGGGATTTCCATTTGATAAATCCAATATCATCAGCTTCAAGCCTAAATAATAATTCATCTGACACGTCATATTGCACACTAGCATCAAATGACAAGCCGAGCCCACTCCAGTCCTTCCCCGAATGACTGTCAGATGTAATAGACCTTATTTTTCCTTTTGCCAAAATTTCTGTACCGTCTTGGGCTGTAAACAAAGAGCCATCCTCAATAGAAAAAAAATCCAAATAAGAACCTTTGAGAACATTAAGACTTCCGCCAAAAGTAAATTTATTGATGTTTTTCTCAAGCCCAAAGCCCAAAGATTGGTACAGTTGAGTCACAAAAATAGTATTACCAAGGTTCAAATCTTGACCTCTAAACTGTTTGTTTCCATACATAGTAAGTTTTAAAAAATTAGCATTGATTTGTGCAAAAGAATTGGATCTCTGTCGAAGGTTTACCGACCAATTTATTTTTTTTCCTCCTGTTTTATACCCTAATTGAATATAACTATTGTCACTATACCGAGTGTTAAATTTATCTAAACGATTAACCACATCTTGCTTGACTTCATTAGTAAAGAAACCATCTGAGTAAACCTTGTTTATCAATGAGTTGGTAATAGAAGAAGATTGTATGCTTACCCCCCCTTCTAAACTGATAATTGCTTTAATACTATCAACTTCTAAGATAGTTTGCTGATTTTGTGCCAAGCCTAAGCTAGTGACAGTCAGTAAAATTATTGATACTATTTTTTTCATTTAATTACTTTATAAGGTCTTTGTTGACAATAAGTCCTACATCACCTACTAATGTGATTTTAATTGTGTTATCACTCTGTATTTTAACATATTCTATCATGTCTGAAGTGTTAAATTTTACATCATATTTAATATGTGCAGCATTTAATATTTTATGTAACCTAGCCTTCGGCATATCAAAAACATAAGAACTTCTTGCCGTTTCTACAGAAACTCCATTGACGTCTACTGCTGGAGATAAAAAGGATTTACTTGTGCTGAGGCTGTCTATTATATCATAATTATCATTCATAAAAATAATATTTAGGTTACCTGATGCGGGAATACTATTATCTAGTAGTAAGTATATTTTTTCATTTTTTAAAATATCGGGTATATCAATCTGGTTAATTGCAAAGTCGGCTGTATCTGATAAATAAAAACCTTTTACATTCATCTCTAAAGGAATTTCTATAATTGCTTTAGGGGTAATGGCAGTGATTTTTTGAGCAAAATTACTATATGGGGGCGTGTTTCCGTTAGGGTTAGTTATGATTTCAAAATCATAAACAAGGCTATCGGGTTGGATGCTTATAAGTGCCGCCGTGTTGGGAATTTCAATTTCGGTGGTGACTGGTGTAATGATTTTGTTATTTTCTAATGCTGGTAAAATCGGATGGGTAATTCCAGAAACAGATGCTTGAGTGCCTTTTTTAGTGTTATACGCCGTTAAGGTTTTGACGTGTAGTTGTGCTGGAATCACAAAACCATTTTCTATCGTTAATTTAAAATTAACATTTTTGAATTTGATTTCATCTGCTGAAAATTGATCTAATCCCTCAAAATGAACTCCCTCTGTGATCGAAAAAGTATCTTGACCCGCATATCCTTTAATGTTTTGTGGTTTTATTTTAGTTACCTGAATCAGTATAAAGATAGAGTCTTGTAAAGACATTGATATTTGCTGCCCTGTAGAGTCAATATGACCTACTAAACTGCTAAAAAATGTATTGAATAAGCTACCATTGCCTAGTCCTAAAGGATCTCCTGTTAGGTCTAAGTGGTATTCATTAAAATAAAAATTTGCTACAACAGAATCAGCAGTCCCGTTACCTGGGGCAGCAGGTAAAATAGTGTCGACTACAAATGTTTGCCCATTTTTAATGGCAGAAATAATCTTATACGTAAAAAACATTTTGGTTGGGATTGTACTATATGCTGATACTTTTACTGTCCCTTTGTCGATATCTGTCCAAAGAAGCTCTACATCTCCTACGTCTGTGAGCCTTGTAGTGTCTTGAAAATCAACTACGTCTTGGGCAGGAAAAATTGCGGTAGCTGAGCTTACTTTTATATTACTAATACCCACTTTAAATCGTAGAAAATCGGCATAATTAATTAAAATATTACCAACAAATCCAGTTGGGAGAGTAAGGTGTACGTTGTCTATAGTTATATCTAGCTTACCCTCTATGGCTTGTCCATTTAATTCCTGAGCAAGATCTTCTGTAAAAGAAGAAGTCTTTCTGCTTTTTATATTATTATACGTTTTTTGAAATAATAATATACCACTACTACTATTTCTAATGGTAATGCGTATTTCTGCTAAATCTAAAGGGAGTTGGTTTTCTATTTCGATATTCAAATCACCTTTTGTCAAAACTGCTGAGGTAATGAAATTACTAAAATCTATAGACTGAGCTGGTAAAGGCGGAACGTTTATCCCTGCACCCAAAAAGAAACTAGGAATAGCAGTTCCGTCAGCAATAGGAGTAGGCAAGGAGCTTATAATGTCTCCCAAAGTAATTTGATTATTAAACTCTTGAGAAGCCAACTCTAACGTTTGTAGTTTAATTGTTTTTTCAAATGGTTTTGTGCCTATTTCTATAATCGTATCAAGGTTAAGTAAAATAGGGTGAATATCTTGTTTATACACAAAAGACAAGTCTTTTCCATTTTGAACAAAAGTAGTATCTGTTTTGACTAAGTTTTCGATACTCATCTCACCTGTTATGAGAGGTGCAATTATTTCGGTCTCCCAGCTTACATCTTTAAAATCCTTCTGACAGGCAGATAATATTAACCACGCCATTAATAAATATGATATTTTATCAATCAGTTTCATATACTTTGTGTTTTTGTGATAACAAAAATAAACCTAGAAATGTTATTGCCCCATTTAGCAATAGAATCTCAAATCCAAATTTATAAATTTCTTTTTCAATTAGATAATAGTTTAACCCATAACAAAAGATAGGTGATAAGACGCAAACAACCCATACCCATTTATCTTTTACTTTAATACTAGTAAACAAACCAAAGGTAAACAAGCCTAACAAAGGACCATAAGTATATCCTGCCGCCGTAAATAATTGTTTAATTACGGCTTCGTCAATATAAGATTTAAAAACAACAACTACAATAAATAATAGAAAACTAAAGCCAATATGAACCAAGTAGCGTTCTGTTGTTTTAACTTCGTTTGATTTTTTACCCCAAATATCTATAATGAAACTTGTAGTAAGTGCTGTAAGTGCAGAGTCAGCACTAGAATAAGCTGCTGCAGTAATCCCCAACAAAAATATGACCATTGGAAATACACCTAAGTATTGAAATGATAAAGTAGGAAACAATTCATCAGTAAGGGCTGGGGCTTGAATCCCTTTTTGCTCGCAATAAATGTACAATAATGCTCCTAAAATTAAAAAGAAAAAATTAACAATTACCAAAATCCCTGAAAAAACATAAATGTTTTTTTTCGCTTTTTTGATAGAGTTAATGGTTAGATTTTTTTGCATCATATCTTGGTCTAACCCAGTCATGACGATAGCAATAAACATTCCGTTGATAATACCTAACCACCAGTGATTGTCCGCTTTTGCATTGTCTAAAAGATTGGTGTATTTGGATGTAGACAATTGATTAATTGTTTCACTAAAATTCCAGTCCAATGATGTTGTAATCACATAAATACTAATACCCAAAGACAGCAACATAAATAAGGTTTGTAAAGCATCGGTATAAACAATGGTTTTAATCCCACCTTTGAAGGTGTAAACCCAGATAAGTAAAATAGTAACCAATACAGAAATCCAAAAAGGAATGCTTTGATTAGGAAAAATGTCAGGGTTTGCGAAAACAAATTGATGTAAAACCCCTGCTACTAAAAATAACCTAAAGGCTGCGCCTATCACACGAGATAAAATAAAATAAGAAGCTCCTACTTTATACGAGGTATCACCAAATCGTTGTGCAAGATATTCATAAATAGAAGTAACATTTAACCTATAATACATTGGTAACAAAACTTCAGCAATAATAGCATAGCCTAACACGTAGCCAAATACCATAAACATATAAGTGAAATGTTGACCTGCTACCCAGCCAGGGATAGAGATAAATGTAACACCACTCAAAGAAGCCCCTATCATCCCAAAAGCGACTAAATACCAAGGAGATTGACGGTTTCCTGTGAAGAAAGTATCCTTGTTGCTATTCCGAGAAGTGAGGTATGAAATCAGAATTAATATTAAAAAATATCCTGCTAATGTGACTAGAATAATTCCCGACTTGCTACTTAATTCCATAATTAAACATAAGAGTAAGTCTTAAAAGTCCCTATTTTTTTGTAAATTTGCTAAGATTTAATCAAAAATTATTTGCTATGATTAGTAATAATCTTCCAGAATTAGAAGAAAAAATACAAACTGTAAGCACAGAGAACGCTCATGAATTAATGGTGTTTAATGATGAAATAAATACTTTTGAGCATGTGATTGATACACTAATGGACATTTGTGAGCACTCAGCGGAGCAAGCAGAGCAATGTACGTTAATCATCCATAACAATGGAAAATGCACCGTCAACAATGGTAGTTTTGACTCTCTTGCATCACAACGAGATGCGATTTGCAAAAGGGGCATTAACGCAGAGATTTTATAATTGATGCACTTCCCTTCTGTCCTTGTAGAAAAAGCGGTTAAAGAACTTTCCAAGCTACCTTCAATAGGTACTAAATCGGCGTTGAGGTTAGTCTTACACATTCTCAAACAGGATGTGTATTATGCGGAGAGTTTAGCGGAAGCAATTCAAGAGGTAAGAAAAAATATAAAGTACTGCCAAAAATGTCATTCAATATCTGATCATAATATTTGCTCGATTTGTACTAATCAAGCTAGAGATAAAAGTCTCATTTGCGTAGTAGAGGAAACTAAAGATGTGTTAGCAATAGAAAACACTAATCAATATTTTGGGCAATATCACGTGCTTGGTGGCGTTATATCGCCAATTGAAGGAATAAGTATAGCAGACCTTAAAATCCAATCTTTATTAACAAGGGTCAAAGAAGATGAAGTTAAAGAAATAATATTAGCTTTAAGCTCAACTATGGAAGGTGATACAACAAGCTTTTATTTATCAAAAAAACTCAAAGAAATAGGTGTACAGGTTACTTCTATTGCAAGAGGAGTACCTGTAGGTGGTGAAATTGAATATGCTGATGAAATTACATTGGCGAGAAGTATTTTAAACAGAACAGAATTTTGATAAAACTGTCCATTATCATTGTTAATTATAATGTTTGTTATTTTTTGGAACAAGCACTGAAATCGGTTCAAAAAGCAACTCAAAATATTGATGCGGAAATATTTGTTGTAGACAATGATTCAGCTGATAAGTCTGTAGAGTTAGTAAAGGAAAAGTTTTCCGATATAATTTTAATTGACAATAAAGAAAACTTAGGGTTTTCTAAAGCTAATAACCAAGCCATACATCAAGCCAAAGGTGAATATGTTTTATTATTAAATCCTGATACAATTGTTGAGGAAGATACGTTTGAAAAATGTATCGAGTTTATGGATACACATCCTGATGCAGGTGGACTAGGTGTAAAAATGGTAGATGGAAAAGGTGAGTTCTTGCCTGAGTCTAAAAGAGGATTACCTACTCCTTGGGTTGCTTTTTATAAAATATCTGGCCTGTCAGCATTATTTCCTAAATCAAAAACTTTTGGGAAATACCATTTAGGTTACCTTGACAAGAAAAAAACGCATGAGATTGATGTTTTATCTGGAGCGTTTATGTTCATGCGGAAAGAAGCTTTAGATAAGGTTGGAGTACTTGATGAAGATTATTTCATGTATGGGGAGGATATAGATTTATCATACCGAATCATACAGGGTGGATATAAGAATTATTATTATCCGCATACTAGAATCATTCATTACAAAGGAGAAAGTACAAAAAAAACATCTGTTAATTATGTTTTTATTTTTTATGGTGCGATGAAAAAATTTGCTAAAAAGCATTTTTCACCTAAAAAAGCAGGTTTGTTTAATGTCTTAATTAACATTGCGATTTACTCGAAGGCTGTACTTGATATTATAAAAAATCTACTCAGAGATGTTCGCGGATCACTAGTTAGTGGTGGGTTAATATGGGCTTGCATGTATTTTATTACCAAATATTGGGAATCACATTATAAACCAGAAAATAGTCATTTTCCTTTACAATATTTCACTATTATTTTACCGATATATGTATTAGTGTGGTTAGCCACTAATTATTATAGCGGAGGCAATGATAAGCCTTTAAAGTTTTTTAAGATTATTAGAGGAGCAATAATAGGGGTTTTAGTCATAGCAGCAGTATCCAACTTTATAGACATGTACCGATATTCTAAGGCCTTAATTATTTTAGGAGGTATTGTCAGTATTGTAGTGCTTAGTCTCAAGCAAATCATCACTTATTACCTCACACATAAAAGCTTAAGTTTTGGTAAAGAAAAAGAAAACAAAATAGCAATTATAGGTACTAAAACCGAATATGACAGGGTAATTCGGTTGCTGATCTCTTTACATCTTAATGTAAAGTCTTTAGGTTATATTTCGGCAGAGGATATAAATGATTCGGATAAAAACTACCTTGGATCTCTGCATCAAATAGATGAAATTATAAATATTCATCAAATAGATGAAATTATTTTCTGTTCTAAAGATATTGATACTCAAACGGTTATTTCTACCATGATGAGCCTTAGTAGTAAGTTTATTAGTTTCAAAATCACTCCAGATAACAGTGATTATATCATAGGTAGTGACTCTCGCAATCACCCTGGGGATTTGTACGCCATTGAGATCAAACTTAATATTAGTAAAAACTCTAATTTAAGAAATAAACGTACATTAGACATTTTATCTTCGATCTTATTCTTACTGACTTTTCCTATTAGTACATGGTTTGTTAAACAAAAAACCATGTACCTAAGCAATAGTCTTAGCGTGCTATTAGGAAGTCAATCCTGGGTAGGATTTTCTGAGTACAAAGATTTATCTCTTCCTAAGCTTAAAAAAGGTGTTATCTCACCCACAACAGAATTGCCTAATAATCGTAATAATATACAGATTAAAAAACAACTGGATTTTTTATACGCCAAAAACTATCAAGTGATTGATGATATCAAATTGATTTTTAAATTCTTCCCTCTTCTTGGAGGTACAAGTAAATAGGCTAGTGAGGGTTAAAACTCTTTTATCAAAACATAACGATGTATATACTCTTAGTTACCTACAAGTAAAAAATCTAGATAAAATGAAATATCAACTAAAAAATACACTTAGAAAATCATTTTTAAAAGCAAAAAAGGAACTAAGACCGTTGCAAGGTGAGTAGTTTATTTTTCGTATCTTTGTGAGGGGCAATACCTGATTATGAAATTATGGAAAATTTATTACAACCTAATATTCGAATTATTGTTGTGGGCTTATTGCTTTCGATGAGTTTGAACACTGTCTCTGCAGTAACATATACCTCTACTCAAAATGGTTCTTGGTCTGATGCTTCTACATGGGGTGGTGTTGGCCCACCATCAGCTACAGGAGCTGGTGGTGATGTTTTTATTATTAATCATACTGTAACAAGATCATTTACAAATGGTTTTGGTGCAAGAATTTTTACCATAAATAATGGGGGGACATTACATAATATTGGAAAATTAAATTTTGGATTTGGAGGAGAAATAACGATAAATTTAGGTGGGACAATATCAAGTAATGATGAAATTGTAATTAATACAGGGGGAGGGGGTGCACCTACTAATGTTATCAATGGGACTTTGAGTGCTAATACGATTACTATTAATTCCTCTAAAACAATAGGTACTCCTACTATTACAGCAACAGACTTTATTATAGAGGGTAGTGCTCAATTTAATATTACCGGAGGTTCAATCACAACTACTGATGAGATTATAGTTAAAGGAAGTGGGACCTCTACTATAGGTGCTGAGATAACTGCAGGAACTTCCTTTACTGTACAAAATGGTGTGAATTTAACAGTTACTGGCGACATTATGGTTGGTACTGATTTTAATATTTTTGGGTCAAATGCAGTAATTCTTACTAGTGGTACAATTGATATAGGAGGGGGGTTAAACGGGGGTAGCGGATCGGCAAATTTAACAATCAACGGTTCACTTACCGCAACTGATATTAGCCTAGGGGGTACTACTACTCTTAAAGGTACAGGTGATTTTACATATAACACCTATAATCAGGCAAACGGAACAGGAGTTACTTGTGGGGGAGTTAAACCAGTGATTCCGACCCCACTCGCAGGGCCTGCCTCTTATGATTTAGCTACTTGTGCTGGCGGTCTTCTTCCCGTGATATTTTCTTACTTTGACGTGAGTTGTAGTAATGGTGACATTCAGTTAATTTGGGAGACATCAAAAGAAAAAAATAATTCTCATTTTAACATAGAGGGTTCAGTAGATGCTACTTCGTTTCAGAAGGTTGGAGAGGTCATAGGGAGTGGTACAACTTACAAACCTACTGTGTATTCATATATACTAGAAACTCAGTCTGATTATAAATATTACAGACTCAAACAGGTAGATTATGATAGAGAATTTGATCACTCAAATGTGGTGTCAGCTACTTGTAAAGTACTCAGTGATATTATACTCTTCCCAACAGTAAGCTTAAATGCTTTGTTTACTTTAAGGGTGATAAATCCTGAAGAAATTCTTTATATAGATTTATATTCTATACAAGGAAAAAAGGTACATAGCCAAGTGATAGAGTATCCTGTAGTAAATAATAAACTAAGCTTCCAAGGCTTAGCAAGTGGTGCTTATATAGCTAGAGTGAGATCAAATTCAGGACTTATAACAGCAAAAATTATTATCGAGTAAGTTAAAACTTTAGGTACAATTCTATTTTTTGAATCGTAAGAGAATCTACTCCAGACTTATAAACATCTTGAAGGTTATTAAACTCATGCTTATCTCGATAGTTGGCGATTTTCTTTACAGATGAGTAATCCAAATAGCCATGACTGAGTAATTCTTTAAAAGTAAGTTGATTGATTTTAATATATTGATTTGGAACAAGCACTTCTTTTACTATTTGTTTCTTCAGTGCCTCAATTGTCTCTGGCGGAAGTCCATAGACCTCTTTAAGTTGAGCGGTGGACACAAACCCCCAAACTCTATTTCTATATTTGACAATCCGTTGAGCAAAAACGTTTCCAATTCCTTTTATCTTTTTTAAATCACTTGTATCAGCTGAGTTTAAATAAATAAAGGGTTCTCTTATAATGACTTGAGCAGGCTTTCGCTCTACATATTGAGGGAAACGTTCATTATTAGACTGTGTTCTCTTTCTTTTTTTATGGGATTTTTGATTTTTTTCTTTCGGATAATAATTGTTCTCGGATTGTTTTTCTTGAATTGCTATTTTTCTTTCTATATCAAGAGGGATATCAATAGATACTTCTTCGATAGGTGCGGGGCTTAAGCTATATCGATAAACTATTGGGACAAGCATAAAAAATATAACAGTAAGTAAAAGTAAAAAGCTACCTCTCACTTCCTGTTCAGTAAATTCTAAATAATCCCTTAACCATTTGCGAAATTTATCCATGAGATACTCCAATGTGCTTGAGGTAACGACTAAGCTCTTTCTTTACTTTAGGCATTAAAAAGTATAACCCAATAATATTTGGGAAGCTCATTGCTAATATCATAATGTCAGAAAATTCTAATACAGCCCCCATACTAGAAGCAGCTCCTATAACTACAAATACACAAAAAAGAGTTTTATAAACAACCATACTTGGGATAGAGTGACCAAACAAATAACCCCAAGACTGAGCTCCATAATAAGACCAAGAAATCATAGTAGAAAAAGCAAAAAGTATAGCGGCTAGCATAATTACATATTTGGCCCAAGGTATGACGGAGCTAAATGCTTCGGAGGTTAAAGCCACGCCTTCATAGTCAGTATTGTTATAATAGCCTGTAATGATAAGGACTAAGGCCGTCATTGTACAGACTACAACAGTATCAATAAATGGCTCTAATAAAGAGACAATACCTTCGCTTGCTGGATATTTTGTTTTAACAGCGGCATGAGCGATTGATGCTGACCCCACTCCAGCTTCGTTAGAGAAAGCTGCTCTTTGAATTCCGACCACCATTATTCCAATTACTCCTCCAATACCTGCTTTTAAGCTAAAAGCACTTGTGAAAATCAAGCCAAAAGCCCATGGGATTTTAGTGAAGTGTGCAAAAAGAACAATCAACGCGGCAAAAACATATATACCTACCATAAAAGGAACAATCTTATCAGTAACTTTTGCAATACTTTTGATACCACCGATAATCACTACTGCTACTAATATTGCCATTATAACACCAAAAAACCAACCATTATTGATAAACCAAGTACCTTGTAATGACTCTAGAGTGGCTATTTGTTTGAAGGCTTGATTAGATTGAAACATATTGCCCCCACCAAAAGAGCCTAAAACTGCGAAAACTGCAAAAATAACCGCAAGCACTTTTCCTAAACTCTTTACTCCAGCTTCTTTTAAGCCTTGCTCTAGGTAGTACATTGGTCCTCCTCTTACTTCTCCTTGGTCGTTTACTTTTCTGTATTTCACACCCAATGTGCATTCTACAAATTTTGAAGACATTCCTAATAGGCCTGCTAAAATCATCCAAAAAGTAGCACCAGGACCGCCTAGACTAATAGCTGCGGCTACTCCTGCTATGTTCCCTAAACCTACTGTCCCCGAGAGGGCTGCAGTAAGTGCTTGAAAATGTGACACTTCCCCTTCTTCTTGAGATTCTTTATCATCATATTTTCCCCGTACTATATTAATCGCCGTTTTGAATAATCTGATATTAACAAACTTAAAATAAAAAGTAAAAAACACTGCCCCAACAAATAGCCAGACTACAATAAGAGGCAAGGAGACTGTATCACCTATTTTTACAGCGTACATGAGGTATGAAAAAGGCTTGGTAACATACTTCGCAAAAAACTCATTAATGTTTTCATCTATATTTCCTGCGGAAGCAGATAAATTCATTAATAATAATATCAGTACACTAAATATCTTTTTCATTGATTTTGAATTTGTTGGTGTAGTAAAGCAATTCCCTCATCAAACGAATGAGGTTTGTAGCCTAACTCTTTTTTTGCTTTCTCTATAATAAACCCTGTTTTTGATGGTCTTTTTGCAGTTTGTTGAAATTTAAAACCATCCGTTTTATGTATTAACGATTCATCTAGTTTAAAATATTTCGCAGTTTTGATTGCCATTTTGTATGGTGTAAGTACTTCTTTACCTGATATATTATAAATGCCTTTAGCGTGCTGTTTCACTATTAAATAACAACCCATTGCTAGATCTTCTGCCAAAGTAGGACTTCTAAACTGGTCGGTAACAACATGAATATCTTTGCCTTCTTCAAGACTATTCTTAACCCAAAGTATAATATTAGAACGGCTCATGCCAACTGTAATTCCATAAACAAGTACAGTGCGCACTATTGCCCAGTCACAAGTAGACTTAAAAATAATTTTTTCACTTTTTAATTTACTTTCTCCATAATAGCTCAAAGGCTTTGGAATAGCAGATTCCTCATCATAAGGTCCTTCTGTACCGTCAAAAATGAAGTCTGTAGATAAATGAGTGAAATGAACATTGTTTTTCTCACAGGCTTTTATTAAATATTCAACTGCATTTACATTGAGTAGCGTACATGATTCTTTTTCTATTTCGCATTGATCTACATTAGTCATTGCCGCAGTATGAATTACATAATCAGGTTGCTCATCTGTGATAATTTTCATGACTTCAGTTTTATCGGTAACATCCATGGGTTTAAAAATAAAACCTTCTTTATCTTGAATACGATTATTTCCTCTAGCAGTAGCCACAAAATCAAAGTCTCCTTTTTCTTTTAGTAGTTTTACTAATTTTTGTCCCAATAGACCATTAGAACCTGTGATTAAAATTTTCTTTTTATTCTGCACCTTCTTCTTTTATAATAACTGGGTATTGATACCCAGTCCATGCTGTTACAGAATCCCTAGGAACTGTTTCAGTTGTGATGGTCATCAATATATTTACCTTAGGTCTATCTCTTGTATTTTTGGGTTGTAGGGCAATCCTAGAAACTACTTCTAGCCCTTCAAACACTTCTCCAAATACGGTGTAATTTTTATCTAAAAAATGAGTACCTTCTTTTGGTTCAACAATATAAAACTGACTTCCACTAGAACGTTTGTCTGGATTACTAGGCCCACCGATTCTGGCCGCAGCTAACGCACCTCTTTTGTGTTCAAATTGAGAAAAGAATTCTGCGGGAACTGTGTACCCAGGTCCTCCTTGTCCATCATTATTAGGGTCTTCATCCTTAGAGTTTGGGTCTCCGCCCTGAATCATAAATCCTGAGATAATTCTATGAAAAGTAGTAGAATCATAAAACCCTTCTTTTGTGAGCTTTAAGAAGTTAGCTTTGTGAGCCTTTGTCTCTTCATATAACACAGCCTTTATTTCTCCAAACTTGGTATTGATAACAATTATCTCATCTGTTGGGATTACTGTTTCTTTATGTTGTTTGCAACAAGTTTTTGATTTTTTTGCGCAAGCAGTGAATATTAAAACTGTTGCGATACCTAATATTATTTGTTTCATTTTTTTTCTTTTATAGATTTTAAAATTTCTTTTCCGCCATTTTTAAGTACCCATTCTGCCAATTGCTCTCCTATTTCTTCGCTTTGCAATAAATCACCTTTTATTGTTTTTTCTACTTTTTTATTTCCGTCAAGGCTTACTATTCCTGCTGTCATTGTCATTGACATACCTTTATGCGTAGCGTGTCCATAAGACGGAATGCTACAGCCCCCTTCTAGTACGGCTAGATAAGCTCGTTCTGCTTCAATGCAAAAGGCAGTTTCTTCGTGATTAAGTTGATTTTGAATGGTTTCGAGCATTCCAATATCAATTTTATCAATACAAATTTGTATAGCCACAGAGCCTTGACCTACAGGAGGTACAAACTGCTTCATGTCTAACTCTTGTACAATATATTTGTTGAGCTTCATACGATTGACTCCAGCATAAGCCAAGATCATGGCATCACAAGATCCATCTTTCATTTTCTGGAAGCGAGTTTGAAGATTGCCTCTCATGTCTACAATCTTAGCTTTGGGGTAATTGCTTTTTAAAATCGCCACTCTTCTTGTAGATGAAGTACCTATTGTGATTTCATCATCAATTAAAATGTCTTTATTATAGCTCACCAAAACATCACAAGCTTTTTCTCTTTTGCCAAAAGCAATTAGTGGTAAATCGTTTGGTAGTATTGCCATTACATCTTTGGCACTGTGTACGGCAATGTCTATTTCACCTTTTCTAAGAGCTGTTTCTAATTCTTCAGTAAAGACTCCTTTACTTCCTATTTTTGACAATGACTTATCTAATATTTTATCACCTTTAGTTTCGATAATGACCAATTCAGCTTTGATATTGCCATTTTCTTCTAATGAACTTTTGATGTGTTCAGCTTGCCACAGGGCGAGTTTTGAACCTCTAGTGCCTATTTTTATCTTCATTTTGATTTGAATATTTTACTAATGCTAAGCGATAAGTCTAAGAATACTATCTTAGCATTTACGTTACGTTCTATATGGTAATAAGCCTCTTCGAGAAGTGGCACTATATTTTCTAATTTTTCTCTTGTGACTACTACCGAAAATTTCTGAACAAATTGCTTGTCTTCCTCTTGTGCCCTGATTAAGTCTTGCACTTCGCCATGCATTAGCAATATATTTCTCATAGTATTTAATCCAACTTGGAAAAGCATTTTTTGAGCATCTTTACTTGTTTTAGAATATTTATCGGCATCCTTTACAAGGATATCAAACTTCATTCCGTAGCAAGTTCTCATCCAAGTTTGAAAATAAGCTTCTACCTCGTCACTGTTATTGTGGTCTATCAATTTGATTGCTTCATGCAAATCCCCGTCTGCCATTAACGCTATTCTACCAGATTCTTCGGGTAGTAGTTGCATTTTACTCTCCAAAAAAGTAGTGACTTCTACATCTGAGAAGGGCGGAATTTGTACCGATTGACAACGAGAAATAATTGTTGTGATGTTTTTTTCTATATCACTTGTCACTAACAAAAACAAAGTTTTTTCTGGGGGCTCTTCTAAGTTTTTAAGAATTGCATTGGCGGCAGGAATGTTCATTTTCTCTGGCATCCAAACTAAAACAATTTTATAACCTCCTTTAAATGATTTTAAGGATAAAAACTGCTTAATATACCTAGCGTTGTCTACCGAGATAATGCATTGCTTGTTGTCTGCTTGAATCGTTTCTGCCCAATCAAATTCTACTCGATACGGAGATGCGATTAAAAACTCTCTCCAAGTTTTTTGTAAAAACGTTTTATGATTATCGACCTCCTTTCCAGACTTCTTATAGCTAGGGTATACAAAGTGTACGTCAGGATGAATGTGTTTTTCCATTTTCTTACATGAGTCACATTCTCCACAAGCATCATTCTCAACAGTGTTTTCGCAATTGACATAGGTAGCAAAAGCCAATGCTAATGCTAAATTAGCAGAGCCTTTTCTTCCGATAAACATTTGAGCATGTGCTACATGATTTTGTTTAACGGAATTTGTTAAAGCTTGCTTGATATCCGTTAGTCCATATATATCTGAAAATAACATACCTTAGAAAGCAATAAAGCCTTTTAGTTGTTCAGTAACTAAATTTCGTACAAAAGTATCAGAAATTTGACTGCCGTCAAAAATCTTGGTGATTCCTGTTAGCCTAGGCTTTGTGGCGTACACACTACAATTGAGGTAATTTAAAACATCAGTAAAGTGAGATAATCCTAAAGCACCACCTAGTACTCCTGCACTTAAGCCAATCATCGCCGCTTTTTTTCCTTGCACACCGCCAGGAAATTCTAAGCCATCAATAAATACCTTAAGTACCCCAGGAAAAGATCCATTATATTCAGGGATAACAAAATATAGCTTGTCGGCAGATTGAATAATGTTTTTTAATTCATCAAACTGAGGGTTTTTATTGCCATATAAAGCTGATGAGATAATGTCAGAAGGTAGATCTTGAAGGTTGATGATTTTGATTTCTTCTTGAGTTAGAGTTGATAACTCTGACTGAATATACTTAGCCAAAGACGAACTAACAGATTCACTTCTATTTGTTGATGAGATTATGACAATCATAAAATTTATTTTTTTTAGGTAAAATCAAATATAGTCGAATAATTTGTGAGTATCAAGCCATTATTGTGATTGCTAACAAGAGAATTTTTTTTCCTCTTTTGTTATGAGTTTCAAAAGCCGTAATATTGTGAATATTATAAAGAATAAAATTATGGCAAGAGTAGCAGCAATACATACAGACAAAGGAGTAATGAAAGTGGAGTTTTTCGAAAAAGATACTCCCAAAACGGTAGATAATTTTTGTAAACTAGCAGAAGACGGATTTTATGATGGTTTAACGTTTCATCGTGTAATTCCTGATTTTGTAATTCAAGGAGGTTGTCCTGATGGTACAGGAGCAGGTGGTCCAGGTTATTCGATTGATTGTGAGCTTACAGGAGAGAATCAACACCATGATAGAGGAGTTTTGTCGATGGCTCATGCTGGTAGAAATACTGGAGGTTCTCAGTTCTTTGTTTGTCACAGTCGTAGCAATACCCAACATTTGGATCGTAATCATACTTGTTTTGGTAAAGTAGTTGAAAATGTAGAGATTGTAGATGATATCAAAGCTGGGGATAAAATCAATAAAATTGTCATTAGCGAAGTATAAAAAGAAGAATTAACAATATTTAAAAGTCTTCTGTATTAATATGGAAGACTTTTTTTATTTTAGCGGAAGCCAAAAAATGGAAAAAGAAATTATAGAAAGCCTAAAAAAGGTCCAGAAAGCGAGCAGGAAATTAGTACAACTTAAAGATAAAGACATTGCTAATATTTTAAATGAGTTAGCTGATTTGTCATTAAAAAAAGAAAAATTTATTCTAGCCGAAAATCAAAAAGATTTAGCTAGAATGGATAAGGAGAATCCTAAGTATGATAGGTTACTACTTAACTCGGAGAGGTTAAAAGGAATTACAGACGACTTAAGAAATGTAGCTAACTTATCATCTCCACTTCGCCAAGTTTTGGAAGAAAAAATATTAGCTAATGGGATTCATTTGTCGAGAGTAACAGTGCCTTTAGGAGTGATTGGTATTGTGTACGAATCTCGTCCTAATGTTACTTTTGACGTGTTTGCTCTTTGTCTTAAATCAGGTAATGCTTGTGTACTAAAAGGAAGTCGTGATGCAAAAGATTCTAACCTTGCCATCGTATCTTTAATCAAAAAAGTATTGACTAAGTATGGTTTAAAAGATGTTTGTTATCTCGCACCAGCTGAACGAGAAGCGTTGTTGCCAATCCTTCATGCGGTAGATTATATAGACTGTGCGATACCAAGGGGAAGCCAAGGCTTGATTAATTTTGTACGAGAAAATGCCAAAATACCAGTAATAGAAACAGGTGCTGGGATTTGCCATACCTATGTAGATGCTGAAGCAAATACAGCAAAAGCAAAAGCAATTGTAACCAATGCAAAAGCAAGACGGGTGTCAGTTTGTAATGCTTTAGATTGTATGGTGATTCACAAAGATAAGCTAGGCGATATCGTTGATATCATGAGTGACTTAGGAAAATCGCATGATGTAGAGGTTTTTGCTGATAATATCGCTTACGCTAAATTAGAGGGTAATTACCCAACTCAGTTGCTTCATAAGGCTAGCAAAGAATCTTTTGGTACAGAATTTTTGTCGCATAAAATGTCTATTAAAACGGTAGCTAATGTAGATGAAGCACTAGATCATGTAGCAAAGTATAGCTCTAAACACTCGGAAGCAATTGTAACTGAAAATAAAGAGACTGCTGATTATTACCTTCAGAATACGGATGCTGCTTGTGTATATGCGAATGTTTCTACGGCGTTTAGTGATGGTGGACAATTTGGCTTGGGAGCAGAAATCGGGATTTCTACCCAAAAATTACACGCTAGAGGGCCAATGGCCTTGCGTGAACTGACTTCGTATAAGTGGATAGCCATTGGAGATGGTCACATTAGAGAATGATATAGTATATATAGTGATTTGATTGTTTATGAAAAATAAGTGGTTTTATAAAACTTTTCATGAACAGCGATAAAAAAAATAGTTTTGTTGTATAAAGATACTTATCTTGGTCAGATATAAGACTTATGAGTGTTCATAAAAACTCAAGGAATAATGAAAAATAAAATTTGGAAATGGTTGATAGTATTTGCGGTAATTGTAATTACAGTATCATGTAAAAAGAAATATGATTTTGATAATATAAAGCCTCAGGAGGTATATGAAGCAGAATGGGGAGCTCCTTTGTTTCAGTTTACATCTACACTGGCTGATTATCATCAGCAATATTTAGATACAATTAAGCCTAGTACAGGAACTGCTGAAGTCATTGTTGATAATAATAATTTATTTCATTTTATATATAGGAACAGAACTGATTTAGGAACAGCGGAGAGTAATTATTCATTCCCTTCACCGATTAACTTTAATTTAGATTTCACTTCTATTCCTGATAGTAAATGGCCCGTAGGATTGACTGAAGGCATTGTTTCGCCAGGGTTTAATGGTTTTAAAAGTGAGAAATTTACAGATACGTTGTATTTTGATATGCAATCGAGTTTTGGAGCAGATTTATTGGAAGCAAAGTTTAAGGGTGGAAGTCTTGATTTAGCTATTTCTTCTGAATATCAACACATTATTTCTGTTGAGTACAATATTTTGTCGTTTAAGAAAAATGGGGTTATCCCTAATAATACGGGAACGATTCCTGCATCTAGTTCTTGGACTACTTCTATAGATATGACAGGTATGGTAGTAGATTTTAATACGCCAAAAGGAATTAATAAGATAATGGTAGAAGTGATTTCTGAATTTAAATTAATAGGAGGTAATTCTATTGCAAAAACAGACAAAATAAATGCGAATGCTACGGCAACTAACCTTAAGTGGGAGTATGTAAAAGGAAATGTAGGTAATTTCCCAATGACAACGGTTAAATCGGATACAATAGATTTAGATGTGTTTGGAGACTTAAAGGAATTAGAGGATAACTTAGTGATATATGAGCCTTCATTAAGTATGATTTTTGAAAATACTGCAGGAGTAGCAGTAGAAGGAGTTGCTACCAAAATATCTATAATAAAAAGAAATGGTAGTCAAGTAGCTTTAAATTTGAATGATAATCAAATAATAGTAGCCGCAGATGCAACAAATGATTTGTTTGATCTTTCAACCCCTACTACTTCTGAATATTTAGTGGATAATATTAACTCTAATAATCTTGTAGATGCCTTAAAAGGACAAACTGTGGGTATATTTTATGATTTGCAACTAACAGGGAGCGGATCAGTTACAGGTTCTCAAGCTTGGATGAGAGATACTAGTAGGCTGATGCTAAACTCCGTTTTAGATATACCATTTGCTTTATCCGTGAAAGAATACACATTTAGTGATACCGTAAAATGTATGCTCTGTGTAGACGATACCATAAAAGGTGAGGTAGAGTTTGAGTTAAAATTAATCGTAGAAAATGGTTTACCATTAGACGTATTGGTGCAAGGTTATTTTGTAGATACAATAAATCATAATATAATTATTGATTCATTGTTTTCTGGAGATTTAGCCTTGATAGATGCTGCACCAATAGATGCTACAGGAAAAGTAATTTCCCCAAAAATATATACACGATTTATTACTTTGTCGCAAGAGCAATACGAAATGGCTCGAAAACTTGATTTTATATATGTAGCCAAAGGAGTTACTGCTAAGGGTGGAGAAACAGAAGCACGTTTTCACGCAAGTGATATTTTTAATATTAGAGCGGGTGGCAAAGTAAAAATTAAAGTGAACCCAGAAGATTACGAGTAAAAACATTAATAATAGATAAAAGTAATTGTTAGAATTCTTATAAAATAAAGATGAAAAAAACTTTAATAATAATATCATGTTTTATGATGTTTGGACTTAACGCTCAAGTTGAGTACTCTATACAATCCTTGAGGAATGTGTATCAAGCATCTGACTATAATCCAGCATACAGATCTACTTATAGTCTTAGCTTAGGTTTGCCAGGGATTTCGTCTATCTACGGGGCTGTAGGTAATACAGGCTTTAACTTTTCTGATGTAATCACAGAAGAACTAATCAATGGCTCACATAGGTTAGATGTAGATCGTTTGGCGGGCAATATCAGTAGAAAGAAGAATTATCTTTTCGCAGGAGCTCAAGTAAATTTGTTTCACATCCAATTTCAGGAAAAAAATAATTTCTGGTCATTTCATTCTAAGGTAAGAACAGATACTAGGTTTTCCTATCCAAAAGATTTATTTGTATTAGCTGCTGATGGTAACTTAGGTGCTGGTAATCAAATTGATTTATCTGGCTTGGCATTTGACCAAATGTCTTATATAGAAAATGCATTAGGATATAATAAAAAAGTAGGAGATTGGGTATATGGCTTTAAGTTAAAATACCTAATGGGCTTAACCAATATCCGTACCCGTAAGTCTGATCTTACTTGGGACATTAATCAAGATGACATTTACCAATACAAATTTTCAGGAAACTATGAGGTACTCACTGCAGGAATACCTACGATAGATACCGCTGGAAACACCAATGAGTTTGATGAAACTTGGGCAAAACCGCAAGGAAATGGACTTGCAATAGACATAGGAGCGTCATATCAGATTATCCCTAAATTATTACTTTCTGCATCTATTAACGATGTAGGATTTATCCGTTGGAAAAAACATACCTCATCATACAAAGCACAAGAAGACTTTGAGTATGACGGAATTGTGGTAACTATCCAAAGTTTAGAAAAAGGAGAGATAAGCGGACCTGACACTATTGACTATAACTATGAATATACTCAAGGAGAAAAGTACACAACATCAGTACGTGCTAACCTTAACTTATCAGCACGTTACCAGTTATTGAAAAGATTATGGGCAGATGCCGTAATTAACATCTCTGCTTACAGAGGTCTTCGCCCAGGTGGTTCAGTAGGTTTGTACTGGGAGTGGAAACGCTTCTTAAATGTGTCATTATCTAATACAATGTCGTATGGGCGTATGTTAAACCCTGCTTTAGGTTTAGTGATTAAACCGGGACCACTTCAGTTTTATATCGTTACTGATAATATGGCTACATTATTTGCTCCGCTAATGGTTCCAAAGGGCTTGTCTGCACCTTTAATTAATCCATATAAAAGTAAGTCCTTTGGCATTCACGTAGGAATGAACTTAGTATTCGGTAGAGTCAAAGACCAAGAAACATTACAATCAATAGTAAAATAAGAATAACATTATGAGAGCGATTATTATAAGTCTATCATTGATTATTGCGAGTATTTGCACCAGTTGGGCACAAATATTAGAGCCTATTAAATTAAATGAAGAAGTAAATCTACCAGGTTATTCGGTAACAAATCCTATTATATCTCCAGATGGAAAAAGGTTGTATTTTGCAGTATTAAATCATCCTCAAAATAGGTATGGTGAGAAAAAAAGTCAAGATATATGGTATTGTGATTTACAAGCAAACGGAGAATGGTCAGATGCTGAAAGAATGTCAAATAAAGTAAACCTTACTAGACACAATGCTTTGTATCATATTATGCCTGATGGACGATCATTTGTTATTAATGGTGTTTACACTTACTCTGGTGCTTGGTACAAGAGAGGTGTCTCTATAATTAATCAAAATGATGATGACACGTGGACTAAACCAATGGGAATAAAAATTCCTCAAATGTCACGTAAAAACAGAGGCCTTAACAAAACTGTTGCCTTTAACAAAAGAAGAAATGTAATGGTCGCAAGTTTTGGTAAAAGAAATGGGCTTAAACGTAATAACCTTTATTATACCGTTTTAAATGAAAATGGAAAATGGACAAGAGTAAAGCTATTAAAAGATTTGAAAGTAAAAGGTGATGAATTTGCACCTCGCTTAATGAAAGACTCATCATTGATTTTTTCCAGAACAAACAAAGAAGTGACAAAAGGAGAAAAGAAGCCAAAGAAAAATGCAGACTTCTATACTTCTATACCAGTTTATCACGAAAAAAACGGAAAATTTTTAGGTTGGGGAAATGAGGAACTATATTTGGACACTGTCTTTAATAATGAGTTTTATAATGCCTTTATCACTTTTACAGAAGATGAAGAATTTGCTTATTTCTCGTCAGTAGATACAGAAAAAGGGAAATCCGAAATCTATAGAGTAAAAATGTACGAGAAAAATCCTTACGTTTCTTTCTCAGGGCAATTGATGAATAAATTCACCAATGCCGTAATCCTATCAGGAAAAGAAATTAAAGTTATTTTTACTGAAAAAGGATCAGAAAACACTATCTCAAAACAATTTGAGCAATTAGATACCAACAGAATGGTGATAGACGCTAATGCTTTTACATCTTCATACACGCCAGAAAAATTTGACCTAGACATAGCAAACAGAACAATGTCATTTGACATCCCTTTTGGTAAAGAAGTAGAAGTTACTTTACTAGTAGATAACCACATTAGCGAAATTATCACCTTATCTACAAAAGGAGTTGTAGAACATAAAAAACAAGAGCAGAACCTATATGTAGAGCCACTTACTTACGCTTTAGTAACTTGCGATATAATTGATAAAAAAACAGGAAATACCTTTTCGGGAACACCTGATATCACAGTTAATGGAGAAAAATATGAATCGTACACTAAACAGGGTGATTCATACAGTATGAAACTATCATTAGGAGAAGTATACAAAATCGAACCATACTTAGCTGGATACAATATAGTAGGCGAAACTATCTCACTAGAAGCTATCGAAACCTATACTGAACTAGCGTGTAAATTATATGTAGAGAAAAAACCTGAACTTGAAGCATACTTTAGACCTAATATTATGAGTGCCAAAGATAGCTCTGCAATCAAGAATTACAAAATTTACTTTAACGATACTCGTGTAAGGCATTTCATGAAAACTTCGGGTAAAGATAAAGTAAAAATGACACTAGATAGCACCTACAAGATTGACATCAAGGCTGATGGATTTATTGCCGTAGAAGACTTGATTGAAGTATCTAAAGACGACAATCATGCGATATATGACCGCTCGTATTATTTGATACCTTTAGAGGTCGGTTCAGTAGTAAGGTTAGACAATGTTTATTTTGCATCAGGAAAATCTACTCTAAAAATAGAATCTTACCCAGCATTGGATAAAGTCATTACTTTCTTAAATCAAAATGGCTCTGTCAAAATTGAAATTGGAGGACACACAGACAATGTAGGAAGTGCTAAATTCAATAAACACTTATCAGGATTACGAGCTATTTCTGTTCGTAATTATTTAGTGTCAAAGGGGATTGACAATCACCGAATCACTGCCAAAGGTTATGGACTAGAGAAACCTGTTGCATCTAATGATACCAAAGAAGGTAAAAAACTCAATAGAAGAGTAGAATTTACAATTACAGAAAAATAAAACAATAAGGGGGGCTTACCTCGTACGCCGAAAAGGCGAGACGAGGTCGGGCTTTCTGTTCCCAATCTTTTTTGTTTTTATGATTTTGTCATGCTGAGCTTGTCGAAGTACAAAAATCATAAAAACAAAAAAGGATTTTCACGTCAATCCCTAAGCCTTCACAGCTCTCGCTGTGTGGACATTTTAGAATAAGAAGCCCACTCATGATAAAAGAACTCATACTTATACCCGTTACACTATCCCAACAAAGCCAATCACCCGTCTTTATGGGAGATTATTATCAAGAAGCATTAACCCGTACGGAAGTTTTTTTTGTCGAAAATATTCGCTCAGCTAGGCGATTCATCTCAGCCTGCAAAACAGGAAGAATAATAGAAGAAATCACTTTTGAGCTCTTGGATAAAAACACCCGTTTTGAAGCCATCGAAACACTTTTTAAAAAACATCAAAACAAAACAATAGGGATTATGTCTGAATCTGGTTGCCCAGGCATAGCAGACCCAGGAAGTAGAGCCGTAGCTTATGCCCACCAAAAAGGCGTGAAGGTAACTCCAATGATAGGACCTTCCTCTATCTTATTAGCCTTGATGGGCTCAGGATTTAGCGGACAGCAATTCGCTTTTCATGGTTACTTACCGATAGACCAAGTCCCTCGAAACAAATCTATCAAATCATTAGAAGAAGAAAGTCATAAGAAAAATCAAACTCAGCTTTTTATAGAAACCCCATACCGAAACGATAAACTTTTTGAAGCATTATGTAAGACATTAAACCCTCACACAATGTTATGCATTGGTGCAGACCTAAGTGGAGAAAAAGAATTCCTCAAGACTGAATCTGTCTCATATTGGAAAAAACATAAACCTTTGATACAAAAAATTCCTACGATATTTCTAATCTATGCAGGAAAACCGTAAACTTGCACACTAGTAACATTAAGCTTAACAAATATGTCATATTTCTTCACTTCAGAGTCCGTATCAGAAGGACACCCAGATAAAGTAGCCGATCAAATCTCAGATGCTTTAATTGATCGTTTTTTAGCTTATGACCCAGAGTCAAAAGTAGCTTGCGAAACTTTGGTTACAACTGGTCAAGTAATTTTGGCAGGAGAAGTAAAATCAAACACTTACTTGGATGTACAACAAATCGCTCGTGATGTCATCAATAAAATTGGTTATACCAAAGGAGAATATCAATTTGACGGGAACTCTTGCGGAGTACTTTCTGCCATCCATGAGCAATCAGATGATATCAATAGAGGAGTAGATAGAGGAGAAAAAGAAGAACAAGGAGCAGGAGATCAAGGAATGATGTTTGGTTATGCAACTAACGAAACTGAAAACTATATGCCATTGGCATTAGATTTAGCACACTCAATGTTGATAGAACTAGCAGCCTTGCGCCGTGAGGAAGATGAAATCACTTACTTAAGACCTGATTCAAAATCTCAAGTAACCATTGAATACAGCGATAATGATAAACCATTACGCATAGAAGCCATCGTAATATCTACACAACACGATGAATTTTTAGAAGACCAAGACGAAAAAATGTTAGCTAAAATTCGCAAAGACATTGTAGATATTTTAATCCCAAGAGTAAAAGCACAATTACCAAAGGATATTCAAGCACTATTTGGTGATGATATCAAATATCACATTAACCCAACAGGAAAATTTGTAATTGGTGGTCCTCACGGAGATACAGGACTTACGGGTCGTAAAATCATTGTAGACACTTACGGTGGTAAGGGTGCTCACGGTGGTGGAGCTTTCTCTGGAAAAGACCCAAGTAAAGTAGACCGTTCTGCTGCTTACGCTACAAGACATATTGCCAAAAACTTAGTGGCAGCAGGAATCTCTGACGAAGTATTGGTACAAGTATCGTATGCCATTGGAGTAGTAGAGCCAGTAGGCTTATTCATTGATACTTATGGTAAAAGTAAAATCAATCTTTCAGATGGAGAAATTGCTAAAAAAGTAAATGAGATTTTTGATATGCGTCCTGCTTCTATCGAAGAACGTCTGAAATTACGTAACCCTATTTATCTTGAGACGGCAGCTTACGGACATATGGGTCGTAAAAACGAAGTGATTACTAAAGTATATGAGTCACCTTATTTAGGTAGAAAAGAAGTAAAAGTAGAACTATTTACTTGGGAGAAATTAGACTTCGTTGATAAAGTGAAATCAGCTTTTGGACTTTAAACTCAAATATTAGTCCGTTTCAAATTACTTAAAACGGATGTTTTTTTTACAGAAATTCTGTTTAACGGAACAATAAATTTCATAGAATACCAGTTTAACTATAATATGAGTCTAATTTAGATTGAATTGTTTTTTGCAATATCGAGGAAAAATGATTTAGCATAACTGGTTACGGTAAATTATTTTAACGAAGAGAGTGTAAAAACAAACAGGATAAATGACTTATCTTATAGTTAAAATGGTATAAATAGCTTATTACCAGTTTTTTGTAAAAAATTAAATAACGTTATACATTCGTCGGGTTAATAACAAAACAAACTACTCACCTTGCAATAGTCTTAATATAAATAAAAAACCAAAACATCATTCTTAATGTGACCAAGTATAAATCTCAGTCTTCTTTTGAGTCACTTCTCTCTTTATAAACATAAGTCACATCGTAAGGAATATCATAAGTAAAATTCACAGGCTTATCATCTTCTCTTTTTTTAGGCAACTCTGCTCCTGTTATCAATATATCTTTATAATAAAGTGATAAAATCAATCCTGAAAAAAAGCCCATTAGATGTGACTCCCATGATACTCCCTCTTTGATAGGAAACAAGCCCCAAAACATACTTCCATAGAGTAATACCATCAATAGTGCCATCGCAATACCATTTTTATTCTTTCTCCACAATCCCGAGAAAAACAAAAAAGACAATAACCCATAAATCACACCGCTTGCTCCAATATGGTAAGTATCTCCTCTAGCAAACACCCAAGTCCATAATCCCGTCATTAACCAAATGGTAAATAAAACTTTATTGGCTATCTTGTGATAAGTAATATAAATCAAAAAAATCAATACTACTATTGGAATTGAATTAGACAAAATATGATTCCAATCCTCTGAACTATGAATAAAAGGAGCAGTCAAAACACCCACTAAACCTCTTATCTCTCTTGGTTTTAAGCCAAAATGAGCAAATGAAGCACCCGATATTAGCTGTACAAACTTTACCAACCACATCAAAGATAAAACAGTTAAGCCTGTAAATATCCCATTTCTAAAATGCACACTATTTTTTATCTCTTTTTCCAAACAAAATTATTTTTTTTCAAAAACATTGATTTTACATCTTATTTTTCTCAAATTATGCAGTATGAAAACTTCAAGCAATATAACACCTTCTAGCTCTAAAAAAATTCCAATTAAACTTAAAATATCTGTAATTTTATATAAAATACTAGCAAGCATCGGGCTTTCGGTTGCCGATAAGATTGCACTCAAACTTTTTTATACCTCATATATTCCTAATAAACCTACCCCACCTCAATTAGCATTATGTAAATCGTCTAAAAAAACCAAGATAGAAATTAATAATCATTCTTTTTGGATACGTCGTTGGGGGACAGGTACAAAAAAAGCTATTTTAATACACGGTTGGGGCGGTTATTCGGTACAGCTAAATTCATTTATAGATGCTTTACTACAAAAAGGATTTGAAGTCATTAGTTTTGATGCTATTACCGAAAAAGACAAAGGAACGCCAAGTTCATTAATTGATTTTATTGCATTATTAGGTGCTGTTATGGAAAAAGAAAATAGTAATATTGATCTTTTATTGGGACACTCAATGGGTGGAGTTGTTGCAACACATTTTGCTTTTGACGAGAGAGTTAAGGCTTTAGGAGTAATTTCTTGCCCTGCCACGGCAGAAGTAATTATGACTAATTTCAAAAAAGAATTAGGCGCTACTAACAAAACGATTACTGCCATTAGGAAGCAAATAGTTGATAACTACGGAAAGTCTATCGATGATTATTTTCCTGATAAAATGTTTAAATACAAAAAACCTAGTATTCCTAGCTTGTTAATTCATGACGATTTTGATAGACAAGTTTCTATTAATCAACATCTTCAACTAAAAGAACTACTTCCCAACAATACTTCTTTTGTTTCTACAAAATGGGGCCACACCAAAGTTTTAGAAAACCCAGCCTGTATCAATCAACTTAATTCTTTTTTAAGCCAATCTCAAAGTACTATTTCTTAAGTGGAGAGTCAGGCTCATTGGCAAAATGTTTATACACTTGTTTATCAGCCAAACTAGGGGCAAACTTATTTACCTGTACTAAAGTTTTTCCTTGAGTTGTCAATATCAAATCTCTTTTTCTTTTGACAGTAGCAATCAGCACTGCTTCCGCCACCTCTTCGGCAGTCATCAGTTTGTCTTCATTTTTAGGAGACTGACCCTGCTGAGACCCATCAGACTTTAAGGCTGTATTTCTAATATTTGTTTTTACAAATCCTGGACTCACAACCAATACATGCACCTCATCGTGAATGAGTTCTATGCGTAAAGCTTGTAAAAAACCTTCCATAGCAAATTTAGAAGCAGAATAGGCTGTTCGAGCTGGCAAACCTTTTTTACCTGCAATAGAGGAAATCCCAATAATAGATCCTTTTGTTTTTTTGATATGAGACAGACAAGATTTGGTCATATACAAAGCCCCATAAAAGTTAACATTCATCACTTGCTTAAAGACATCTATTTCAATATCATCAAATAATGAACGCATCGAAATTCCTGCATTATTGATTAATACATCAATTTTCCCATAAGTATCCAACACCTTTATTATGGTATTATTACAATCTTCCTCACTGCTCACATCTCCGCTTATTGTCAATATAGTATCACAACCTTTTTGGATAAGTGTTTTTTTCGCTTCCGCTAATTTTTCATCACTTCTGCCCGTAATAACTACCTTAGCCCCTGCTTTTGCAAATGATTCGGCACAAGCCTCACCAATCCCAGAAGATCCTCCCGTTACAATTACAACCTTATCTTTCATGTTCATAAAGTAAAATTACAAACTTATCTTCATTTTGACTTCATAACTGTGATATTATCAAGTATTTTTGTCCCATGGGAAGAAGAAACAAAGTACAAAAAATACTTGAGCAACTAAAAGTGATTGATATGGCTGCCGAAGGGAAATGTATCAGTCGGTATGACAACAAAGTCTATTTTTCTAAATTTACCGCTCCTGGAGACATTATAGACCTAAAAGTAACACGAGACAAAAGTGCTTATGGGGAAGGTACTCCTATCAAATACCATCAAAAATCTTCTTTGAGAACAGAACCAGTTTGTGAGCATTTTGAAATTTGTGGCGGATGTAAATGGCAACATATTGCTTACACACATCAACTTAGTTTCAAACAAAAGCAAGTAAAAGAGACGCTTACACGACTTGCTAAAGTAGAACTTCCTGAAATATCACCAATTATTGGTTGCGAAAAGACCTATGCCTATCGCAACAAAATGGATTATACTTTTACCAACTATGCTTGGCTTACTAAAGAAGAATTAGACTCTGGAGAAATATTTGACCGAAGAGGTTTAGGCTTTCATGTGCCTGGCGGTTATGACAAAGTTCTCAATATCAACAAATGTCACCTTCAAGATGACAAGACTAATGTCTTTCGTAATTTTGTAAGAGACTATGCCTTAGAGAAAAATTATACTTTTTATAATATCCGTGAGCAAGTGGGGCTATTACGTAACCTCATTATCCGAATGACGGATACTGGAGAAACAATGCTTATTGTTCAATTTGGAGAGAATATCCCTGATGAGATTGAAGATGTTATGGGGGCTATAAAAAAACAATTCCCAGATTTAACGGCTTTACTTTATATCATAAATCTAAAGAAAAATGAGACCTTCCATGATTTAGACATTCATACCTATAGCGGAAAAGATTATATAGAAGAAGAAATGGAAGGACTACGATTTAGGATTGGTCCAAAATCTTTTTATCAAACCAATAGTTCTCAAGCTTATGAGTTATACAAACTCACACGAAGCCTAGCCGATATTCAAAAAACAGATATTGTTTATGACCTTTATACAGGGACGGGAACTATTGCTCTATTTGTAGCCAAATTCGCCAAAAAAGTAATAGGTGTAGAATATGTGCCAGAAGCAATAGAGGATGCCAAGCTTAACGCAGAGGTTAATAAGGTAGAAAATGTAGACTTTTATGCTGGTGATATGAAAGACGTTTTAAACAAAGAATTTGTAGATGAAAATGGACAACCCGATGTAATCATTCTTGACCCACCAAGAGCAGGCATGCACCCTAGCGTAATAGATACCTTATTAAAAATTGAGGCAAAACGAATTATTTATGTGAGTTGTAACCCCGCTACTCAAGCCCGTGATTTAGAATCGCTTGATGTAAGGTACAAGGTAACTGCAGTACAAGCTGTAGATATGTTTCCACAGACCCACCATGTAGAAAATATTTGTAAGCTGGAACTTAGGTCTTAAATTTTTTTGATGAAAAAGGGTGTGAAACATTATGTTTTACAACCCCTTTCAATTTTAAGGTATCGTATAGTTACGATTGAATTATTTTTGCTCATCGTTGCAAGGCTACGAATACCCCATTTCTCACAAAACTGAACCATAACTCTCAATATACACCCACATCACCTAAACAGGAATTGGCATAATCAAAAACCCTTTAGATGATTTTGAGTTATGGATATTTTCGCCTAGATTGTATTCTATATCGAGTCTCAAAAATTATTTTACAAAAAAATATGAGTTCCAGATATATAGGAAATATACGGAACAGTTCCGTATATACGTACGTTGTAGTTCCACTCAGCTCGGCGCTGAGCAAAGTTGCTACATTTGGCTAAAAAACGCCAAATTCTCGCCCCTTTGTTCTTCCACTACAACGACCCGCTAAACAAATTACTCTGTTCAAGTATTAG
>Ga0256845_1000611_pt1 | contig 32975 bp, 32 predicted proteins | sample RiftiametaG_FD_189101 | JGI IMG/M metagenome (GOLD analysis project Ga0256845, IMG submission 189101) | Tube worm associated microbial communities from hydrothermal vent at the East Pacific Rise, Pacific Ocean - Riftia | ecosystem: Host-associated > Annelida > Integument > Unclassified ...
AGCCGGTTCAAGTGCTTCAGCCGGTTCAAGTGCTTCAGCCGGTTCAAGTGCTTCAGCCGGTTCAAGTGCTTCAGCCGGTTCAAGTGCTTCAGCCGGTTCAAGTGCTTCAGCCGGTTCGACTGCTTCAGCCGGTTCAAGTGCTTCAGCCGGTTCAAGTGCTTCTAATTTATCATCCTCTTCATCCATGAAACGTTCGCCGAATCCCTTAGTCGGATCATCGCCTAATGAAGCAATAATATCCATTTCATCAGTATCATTAACAATATGAATCGGTTCAATCGGGCCGGAAATAATTTCATCTGCTTCTGTTGTTGCAGCGTCAACTTCATTCTGTGTTTTTTGCCTCACCGCATCATCACTCGCATCACTCATCGGCATTAACGAATCCCCTTCAATCTCGAGCGGTGATAATTCTATATCTTCCTTTGTCGGTTGTCGTGTAACAGCAATAGTATTTCCTGAATGTAAAATTGCCGCTAAATCAAGAAGTATTACAACAGTATCTGATACTTCGGCTAATCCATTAATAAAACGGGTTTCCATTCCCGTTATAACCGGCAATGGCGGTTTTAACTGTTGATTATAAACACCGACAACTTTATCAACCTTATCAACAATAAAACCGAATAATCGATCATCAAGCGGAACAACAAGTATTTTGTTTCGTCGTTTTTTTACCGATGACACAACACCAAAGCGTTTGCGTAAATCAATGACCGGGATAATTTCACCGCGTAAATGAACAACCCCTTCAACAACCTCAGGTGCACGCGGAATTACTGATACGGCAGGCACCTGCATAATTTCTATAATTTCATTCACATACACCCCATACAGAATTTCCCCTAAATGAAATATAACAATATGATCATCAAAAGAAGTATAGAACTCATTCTCAACTGTATTTTTCATAGTATACTGTACACCTGTTTTATCTTATTAGTATATATCGGTAAATGAAGAGCACAATCTTAAATATAAAATATTATGTAACTTCTTTCACGGGAAATAATGAAAGGTAGGTAGTTACTTCCGCAATACTGATGTGCAGTTTATCAGCAATATATGCATTTGAACATCCCTGTTGTGCAAGTGTGGGAATATATGATAATCGCTCATCATGAGGCATCTGTGATATCTCTGATAGTGTTAATTGATCAATAGTCATTTCATTATCAGATTGATTCGTATCATGTGGTGTATCAGTATATTTTTTCAGCGTTTCAGTCTTACTATATACATGCTTCTTTTTAAGTGGTTTTTTTATAACCGCTGCTGCCGGTAACCTTTGCATACGCGCATACTCAATATCAAAAGCCTTCAATTCTTTGATTCGTTCTTCTGCTTTCTTAAGCAATGCGGTTAATTCAGCAACCCGATCTTCCAGCAAGGTTACATTATCATAGGTAACTTGATTAAACTGCTTGATAATAGCTGCCATTTCCTTCGCCGCATTCTCCGAAGATGAATTCAGCGAAGTCATTGGTTTTTTGCCGGTTTGCTTATATGCAACCCATGCAAAAATCCCTAACAATACAATTTGTAGTACCAATACGAACCAATGCATCATCACGCCTTAAAATCAGCAATTGTTCCTTTGAAGGGATCTTTCATCCCCGGATTATGTGTATCTTCATCGGCAGAACCATGGGGATATCGTTTGCTTCCCCTTTGTCCTTCACCGGCTGAAGCCTCTTTATCTTTAATACTGGTGTCTTCACCATCAGTATTGCGTATTGTATCAACATGAGTATCAGCTTGTTTCATTTCCTGTGCATTAGCGGCATTTGCTGCATGCTGCTGTGTTTCAGCACCATGTTGTACTTGATTTTGGATTCTCCCCACTTCTGCAATTTGTGAAAGAACAACCTGTATATCTATCGGAAGCATTGCCATACGTTACCTCGTACCTCTAGTATCGGCATTACAACTTCGGTTCTTCATACGGCAATACTTTTATATTCCCGCCTTCTTGTATAAATGAGACATATTTAAAGTTATCACGAACATTAAGAAATGCATTTTTTACGGTAATTTTCGTTCCCGGATGTACAACATCCTGAACGCATACTTTCCCCCGCTCTTCCAATACATTAAGATATGACTTTAATTCGGCAATTTGCTCTTCTACTTCAAACAACCGTTCTTCCAGCTGTACTTTTTCTTCCTTCATCTGCTGTAATAATTCTTCACGATCTTCTGTGATCCCCGCCCCGCCACGTTTGTGCGATTCCAGTGTATTAATATTCACGGCAAGTTCATGCATTTTCTCTTTCCCGGCATTACGCTCTTTCTCAAGATCGGTGAGATTTTGTCGTGTTTTCGGATCAAAACCAACTTCAATTTCAGTTTCCGTGTATGACGGTGAACCTATTTGTTTTGCATTAACTTCCTCCCCTGCGCGTACACGCCCCCCAACGATCATAGCACGTCGTCCTCCATGACAAATGACCCGTGCTGCCGCATCAACTGAACTATGCATAATACCTGCAATAATAATAATATCCTGCCCGGATTCAACTTTTTTTGCATGTTCAATAAACTTCGCATGTATATTACCCCCGGCAATAATAACCGCCTCATCTTTACCGGCGAGCCCCTGTTTGATAATTACATCACCTTCAGCTTCAAGATGGGCTTTTCCGACCGTCCCGCGAATATCAATATTGCCGGCTGCTTTAATACTGAAACCATCTTCAACATTACCCCGTACCAAAACAGTACCAACAAACGTTATATTCCCCGTTTCCAGTCCGACATCACCTTTAACTTCATATATCGGTTCAACATTAATAATGCCCTTCGTTATAGAAACCTGCCCATTAATTTCAGCATACAACTTTAATCCGTCATCAGAAAGTTTTGTATTCCGTCCGCCTGCAAATGGTATATCTTTCCCTTCACGTGCTTCAAGTCGTTTGTTCGTTACCGTACGACCCGGTTCTCCCATCGTTGCAAGCACCTTTATTGCAAGCAACTGACCGGCGGTAACATTTTCAACAATATCTAAATCATGATAATCAACCCGTTCTCCATCTTTCACCGTTGGACGATGCTTTTCAGCTCCTGTTCTGAACTTATATTCAATACGGGCATCTTCGCCATGTTCCGGTTTATCACCGGTTGCAACTTCAAAGGGTTGATTATAAATCTCATCATCAAGCAGCTGCGCAACTTTATCGTCTTGTATTCCGTAGGTAACTCCCTCGTCATTTAAATACGCAACAATATCATTGTATTCAAGCGAACGTCCTGATTTTCGCGGTTGGACAATTGACACATAAGCATGCATTTCATCATCACTCAATTCAACTGATGCAGTGGAATCATTATCCGGGTTTGCTGTCCACTCCCCTATTTTGACCTTTTTCCCCTGCGGACGATTAATCGCCGCAATAACCGCATTCATATCAACAGAATCCAATTCACGTGCTGACAGCAACTGACGAACTTCATTTTCGGATACCGGGCGTCCGTTTCCTTTCGGTTTTGTTACAATAATATATATACCACTACGCAAGATTTTAATCTTAACTTCACCATTACTGTCAACCGGCTCAATCGGAGCGATATGAGCATCCGGGGTTAAGGTCATACCGACAACATCAGCAAGCTCTGATGATAATGCCTGCTGTGCAGACAGACTCGGTTTAATACTAAAACGTGATGGTTTTCTTCCAACACCAAGGAAGCCGGGTTTTCCATGCTCAATAATCTCATATTCAAGATCGGAAATAGCGACATTAAAATGTTCACTTGCCGTTTCCAGTGCTTCTTCAATATTAAATGCCTGTACTTCAATATAATCAATTGTTTGCTGATTGAGTGGTGCGACGGGTTGTCCAATAGCGGGTGAAGATACCGGTGATGCTAATATTTGTTTTAAATCCTGTAAGGTCTTTTTTTTACCGGATGGTGCAGTAACGGAATCCCCCGATGGTACACTGGATATGTTTGATTGCTCCTGCTTCAGCATCTCCTTTAATCTATCCATATCGTATTGTTACCCCGTTATAATTCCGCACTACTGCGGCGTTTGTGTTTTTAATCTGTTTAATCTATTTCGTAACCGCATTATTGCTTTCGTATGCAGCTGTGATACTCGCGACTCGGTTACTTCTAATACTTCACCTATTTCCCGTAATGTGAGATCTTCATAATAATACAGTACAATTACCTGTTTTTCTTTCTCCGGTAATTTTTCAATTGCCTGAACAATAACTCCTTTAATCTCATCACGCTCAACAACAAAATCAGGATTTAATGTATCGGGGCTTTCTACTGTTTCAATAATAGGCATTTCATCATCATCACTTCCAAGAAACCAAACGTCATTAAGTGAGATAATATGTGTCCCGCTGATTTGCGTTATCAATTTATGCAAATCGGGAATTGAAATATTCATTGCTTCAGCAATTTCCTGATCTTCAGCAGGACGACCGTTCCGTATTTCTAAATCACTAATTACTTGTTCCAACTGCCGAGATTTTTGACGAATTGTCCGCGGAATCCAATCGATGGAACGCAGCTCATCAAAAATAGCCCCGCGAATTCTCGTTACTGCATAGGTTTTAAACTTAATCCCGCGCTGCGGATCATATTTATTGATTGCATCCAATAATCCAAATACTCCGTAACTGACCAAGTCATCAAACTCAATGTTTTGAGGCATACCAACAGCTATTTTTCCGGCAACATATTTTACTAATGGTGCATATTTTATTGCAAAATATTCGCGGATTGAATCATCCCGTGTTTTTATATAGTCCACCCATTTCGCTTGTTCAATTTGCTCTTGTGTTAATTCACTACCCGGAGTATCAGTATTCTGAACTGATATTCCTTTTTTTTGTTCTTTATTTGCCGGCATAGTGAAATCCTTTCCTTAATGAAACACTATTGATAGTATAATCAAGATAATAACAAAACCAACAAGCATCAGAACAACCCATAACTGTCCTGATTCACTATTTTCAACAGCATCTGTTTGAACAAGATCCTGTTCACGTTCCGGGTAATCAATTTTAACATCGGTTTTAACAAAAGCACGTCCTAAAACCCCGGGACCAAATTCAGTCGTAATAATTTTCGTTCCCGTTTCCGGTGATTCTTCAATACGAATAATTCGGCTGATAATCGGCATGAGTGAATTCCCGACAATCGCACCTAAAAGTTCAGCAATATATTTCCCAAGTTCGCGAGTGTCAGTTATTTTAACATATACCTCATCACCCGTATTTAATTCCGATACCGCTTTCCCGGAAACCGGCGAGACAATCAGTTCTTCGCGTAAGACAATGATTTCAAGTTCTTTTTCTTTTTTCCCTTTCGTACCGGAGATGTCTGCAGCATTCACCCCCGATGAAAGTGAAGTTCCGGATGCAGGCACTTCTTCCGTAATTTCCGTTTCTTCTTCATCACCGGTATCTTTGACACCTAACGAAATAGCATTTATCGTAAAGGTGTCCAATCGTTCAAGACCGATTGCAATGTCAACAACCGCATCCGCAAATACATTCTTAAATGCACTGGCAAAAATACGCTGTACTTTTGAAATATCGGGTTCTTTGCTGAGCGGTAATAAATAGCATAAGCTTTCAATAAAACTCGTATGAACAATTTCTGATTCAATTCGTTCTGCTAAATCCGGATTCGTTCCATAGTCTTGCCGTAATGAATCAATCCGCGCAACAAAATCATCAAATGTTTCATTAATATTAATGACCGGCGCTGTTTCCGACTCATTAATCATCATACGTTTATATTTAATTTCCTTTTTGCCGGAATCAACAGCATAGGCAAGCGCACCATAGATATTGCGTGTTGCTAAAGTTATCGCAACATTAATGCCATATATATCACGCGGAAGTGTTTCAATAATATGAATAGCTTTCTGTGTATCATTCTGTGTAAATTGTAACACCATCCGTGCCAATCTGCGGTTGCAGTGTGTTTCATTAACAATAGTATTAATGGTTTCCGGCACTATAGGCACGCGTATCTGCTCCTTTTAATTAATATTACTCGTCGTCTGATGCCATTTTGGTCTGAATAGCTGATGCAAGCTGTGCAGGATTGTTTGGAAACTGTTTATCACCAATAACCAAATTATTGCCAACTTTTTCAACTTTATTGCTTTTCGCACCTGCTGTTTTCTGAAAATTTGAATCAATACTGCCGGCTCCGATATCTGAAGCATCAACAGAAACCGATTCAGCTGATTCAATCCCTTCTCCATTGCTCAGATCACCTTCAGCACCATCAACAGACTCAGCTGATTCAATTGACGCTTCATCCGTTGTTTCATATGCATGCGATGATGACGATGTATTAAACACAGTAGCAATTTCCGGGAGCTGGCTTTCGATTAAAAACCCAATACCGACACCAAGTAATGCGAACGCACCTGCACCCATCATACCACGAAAGATAAGTAACCAAAAGTTAATACCGGTAAAAAAACCTCCAATGAGTACCAGAACGAAGGCAAGCACCGCCAAAACTATTGCTGCTGTAATTTTAATATTCACTGTCTTCGTCTACCTTAATAATAAACTATACCTAAAGATACAAATATGCAAGATATTTTTACCACTCTCATCATACATCATCGCACCCCGCCTCCGACAACTGTCTTTTGCGGAGTAAAAAAACGTGTTAAAAATGTATTAAACCCGCTTTTTTCTTCGCTATCATTCACGGATATTTTTCGCGCAATGTTTTTAATACACGATGAAGCTTTTGAACCGGGAAACGCTGCAATAAATGGTTTTTGCTGAAATACCGATTTTACCACCGCATTATCTTCAAAAATATATCCGTAATTTTTAATCGGCACCTGCAGAAACTGACTACTGATAGATATGATACGATTCGAAACATTGTTTCCTTCAGTAAAAGTTCGTATTCGATTAACCAATAATCCAAGCGTTATCTCACGCGTACGAGTTGATACTGCCTTAATCATGCCATACGCATCCGTTATTGCAGTTGGTTCCGGTGTTGTTACAATCAGAGAAATATCCGATGCCGCCATAAAATCAAGTACACCATTATGTATACCGGCAGCTGCATCGATAATCGCATAATCAAATGTTGCATAATCGTTCAATTGTGCAATAAAATCTGATTGTTTTTCATGATCAATATTCGCAAGCGAACTAAACCCCGATGCGCCGGCAATAACGGTTATTCCTTCATCAACCTCAACACCGATTTCAATAAGCTTCTTCTCACCATTAAGAACATGCGAAAGATTATATTGCGGTATAATCCCCATAATAACATTAATATTCGCTAATCCGAGATCAGCATCAAGAATAACAACTCGCTTCCCGAGTTGTGCAAGCGCGATGGACAAATTAGCGGCAACATTACTTTTACCGACCCCGCCTTTCCCGCTTGCAATGGTGATAATCTGTGTACTGCTTGTATCCGCATTTAATGCGACAAGCTGCCGTAATCCTTCAGCTTGATCTACCATAATCCTGCTCCTCTAATACCATATTTGCCAAACGGTCAGTCGTTGCCAGCGTAATATCCTGCGGGACTTCCTGACCGTAACACATATACGAAACGGGAATTTTTTTCTTACCAACCGCATTAATAATACCGCCGAATGATTTCGTCATATCAAGCTTCGTAAATATGATCCTGTCAAATTTTAAAAAGGAATACTCATCAATTGTTTCATAAAGATCTTCCTCTTTAACGTTTGCACCGACAACAAGATGAACTTCTGATTCATTATCCTGTACTGCAAGAAGAAACTGCTGCAATTCTTCTAACATTTTTTTATTTGTATGTGCCCGACCGGTTGTATCAACTAAAATTAGATTTTCCTTGGCAGCTGATACGGTCTTCTTAAAATCATCAGGACCGGTAACAATATCACAGGGTACTTTTAATATTGATGCAAAGGCTTGTAGTTGTTGTGGTGCCGCAAGCCGATAATTATCAATTGAAATAAACCGTAATGCATGATTCTTTTTTAAATGATACTCTGCAGCAATTTTCCCCAGAGTCGTCGTTTTACCCATACCCGGCGGTCCAATAACAAAAACAATACGCTTTTTCTCATCAGGAACTTTTATCGGTCCTGATACTTTTACCAATCGTTTAATCTTTTCAAATATTTTCTTTTTAATTATTGCACGATCTTTTAATTCCCATGGGATTAATTCGGTTGTACAGACTTCTTTAACCATTGCAATAATATCAGCATCAACATGATTACGTTTCAGATGATTTAATAATTCTGTAAGATTCGCCGTATCGGCAGTTTCCTGCATATCGGCGGTGTGTGTAGTTTCTGCTTTATTATCCTGATTGCTGTTTTTCTCTTCATGCTGTGCAGTAAATAATTTTTGAAAATCAGAACGCAATTGTTTAAGCTCATTAATAATATAGTTATTCTCATTCGTTCCATGAATACTGTCTTCTTGCGATGCCCTTCTGTTCACCATTGCGCCGGAACGATCATGCGCAGGCAAACCTTCTTCTGATACGACTGTGTTCATCTGCCGATCATGCTGCACTGTTGCCTGTTGTAATTTTTGAAATCGTTTAAATCGATCAGCAACCTCCGCTTCAAGTGCATATACCTCAGGATTAATACTGCCCCCGTGTTGACGTACTGTTTGTTTTTGTGATGATGTATGTACAAGGGACGATTTAACTGATAGTAATTCTTGAGCCGGCACTAATGTTGGTGATGATGATTGTATCGGTAAAACCGGACTATGTGGTACTTCCTGCAGAGTGTGCATATTTTTTTGTTTATCTTCAGTTAATAATTGTGCTGCTGCTTGTTTTTGTTTTGTTATCATCGGACGTATGCTTCCTGTTCTAATACTTTCTGCTTCATACCGATCATACAATAATGCGCTAATCTCGTATTCTTTTTCCCCAAACAGCCCAAACAAACCAGTGCGTCGAACGGTTACTTTATCATCTAAATAATAGGCAACCTTACCTTTTGTTTGCAGCAGCATATTCATTTTTGCTTCTTTTTCCGATCGTCCGGTAAAAGTAACTTTTTTCATATGTTCCGCTCCTTATGCCGATACCGTTGCTGATAATTGAATCTGACCAATACTCTGAACTTTTATCGACGGTATTATTTCAGAATACGCTAATACGACAACATGCGGGAAATTTCTCTCTAATATTGATTTAACCACAACCCGTAAATTCGATGGGACGAGCACTATACTGCGATCAGTATTTAATTCCGAAAGCTGCTGTTTCATAGAATGCAGTATGCCGCGCTGCAGTGCAGGATCAACATACATACCTGCCGGATCGGCGGACATGGAGTTTTGCAACTGCATAATCACATCCGGGGTGAAGGTAATAACTTCCATCTCATTATCAGCAGTTTGATTCATTGTACTAATTTGGCGGCTCAATGAAGTTCGTACATATTCAGTAAGCTGCACTGCATCGACATTCGGCTCATTAATATGATCAGCAATCGTTTCAAGAATGGTGGTTAAATCACGAACAGAAATACCTTCCTTCAGTAAGTTTTGCAGTACCTTTTGCACCGTCCCTAAACCGGCGGTCTTGGTTACCTCTTCAACAACTGCAGGATTAATCTCTTTAATACCGTCAAGTAATTTTTGTGTTTCCTGACGATTAAGCAGTTCATGGGCAAAGCCTTTAACGACTTCAGTTAAATGCGTTGCTAAAATAGTTGACGCGTCAACAACAGTCAGTCCTGCTGTTTCAGCCCGTATCCTCTCATCAGGATCTATCCATAATGCCGGAGTGCCAAACGCCGGATCAACAGTCTGTTCGCCGGTTAATTCTATTGTATCTTCTTCACCTTGTGGAATTAATACCAGCATTTTGTCCATACGAACATGACCTGATGCAATTTCAACCCCCTTCAGTTTGATAGAATACTCATCAGGTTCCAATTGGGTATTATCGCGAATACGTACCGGTGGGATAATGATACCAAGTTCCATTGCAACAGCGCGTCGTAACGAAGTAATACGATCTAATAAATCCCCTCCCTTTTCTTTATCAACCAATGGCACAAGCGCATATCCAAAATCTAATTCTAATAAATCCAATGGTTCAGGACCGAATCGCTCACTGCGGCGATGAACTGCCGCCTTTTGTTCTTCTGCTTCCTTCGCATGTTCTTCTTTTTTCGTTTCATGATCACGTTTAATTAAAAAAGCGGCTCCGGCAAGAATAGCGGCTACCAAAAAAAGCCATAGTGTTGGAAAGTGGGGTATTAATCCCATCAGAAAAACAAAACCCGCAGCAATATAAAACGTATCCGGTTGAGCGGTTATTTGACGCAATAAATCACTGCCGAGGTTCCCTTGTGTTGAGGAACGGGTAACAATTAAACCGGTTGCATAACTGATTAATAATGCCGGAACTTGTGATACCAGTCCATCGCCGACTGTTAACGTGCCGAAAAATGTTGCTGCTTCACCAATATTCATGCCATGCATTGTTGTACCAAGAACTACACCACCGAGAAAATTTATAGCGGTGATAATCAGACCAAGCTGAACATCACCTTTTACAAATTTTGCCGCTCCATCCATCGCCCCATAAAAATCAGCGGTCTGCTGAATTTCACTTCGTTTTATACGTGCTTCCTCTTCAGTCAGCGCACCGGCAGCAACATCAGAATCAACTGCTAATAATGATGCTTGCATTCCTTCTAAAGTAAATCGTGCTGCTACTTCTGCAACACGTGTGGCACCTTTGGTAATGATTAAAAATTGCGCTAATACAAAAATTGCAAATATAATAAATCCGATAATAAAACTGCCGCCGGTAACAAAAGAACCGAATCCTTTAATAATCGCAACATCAAAATCAGGACCTTGCATAAGAATAAGACGCGTTGATGATACATTCAGTGCTAAACGATATGCGGTTGTAATAAGAAGTAAAGACGGAAAAACAGAAAAATGAACTGCTTTTGAAATATAGACAACGGTCAGCATGAGAATAATACTTGCGGCAAGACTAAAGGCAATAAGAACATCCAGCATACGACCCGGAATCGGAATGATAATAGCAACAAATGCTGAAATAACCGCTATTGCCATAACCATTTCCGGTGATGCGGTTATCGTATTTTTCTTTAAGTCAGGAACAGTCATGATCTCTCTCCATACTTAGTTACACAACTTGCTGTGCTTGATAGCGATGCATCTTTTCACTTACGCGGTCAATAAATTCCTGTAAGGTTAAAACCGCACTGTATAATTGCTGTGGTATAAAATCAGAAATCTCACATGCACTATATAATGCGCGTGCTAATTCAGGTTTCTCAATAATTGGGACATTTGTTTCACGAGCTATCTCTCGTATTCGTAATGCAATACTTCCTTCTCCTTTTGCAATAACCTGCGGCGCCTCCATACGGTGCGGTTCGTACAATAATGCAACTGCATAATGTGTCGGATTGGTAACAACAACATCCGCGCGCGGCACCTCCTTTAACATCCGTCGTTGCAGCAATTGCTGCTGGCGTTTCCGTAATTCATTTTTAATCAGCGGATTGCCCTCAATTTCTTTCATTTCCTGTTTCCATTCATGCTTGCTCATTTTCATGGATTCCATAAACTCAAACCGCTGATATACATAATCAATCGCACTGACTATTAATAACATCAACATAGTGAAAACCATAAGACGTAACGTTAACACGGCAAGCATATTGACATTATCAGGAATACTTCGTGTTGCCATTAAAACCAAATTACTGAAATTATTTCGCGTGATGCTATATGCCAATGTTGCAATAATAATAACCTTAAACAATGCTTTAATCAGATTTACGGCAACCTGGCGTGAAAAAGGCCATAAACGCTCCCTGAGTTTTTGTGCTGTCGGCATAAACTTATTGAACTTCGGTTCAAACTGCTGCGTCGTTGGTTGAATACCGACCTGAATAATTTCTCCGGTTATACCGAAAACAAATGCAACTGCTAAAAAAGGCCAAACAAACTGCAGCACAACGCCAATAACACCGAGAAGAATACCCGTAACATCATCAATGGAAAAACCTTGAGCAGCAATTAATCCGGCAGTTGTAAATACCTGTGCAAAATAATTCTGTAATAGTGTAAATTGTCTGTTTGAGAAAAGTGTAAATACAAGAATACCGAATAACACTACTAATGTTCCGGCAAGCTCTTGTGTTTTCGCGACCTGTCCACGACGGCGCGCATCGTGCAGACGCCGCGGTAACGGGTCTTCAGTTCGCCCCTCATCTTCCGATGAAAACATTTGCAGGTTAAAACGTATGTATCGGGCATCAGTAATAATCATCTATATTTTATCCCATACTTGTTGAAACGTACCATCAAAGGCACGCAATAATTGTGAATACGAGGTATCTAAAAAGTCTGCGGTAATACTGCAAAACAACGGCATCATGCTCCACAACATTATCAATCCGATAAATATTTTTATCGGAAATCCAATCATTAAAAGATTCATTTGCGGCGCTGCTTTTGCCAGTAATCCCTGTGTAACCGTCATTAAAAACATAGTCCCCATAATTGGAAACGCAAGTTGCAGGGCAACTAAAAACATTTTTGACATCATCTCAATCATGCCTTTGGTGAGAATCCCCCAATCAATACTTGCTGTAAATTGTGAAACCGGGGCAATATCAAAACTATTAACTAATCCCATCAATAATGAATGATGTCCATTAATAAAAATAAACACCAATAATGCAATCAAAGACTGAAACTGACCAATGACCGGAATTTGTATTTGCGTAACCGGATCAAAAACCTCATTGATGCCAAACCCCATTTGCATACTGAAAAATTGTCCTGCTAATTGAAATGCAGTAAATAGTATTGCCGCCATAAACCCGAATATTAAACCGATAATCAGTTCTCCCAACAAAGCTAATCCGAATTGCAGTATAGTTGCCGGTGGCACAAACCCGTCTGTGATAACAAGGGGATACAATAACAATGCCGTAAATAATGAAATAATAACTTTCATGCGAGCCGGTATAACACTGCTTGAAAAAAACGGTGCTACCACAAAAAGCCCTAACATCCGCATTACAATAAGCAGCAAAGTTTGAAAGTTTTCAACAAATAAATACACACCATGTCCTTATTATTTAATAATTGTTGCTCGTACAATTTCCGGAATACGTTCAAATAGATTGAGCGTATAATCCTGCATCAGCACTGCCATTGTCGTTGATAATAATGCAATCGTCAGTAATATCGCAAATATTTTCGGAACGAATGTCAGCGTCTGTTCCTGAATAGAAAACGCTGTTTGGATAATAGAAATCACGAGACCAACAATAACACTGATCACCAATACCGGTCCCCCGACAATGATAACCTGAAACAATGCTTCACGTGCTATTTCCGCAACATCAATAACATCCATTTCCCACTCCTTTCTATCCTATCGGCCCACTAATACCAAAACTCTGCACGACTGAACCGATAATCAAACTCCAGCCGTCAACCATGATAAAAAGAATAATTTTTAATGGTAATGACACCATAACCGGAGGGAGCATTATCATCCCCATTGACATTAATGTACTCGCGACAATTAAATCAATGACAATAAACGGAATAAATATAATAACACCAATAATAAACGCTGTACGTAATTCTGATATCATAAATGCCGGAATTAAAATATACGTCGGCACATCATCACGAGTATTCGGCGGAGTAACCTTTGCAATGTTTAAAAATAAGGCAATATCATTTTCACGAGTTTGACTGAACATAAACTCACGAAACGGCTGTTGCACTTCCTGATAGAATGTATCAATTGATATTTCTTTTTGCATGAAGGGTTGAAAAGCGTTTTCATTTGCTTCCATAATAGTCGGCGCCATAACAAAAACAGTCAAAAACAAGGCTAATCCCATAATTATTTGCGTTGGAGGCATTTCCATTGTCGATAATGCCCGTTTAATAAATGAGAGCACTATCGCAATCCGAATAAAAGAAGTTACCATTAATAAAAATGAAGGGACTAATGTAATAACGGTCAGAAATGCTAAAACCTGAATTGCTTGACTGACTTCTTCCGGACCGTTTGCCGTATCAATATTAATATCAATATTTGGAATCGGGAATGTCGGGGCTTGAGCAATCCCTGACGGCACAAGAATACATAACAGCATGACCACTGCAACAATGACCTTGACCGGTATTTTATGAAATAATTTCATCCCGCTATGCTCCGTCTATTTTTTCAGCTTTTGTATTCGTTCATTCTGCATACGCAAAAAATCAAGATTGAACGATTGCTGTGATTGTGATGAAGGTTGCCGTGCGTGCTGCTTGCCTGTTTTTTCTGCATGAGTACTGCCGGCTGAACTTGGCCGTTTTGAAAAAGAAACAACTTTTTGTATTAGATCATCAAGTACTCCCTGAAACGTGCCTTGCCGATAATTTGCTTGTGCACCGGCTACTTTAATACTCTGTATCATTTCCGCATCATCAATCTCAGTAAGCAAGTTAATTGAATGTTCGGTTGTACCAAGCACCATCATTCTTCCGGCAATTTCAACTATTTGTAATGATTTTCCGGTCCCTAATGGCACTACCGAATGTATTTTTACAACGTCAACAGCACGTCCGCCTAATGTTTTTTGCTGCGCAAGCCATTTAAATAGAAAATATACCGCAGCAATAAAAACAAGTATTATAATAATACTGCGCGTAACTAATCCAAAATAATTCTTCTCTCTCGTTACCGGTTTCTTATACTGATAAAGCGGTTTTTCGTTTTTTGTATCGTCCTGGTTTTCAGTTTTTTGTGTAACAGTATTGCTGGCAGCATTTACAGCAGATGTAGTAGTAGCGGTTGTTTTTTTATTATTAATCGTTTTATTGTTATGGGAAGTTCTTTTTCTGCCAAATAATCCCCGCGATGATTTGATATAGTCTTTTGATTTATTCTTCTCGTTACTATTATCATGTGTATCATTTTGCGGGGATGATTGATTTTTAATAGCCTCAGAATCCGCCGCAATAGACTCGGGAGATTTAGGAAGAGTAATATCCGGTGATTTTGGTTCGGCAACACTCGGTATTTCAGGTTGCGACGGTTCCTGAGTCTGTGCATAGAGCTCCCCGAACAACGCAAACGCAACACACACAAGCAAAGCAAAAATAATGTACACGAATAGATTACGAACACCATCCCGGCATAAGAATCTGATAGTCATGACACCCCTCCAATGTCACTACTATTACAGTATGTATATATGTAGTATTTATTTTTATAGAGGGTCAGGTGGTGACCAACCCTCTATAATTATTTCACGAATTGTATCATTTTATCTTAAGATTATCAACCCTTTCTATTGGGCTAATTATATCAGTTACGCGAACCCCGAAGTTTTCATCAATAACAACAACTTCGCCTTTCGCAATTAACTTATTATTAACGAGCAAATCTACCGGTTCTCCAGCAAGTTTATCAAGTTCAATAATTGATCCTTCACCTAAGCTGAGTATTTCCTTGATCAGCATTCGTGTACGACCAAGCTCAACGGTAATTTGCATTGGTACATCCATCAGCAAATTAATATTGCTATCTTGTTCGTACTGTGCACCGCCGCTTAGAACAGGATACTGCACCGGCTGAACCCCTATTTGCGGTTGCGCGGAACCGAAGGAAGCCGCCATTTGCTGACCGGCACCGGCCTGCATAGATACTGCTGCCTGATCTGCTTGAGGTGCAACAAACGATGCACCGGACATAACATCTCCTGCAGACTGACCAACCATATCTTTCACGACATTTAATGAAAGAAGCTGGGTATAGTCGGAATCAATTAAACCTTCAACATCAAGTTTTCCGGTTACCCGAACAATCTTATCACCCGTTGGCAAGTTTATTTCATCAGCACTGACTGCATTAATTACTTTCGGAGATGATGGTTTAATCTGTTTATTGAGTTTATTTGATAACGCAGTAATTGCTGAGCCATTCATCTGACTTACCGCTTCACTAATTGCACTGACATATAAATCATTCATCTCTTCCGGCGGACTGGTTCCATCATGCCCCATCATTAAATCAGCAATAATGGAAGCATCCGTCTGCTTTAACAAAAACGCATTATCACCGCTTAAGCCTTCTATATAATCAAGCTTTATCTGCGTATACGGTTCAATGATATCGCTCCGTATTTCATCGGGAGATTTTACGGTAATAACCGGACTTGCAATACTGACATTCTTTGATGTAATGGTTGATAATGTTGAAGCCGCAGCATTAAACTGCTGACTGAAAATATCTGCCAATACATTTAATTCAGTATCGCTCAGACCGCCGCCTCCGGAAGGTGCGGCAGTGATTGATGCCGGTGCCGGGGCACCGGAAGGTGATGTTAGATCATCAGCACCTTGTAACAATGCATCAATTTCGTCTTGTGACAGTGAGCCATCACTCATTTTCTTCTCCTCCCTTGACGATATTTAATAATTCATCTGCAACATCTTCAATAATACCGGTAATCTGCACCGCTACTTTTGAACCTAATTGCCCGGGACGACAGGTATATTTCTGCCGGTCTCCAATTCTAATCGTCATGTTATCGGTGATTTTCGTATTTTTCATTTTTATTACATCATTCAGTCTCAGGTTTAAAACATCACGCATATTCACATCAATACTGCCCAACTCTGCAACAACGGGGACCTGCACTGACTCCATACGTTCTTTTAATATATCCATATTTTCTGAAGAATTACCCTTTCGGGTTGATGAATACCAATACTGCGCTGAAAGTTTCGATATAATCGGTTCAATGGTGATAAAAGGAATACAAAAATTCGTCATCCCTTCTACATCGCCGACTTTTGTTTCAAGTGTAATTAAAACAACCATATCACCCGGGGAAACAACCTGTGCAAATTGCGGGTTCGTTTCAATATTTCCCAAGCGCGGGCGTAAATCTATAACATTTGACCATGATTCACGAAGATTTCCAAGAATACGAACGATAATACCTTCCATTACTGACATTTCAATATCTGTCAGTTCACGATTCACTTTCGTTTGTTCTCCTGTACCACCAAATAAGCGATCAATAATAGTAAACGTAATACTCGGATCAATTTCAAGAACTGATGACCCTTTTAAGGGATCCATATTAACAACCGCCAGCGTTGTCGGATTCGGGATTGAGCGAATAAATTCTTCATACGTCAACTGATCAACCGAAGCAACGTGAACAGATACTAATGTTCGAAGTGACGCTGATAATGAAGTCGTCGTAAGACGGGCAAATGTTTCATGCATCATCTGCAACGTACGAATCTGATCTTTTGAAAACTTATCAGGACGTTTAAAATCGTATATCTTTACTTTACGCTGTTCGCCGACATCTTTCACTTCTTCAGTATCAACCTCACCGGTTGATATGGCGGTCAACAAAGCATCAATTTCATCTTGTGACAGAATTTCTGTCATAGTATCCCTTCCTTTATCCCCGTCATTCCTCTCTTGTTAATTATATCGACCGTTTTTCATTTTCACAAAGTAATAAATTATACTTTTTTTACTGCACGTATAATTCATCATAATAAATATCTTCAATTTCGCCATATTGTAAAATATTATTAATATTATCCATAAGCGAATACTTCAGACGTTCTTTTCCTTCATTCCCTTCCAATTCTGATTTTTGAAAATCAGCAAGTGTCATGTTTATTGTATGGCGCAACTGCCGACGACGGTTGTTCAGCTCCGTCCCCAATAATATATTTTCACCATCATACGCAAGGAACATTTTTACGGAAATAATATGTGTTTCAGTTTTATCCGATAGATTAATCCGAAACTCGCCAATATCAAATGGTTTGAAGGCATCAGGCTTTTCTTTAAGCTCCTCACCCATAGTAAGTACATCGCCTTGATTACCGGCTTTAAAAACTAAACCGGAAATCAACACACTAACAATGATTACAACAATTGCCCCTAAAGTAAAACCAAGAATACGCGGTAATTGTCCACGCATACGAGCCATAATACCGCCAATACCACCGCCTTTCGGTGACTCAGCAGCCGCTACATCTTGATCTTCTCCTTCGGCTATTTCCTCTAAATCAATTTTATCATCATCTTCACGTACCATGAGAATTCCTCCGTTTATTTTTGCTCTTCATGGATAACAACAATTTCGACACGGCGGTTTTGTGCCCGCTCTTCGGGTGTTCGATTATGATTACCCGGTAATGGACGATGTTCACCATATCCGACCATTGAAAGCAAATTGTCTGAAACATTTTTTTCAATTAAATACCGTAATACACTTCCGGCACGTGCTGAAGATAAATCCCAATTATCAGAATAGGGGCTGCCTTCAGCAACCGGTCGATTATCGGTATGACCTTCAATACGAATTTTATTATTAAACAACGACGATTTAAATAATGTTGCAATCTTATTTAATACGTCATACATTCGCGGATTAATATCCGCTGAACCGCTCTCGAAAAATTTATCATTTGCCAAGGTAATAATGAGTCCACGCTCATCTTCATAAACACGGATCTGATCACTCTCAATTTCAGGCTTAAACATACTCCGCGCATTTTTAAGCTGCTGCGCAAGACGGCGTCCTTTTTCCTGAGCCGGAAGACTCTCAATAGTCATACCGAGTTCCTCTAATCGCCCATGTGAAAGCGTCATTCCGCCCTGGAGCATTCCAAGCGAACCACGAAATGCTGATAAAATTAATCGAAACTCTTCACCGTCAGTTGTTGCCGTGGTAAACATAAGAACAAAAAATGTCAGCAACAACGTTGTCATATCCCCGTATGTTGTTAACCATCCCGCCGGCGGTGTCGGCCCGCCGTCTTTTTTTTTCTTCCGTCTGCCTGACATAGATTTACCTCATACGCTCATCAACACCTTCGGTTACCTGATCACGTAATGCAGGCGGCAGGAATGATACCAGCCGGTCCTTAACAATACGCGGATTATCACCGCTTTGAATTGCAAGCGTGCCTTGAATCATAATTTCTTTCATTAATACTTCTTCATTATTTCGTTCACGAAGTTTATTCGCAATAGGAATAAACATCAGATTCGCGAGAAGTGTTCCATAATATGTTGTGATTAATGCGGTTGCCATACCACTTCCTAACATGCTTTTATCTTCAATATGTTTAAGCATGATAATAAGTCCAATCAGCGTTCCAATCATTCCAAACGATGGTGCAAACGTTCCTGCATCATCAAACATTTGCTTTGCGCCGCCATGTCGTGCTTCAATATTACCAAGATCTGTTTCCAAAATACTTCGTACCAGTTCCGGATCAGTCCCGTCAACAACCAGCTGAATCCCTTTTTGTAAAAAATCATCTTTCAATTCATCAAGATCATCTTCAAGTGCCAGCAATCCTTCACGACGAGCTTTCTCAGAAAAACTTACCAACATTAATATTGTCTCTGCCGGATTCTCTTTCGGCGGATTAAATGCAATCCCGACAATTTTCATGGTATTCACAACACGTCCCCACGGACTTGAAATAATAATAGCACATGTCGTTCCACCGATAGTGATTAACACTGACGCAATTTGAACAAACTCCATCGGATTTCCGCCACTAAGAAAAATCCCAATAACAGTAACTAATATAAATCCTATGACCATTGCTAATATGCCGGGAATATCCATTTACCGCCTCCGTTTATAATTCATTTGCAGTGTTATCTGTTAATGAATGCCTATACTGTGTTATACGATTTAATACATCTTCTATTTTATCAAGTACGACTAATTTCCTGCCAGACATCATCGATATCGTTGTATCAGGGAGTGCTTCAATAAACTCAATCTGATGCACATTCACCCAAAACTCAGTTTTATTAAGTCGTGTTACTTTAATCATCACTATATATATACCTTTTTAGTCTTCTGTTATTACTATCGACTAAAAATCCTCCTGCATTAGATAAATCCGAAAATTCCGGTTACCATACTATATACCATTTGGCGAATAAATAACAGTATTTTATCCGCCCCGGCAAGCGCCGGTATAATACCATATCAGGAAGACGGAGGGGCCGTCTTCCTGAAAAAAACGATTATTATCGTTTCAACGTTAAAAGCTCCTGAAGCATTTGATCAGACGTTGTAATCGAACGTGAATTCGCTTGGAAACCACGCTGTGTTATAATCATATCGGTAAACTGTTCTGCCAAATCAACATTTGACATCTCAAGAGTACCGGCACGCAATGACCCACGACTGCCGGTATCGGCAGGACCGATTATTGCAGTGCCTGAATTATTGGTCTGAACGAAATTGTTCTCCCCGGCTTTTTGCAGTCCTTCTTGATTAGCAAAAACCGCCATAGCAACTTGACCGTATTGACGTTTTTCGCCATTGTCAAAAGCGACCCATGCCATACCGTTCGGATCAATTTCAAAATCAGTTACGTATCCGTATGTCCAGCCGTCCTGCTCAACGCTTTTTGTCGTTGAACTTTTTTCAGGTGAAAACTCACGTGCTTGCGTGATACCGCTACCCATAATACCGGAAGTACCAAGCCGTAAGGTTATATCCTGCGGACGGGTTACTGCTGAATTACCGTCAGCATCATTTCCCGGGATTAAAACCCGAAGATTGATGCTCAGTTCATTACCGGACGGATACCGCTGAACAGGATTGCCCGCAGCATCAGTAATCGCTTTACCGAATTCATCAACTGCCGGTTGTAATGCAAGCTGACCGGTTCCGGTTGCATCAGTAACATTGACAAGAGCACCGGAAGTATCAAAATCAAGGATAAACTCATTGGTATCGCCGCCTTCCGGCTGTCCGCCGGCACCAATCCATACCTGTGTATTTGCTGTAGCTGTACCGGTATTCGGATCAACTGAATAGCCGAGCACATCACCGGTATTTGGATCAACGGTAAACATGCGCGCCCGCCAGCGGTTTTGCAGTTGTACACCACCGGCATCAACATCAGCCGCATCACGATAAAATACCGCCTGGACCTGATGAACACCACCCTGTGAATCATACGCATCAATAGTGGTAACATGCCCATGGGTGCGAAGATAATTATAGAGCTGCTGCTCATTACCCGCTGCCCGTAAATCATCCGGAACCGTAACCGCTACGGAAAGACCGTTTAAGTTTGATCGGAATCGGATATTACGCGTTGCCCGCGCTTCAATTTTGGTGTCAACCGGAGGAATATAAATTTCCTTCGTTGGTGCACTGGTATTGATACGGGTTGTTCCGTCAGGCATTATTTCTGACTGCCACCCCTGTACATGATACCCATGCGGATTCACCAAATGACCGTTCTTATCAAGCTGAAAATTACCTGCTCGCGAAAAAAACGTTTCATTGCCTTTTTTCATGACAAAGAAGCCCATACCGTCTATCGCGAGATCGGTTTTTCGATTCGTCTGCTGCATGGTCCCCTGTGTGAATATTTTATCAACAGAAGCAACACTCATACCCAGACCAAATTGTTTGGGATTCACGCCGCCCTTTCGTTCTGTCGGACCAGCGGCTCCCTGCATGTTCATCGACAGCATATCTTCAAACGCAACACGACTGTATTTAAACCCATAGGTATTGACGTTTGAAATGTTGTTTGCAACAACATTCATTCGTGTCTGATGATTTTTTAACCCCGACACGCCCGTGTATAAACTTGGAAGCATTGTCGGTTCTCCTTAATAGTTATTCATTCATGACCGGTTGCTATCACTTAACCGGCCTTTTCGGGCTCCCAAAAACGGGTCCGCCCGATTATTTTTAACCTTAACTCCGCTCCGATACGTGCAAACCAATGGTGTGGCTTGCTGCGTCAGTTATACCGGTGAGATATACTGCCGCTGACATATGGCGTTGTTGTAAAACTCATTGAACAACAATAGTTGAATCAATGTTCGTAAACACATTTTCATTCATGGTATTACCGGACATAGCAGTAATAACCGTATCATTTTTTACACTGACAACCAAAGCAAGATTGTCCAACAGTACAAGAGATTCACGCGCTCCTTTAGCATGCAATTTACGAACAGCATCACTCAGTCTTGTTAATTGGGACGACGAGAGTTTGATACCGCGTGCTGCAAGCCGCTGCTGCGCATGTTTTGAAAACTTAATCCCATGAACTTTCTGTTCCAACAATTCCGCAAATGAAGACCCCGATACATTCTGAGAATATGATTTTGCAATCGGCATTCGTCGATGTACGGGAGCATGCACTTTTCCGGGTATAATCGGATTTATTATTTGATTGGTCATAATTATTTACTACCCTTCAATGAATTGTCAGACACTGCATTATTCGCCGGTATATGCTGCACTGGTGATGACGGTTCTTGTTCAATAACCGCCTGCAACGATTCAAGCGAATATGACACATTGTTTACCTGTATGTGTGGTTTTCCGTTTTTCAAGGTTACCGCAGACACGGTCCCCTTAAAAACCGAATTCTGATCAGCATCATGCACACGAACCGATTTCCCTAATAATGACAAAGCAAATTGCCATTCACTCAATTTCGGTAATACTGATGAATCAGATGATTCAGTTTTTTGTGTGTTTGATGATGGATCTGCAGCGTGTACTGAAATGACATTTTTCACCGGATACAATCTGTTTTGAACACGAATAAATGTTTGTGAACCGGCTTTTCGCATTTCAGTTACTTCCCCGGTATAATTGACACCGAGACCGGAATCAAAGACGGTAACTTTTTTTCCGACTAATTCCTGTGCTGATTGAGCAATTTGTGTTTGCGAGACCGTACGCATTTCTTTAAGACTTTGTATTTGTGCCATTTGCGCAATGAAATCTTTATCTTTCAACGGATTCATCGGATCCTGATGCTGCAGTTCAGTCAGGAGCAGCTTCATAAAATCCATCTCAAATTGTTCCGCTGTACCAAAATCCGCACGAGTTCGCTCTGATGGTGCCGACGTTCGTGATTGAATTTGATTCGGCTGTACTGAATATGTTTGAATTGCTTCTGTCATAATTAGTACCCGTTTACACCCGAATATTCAGGTGCGAGACACCACCGGTAAACGCATACTCACGTTCAATAGAGGGTTGCGGTGAAGGGAAATCATTAAAACGACTTAACCGTTTTGCAGTTGACAGCGTATCAACCTCTTGCCGATAGCCGTTTGCATTTCCATTTCCTTCTCCACCCTGTTGCACCTGTACTTCAAACGAATCAATATTTAATCCCGATTTTGCAAATTCGGCTGATAATTGATGAAGATTTGACTTGAGCATATCCTGCGCTTCATTGGATTCAACAATTATCTTTCCAACGATGGTACCATTGTTAAGGGAAAAACGAAGATTCAATTTTCCGAGATGCGGAGGATCCATTCTCATCGTTACTACTGATTGACGATTATTAATAATAAAGCGGGCACGTTGTACAAGTTTTCCAAACAAACGATTCATCGTCTGTGTCGAAGCATGTTCCCGTGCTGACTGCGAAGTATCAGTCGTCAAGCGTTCTTGAACAACATCAACGGAATGTTTACCTTGTATACGTACATCACTCATATTCCGCGATGATGTATGTGAATCCTGCATCAATTCATTTTCAGTGTGTTGCGAAGATACTGTTGCCTGAATTTTTTCCGATGTATCATTTGAATTACCCTCAGTATCATGATTTACCGTTCCTTGATGTAATACATGACGACGGGTATGTGCTGAATGCATTTTTGTACGAGTATCAGTTACCATTACTTGAATGGTTTCAGACGGTGCAGTCTTCTGTTCAATGTTACGATGCGTTGCCGATTCCGTTGTCCGTTTGGTATCATCATTTTTCAGCCCCTTATGGGCATTGCGCGAAATCATATCAGTAGGAGTGTGAGAAGTGTGCCGTTTCAATTGATCACTATTGACTGTCTTTTTCTTTGCTGCCGTTGCTGAAATCGTTTCTTTCAGAGCCGCTTTTCTCAATGCATGTGTCAATTTCCGTAATGCTTTTTTTGTACGGTTTTTATTCACCTGTTCAATTGAACTGTGATTCGTTTTTATTATACGGCGTGTATTATCATTTGTATTCTTTGACTCAACAACAACACTTTTTGACTGCTCAATATTTTTCTTATCTTCAGCATCTTTCTCATCATCAGCACTCATTTTTTTCGCATCAGTTTCTTTCACGCTTTTTTTCTCTTTAAGATGATTCGTCTCATCAGCATTTGTTTTCTGTATAGACTGCTGTGGTTCATGCGATAGTGTAGGATTCTCTGTGTTTTCACTCTTGGACGTACGGTCGTTATATCTATCAGCATTACCGGATGAATATGTATAATCATTGTTTCTCATAACATTATTCATCATTTCAGAAAATTGTTGTGACGAGGAATTATTAAAAAGAAGCGATGCGATACCATTCGGTTTTGGTTGTATAGGCTGCATGGTAAAAAGTTGCGATGCAAGTGTTTCAACGGGCATGTATTCACCTCCTTCCTTGTAAAAAATAAAACTTAGCCAAATGGCTGCAATCGACCATGCCGAACATTAATTAAAAGTAGGCCGTTGTCGCCGTAATTCCTGTAACTCAGCAGACCGTTCCGGTGTAATGAGAGTCAGCCAATACGGCACGATTGAATCCTGACCTTCTGATTCCATTATCTCTTCAACCGCTATCAAAATATCAACGATAGAGGCATTATCCATATTCGTCAGCTGCGCAACGGCGGATTTTGGCGGCATTGCAATATATTGCTGTGCAATTTTTGAAAGCTCCGCCTGTTCCTCAAGAGTAGCCTGACGTTGTTTCTCCATCGCATCCCGTTCGGTTTTTACATACTCCCATTCTTTATCTATTTGTATATTTCGGCTATTTATTTTATTTGTTAAGCGCTCAATATACTCCATCCGTCCGGCAATTTCTTTCCATGCTTCTTTAATTGCTTCGTCCTGCTTGGAGCGTTCCATTGATGCTAACTTGCTTGAATCATCACGCGGACGCATAGTAATAACCCGTTTCATACCGGGGACCTTTTTTACAATCGGAAGCAAATTATCAGTAATCTTGTAAAACCCTAAAATATCAAAAAGCAACAATCCAAGAAGAATGACTAAAAAATTTGCAAAGATCATAACCAGTGTCCGGTTACTGAATCGCTGCTGCGGTTTTTTTTGCGGCAGCGGTAAAGAAACAGACGTCTTTGATGACTCCTCTCTTTTATTCTCTTCATCAGCAGGAGTCCCTCCGACAAACACTTCCTCTTCTTCGTTATTTTCGTCTTCAAATACCATATGGCACCTCTTAGCTGTAATCCAAATAATACTTTAAAACATTCTTGATATATCTATTTGTTTCTTCATATGGGGGCACCCCCCCATACCGTTCAACTGCCCCGGGACCGGCATTATACGCCGCTAATGAGTGAATTAGGTTCCCATCGAATTTGTCTAATAATTGCTTTAAATAGCGAGTCCCACCCTCAATATTTTCATATGAATCATAAATATTACGAACACCAAGCGAACGAGCTGTTTCCGGCATTAACTGCATCAATCCGACCGCACCTTTTGCAGAAACTGCTTTTGGATTATAATTTGATTCCGCTCGTATCATTGCGGAAATCAGCGATTCCGGCACTCCATGCTGATTTGAAACTTCAGAAATAATCTGCTGATAGTCAGCTGCACTGCCGCTCAGTTTCGCCGTTTCCGGTTTCGGCATATTAAACAGTTTCTGCTGAAACACATCTTCCTGTTCCTTCGTTCCTTCAACATCAGATCGTTGCCGTTGCCGAAGTGATGCAATACCGATACGTTCTTCAATTTCATGAATACGCTGCATAATATTGTCAATTCCTAGCATTTTTTCCTCCCAAATACGTGTGCATATAATCTACTCGATATTTAACCCTGCATCCCTTCATAGGCACGACGTCGAGCATATTCATCAATTTCCGCCGCTTCTTCTGCTTCAAATTCCTTCCGCCAGATATCGTACTTTTTCTCACGAATCCGTTCGATAATGCGTCTATCCCGCATAGTTTCAACCATTTTCTTACGGGCTGTTTCAACACGCGAATGCGCAAACTTTATTTTTGCATCCTGCTGAGTGATATTCCAATTCAACTGCTGATAATAATGATCCATATCAACCAGTTCTCCAATATGACAGCCGGCACGGGCTGTCGCATGTATTTCATTAAGCACGTCGCTTTTTTTATCTATTAAACGTGTCCGTTCTACCACCTCATTGTTTAATAGTAACTGTTCACGACCTAAGGCTAATTTTGCCTGCTCTTCTTTCCGCTTTCTTACCGATAATAACGGATCAAGTTTAAAATGAAAACGTCGCATTAAATTTCCTCAAATGACAGCGGCATGCCATTCACGCCGATAGCATCCTGTATAACCGGTTTTCTTTGTACAATATCGGCGTTTTCTTCAAATCCTGTATCTTCCGCAAATATACGCAACAAATTGTCCCGAGCTTCATCAAATGAAGCTTTCTCATCAATACCTTGTCGTAAAAATGCATTGACCTGTTCTATCTTCGTAAGTGCATAATCCACCCGCGGGTTTGAACCACGGGCATACGCACCGATGTTTATTAATTCATATGCTTCTTTATATGAAGCCAGTACTTCGCGTATTTTTGCTGCTGCAGTTTTATGTTCATCATTAATAATATCATTCATCAAACGGCTAATACTGCCCAGTACATCAATCGCAGGATAATGATTCAACATTGCCATATCACGTGATAAATATACATGACCGTCAAGAATACCCCGAACCGCATCGGCTATCGGTTCATTCATATCATCTGCATCGATTAAAACAGAATAAATCCCCGTAATTGATCCTTTCTCTGTTCTGCCGCTGCGTTCCATTATTTGCGGCAGTACAGTATACACTGATGGTGGAAACCCCCGTTGTGAAGGAACCTCTCCAACGGCGAGCCCTATTTCCCGTTGCGCGCGCGCGAATCGGGTAACCGAATCCATCATCAATAAAACCTCTTTACCGCAATCTCTGAAATATTCTGCTATCGTTGTTGCAACATATGCAGCACGTAATCGTACTAACGGCGTTCGATCACCGGTTGCAACAACCATAACCGTTCGCTCCATTCCTTCTCGTCCAAGATTTTTCTCAATAAACTCTTTAACTTCACGACCACGTTCGCCGACTAAAGCAACAACATTTACTTCAGCTTGTGTAAACCGTGCAATCATACCTAAGAGTGTTGATTTCCCAACACCTGATCCTGAAAAGATTCCTATTCGTTGACCGCGACCAATCGTCAATAACCCATCAATTGCCCGAACTCCTGTTGCGAGTATCTGATTTATTCGCGGTCGATCCAATGCTGATGGGGCTGTATTAAATATTTGATACCGGTCAGGAGAAACAAGCGGCCCCATTCCATCAATTGCTTCGCCGCTCCCGCTAATAATTCTGCCTAATAAAAAATCGCCAACCGGAATTTCTATTGGTCCACCGGTTGCAATAACTTCACAACCGGGTGCGATGCCATTAATATCATCGTATGCCATTAAAAGAACATTATTATCACGAAAACCCACTACTTCTGCTTTTACAATACGTGGTGAATCGTCATAGTAATTTGGTATCACGATCTTACATAATTCATTCAATTGAGATACAGGTCCATGACTTTCAATAACACTTCCAATAACTTTCTCAACCGTTCCGGTTTGTTTCATTGACTGTGTATGTTCAACAACCTGTTTATATTTATCTAAGAAACCCATAAACCCGCTCGTTACATTTTATTCTTGTTCAATCGGTGTACCATTATCTATGTTTTCAGTTTGTTCGGAATCAGTAATCGTATTTGATGCAGTTTCTGTCTCAATTTCAGCAACAGCGTTCTCAGTAACCACTGCAGTTTCAACTTCTGTAACATCATCCGGTGATGAAACAGCTACTGCAGCACTTGTTGTATCGTTTTTTTCCATATCTTCAACTCGGTCTGATGCCGGAGGAATTGGCTGCTGATGTTCAACACGTGAAATTGAAGGGACATGATCAAGAGGCGGTGTTGACTGTAATATTTTCTCTTGTTGTTGTCTTCTTTTTGCTTCAGAAAAATATGTAAAATCAGCTAACTCGCGTATCTTCTCAATAATTTCCTCAAGCTGAACCATAATGCGTGCATCTATAGAACCAAAATCCGTTTCAATAATACAACCGCCGCGCTCAACACGATTATCTTCTAAGATCGTAACATGCTTAAGATCTTCAACCATACTAATAAATTCATCTTTATGCTCAGTGGTTAATTCTAAATCGTCGGTATTTATTCTGATAGTAATTGTTTCTTTCCCTCTGATTTTTCTTAATGCGGCACGAATATTTTCAATAACAACACCTTCCTGCTCAGTCGATATAATTTTTACAATCTTTCTGATTGATAACAAGATGATATTTACAATTTGTTCTTCCGCACTTTGAATAATATCTTCACGTTTATCGATAGCACCTTCAATAACCACTTTAAGACGTTTAATCAAACGATTAACTTCAGCCGCTCCTTGACTATAGCCATCTTTATAACCTTGATCATATGCCCCTTGTCGTGCTTCGGTAACCTGCGTATTGATTTTTGTTTCCGCTTCCCATTGGATTTCTTTACCCTTACGTTCAGCTTCAGCGATTATGGTATTTGCATTATCGTTTGCTTCTTCAACAATATTTTTCCCACGTTCGGTTGCTTTTTTAATATGTTCAAACGCTCCGTTTTCCGCTTCTTTAATTATTCGCTCACCTTCAGCACGCGCATCATCAATAATATCCTGTGCTTTATTTTGCGCTTCTTCAAGTAATTGCTGATTGTCACGTTCAATTTCTTCTCGTTGTCGCCGTGCTGATCGCAGTAATTCTTCTTCTTCCTCTTCAGGTTTAACGACTTGAATATCAGGGGGCTGCAAAATAACTTTTTTTGTTAATTCCCTGACTTCAATATCCTTAAATACCTGCTGGCTATGTATATTTTTTCTTCGCATTACAATGTCCTTTCCGGTAAAATACTCCGGGTATAACGGTTATGTGTTTTCTTTACACGACCAACTCATCTTCACCGGCACGGGCAACAACAATTTCGCCGGCGTCTTCAAGTTTACGAATGATATTAACGATACGCTGCTGCGATTCTTCAACATCACGCAGCCGCACCGGACCCATAAACTCCATATCTTCTTTCAGCAGACTTGACGCACGCTTCGACATATTACGGAATATCTTATCCTGCACTTCCTGATCAACCGCTTTCAGCGCTTTCGCCAACTCAGTAGTATCAACTTCACGCAATACTTTTTGAATTGCCCGATCATCAAGTAATACAATATCTTCAAAGACAAACATTTTCTTCTTAATCTCTTCGGCAAGTTCGGGATCTTCTTCCTCCAGCGATTCAATGATTGATTTCTCAGTCGATCGGTCAACCATGTTGAGAATTTCTACAACTGCATCAATACCGCCCGCTGCGGTATAGTCCTCACTGGCAAGGGTCGAGAGTTTCCGTTCAAGCACCCGTTCAACTTCACGCAATACATCCGGTGTCGTTCGGTCCATCGTTGCAATCCGACGCGCTACATCCGCCTGCAGTTCATGTTTCAATTCTTTCAGAATAATGCTGGATTTGTTCGGATCAAGATATGACAGAATAAGCGCAATGGTCTGCGGATGTTCCCCCTGAATAAAGTTAAGCAAATGTGTCGGATCCGTGCGGCGAATAAAATCAAACGGACGGACCTGCAATGATGACGTCAGACGATTGATAATATCAACTGCTTTTTGTGTACCCAGTGCCCGCTCAAGAACATCACGGGCATAATCCAATCCGCCTTGGGAAATGAATTTCTGCGCCATCATGAGTTCCTGAAACTCCATCAGAACGCGATCTTTTTCATCCGGTTCAACTTTATCAAGACGGGCAATCTCAAACGTCAATTGTTCGACTTCCTCTTCGCGAAGATGCTTGAATATCTCGCCGGCAACTTCGGGACCAAGCGTTACCATAAATACGGCAGCTTTCTGCCGACCGTTCAAATGTTCACGCTTCTTCCGATGTGTGGTCTGAGTTGATACTGCCTGCTGTTGCGACATTATATTCTCCTTTCACACTGTCTTTATTCTTACTATCTATAAATAAGACGAATGTGCTGTATTAAAATCTATTCTTCTACCATCCATGTACGAATGAGACTAGCAACTTCTTCGGGACGTTCTCGTGCCAACTTGATCGCATTTTCTTCCATTTCCTTCCGGGCACGTTCTTCCCAGTCAACAACTTCTTCAGTTTTTGCTTCTGCTTGCCGAATTGCTGCTTCACGCAATGCCTGTTGACGGCGCAATTCTTCTTCTTCACGAAGACGCCGCCGCCGCTCAATCTCTCTTTGAATAGCGCGATAAATCAATGTCCCAATGAACACAACAAATAAAACGGCAAGTAATATAAGAATAGTTCTCCGCAATTGCATTTTGCGCCATTCTTCCAATGATTCCTGACGAAACTTATCTTCCCAATTAAACGGTATATTTTGAACCGTAACCATATCACCACGTGCTCGATCATACCCCATTGCTGTTTTTACTAAGTCTTCAACTTTTGATATTGTCTGTTTATCCCGTTCAATATAATTACGAACAATCTGATTCCCATTGGTCCAACGCAATCGCCCCTCGTCATCATACGTTCGTTCCCATAACCCATCCAACACCACTGAGACCGTTAATTTATTATAAGCAAACCAATCATAGCGAATTTCACTATCTGCTTCACTATGATCAATATTTACTATTTTTTTAAAATTACTATATTTACTGACAATCCCCTCGACTTCAGGATATGCCGGAGGAAGATTCGGTTCGGCTCCCGGAGGTCCCTGCGGTTTAAACCCTTCGCCGGTATATCCTTCATTTTCAATCAATTGACTTCGTTGTGCACCAACCTGCACTTCCGATTCATCATAGGGAGTATTCGGATTATCTTCACGTACTAAAATAGGCCTAATCTCATGTAGTTTTTCTTTTTTCTGATCAAAGTTTAATTCCATCGCAACAGTCACATCATATTCATTTGATTTAAATGTCCCATTTAAAAACTGCTTGATTTTAGATTCAATCTTAGCACGTTCACTGTCACGAATTTTCAGCTGCTTTTTCGACCACTCAATATAATCTCCCTGACCGGTTTTTAATAATTCCGTCAAATCATTCCCGTCAATATCTGCAATCGTAATATTTTCATCTTTGATCATCTCACCGAGTACACGTTTAACTGAATTTAATATAGTTCGAACTTTCTTGATATCATCCAATAATGAAACATTCGGAACCGGTTCAACAGTAATAGTAGCTGTTGGTGACTCCTGATCGGCTTTATATAAGCGTTCTTCCGGAAAGTTTATGATTACGGATACATCATCAAGAAAACTAAATCGCTCTAAGTGTTTTGTTAAATGACCAACAATTGCCCGTTGTTTATCAATTTCATTATGAAAACTTGTTCGCGACCACGCCGGTACGTCAAACAATTCCCATCCGGTTATTTGATCAGGTTGATAATTATTTTCATCCAAATATGCTCGAATCTCTGTAATATCATCTTTCGGAACATAAACACGGTTCTTTGAATCTACATGATAGGAGGTTCCCATCTCATGCAGACCTTCCTGAACACGTTTTAAATCATCATCCTCAAGAGTTTTTGAATATAAAAGGGCATCTGAAGGTTGCCCGGTAAATGAGAGCAGCATGACTACAGCAATAATAACAATGACAACAATACCCCCCAGTATCATTTTTTGTGTTGTAGTAAGCTTTTTAAAAACTTCTTTGAGTTTATTAAAAAAATCTGTAATAAATTGTGGCATTCTTTTTCCCTCCTGTTAAAACGCCGCTACTGCTAAATCCAAACGTTCGCATCCGGGTTTCGGCAGTTTTTTCAGAACATGTTCTTCTGAAAACTCTAATTCATTATTTGCTGTTACATGGGTTATATCTTCATACTCATGAACACCGATAACACGGGTAACATTAACCGGTTGTTTTATTGTTTTTAATGCAATAACATCAATGTTTTCAGCTTTTACCAGCGGATTAAGCAGGGCATATACTGCACGAACCGTTGTTGTTATTAATGAACGATCTGTACAAAAATCCTGTGTCGCCGGATCAATAATTAATGTTACCGATGGTTCAATCGCTGTTGCAACTGCAACTTCATTCTCCGGAATACTGATATTCACCGCAGCTTCATGAATAAAACTAAAACACGTTAGTAACGTAGCCAATGCTTCTTCCGTTGATTGAATATCATAGCAATAGGTTGTCGTTCCATTTTTATTTACGTGCATAGTCAACTCATCAATGCGAAGAGCCGCAGGATAACAATTATGCTCAAGTAAATACGCAAATGCAGGAATACGGTGCTCAGAATTACAGATAAGCTTATTTCCGGATATTGCATGAACCGGAATTGTGCTCGCATGAAGTGTACTAATAATATTTTTATACTCACTATCCGTCAGTGAGCTATGAAAGAGTGTATTTGTATTAGACGTAAAGGGGAATAATGCAATAATAAGTGTTATGATAACAATTGAAGCAAGTATTATAATATATTTTTTCTGTATATATGAATAACGCCGTACTATCCCTTTGAGATAAAGCATATACATATCAATACGAAACGATATTTTTCTGCACCACGCTTGAAAATCAGGAAATAATTTATGCAGGCGAACAGAATATCGCCACCAGTGTATTATGTTTCCGGAAAATATTTTCTTGCCGCGAAATGTAATATCACGGATAGTATATTTCATTCTCATAAATAATTGATTAATCATAGATTACTCCCTGAAATAATATCAGAGGAGGCAGTGCCTGCATTTGTACGTCAACACAGGTCAATTGATAACATGAAGAAAAGGTCTGAAGAGCATCCCGAATT
>Ga0256845_1000612_pt1 | contig 32882 bp, 29 predicted proteins | sample RiftiametaG_FD_189101 | JGI IMG/M metagenome (GOLD analysis project Ga0256845, IMG submission 189101) | Tube worm associated microbial communities from hydrothermal vent at the East Pacific Rise, Pacific Ocean - Riftia | ecosystem: Host-associated > Annelida > Integument > Unclassified ...
GAGTATCCTGCCCAACAGGGGTAAAAGTTTTTTCTTGAAGAAACCTCAGCAACCTCAGTTGCATGCGGGGAGAAATATCACCAATTTCATCAAGAAAGAGTGTCCCTTTATCTGCAAGCAACAATCTCCCCTGCCGATCAGCATTTGCACCGGTAAACGATCCTTTTTTATGGCCAAAGAGTTCACTTTCCAGTAATTCTTCAGAAATTGCAGCACAATCAACCTTTACCAGTTCCTTTTCCCACCTGGAACTCTCCGCATGTAATGCTTCTGCCGCAAGTTCCTTTCCCGTACCAGATTCTCCAGTAACCAGCACAGCAGTATCAACCTTTCCAACATTTTCAATCAAGCCGTAAACGATTTGGAGCTGTTGACTCGAACCAACATAGCCATGAAATTTATTTCTTGAATGCGTGTCAACAGCTGGCGTGGGCAGAGTAATGTCCCTGGCCACAATAACAACTCCATCAAACTCATTGGAACCATCATCTAAAGGTGCAGCATTGAGACTGAGGATCTGAATATTTCCATCGGGTCTCCTGCATTCAATCTGGTGCTCTCTCACTTCACTGCCAGTCGACAGAACAAGTTTCACGTCCTGTAGACATGCCCTTCCCATTTCATTTGGATACACACTCAAGTCTGTCTCTTGTGAAAATGCAGTGTAATTAAGCCACTCTTTCGCGGTTTCGTTCAGCTGCACAATTTTCATTTCACCATCTATTGTGATAATGGCGTCCCTGACAGACCTGAAAATTGTTTCAAAATATCGTTTAAATTTTTCGTTTTCCAGCAAAAGACGCTTTTTTTCATTTTCGAGGTCCCAATGCTTCAGGGCCTGACGCACGAACTTCAACAACGTTTCCTTATTTACCGGCTTGGAAATATAATCAAATGCTCCATATCGGACAGCGTCAGCGGCGGTATCAAGATTTGGAAACCCGGTAACCATAACAACAGGACATTCTATTCCGGCATCTCTGATTTTATGTAGAAGATCCGTTCCTTTCTTTTCTTCAAGAACAATATCACTGATTATAAGATCAAAGGTCTGCTTCTGTATCGCGACCACAGCCTCATCAAAAGTTGATGCAGTAGTGACAGGTCCATATCCTTCCCTTGTTAGAAACATCTCAAAGGTGAGTCGAATACTGGCCTCATCGTCAACTATAAGAATTCGACTGTCCCGGTGTAAAGGAATGTTCTGATCCATCTTAGTACCTTAGCGTCAATTTCCCATCAGAGGAAGTTCCACAATCATATTTGTATATTTATGCATAATGGAATCGACTTTTATCGTGCCGCCATGATCCTGAACGATACCATAACTGATACTCAAACCAAGTCCGGTACCTTTACCTGCAGGTTTCGTCGTAAAAAACGGTTCAAACAGTCTCTTGAGAATCCCCTGTGGGATACCGGTTCCTGAATCCTTTATACTGATCCGAACTACCGGAGTAATGTCATCTTTATTAAGTATCAGGCATTGTATGTCTATCTTTTTATCAGGTGATGTTTCGGGATAACGCTCATTGAGCGCGAATCTGGCGTTACTCAACATATTTAAAATAACCTGTTGCATTTGAGTAAAATTTCCCTGCACCTGACAGGGGTTTTCACAATATTCTATCTGCAGTTTGATGCCATCTTTTCTGCACTGATGCTTCACAAGAGAAATGGAATCTTTAATCACCTGTGTTATTGAAATAGGCTCAATGCCATTTTCGGTTTCTCGGGCAAAGGACAGAAGATTTTTGGTAATAAGTGCAATTCGTTCTCCTTCAGTCACTATATTACTTAACAGTTCTGCCTGTAGAGAATCTTTATCACTGTCATCGAGCAACAATTGTGCAAAATTGATAATCCCAGTAATAGGGTTATTCACTTCATGGGCAACACCAGCCGCAAGTTCGCCAATCGCAGCCATTTGACCGGTACGCAGCGAATCAGCCTTTCTCATTTCATCCCCGGTCAATTCCCTGGCAACCAGAAGAATTTTTCTGATATTGTCATCCTTGTCTTTGACCGGTGAAATTGTGAGAAGGTATTCTCCTGCAAGGCCAGGTAAGGTCGTCTCTTCAACCCTCGACGAACAGGTGAGAAGAAACGCCTCAAGCGGACATTGAAGGTGTGGTGAGCTGCCACCATGAATGATTTTACAAATCCCCTGGCCGAGAATTTCAGATTGTTTTTTTCTGGCGGCATTAAGAGCTGCACTATTCGCATCGATTATTATGCCATCGGGAGTGACGACAAAAACAGGATCCTGGATAGCCTGAAAGAGTTCATTGCCAATGCCAGTAATACAAATTAGAGGTGATTCCGTTACAGCCTGCAAAGGAGAATTTTGATTTGTATCCTGTAGATCTTCTGACATATCAACCCGTTAATTATAAAATCACAAACCGACACCCCACATGAATGTATGAGTGCGATGGTACGTAGAACATTTCATTCGATAGACCTGTCAGTATAATGAGGTCTCGTACCATTTGCAACTTTACCGGAAAAGCAGGATATGTCTATCATACATCGGTTCCATGGAAACCATTTTGAAGAATAGCAGCACTCTTTTCTCCCGTTTCAATAATTTTCAGGAGTATCTTTTTCTGTTCATTATCCATTTTTTCAGCTTCACAATAGTCAGCAAGCAGTTGAGAATAATTGATAATACCATTGAGACCATTGATCACTTCATTAATTATCGCATGAACTTCTGCTTCTCTTCGGTTACCTCTGGAATTCTCTTGACTCTCGATCTGGCTGGCATCGAGTAGCTGATTAAACACATCAACAAAAACTCCAACCTCAACACTGCTATTACTTCCGGCACGTAATGCGACAAATTCACCATCGGTAAGAGCCCGCCTGCCCTGATAAGCCAGATCAAGAAGTGGGCGTACTGTTTTTTGGTAGAGTATCACCAGGGTAAAACAAGTTATGGAAATGATAATCCCCATGAGAATAAGAGCACTTTTTTGATACTGCATAACCTTGCTCTTCATTTCACTGACGACTATACGATCAAACTGCAGAAATTGTTTATTTATTTGACGGAGATGGCCAAAAATCTCCAACACATTATCATCACTATCGGATCTTTCTCCAAGATTTTTTAAGCTGACCGCCAATTGTTCAAAATCCAGGTCTTTTAGGAAAGAAAGTTTGTACTGGCTGGGGATAAGATGATTTTCAAGCATGGAGGTATAGCGGCTGTTAAACTTTTCAACCTCGGTAGCCTGAAGAACAAGCTGGACAGAATCCCGGGACAAAAGTGCTTCCGTAATCTGCTCCCGTATTGTTGCGTAGAGAAAAATGATTCGTTCACTCTCTTCAACGATAGTGTCATACCTGGAAATCAGGCGATTTTGCTGAAAACCTGTCCAAACGAGTATACCCAGTAAAATCATCAGGACTGCAAAGGTGAGCCTGCTCAAGTTACGCAGTGATTTCATTCGCCACTCCGATAGCATGGCTGCAGTTTTCTTTGGCATTGCAGGTGGAGCAGTTGGATTCTACGGAATGCTCTGCAGCTTCAGCGTCCTTTTTAACACTGCAATCGACAATAATGTCAAACTCCTCACCATCTAGAGTTTCGACCTGGAGCAGAATCTCTGCAAGGTTGTCAAGTAAGCTCCTCTCTTGCTTGAGAATTCGCATTGCCTGATTAAAACAATTGCTCAAGAGTTCACCTACTTCGCGATCAATACTCTTTTCGGTATCCAGCCCCATCGGTAATCGACCACTTTCTCCCTCAAGAAAACCACCCCTTTCAACCGTAAAAGTCTGTGGGCCCAGAGTTTTACTCATCCCCCACTTACAGACCATATCTGTTGCAATCCGCGTCGCGGTGAGAAGATCTCCCTGAGCACCAGTCGTCTGCTGTTTAAAAACTATTTCTTCTGCCGCCCGACCACCCATCAGAACAATAATTTTGCTGAGAAGGTACTGTTTTGAATACGCATGGTGGTCGCTGATGGCAACTTGCTGTGTCTGCCCGAGAGCCATGCCCCTTGGAACAATAGTTATTTTATGCAATGGGTCGGAGTCAGGAAGTTTATTGGCCAGAATCCCGTGCCCCGCCTCATGGTATGCGAGAACTTTCCGATCCTGATCAGTCATTATCAGACCTTTGCGTTCAATTCCCATTAAAACGCGATCCCGTGCTTTTTCAAAATCTTCATTAAGAATAAGGTCCTGACCTTTTCTAGCCGCCATAAGAGCCGCTTCATTGACCAGGTTGGCAAGCTCTGCTCCTGTAAAACCAGGGGTTGCCCGGGCCAGAACTTCAAAATCTATATCAGGGTGTAATTTAACTTTTTTACCATGCACCTCAAGTATCTTCTTTCTTCCCTTCATGTCGGGAGCGAGAAGGTTTATCTGCCTGTCAAATCTTCCTGGACGCTTTAGCGCCGAATCGAGAATATCCGGTCTGTTGGTTGCCGCCAAGACAACAACACTATCCTCAGAACCAAATCCATCCATCTCTACAAGAAGAGCATTAAGAGTCTGTCCCCTTTCTTCCTGACCTCCCGCGGAAGAACCTACAGATCTACTGGCACCCACTGCATCAATCTCATCAATAAAAATAATGCAAGGCGCATGTTCTTTCGCTTCCCTGAAAATATCCCTGACTCTCGATGCCCCGACACCTACAAACATTTCTACAAAATCGGAACCGCTGAAACTATAAAACGGTACACCTGCCTCTCCGGCTACTGCCTTTGCAAGTAATGTCTTTCCTGTTCCAGGTGGACCCTGCAGGAGGATACCCTTAGGAATAGTTGCTCCCAATTGAGTGAAATTGGCTGGATATTTCAAAAAAGCGACAACCTCTTCCAGTTCTTCCTTGGCCTCTGGGACACCTGCAATGTCATTAAATGTAAGACTTTTTTCATTTTTGCCGTTAGCGACAAGTTTGTCACTTGCAAATTTATTTTCCTCTTTTTTTGTGCCACGCCTGAGAGACCACCAGGCAACAAGAATCAGTACAACTATGAAACCCGAAATAACTGTCATGTAAATCAGGTTAAACCTGTCTTCCCTGACGATTACCCGGATATTTTTACCTTCTACCCCTTCCATAAATTTACTGACATCCGGTACTGCTGTGACAAAAGTGCGATCATCTTTATCAGTAAAGGCGACTTTATTGCCGGTAAATTCAAGCATGACAATCTCATTTCGCCCAAGTTCTTCAACAAGTTTACTATAATCCTGAGCTGGATGCCTGTGTTCAACAAACCAGAGCAGCGACAGGAACAGGGCAAGGACTGAAAAAATGAAACAGACAAGTAAATTGCGAACAAGAATGACCATAAAACAAACTTCTCCGAAAAATTAGACAAAAAAACTGCTACACATTGAATATTACCACTATGTGTCACAATTACAATTGTCGGAACTGTTTATATGGACTATTCCAGAAAATAAAAAAAGCCGAAGGGACACTATCCCTTCGGCTTTTTTTATTTCATTTTTTCTAGCCTTACATTCCACTTATCGCGCTAAACCATCCTTTTAAAAGTTGGAGTGGGCCACCGGCCTGAAACATAGCACTCATCAGACATGCAACACTCCACAAGCCAATAACACCAGTAAATGCTGCAATACTGCCAATTATAACCTTGTCAACTTCTGTGGAAACGGTAGTCCCTGATGCATCTTGAACTCCAACCTGGTCTTGTACTTTGGTGAGTGCTGTGTCATTCATGGCGTCCCCTTTATTGTTTATTGAAAGAATAGATACTCTTTGTAAAGCGTTGATACCATCTGTAAAGCACAATGTATGCCATGACTCAGGCTCTTCAGAAAAAACCTACCATATGCTAGTTAATATATTGATATAACAGAAAAACAGATAACACACCGGTGAGAGAATACACACATATTTATGGCATCGGCTACGGGACACATTCGAGACAGTGTCCCGAAAAACGTCCCAAACATGTCCGAGGGCTACACTTTTGGGACAGCATGAAAAAAAAGAAAGGAGGGGCTCAACTTAGAATATTATAACGTTGCATTTGTCTATACAGCGTAGAGCGGGCAACTCCCAGAATCCTGGCAGCTTTTGCTTTATTGCCATTTGCCTGCCTGAGAGCATGTATAATTTTATCATCTTCATTGACATATTGTGGGTCGGTACCCAATGCACTCATCACGTTTTCTTCATTTTCCAAATCCTTAAATACTACTTGAGGTGGCATTTCTTCGTCACTTGCCAACCTGAGTTCCTCCGGCAAATGTTCGAGCAGCAAAACAGAGGTATCACACAAGACACAGGCTCTCTCCATAACATGTCGTAACTCACGCACATTTCCAGGCCATGAATAGCAAACCATGCATTCAGAAACCTGATCGGAGATCGTTACAATCCTTTTATTCAGTTGAGTACAGAACAGTTCAAGAAAATGATTCACCAGAAGCGGAATATCGTCAATTCTTTCGCGCAATGGCGGTAATTTAACCTCAATGACTTTCAGCCTATAATAGAGATCTTCTCGTAATTTTCCCTCCGCGACCATTGCCTGAAAATCAACATTAGTAGCAGCAATAACCCGAACATCTACCTGAACCGGTTCATCGCCCCCCACGGGAGTAAATGTTTTTTCCTGTAAAAACCGGAGGAGAAGAAGTTGCATTTTGGGTGAAATATCACCAATTTCATCAAGAAACAGGGTGCCACCATCGGCCTGAAACAGTCTGCCAACTCTGTCTCTGTCCGCACCGGTGAAAGCTCCTTTTTTATGACCAAACAATTCACTTTCAAGTAGGTTTTCCGTAACAGAAACACAATCGACTTTCACGAGGGGTTTGTCGCGCCGTGAACTTTCTCCGTGTAAAGCTTCAACCGCAAGCTCCTTGCCCGTTCCAGATTCACCTGTTATTAAAACAGCAGTATCGACTTTACCTATATTTTCCAATAAGTTATAGATATTTTGCATAGCGCTACTTCCACCAATATAACCATGAAATCTGTTGCGATTACTGCCATACTGCTCGGGTTCATCAATGGTCATATCCCTTGCAACAATAACAACACCCTGAAATTCTTCATCGTCGCCTCGCAAGGGTGATGCATTCAGACTTATTAATTTAATTTTATTATCAGGAGTAGCACACTCAATGAGATGTTTTCTCACCTCGGTACCCTTCTGCAATACTTCTCTGGCATCATTCAAACAGGCAAGACTCACCTCAGTCGGTAAATGATCCAACTCAAAGATCCCGTCAACACCTTTTTCCCTGAGCCATTGCTCTGCGGTTTCATTGAGCTGAACGATCTGCATCTCAGTATTGACGGTGATTATCGCATCACTGACGGAACGAAAAATTGTTTCCAGATATCGCCTGTATTTTTCATTTTCCCGTTGCAGACGATGTGCTTTATTTTCAAGATACCAGTGCTGCAGGGCCTGTTTGGTAAAGCGAAGCAGGGTTTCTTTATTGACCGGTTTAGAAATATAATCAAAAGCGCCATGTCGGACAGATTCAGAAGCCGACTCAAGATTAGGAAAACCCGTGATCATTACAACAGGACACTTCACCCCCGTTTCCCTGATCTTACGTAAAAGTTCTGTTCCACAGGGGCCAATTAAAACCACATCACATATAATGAGATCATAATCCTTTTCAGCCAATGCCTCTACAGCCTCACCAAAGGTCGCCACCGTTTTGACATACTCATATCCGGCAGAAATGAGAAATATTTCAAACGTCTGCCGGATCGACTCTTCATCATCGACAACCAGAATTTTTACAGGATACTTAGACTCTTCCATTATTTTTTTACTCCCACAGGAAGGTCTATGATCATTTCCGTGTATTTTTCAAGAATCGAATTAACCCGTAAATTCCCACCGTGATCCTTTATAATTCCATAACTGATACTCAAACCAAGCCCTGTACCTTCACCGGGAGGTTTCGTCGAAAAAAATGGCTCAAATATCCTCTCCAGAATAGACTGAGGCAGTCCAGTTCCGTAGTCCCTCAAAACAATCCGATAACTGCGATCACCCTCTTCTCTTTTCTCACTACAGAATATTTCGATTATTTTCCCGGCATGAAAACCAGGATATCTCGCATTAAGAGCGTAGCGACTATTACTTATGAGATTCAAGATGACTTGCTGTAAATTTCTGAAATCAGCGACAATATATGACACTCTCTCCGGAAAATCAGTCACAAGCCTGATTCCATCTTTCTGAAGTTGATGTTGAACCAGAACCAGGCTTTCCTGCACAATTTCCACCGGATTTACAAGTTCTTGTTCACCGGTATCAGCACGAGCAAAGGAGAGAAGGCTCCTGGTAATGGATGCTATACGATCACCCTCTTTTATGATTTTTTTGACAATATCTACACCCGCATCATCGAAAGTGTATTGGTCAAGGAGGATCTGAGCAAAATTGATTATCCCGGTAATGGGATTATTGACTTCGTGAGCAACACCTGCAGCAAGCTCACCAATACCAACCAGTTTTGCCGTACGTATGGAATCAACTTTTTGAATCTCATCTCTGTTGAGTTCCCTTGCAATCAACATTATTTTCTTTACTTCCCCCGAGTCCTCACAAATCGGAGAAATAGTAAAGGAGTACTCACCGGAAAGCCCCGGCAGTCTGGTTGCTTCTACCTTTGGCTGACAGGTCATAAGAAACTCTTCAAGGGGGCATTTTATATGGGACCATCTGCCACCATGAACAATTTTACAAATCCCCTGTCCAATAACTTCATCCCTTGTTTTTCCTGCTGCCAATAGTGTTGCATCATTTATATCAATGATAATTCCATCCGGTCTAACCACCAGAACAGGATCGGGAATAGCATTAAAATACTGTTCCCACACGCTTGTGTGACAATCACTTGAAGATGAAGATCTTTTCTTTTCCATGGTAATTAACGAGACTAATAAAAAAAAGGATACACTTCTTTTCAATTCCCTCGACCAAACATACCACATTGCAGTACAATTATACAGTTCTTAAGGAATTTTTATCTTGAAGATAGCCCACAATCAGAGGTATGCTTACTGATCTGAATGTTTCAATCCACTTGACAAAATCGGCTTTATTAATAGGGTACCTTGCAAAATCAGCACTTTTTCAACACTACTTTTTTTCTTTAAAATAAATCGAAAAACACTATGCGAGTTATCATTCAATACACTTTTGCCGTTCTTGCACTAACGTATTACGGTGGGCAGGTCTGACCGGTTCTCGCGACGATGTCCCCCGTGAAGCTGGGGATAATTATTGGAGTTATTTTTTCTTCTCTACTGGTCTTCCGACCATGGTTGAAACGATATTATATCGAATCTGCGCCAAAGCAGCATCAGGCCCAAAAAGCACTCATCCTTGATTTTGCAATCTGTGTCATTGCCGGCATAATCATTAACACATTCAACCATATGGTGTTTGGCATACCTCTTGTGAATCTTATTTCACTCATGACAGGTGCCGTTATAGCCGGATTTTTTATTGCCCTTGACTCTTCCCTGGCCCAGGAAAGAAGGGTTATTTTAAAAACAGCACAACCTGAACTCAAGTCCGCCCTGCCCAGACGCCTCTTTCCAATGACCCATAAATTCTCAATTGTTGCCATAATCGTAACATTCTTTGTTGCACTTGTGCTGGCGATGGTTTTTGCAAGGGATGTGGAATGGTTAACCGGAATTAACCTTGATGAACATTCCATCCAGGAAGCGCAACTATCAGTAATTTCGGAAATATTCTTTATCATGTCCATGCTTATGGTCTTGATTGGCAATCTGATTTTTTCGTTTTCAAGAAATATCAGACTCCTGTTTAATAATGAAACAAAAATTCTTGAACAGGTGAGTCAAGGCGACTTATCTGCTAAAGTCCCGGTTGCCACCCATGATGAATTTGGTTTAATTGCCGGACACACAAATAATATGATAGATGGACTCAGGCATCGTTTTGAACTTATAAGCTCCCTCAAACTTGCCGAAAAAGTCCAGCAAAACCTTCTACCAAGCCACAGCCCCCTCCTTGAAAACTTTGATATTTCTGGAAGTTCCGTATATTGCGACGAAACAGGAGGAGATTATTACGACTATTTTCTTCTACCGGAGAATAAACTTGGCGTCGTAGTGGCTGACGCCTGCGGACATGGCGTAAGTGCAGCTATGCTGATGACATCGGTACGTGCTTTTCTCACCTATGCTGTCACAAACTATAGGAACCCGGCCGCGCTTCTCGATGACATAAACGGTTTTATAACCAGAGATTGTGCAAAGGACAGCAGCTTTACCACTCTTTTTTTTGCAGAACTCAATCCGAAAAAAAGATCCGTTAAATGGGTACGTGCAGGCCACGAGCCGGCACTCTTTTTTAATGCTCAGACCCAGCTGTTTTCACGGCTTGACGACAAAGGGCTTGTCCTTGGTGTTGATGATACGTACCAGTATAAGAATTCCACCACTGGTAGCCTTTCCCCTGGAGATATTATCCTGATTGGCACTGATGGTATTAGTGAAACCCGTAACGATAAAGGGCAAACTTTTGGCACCGACCGACTTGAAACAGTCATTGCAAAAAATGCTCATCACCCATCTCGAATTATCCAAAACGCTATCATTGATGACATCACTCTTTTCAGGGGTGACTCTGAACAGGAAGATGATATCACTCTCGTTGTCATCAAAGCGATATAATTTCCCCGACATTCACCTCTAATTGTACATATCTTCTTTTGTTTCAGGTAAGTAGCACATCAGGTGTGCCATAAAAATCCACCCCATATCTCACATAAGTTTTACTAACATAACATTTCACTTTTTCTTGTTCTTGCGATATACTTTAGTTGCAGCTGTGTTTCTAGGCTCTTCAGGAAAAAGCCTTGCGCTTTTTTAGTATTACACAATATACTAATATTTTGTAATAGGTCTGATCCTACAAACTTGCAGCCACGTAATTATTCTGGCCGGATCCAGATATATTTTCACTATCCACAACAGGGAAAGAAACATGTTAAACCGACTTACAGTAAAACAACGTATGTATCTGATCATCGCATCAATTTCAGTCCTCTTTCTGGTTATGATCTTTTTTGCCATACAGAACGGTACAAAATCCAGGGATATGGGTATCACCAAAACAGGTCAGGTGATGCTTGAAAACCAAAAGCAGAAAGTTAAGGTTGCAAGCCATGCAATGGCCCTGACGGTTGGACATGCCATCGAGGATATAAAAGATAAAACAAAGCAGATTGAGCTGATTCGTAAACTTGTAGGTGACGTCAGATATGAAAAAGATAAATCCGGCTATTTTTTTATCTATGAAGATACTGTTAATGTTGCCATGCCAGCAAAAACCTCACTACATGGCAAAGATTTAGGCACACTTAAAGATAAAAACGGAATTTTTGTTATAAAAGAACTCCGAGATAAAGCAAAAGCTGGTGGTGGTTTTGTTAACTACATCTGGCCCAAACCAGGTGCAGGAGACACACCGAAAATAAGTTACGCAGAAATGATTCCAGGTACCAACATGTGGCTCGGAACTGGCGTTTATCTCGACAATATCGAGGTATACCAAAACGCAATGGGGAAAGAGATCACCTCCCAGGTCAAGAAAAATATACTCTACATGGTTATCGTTGCTGGTATAATTTTTGCCTCAATTATTACCCTCTGCCTAATAATTGTCATTGGGATTGTTGGTGCACTCAGGGGAATGGTTCACAGCTTCCAGGATGTTGCAGAAGGTGAAGGCGATCTCACCAAGCGCATTGAGATTCGCTCCAAAGACGAAATAGCCGAACTGGCCAAGTGGTTCAACATCTTTCTTGAAAAACTCCATGAAATGATCGGTACCATTGCAAAAAATACGACTTCAGTGGACAACGAATCCCAAAACCTCTCTTCTATTGCCGAAAACCTCGCAAACAATGCAAAAGAGACCTCAGATCGATCTGACAACGTTGCTTCTGCTGCTGAAGAAATGAGTGTCAATATGAATAATGTGGCAGCCGCAATGGAACAGTCAACCACCAATACCTCCATGGTCGCAAGTGCAGCAGAAGAGATGACTGCAACCATTAACGAAATTGCCCAGAATTCTGAAAATGCACGTACTATCTCGGAAACTGCTGTGCAGCAGGCTGAGAAAACCTCCGTTCGAATGGCTGAGCTTGGTGCATCAGCAGACGCTATCAGCAAAGTCACCGAGACAATAACCGAAATATCCGAACAGACAAACCTGCTTGCACTTAATGCAACGATCGAGGCTGCAAGGGCCGGAGAGGCGGGCAAAGGATTCGCTGTTGTAGCCAACGAAATCAAAGAACTGGCCAAACAGACTGCCGAGGCGACCCTGGATATTAAAAAGCAGATTGATGAAGTACAGTCCACAACAACAACCACTGTTGCAGAAATCCAGGAAATCAGCAACGTTATTAACAGCGTCAATGAAATCGTTGCAACTATTACCACCGCTGTCGGCGAACAATCTGCAGCAACGGAAGAAATTGCCAACAATATCAATCAGGCGGCAATGGGTTTGACCGAAGTCAATGAAAATGTAAGTCAGGTAACAGTCGTTGCGGGAACAATCACCGAAGATATCACCAAGGTCAACAGTGCAGCAGAAGGTATCTCTGACAGTAGCTCACAGGTAAATTCAAGCAGTTCTGACCTTTTGGATATGGCAAATAACTTAAAACAGGTTGTAGGCAGCTTTAAAATCTAACCCAAGAACACCGCCCTGTTCACCCAATACCGATGGTCTATGATGAACCATCGGTATTGGTTTTCCCTTACCACAAAAGTATCAGGCTTCAACTCCGGTTGCAATTTTATAACATTGTTGCGAATTTCGTTTCACAATATCCACAAGTCTATTATCCAATCGGCCTTTCTGAACATTTATCCGTAAAAAATCAATTATATTTTCAAGAGGTTGAGCATTGCGATAGGGCCTTTTCTGGGCCAGTGCCTGAAATATATCTGCAATCGCAAGGATACGCGACTCCACACAAAGCTCATTGCCTTTTTTGCCAGAGGGATAACCGCAGCCATCAAGGGTTTCGTGGTGATTTGCTGTCCAGGATGCTATATCAGCAAATCCTGTTATTTTCTTCAATAAACGACAGGAGACATTTGCATGGTTCCGCATCGATGTAAGGTCTTCTCCATCTAGCGGCTCAGTTCCATGAAGCAACCGGTCTGGAACCTGTAACTTACCAATATCGTGCAGTAAACCAGCAATCTCAAGTTTCACACAGGTATCATTATCCAATGTGGAAATTTCTGCAATATGTCTTGAAAGACGGGCAACACCAAAAGAGTGCTCAGCAGTGTAAGGGCTCTTTGCATCAACAATCTGCGCAAAGAGTTCTGCCATTCGTTTCAATTGAGCAACATCTATATACTTGTTGCCTTTTCTCTTCCGCTGCTGCTCAATAAAATCCATTAACACGGTAGGCTCCAGGGACATCCAAAACGGTTCCTTCTCAGATACCTCTAAAAAACTGTCCACCAGCTCGGGGCAAAAATAATTCCCCCGGAATCTATTAATTGCACGACGAATCTCATCTTTTTTTGAAACCCAGTCTGCACCAGACGCCAGCAGCCCAAGATAGTCCACCCGATCAACCAGATAGATAAGGTTAGCATCAAATTTTGTCTCTTCAGATATATCCAGATCTTGTAACGTTAACCAATGGGTGTGGTGATAAAGGATTGTTTCTGCAAAAGGTTTCAGCGGCTCGAAATACTCCATCCGTTCAGCCCCAATCCTACAGTGAATGTGGACGCTCTCGCAATCCAGCTCATTGATTAGATTTTTATGTTCACGGGTGGAAGAGACTCCGCAATCATGGAGTAAACAGAGATAAAGAAGCTTTTTGCGTCTCTTCTTATCATAGCCCAGTATTTTTCCACACTCCCAGGCCATCCTGGCAACTCTCTTGGAATGAAGCAATTCATCTACCCCAACCAGATCAACCGTATCAGACAGAACAAAAATAAACTGATCGAAATCAATTTTCATGATACCAACTCTCCCATGGGTTACACCAGATCACTCAGTAACGTTGGCAACTTCTATCCCCTATGAGTATATCACAGGACGAGTACACATTTCAAAATATTCAATTGTTTCTTCCCGTAATGCCCATCATAAAACTACAAATAACACTATAATAACAGATTGTTAATCGCTATTGACGGCAAAAACAATATCTGCTATATTCTTCGGTTGTTTCAAATGATATTTCATGGCGGTCACGGCTACCCGCCTTATCAAAACCGATAATTTGCGTATTGATTAATATCGTAAGTAGCCTCTTCGCGTCCGAATAATGTCAAGAGAGGTACTTTATGACTACAATCTACCAAACCTTTTTATCCTTTTCCAACGAGTCACTCTGGCTCATTCTTCTTGTTGCAAATTTCATTTCAATTCTTTTTGCCTACCGTTTTTTTGGTAAAACCGGACTCTATATATGGATACCGATTGCAACAATTCTTGCAAATATCCAGGTACTGAAGATGGTTGACCTCATCTCAGTCGGAGTAACTCTTGGTAATATTACCTACGCCTCCTCGTTTTTGGTAACAGACATCCTTTCTGAAAATCATGGCAAAAAGGATGCACAAAAAGCGGTCTTTATCGGTTTTTTTTCTCTTATCACCACAGTTATTATCATGAATATCGCCCTGGCATTCAAACCCAACGAATTTGATTTTATCCAGGACAGTCTCAAGAATATTTTTGCGCTGCTGCCACGAATTGCTTTTGCATCTCTAGTTGCCTATGGCATTTCTCAGCTCCACGATGTATGGGCATATTCATTTTGGAAACAGCGCATTCCAGGCACCAAAGCACTCTGGCTTAGAAACAATGCCAGCACAATGGTCAGTCAACTGCTCGATTCTGTTATTTTCACATCTATAGCCTTCTGGGGCTTATTGCCAACAGATGAATTTCTGCAAATTCTGGCAACAACATATATTCTCAAGTGGATTGTTGCTGCTATCGATACACCTTTCCTCTACCTCGCTAAATTCATGTACCAGCGATCATGGATCAAAGAAGAGTAAACAAAAACGGCTTATCTTCCCGAAAGGAGACAAGCCGTTTTATATTTTTTTCAGATTACAATCGTCGAGATCGTAACGCCATCTTAATGACTGCTCTCTAAATTAAAAGTCTTATCAAAAAAACGCTCTCCAACAACAAAACCAAGAAGAACAACACCGAGCCCGGCAACAACCAGCAGATATTCCAGCAAAGTAGGAGAGTAGGAGAAATAGTTGGGGACACCAACAAAACCGTGATTATTGGGAACTATCTGACCAGCTACAACCATATTAAAACGGGAGAAAAACTGTCCCACCAGGATCAGCAAAGCAGCAACTGCCATTACACCAACAGAGAGCAATCGACTTGCAACCAGAAGAATAAATGGCAGAACAAGGCCAAGACCAATTTCAAAACCCCAGAAGCTGATTGCCAAAGGCCCTTTCACCATTGAATCCACTGCAAGAACCAGCTCTTGTGTACCAAGGTATGCATTAACAAATTTCCATCCTGTAGCCAGAACAACAAAAAAGATCATCAATACCATAATTTTACCCGCGGTCTGAATCCCGTTTTCAGTTCCTTCGGTCATTTCTCTCTGTTGCAGACCATGGCTGAAGTAGGTAAAGAGCACAACCGCAGCGGCACCTGAAAGAACCGCACAGGCAAGAAAAAATACAGGCAACTGGGCACCGTACCAGAACGGCCTGGAGTTAAGAGAGGCAAAGACTGAGCCCAGATTACTGTTGGCAAGCGCTTCGGCAACGGCCCCGGCAACACCAAGTACAATAGCCAGTCCATAACGTCCGGCAAGAATCAGAAAAAGCTCAAGAAACATAATTCCAACTGCCATACCATACAGGGTACCCATCCACCATATATTGGATGTGACATTGGGGTGCAGGATCACACCCAGCGGCATCCTCCAGGAATTTTCAATCTCCAGACCAATCACTGTAAATGCGCCCAGAATCATAATAATGGACAACCACACCATCCGGTTCGCCAGAGGAGCCATTCTATTGCCTCCAAAAGCATGACTGAAAGCAGCAAGAATACACAGACCGGTTGAAATTATAGCAAAATAGGCGTAGGCACCAATAAGCATCCCCCATGGCATCTCTCTGGTATTTGCAAATGCGTGATGATGCCCGATTACCTGTGCATAAACTGCTCCCCCGACACCTAACAGGATCATCAGAAGACTTATCCACAACAATTTATTTGCAGAAACCCCCAACGCACCCGGTGCATTTGCTGCTGTTACATTTCCATCCATTGCACATCTCCTTCTTCTCTCAAATTTCTAAGATATCAATCTAGTATCATTTTCCGGTAGATAAAAAATCAATGGTGGGCATTGGCAGAATCGCCTTCACCCTGGAGTCGAGCATGCCCTCTCACTCCAATGTGGCACGCTGTACAACGGGTATTGGAAGCAAATGCTGTGCTTCCATCATGGCACGATCCGCAATATCCTCCATCATAGAGAGTGGCCATGGTAAAATCTTCATTTTCTTCAGCAACACCAGCTTCCATCTCAAAAACGTCGTCATGACAGGAATCACACTCAAGTTCAGCGCCCATGGTATGAACTTTGTGTTCAAAGACTACAGATTTCACCGGCATCGTCCATATTATTGGATCCTGTGGGCCATAGGTGTCTTCATCATATTCATCGTCCACCTGCTTATCACTGCCAACTGAGTACAATGCACCCGACAAACAAAACAGAGCAGCGATCAACAACAATACAATCTTCTTCATTTTTATCTCCTACGTATCAGCATCACGCCCCTGCAAGGATCATATTACAAACCACATCGAGGGGAATACCAACTTTTACGAAATTGATTTCCTAAAGTATTAACACCCCACAGGTAAGCGACAGACTCCGAGGGGTATAAGTGCCTTGTTACTGTTAGAAACCGGTTAAGGTGAGCATTACGCATATTTTCTTGTTTTTCCTTACAATTTTACAAAGTAAGGCACTAAGAATTAATATAAAACACGTTTGGAATGGCACCCAATCCGGGACGCAATACCCACACTATGGTCTCGGGAGAGTGCACCAGTTGAAACACTCTACTCCCTGTATCCGCAAGATTACCAAAGACACGAACATCAGCTGGACACGCCTCCACACATGCTGTCGTCGTCTCTCCTTTGGAAAGCCGCGACTCATAACAGAAATCACATTTATCAACAGCCCTGTTTTCTTCCTTAAAATACCTCGCATTGTAGGGACAGGCGGCCATACAGGTTTTACACCCGATACAACGTTTTGGATCCATAACAACAATCCCTGTCTTCTTGTCTTTCCAGGTAGCAGTTGTTGGACAAACCCTCACACATGGAGGATTATTACAATGGTTACAGAGAACCGGAACAAAAATTGTTTCAAATTTTCCACCACCGAGAGAACGACGCTTCTCAAGAATAGTTGTTCTGAATCCACTCGCCGGCACATGGTTTGTTTTTACACATGCCTCCTTGCAACGTTCACAGTCAATACAAAGATGCTCGCGTATAACCATACTATAATGGGGGTTATACGAAAACGTCCCGGCCTCAGGCACCACTTCCCGCCCAAAAGCATTTTTGACGGATGTCAAAGACAACACACTGCCGCCCAGATACACCCCCGTAACTGCAAGACCGAGTTTTAAAAACTTCCGCCGTTCAGCCGAAGGCAACGCACTCAGATCTTCACTTTCCATCTGTTCTAACTCATCGATTTTCATACCCGAACCTCTTGATATTCATCAACCATTGATCTGCACTGTTTACACAGGCAGTAAATTACTTCTCCAAATTCTAAGCCCACCCAAAAGCAACTTTATATTTCAATACCTTTCCTGAAAACAACTTTTTGTGGACAAATACACCTTCCATTCAACTCACCCGACAATGCTTTCAAGTTATGTGATAAACGAAAGAAAAACACAACTAAAAAACGATTCCTAACCACATACATAACCATAAAAATCGTTGTAAATGACCGTATGTACTACAAACGTCCACTTTGGACACGAATCAGCAAGTATATTAGAATATTCTTTAGTTCGCTACAAATAATTCACTTTTCTTCCCAGTAATTTGTCTCCATTTCAATTTTTACGTTCTTTGCAATAAAAATCATATGCACAAAATATATCAAAACCTGTCACTTTCTGTTTTCTTTCACAAGAATTTGCCCTACATTGAAACAATGTCTATTATTGTGCATATTTTAAAATTTTTCACTCCATCTGCTGATCAAATTACGATATGCTACTAAAACCATCCAGTCTGCAACAGCGTACAGCTCTCTATATCCTTGCGCCCACTCTGCTCATTCTTTTAACAATGGGTATCCTGGGGTTCAGGTCCATTGAAAACATGTTGATTAACCAGGTGACTTATTCGGCAGGCAGTCATCAAAAAAGAACCGCAATATATATCGACACGCGACTACAGCGCCCAAAGATTATCCTTTCGAAACTGACAACCGCCCCCAACGATGAGGTGTCCAGATATCTGCTGGACATTCTTACATCTCTTAATGGTGTGCTCAAAGTGCAATACACCTCAACGGAAACCAACAGTAACAATCACATAGAAACACAGGGTGACGCAAAATCAGCTGACAATTACCTGAAATATTTCACCAAAAGTACGTATTCCCCATCTCTTGCAAGCAATACTGTCTCACTTATTTCAAAACAAAAAGACAGTACCGGAAAAACAAAAGGATTCATCGAGGTCACCATATCTTTTTACGATCTCATCGGCCATATCCCGGAAGCACCCTGGTGGACAGGTTTGCGCACTTTTTTGATAGATCATCAGGGCAATATCCTTGCACCGGACTCTTTTACTGTAAATGGCCACACCCAGTCTGAAAATATCCCCCTCAGCACTATGCCGGATCTTAAAGAAAAACTCCTGGCAGCCATTCTACAAAATGACTCTGGTGCGGTATTCAGTGATAATACACAACTCCCCAACACCATTTACGGATTTTCCACACTGTCCGAAGCACCGTGGACCATGGTAGTCAGCTCAAGCGGAGCAACCATACTCCGCCCGATTACTGCATTCAGGCACGCATATTTTCTTGCTGTTTTTTTAACCATAGTTGTTATTCTTTTTCTGCTCAGATTTCTCACAGCGCGCACAATCAAAACAGTTCAACAAGTCTCCAGTGCGGCGACAAGACTGGCAAAAGGACATTTCGATGCACCTTTACAAGTGCAGTCCAAAGATGAACTGGGGGAACTCATCACAAGTTTTAACAGTATGAGCATGCAACTGCAGCAGGGCATCCAGTTAAAAAACAGTATGGCTCTGGCCGGTGAGGTTCAACGCAATCTCCTGCCACAGACATGTTTTAAATCCAGGCATATTGAAGCCATTGGCGTTTCCATTCCCTCCGACGAGACGGGAGGGGATTTCTTTGATCTCATAGATTTCAAAGCAGACGACCACAGACTCACTATAGCCGTGGGTGATGTTGTCGGCCACGGTATAGGAGCTGCGCTACTTATGGCTACGACCCGGGCCTTTATCCGCAGCAGGTTACAACAACCTGGCACCCTTGCTCACTGTATATCTGATGTGAACAACCTCCTGTGCCGCGATACCGAATCCTCAGGAAATTTTGTTACTGCTTTTCTGCTGGCCATAACCCGAGACGGAAACAAAATTACCTGGGTAAGAGCTGGACATGAGCCGGCAATTGTTTACAATCTTAAAGAGAAATCATTTTCAAAACTCAAAGGAGATGGTGTTGCTCTTGGTATTGATCCAAAAAGGAAGTACACTGAAAACAGTATCATCCTGCCCACGACACCCCATATCGTTCTCATTGGTACGGATGGGATCACTGACCTGGAGAACAGTTCAGGTGAACGTTTTGGAAAACAGAGGCTACAGTCATTTATAGCAAAGCACAGTGTACACTCCTGTGAAATAATTCTTGAAAATCTATGCCGCGAGTTAACAAATTTCAGAGGCAACGAAAGGCAAAATGACGATATTACATTCGTCATTTTAAAAACCGATTAAGGTACATAGCATGCAGCAGCCCGAAAAAAACTCCTCAGCAGTAACAGACAAATCATTGTTCTACTGGGCATTCAATGGCAATCTCAAATTGCAGCTTATTCTGCTCGTCGTTATCATCCTGATAGTTTTTGCCCGGGTAATCCCCCTTGAGATGCAAAAAAGAATCATAAACGACTCCATCGCACTGAAAAACATTAACGGCCTTCTCCTCTACTGCGCCATATATATAGTTGCTATCACCACGTCAAGTGCTCTGAAATTGGCAATTAACTACCTGCAGGCAGTAATCGGTGAACGCGCCATGAACTCCATGAGGAAATCTCTTTATCAGTATATCCTCAGCCTGCCACTGGGCTTTTTTCGCACCACTCAGCCCGGAATGGTTGTTTCTTCCCTTATGACAGAACTCAGTGCAGCCGGAACCTTTGCCGGAATGGCTTTTGCTGTTCCCGTGACCAACATTCTCACCCTGCTCGCCTTCAGCGGCTATCTGTTGTGGTTAAACACAAAACTTGCAGCAGCCACGCTGCTGATATACCCTATCGTTGTCTTTGTTGTACCCATTCTGCAAAAGCAGGCCAATAAAGAAAATAAAAAAAGAGTTGATATTTCCCGTGAAGTTTCGAGTCAAATTGCTGAATCCATCTCAGGTATACAGGAAATTCAAGTACATGTGGCACAACCCCAGGAAAGCCGCAAATTTGACACCCTGACAGATCGCCTGAAAAAGATACGTATACGCTGGTCACTTTTTCGCTTTGGCATCAAAACAACCAACAACTATTTTGTAGGACTGGGACCTTTTATTGTCTTTATCTTTGGAGGCTACCTGGTCATGCACGGTGAGCTTGAACTTGGTGCAATGGTTGCCTTTCTCTCCGCCCAGGAAAAGCTTTTTGACCCATGGAAAGAGTTGATCGTTTTTTACCAGACATACCAGGACGCCTCTGTTCGCTATGTCCGCACCATGCAGTACTTCAATACCAAACCTGAATTTCCCCTTGATGACAAGATCGAGAAAGAATTTCGCCTAAGTGGAAATCTTGACGTTCGAGATCTTCTCTATGACACAATGGACGGCCACAGGCTGTTAAACGGTGTCTCGTTCTCCCTCAAGGCTGGAGAGCACCTGGCCGTTGTCGGTTTTTCCGGAAGTGGTAAGTCCACTCTTGTGCAATGCATTGGCAAAATGTTCAGTTATAGTGGTGGCAGTATTAAGCTCGACGACCGTGAACTGTCATCACTGAGTAAAAAGGAAATCATTCAAAACGTGGGGTATATTTCCCAGAACCCCTTTATTTTTACAGGTACAATCAAAGAAAATCTCATGTACGCGCATCAGGCTGCAACCGAGGCTGCAACCCGTTCAAAAGAAGATGAAGTAACAATTGACCTGGACAGAATGATCCTGATACTCCAGCAGGTCGGTCTTTTTGTTGATGTGATGCGTTTTGGTCTCGACAGCCGCATAAGAGAAGATGATAACACAACGGTTGAAACCATCATCCGAATACGCAACCGATTTCGTGAGGATTTTGAGGAAAGGCTTGCTGACTATATTGAGTTTTATGACTTCAAAAGCTACCACAACCATTCAAGTATTGCCGGCAATATCATTTTTGGCACCAGCAATACCAAAGAGTTTGATCATCACCTTCTTCAGGACAACGAGAAATTTTTATCATTTCTCGAATCATCGCATCTTCTCCACCCACTTCTCGATCTCGGGGTGGATATTGCCAACCAGGCTGTCGATATTCTAGGCGGACTTGATACTGTTGATATCTTTTTCGAAAACAGCCCGGTACCTGCGGATAAACTCAATGAATGTGAGGCAATTTTAGGACGATTAAAAAAATCACCAGACTCGCCTCTCTCTTCACAGGATCAATCTTTTCTTCTTTCACTTGCCCTGAAGTTTACTCCGGCCATCCATACCATGACCAGGTTGTCTGAAAAATTAAAAGGGGTAATTCTCACTGCAAGAGATACATTTCCACAGTGGTGTGAATCCATTGCTCCCGGACTTTTCACTTTTTATTCAGATACACGCTACATCCACGGCCAGTCTATTATCAACAACATCTTTTTCGGTAAAATAAAATCAGGTCTTTCCCACGCCCAGGAAATTATCAACCAGTCAATAATGCAACTGCTCATTGAGGAAGAATATCTTGAGAAAATTGCAGCAATCGGCATGCACTTTCAGGTTGGCAGTATGGGAGACAGACTATCAGGAGGCCAGAGACAAAAACTTGCCATTGCCAGAGCCCTCATCAAACAACCGACACTCATCCTCATGGACGAGGCCACATCAGCTCTTGACAACAAATCCCAGAGCAGAATCCAGAAAATGATGGAAACCAGGTGGAAAGGTAAGCGCACAGTCATTGCAGTAGTACACCGACTGGATATAATAGAAACATTTGATAAAGTAGCAGTAATGAAAGCTGGTAAACTGGTCGAGATTGGCAGTTACCAGGAACTCATCGACAAAAGAGGTCTTCTCCATGAGCTCATATACGGAAAACAATAGTCAAGTCCCGGAAATGCAGGAAAATCTGGAACTCTTGCAAAATGTGCCTTTTTTCTCTGCCACGCCCATTAAGGCCCTGAAAATACTCGCACTACTCGCAACAAGAGAACACTTTGGTCCAGGTGATATCCTCTTTGAAGAAGGTGATGACCAGGGAAGAGCATATCTTGTCCTCTCCGGGGAATTAACACTGCTGAGGAAAAACGATAAAGAAAAACCCGTTGCACTTCATTATACAAAGGGCGACTATCTCGGCACATTCTCTCTTCTTGGCTCAATACCTTCACTTTTTGTTCTTCAGGCTGCAACCAAAGTGACAGTTCTAACTATCACCCGTGAACAATTTGCAAAAGTTTTGGGGCAATTCCCGGACACTGCCAAATACGCTTTAAAAGCACTCCTCAAGGAATTACATCAGTGGGAACGAAAGAATATTGCCGAAGCCGGAAAATGCTGCCTTGGCAAAACAGGAGCCACAGTTTTATAGGCTATGAACATCTCTTTTCACATAAAAAACAATCTGGCTGAACTTGTCACCCTGCATGCTCACCTGAAAAATATGCAGGATGACTGGGCCATATCAAAAAAAACCGCAGCCCAGATAAACCTCGTACTTGATGAACTGGTTACAAATATTATCGAACATGGTGACAGCGAAAATGAACATATCATAGAGATCGACTTAACCAGGACAGAGAGCGAATTTTCAATTGTCATCACAGACGACGGCCCGCCATTTGACCCCACTCTCCGCACTCCGCCTGACACTACGTTACCTATTGAAGAAAGACAATGCGGAGGTCTTGGGATTCATCTTGTTCGCAACCTCTGCAGTCATTGCAACTATGTCAGAGCAAATGATAAAAATATTCTCACCCTTAAAAAAAATTTACAGGAGAAATGCAGCTGACCAAAGAGTCAATGCAAAACAAACCCATGGAAACAACTATCACCCAAAAACCGGATACAACAATTTTTTCTCTTTGTGGACGATTGGATTCCAACTCTGCACCACAATTCGAAAAACAGGTTCAGGATTTTCTTGCCTCACCGGGAACGCACCTGGTCTTTGATTTCGACAATCTTGATTACATTTCCAGCGCTGGATTACGGGTTATCCTTAATGCGGCAAAAGCCTACAAAGCAAGCCCCTACAATTTTATTGCCTGTGCCATGCAGGATCACGTTCTGGAGGTGTTTGAGATTTCTGGATTTGATACGTTCATAACCATACATCCATCAATTGATGACTCTCTGTCGGCACTTAAGGAATAGAGGACAAGATATTATGGCAAAAATAAAATGGCGCCAATCTCTCAGCGTTAATAATGATGAGTTAGACAACCAACACAAAAAACTCTTTTATTTCTATAACAGGCTGCACGAATCGCTTCTCGATGGCTCTATTGAAGAGACAATACAGACCAAACTGACGACGTTAAACGATCTTGCTGAATATGCGTCCTACCACTTTAAAGCTGAAGAGCTTTTTATGCAGAAAATGAGTTACACCGATATTAACGAACACCGCCTGCGCCACCAGGAATTCACTACCAGAATAACATCGCTTTTGGAGGATGTGAAAAATAATAGAGTTATACTCTCCACCAGTTTAATCAAATTCCTGCGGAACTGGATCGTTGAACATATCGCCAAGGAAGATCAAGAATATACCACTTTTATTAAAAAATAATGGCTCAAAAAACAACAAGCCCCACTTCGCCACTGACGACTTCACCGATCATAGAAGCATCAGGAACCCCCGCATCATGCAGATCCTTTAAAAGAATAATAGCCTGTTCTTTAGGAAGCGCCAGTAACAGCCCACCGGATGTCTGTGGATCATAGAGGAGTTCCTGCTCATGGTGCAACAATTCCCTTTCCTCACGTAATGGATGTCTGGCAACCAGCGCCTTATTTGCTTTATTGCTGCCAGTTGTTTCTCCCTTCTTATACATATCCGCCGCGCCTTGATAAAATGGCAGTGCAGAAAAATCAACACGAACCGTAACACCACTGCCAAGAGCCACTTCAACCAGATGCCCGAGAATGCCAAAGCCGGTGATATCTGTGCAGGCATGCACGTCATAAACGAGAGCCTTTTCTATACTCGTCTTATTCAAAGAGGCGATTGTCGGCAGATTTTCACGCTCCATTTCCTGCATGCTGAACTTTCCAGACCTGACCGCATTGAAAAGGACACCTGAACCAAGAGGCTTGGTGAGAATAAGTGCATCCCCGTTTTTTGCCCCCGCATTGGTAATTATCCTGTCCGGATGAACTATTCCATTAACACAAAGACCGTATTTAGGTTCATTATCATCAACGGTATGCCCTCCAACCAGGCAGGCACCAGCCTCAACCACCTTATCATTGCCACCACGCAGAATCTCTTTCAGTATCCCCATATCGAGGTGACCTGAAGGAAACATCACGACATTGAGCGCAGTAAGCGGCTTGCCACCCATCGAATAGATATCTGATATTGAATTGGCTGCAGAAACCTGACCAAACCAGTAGGGATCGTCAACGGGTGGTGTAATAAAATCCACCGTATTGACCATGGCCACCTCTTCAGAAATCTGATAAACCGCAGCATCGTCTGAAGTCTCTATACCGACCAGAAGATTACCATCACGGTTAAAATTCAACCCATGCAATGCGTCCGACAAGTCCGCCGGACCAATTTTTGCCGCTCAACCACAGGTTCGGGCAAGACCTGTTAATGTTTTTTTTCTAAATGGCCACATTTCTCTTCTCTTACATTAATTAATCGGTAACTTCAGTATCTATTCCTGAGCACAATAATCAGCTATCTGAATCAGGCAAGAAAAATGGTGCAACAACAGTATTGATCACGTATCTTCTTCCATATTGATTGCGTCATCAAAGATTGTCCACAACCAGATTATTACATTCCTCCTGAGAACAGACAAAAATAAACAATGAACTTTTTGATATACGGGGCAGGAGCTCTTGGCCAGGCAATAGGCTGCATGTTGAGTGCTTCAGGACAGCATGTGGATCTTATTCTTCGCGACAGATTCCAGAAGGCCATCTCTGAAAAAGGACTCAGCGTCAAGGGAATATTTGGTACCTACACCGCCGCCCCCAATACACTGGCTTTCTACACAGACATCCGGCAAACCACCAAAAACTACGATTACGTGCTGATCACCACGAAATCATATGATACAGAATTTGCGGTCAATGAAATTGACACCCTTGCCCATCGCGCCCTTTCCATTGTTTCCATGCAAAACGGCTGTGGAAATCTTGAGAAGCTAGTCAACACATTCGGCACCCCAAAAAGCCTTGGAGCAAGGGTTATAACTGGTTTTGAAATAACCACGCCGGGCATTGTCAATATTACCGTATCGGCCGATTCCATCCATATTGGCAGCAGCCGGAATGGTACAATAACCAGCGAGGCAGACCGTTTGGCGGATTGCATTAAAAATGCTGGTCATCCATGCGAAGCTGTGGAAGATATCTATCAGTCACTTTTTGCAAAACTGCTCTACAACTATACCCTCAATCCACTTGGCGCCATACTTGGTGTCCATTATGGTGCCCTTGTTGAAAAAGAGGAGACCAGACAGATCATGGATCAGGTTATAGAAGAAACATTCAACGTTATTCATGCTCTTGGTGGAAAAACTCCATGGCAGAATGCAAGGGCCTACAAAGATATCTTCTACAAAACCCTTATTCCTGCAACTTACAACCACAGGCCATCCATGCTACAGGATATTGAAGCGGGAAAACCCACAGAAGTGGATTCACTTATCGGCTACGTCTGCCAGAAAGGGAAACAATACAACATCCGCACTCCAACCTGCGACATGCTCACCGCACTGGTTCAATTTAAGGAATCCCGCACCGACAAAACCACCGATTTTCTACCATCCCAGACAAATGGTCTATCAAGTTGAAGCGGGATATCAAGACTTTTGTCAAACCGCCCCTTTGTATGGTTCCGTGATCGTATCCAGACTATGACAGAGCCATTTTCAAAGTAAAAAAATCTGGATTGGCTGTCCATTAACGCATCTTCATAGATACAACTGACATTTATAAAACAGGTTCCCCCAAGTTTTTTCTTAATACTCACGGTTTCAGACAGGCTTTGAGGCAAATGCACATGACCCGATGCCCAGAAAGCAACCTTGTATTGTTCCAGCACCTGCTCGAAACGATCTGAACCTGCGATAACCCTACTGGGCACAATAGAACCAAGAAGACCACTCCTCTTCAACTGGGCATGGGTTACCGTAAAAATAATATGATCCTGGTTTTCAATGACCATTTTCCTCCACCAACTAAAAGTAGCATCAGAAAGATTGGTTTTCGAATCGGTTGACTCATCAGACATAAACAGAAAAAGGAGATTGCCAATCGTAACCGCATAATAAGAAGGAATGGGAAAATAATGCCAAAACAACTTCCCGCTTCGAATATCATGATTTCCTGCTATCTCATACCAGTCTTTAACCTTTGAACGTTCACGGGTTGCAAGAAACCAACGGAATGCTTCACCCTGACTCCGAGCCTTGAGGAGATCCCCGGCCATCACGCCTAAATTCACCTGATCAACGTTATCGTTAACATCTTTTATTGCCCGCTCAAAACTCACTCTTTCGGGGATCGTCGTCGGCTGGATATCTGATAACATCCATACAACGAAATGTTGCTTTTCATCTGAGCCGGTTACACCGGGAAACTCTCCTTTTGGAACAACAGCACAGCCGAAAATAATTAATGTGCAAGCAGCAAGGGCAAGGGTATAACGGATTATTTTCATATTACTTTTGATATTCGACACTCCCTTTCCTGAAAAATTCTCAATCCACTTGTTGAAGGGTTTTTTCTGTCGCTCGAGTATTGTTTTCCATTAATTCTTTTGCAATATTTGCCTTATCAATTGGCGTTTTTATGCTGCTCACCGCTTCCCTGGCTATTTTCTCCGTCACGTTATCTATAGCACTCTGTTTATCCTTTTCGTTGGAGTCAGAACAGGACGCAATCATAAAAAGCAAAAGTACAAACAACAGAATTTTTTGCATTACCAATATCATATCAAATACCTCCAGATGTAAACGACAAGATACTAACACTCCACAAGACACTCACTCTGATTGTTACTTATAAGCATCTTCGGCCACTTCACCATTTTGTATCTGTTTCTTTCGCGCATCTGTAAAAGACCACCAGGGAAGTGGCTCACCACCCTCCATAAAAGAAACAACAGCCATAAAAACATCAATGACGCATGGATCATGCCTTTTCCCTGTAATTGAGCAGAGTTTGTCATACAGTTCAAAAGGCTTTTTGCCAACCAGTTGCTGCGGATGATCTATACCAACCAAACGCAGATCGCCGGCAATCGCTTTACCAATATTAGGTAGATCTTCAAGCTGTGAGACTGTTTCTCTATTCTGTTTTTTCATACACTCTCTCATAAAGCCACCTTGCAAAATTGCCTTTTTGCTCAACCCCAACGTTGCCTGAAAAATTTTATCCTCGGAATATCACATATATGCCTGTGGTAAAATTTTCCAGACGACTCAGTTTTAAGCAAAAATTCTAATTTTGCAAAGTACCTTTAAGTAAACTTTAACCGATCGCAGGCAACGATTACATTCTTCCAGTTTAGCTCCACAACTCTGGACAGAAAGTAAAAAAATTATACAAACTACATAATGCCACCACTATTCCACTGCCCTTGAGGAAAAAACCAGTCGAAACCCCATATATGATCGCCGATTCCACGAAAAACTCCTGTTGCGAAACGCAGACCGGACAAAAGCAGGTCTAAGAAACCAGCCGCCCCCACGAAAAATACGGAACAACCCTGAAGAAGCACCCGGCGGATTACTAAGAGGACTATCAGCATAGTAATCACTAGAGTACCAATCACTCGTCCACTCCCAGACGTTGCCCAGCATATCATAAAGACCAAAATCATTTGCTCTGAAACTACCCACAGGAGCAGAAAATTCATTCCCATCATCACACGGGAAATATTTACTCCTGTTATGATCCTTACCGGCAACATTGGCATATCTGCAGGCCGAACTTTCACCATCACCCCAAAATCGGACTGTCGTTGTCCCTCCTCTTGCGGCATATTCCCATTCCGCCTCGGTGGGCAGACGAAATTCTTTACCGTTTTGTCTCCTCAACCAGTGTATAAACTTTTCGACATCGTTATAACTGACACAGACCACAGGTTGACTATCTCTCTGAGGAAAACCAACATTATCCCAATAGCGGCCATCATAATACTTCCATTTCCCTCCTTTAACAGAATAACATCCATCTTTTTTAACATCCCGCTCAGCCTCAGTACGATACCCCGAAGAGCGAACAAACTCCCGCCACTGCCCCACCGTCACTTCATATTTTCCCGCAAAAAAGTCATCCACACACACCCTGTGCTGCGGCCCTTCATCACTCTCCCTATCTTTTTCAGAAGAAGGCGAACCCATCTGAAAACAGCCTCCCTCTATTCGAACAAACTCCATACCGGTGGTTGGATCGCTATATTTTTTCGCATTCTTTGGCGAGGCTACTACAATTCTGCGCTTCGTTCTTTCTGATGCCAGCCTGACACTTTCTGCGACAGCCCGTTCTTTTTCTTCCTGCAGCCGTTTAATTTTCGAGGTAAGTTTTTTCTTCTCCGCCTCAGCCTCTAGCTCTTGAAGCTCTTTTGCCTTTTCCACTGCTACTGCATCCTCATCATGTCCCACCAGCTTGCCAGCAACCCTATGCACGGTTTCGATAAAATCATCGACGGAACATTTACAACTGTCACTAACCCGATTAACAATTCCAGCATTCTTTCCCCTGGTATCAAGAAGGCGTAGGCTGATACTGTATGTCGTACCAAACTTTGAGACGGAACCAGCTACCATAAAACGGGTACCGAGGGTTCGACCAAAATCAACCAGGCACGTTCCACCCTCATCGCAGCCCATGGCCTGCAACATCGCCTCCCGGCTAGCAACCGCGGTGATATCTTCCCGACTCATAACTTCGTATTTTCCGAAACGGTGGATCTCATCCCGGACAAGAACCGACAGCCCCTCGGCAAACCCCTGTTCCACACCCCATTTGGCCTCAAGATCGAGCACGGCAAGCTTCTCTCTGCCATTTCCTTTCTTCCCCGCAACAGATTTATCCGACCCCGCAAACACAACACTGCAATTCAGTATCATGATAAGAAACAACGCAATTCCACACCAGGCTTTCCTCATTCCTCTCTCCAGGGTACCGTAATGAAAAAATACAGCATCTCTCTTTTGACAACAATCCTACCATAACCGTTTAGCGGATCAACTTTATTTATAACGTTGCAGGAACAGTTTGACAGAACAGCAGAGGAGGTGTACGACTAAAAAAATAAATCTAACAAAGGAGCTTCTCTCATGTTCAACGTAGAAAAACTATTAGGTAAAATTGTTAAAGAAGCTATCGGTGGCAGGGGTGGTAAAAGCTCGATAATAGATAACCTGGCTTCCGGTGGTGGTTTGATGACAGCAATTGGCCTTGGAGTTGGTGCCTTTGAAATATTACGGGATAAACAAACACAGACCTCTAATCCGCCACCACCTCCCCCACGTCCTGGTGTGTCACATTCTACATCTCCACCACCTCTTCCAGGAAAAAATCAAGGGACACCACCGCCTCCGGTGCCACCATTGCCTGCAGGTTCTCTAAAAGACAGTGAACTTGCAGTGAGAATGATTCAGGTCATTATTGCAGCTGCCTATGCGGACGGCATACTGGATGATAATGAGAAAGAAACGATATTGAAACAGTTTGAAAAAGCTGAACTTAGCCAGGAAGAGATAGATTTTCTTCTCAAGGAAATGGACAGTCCCAAAAACATTGAAGAGCTGACTGCAGGTATCGATAACCCTGATATCGGCAAAGTCATGTATAACCTTGCAGTTCAATGCGTACCAATTGACACCGAAGAAGAGAGAAAATGGTTTGATCAGCTGGCACGTGCTCTTGCCATAGACAGGTAAATATGTTTTAGAACGCAGGTTCCCCTGGAAATTACGGCCTATTGAAAATTCCTGCCTGATGTATATTGTCTGACAGAGAGCGATTGAAACTCAGTCTGACACTTGCACCATCAGGGGAAAAGAATGCAAAGCCACAACAATTCTCCCAGAATCCACCTGAACAAAAATTTACAGGGTTTGTCCACCTCTGCAACTATTGCTATCCAGCAACTGTCCAGAACACTCACAAAAGAAGGGAGAGAAATATACCGGCTAGGGCTGGGTCAATCTCCTTTCCCCGTACCTGACGTGGTCGTTGAGGCACTTAAACAAAACGCACACCAGAAAGACTACCTGGCGGTAAAAGGCTTAGAGGAGCTGCGACGCAGCCTCATCGAACATCATAAGAGAGCATTTGATATACAGTGCGGGATGGAAGACATAATTGTCGGTCCCGGTTCAAAAGAACTGATGTTCATCCTTCAACTCGTTTATGATGGTGAAATATTGATCCCGATGCCGTCCTGGGTCTCTTATTACCCACAGGCAAAGATAATTGGTCGGCATGTGACGACCATAATGACCACAAGGGAAAGCAGTTGGAAGATCACTGCTGAGCAAATCGATGCAATCTGCCGAAATGACCCTGGTCGTTCCAGACTCCTTATACTCAATTATCCCTCCAACCCTACGGGGCAGACATACAGTGCCACGGAATTAAAAGAGCTGGCACACGTTCTGGCAAAACATCAGGTTCTTGTGCTCTCTGATGAAATATATGCCAAACTGACCTTTTCCGGTAAACATACGTCTATGGTCAATTTCTATCCAGAAGGGACAATCTTCAGTGGTGGTTTGAGCAAATGGTGTGGTGCCGGGGGGTGGAGACTCGGATTTTTTGTTGTCCCCGAAAATTTGCGTTGGCTGACGAATGCCATGGCAGTAGTTGCTAGCGAAACATTTACCTCAACCAGTGCACCCATCCAATATGCTGCAGTGGCAGCATTTCAGCAAAATCTAGAGATTGATGCATATATCGACAAGTGCCGAAAAATACTTACAGCTCTGTCGAAATCAATTATGGCAAAATTTCAACAAACTGAAGTCAATGTTCTTGCGCCGCAAGGTGGTTTTTATATTTTCCCTGATTTTAATCAATACCGTCAGTCGTTTCACAAAAAGGGAATTCGAACCTCCGCCGAGTTATGTGACCGGATTTTACAGGAAACAGGAGTCGCAATGCTTCCAGGAGTTGAATTTGGCAGACCAGCAGATGAACTGACTGTCAGGATTGCTTTTGTTGATTTTAACGGAACTGTTGCATTAAATAATTTTCCGAACAACGCAATTTTTGATGATGAATACCTGCAGAACTATTGCGGCAGAACACTTACAGCAATCGATAAAATTATCGATTGGCTGATCTGTTAATAACAAGCAAGGAGGTTACGATGCGCCTTACAGACGAACTCAACAAACAACGTGAGCAGTTTCTCGCCAGCGCTCCCCAAGAGGTTATCGAGCTTTTGGGAACGGCCACACAACGATTACAAGACAGCGGGATTGAAAAGAACGCTCTTCAGGTTGGCGAGAAAGCACCAGCCATAACTCTCAAAGATACCGAAAAAAGTTCAGTTAATCTTTATGATGCTTTTAAAAACGGGCCTGTTATCCTTAAATTCTTTCGGGGACACTGGTGACCATATTGCAACCTGGAGCTGCAGGCCATGCAGCGCTCACTGCAGGATTTTCGTAAGCATAAAGGACAGCTTATCGCCATATCTCCTCTAACTATTGAGAACGCCATTGCGCTTAAAGAAAAACTTGATCTCACATTCACGATGGCAGTTGATACAGGCAATAAAGCCTCTCATCAATTTGGTCTTGCATATTCTCTGTCGGAACCAATCCGACCTGTTTATGAGGGTTTTGGTATAAATATTCCTGAGGCGAATGGTGATAACAGCTTTGAACTACCGATCCCGGCAACATATATTATTGATACCCAAGGTATTGTCAGAGTTGCCCATATCAGTGCAGATCATACTATACGGCTAGATCCAGAAGAAATCGTATCTGCACTTGAGTCGATTAAGAGTACCGTGTAAACTTTTTCCAAACAAAAAAGGACTAACAAGCAGAAGTCACTCGTCAGTCCTTTTTAGTGGCATTGGTACCCTCGGCGCGATTCGAACGCGCGACACCAAGATTAGGAATCTTGTGCTCTATCCC
>Ga0256845_1000613_pt1 | contig 32875 bp, 26 predicted proteins | sample RiftiametaG_FD_189101 | JGI IMG/M metagenome (GOLD analysis project Ga0256845, IMG submission 189101) | Tube worm associated microbial communities from hydrothermal vent at the East Pacific Rise, Pacific Ocean - Riftia | ecosystem: Host-associated > Annelida > Integument > Unclassified ...
TTCATTGGTTCAATCAAATGATATTATAGAATTTAATTTACTAATCTCTGATACAGTAGGAGATATAGATGCTTCAAATAATGTGAAAGATTATTTTTTTAATATTAGTAATAGTTTTGATCCAAATGACAAAAAGGTTTATCCTCTTGGAGATTGTATTCCAAAATATGTTGTAGAAAATGAAAAATTAATTTACACCGTCCGTTTTCAAAATACAGGTTCAGCACCTGCGTATAATGTTAGAGTAATCGATACTGTTAGTTCATATTTAAATGCAAATTCTATAAAAATATTAACATCTTCTCATGATGTTCATGTAAATATTACCCCTTCTGCTAATGTGGAGTTTATTTTCAATAACATAAATCTACCAGATAGTAGTAATGGATATTTTGAAAGTATTGGGTATGTTGTTTTTGAAATTGATTATGCTTCTGGAGTAATTCATGGTAATCAAATAACAAATCAAGCAGCTATATTTTTTGATTATAATACACCAATTTTTACAAATTCTGTTTTTAATACATTTTCTGATGGAAGTCATTATTTATATAGTGACACTTTAATCGTGTTTGATGATAGTATATATGTATGGAACGGTTTGACTTATTTGCAAAGTGGCGAGTATTCATTTGTCGATACTATACAGGGGTGTATAGTAACGGACTTTCTTATTTTAAACTTAAATTCTGATGCTTTTTTGAATGAAAATTTATTCAGTGAGTATAATATTTATCCTAATCCATCGAATGGTTCGTTTAAAATTGATGGAATTCCGGAGAGTAGTTCATTGTCAATATATTCTATCGATGGCGTTCGTGTGTTTTATGAATCGAATATAAAAAATAATAGTATTACAGTTGATGGAATTTCGAGTGGAACATATTTTATTAAATGTAAATCAAGTAAAAAGATGTTGTTTGAGAAATTAGTAATAAATTAATTGCCCTTCTACCAACCACTCCAGCTTCCCACAAACTTATCACCACGGTAAATCAATGTAGGGAAAGGAATTTTTAAATAATTAAATTGCTTTACCACAGCTTTCAGCCAAGGTCTCTTTATTGGTAATTTACTGAAATCAATATCTAAAGATAATTTAACCTCTCTTTTTGCAGAATACGTAATTCCTGATGTGGCGTCAAAATACGTGTCTGCATCTCCCACTAGTTTTTCATGGACGCTATAACCGACAGAAATACACGCCCATTTTGGAACTCTACTGTTTTTAAAAAATGTACCTGGACTGAAACTTAACCAATACGTTTGGCCGTTGTAATCTTTCAAAAATGATTCACCAAAAGTACTGCCCAAAACTTCCGGTCTCACGGCTGCAAATTCTGTAGGGAATGTAGAGAATTTAGGAATGATTCTCTCTTCTCCCCAAACCAATTGCTGTCCTAAGTAAGAAAAAGAGCCAACGGCATTTGCAGTCATGTCGCTCCAAGAAAAGCCCCATTGTTGACTGTATCCATCAAAGATTTCAAAGGTAGTTTGGTATCCTAAACTGATTCCTGTCCCCAACCAAAGTGATGTCTTCTTATTTAATCCAGACCAAATAAATAAATCACTAGTTAAATGGTTAATTTTATACGCTGCATAGAAATGACCAGCTTTGTCCATTTGCATCCATTCTTTAGAATCATCAAAAGTATGAAACTTACTTTTTGGAATGTCTTTGTACCACACTTGGGAAAGACCAATCATACTTCCTGCCCAGACTGCTGCAACTCCAGATGAAACACCAATCAGCCGGGGCTTATTTAAAGAGTCCGCAGGTAAGAAAAATGATTGAGACATCGAGAAAGATGAAGCAAAAAGAATAGATCCAAAAATGAGCGTTCTAAGCATACGACCAAATTAATGGAAAAGATTGATTTAATTACAGTCATGTATAATTTTATCGATAAAATAGCGTTTTTAAATGTTGAGGGAAGAAGAATGTAATCACAGTTCGATCTAAAATATTTTCAATATAGATTTCTTATTCTAGGATTCATTTTTTCTGCTATTTTTGTTCTATAACAAAGAATTAACTACTCAATTAGAATCAATTTAAATTAATATACACATATGAACAAGGTAATAAAAGATTGGAACGATATAAAAATCAACGATAGTTGGGCAATTTTTAAAATAATCGCAGAATTTGTAGAAGGGTACGAGAGAATGGCTAAAATTGGTCCTTGTATCTCTGTTTTTGGCTCTGCAAGAACGAAACCCGATAATAAATACTACAAAATTGGAGTAGAAGTATCCAAAATGTTAGCAGAAGGTGGATACGGAGTGATTACTGGGGGTGGACCAGGAATTATGGAAGCGGGAAATAAAGGCGCACAAGAAGGTGGTGGAAAATCTGTTGGATTGAATATCGACTTACCTTTTGAACAAAATCATAACCCGTACATTGATCAAGAACATAATCTTGAATTTGATTATTTCTTCGTTCGTAAGGTGATGTTTGTGAAATATGCGCAAGGATTTGTCGTTCTACCAGGCGGTTTTGGGACATTGGATGAGTTATTTGAATCATTGACATTAATGCAAACAAGTAAGATTAACCATAGACCTGTTGTTCTAGTTGGTTCTAAATATTGGAATGGATTAATCGATTGGATCAAAACATCCATGCTTGAAATGGAAGGGAATGTTTCCGAAAAAGACCTTGATTTATTAAAAGTGGTTGATACAGCAGAAGAAGCTTATCAAGCAATCGAAGATTTTTATGAATCTCATGAGCTTTCTCCCAATTTTTAAAACGTATATTTGCAGCTATATTTGCAGCTATATTTAAAGTGAAAAAATGCTAAAGAAATTATTAAATTATTTAACAAGCAAGAAATTCGTATTCAACCTTCTTGCAATAATTCTCGTATATGTAGTTGGTGTATGGGCGCTTAAAGTATATTTGAATTCTAAAACCCACTTTGCACAAAAGATTGAAGTACCTAATTTAATAGGTGATAATCAGAATAATATTGCGGATAAATTAATGAATGCTCATTTGAGTTTTGAAGTGTTGGATTCTATTTACGACCCAACTAAAGTTGAAGGAACAATTATTGAACAAGATCCTATGGCAACGGATAGTACAGGAATTTTTGTGAAAGAAAACCGAGTAATTAGAATACGTGTATCTAAACGGTCACAATTGGTGGAAATGCCGGATTTAGTCGATAAATCTCAACGATTTGCAGAATCTATTTTGATCAACAGGAATTTTAGGTATAAATTAGAATATCAACCTTCAAGCGAGGCGCACGGAGCTGTGATTGAACAATTGTACAAAGGAAAATCAATTACACCTAAAACAAAATTACCTATTGGTTCAAGAATAACGCTTATTGTTGGACGTGATGAAACAGGAGTTACTTTAGTATTGCCTAATCTTTATGGTTTAACACTCAACGAAGCAAAAGTTAGAGTGAAAAACATGGGGAGTATGGAGTTTTTACCTGTTTGCCCTGATTGTGTAACTTCAGCTGATTCTTCAAAAGCAAGAGTCATTTCTCAGTCACCTGAATTTACAGAAGGTGGAATTGTGTCATCAGGAACAACAATTTCTGTTTATGCGACGAAGAATTTTAGTGAATAATAATTAACAATGCTGAAAATGAAATTAATTAGCTTTATATCTATTGTGTTTTTGTTATTGTTCAACTCTTCTTTTGCTCAAAAAGAAGAAGTAGGACCGTTGATGGGTAATCCTCAATTGATGAAAAAACAAAAAACATCAATTGAGAAAATCAATGAAGGAACATTTGACAGTACTTTTATTTATAAATTAGATACGATTAATTTACCTGTTTTTGATGAGTTCAGTAAAAGTAAATTTCAAACGTATAATGCTGACTTTACCGACGTTGGAGTGACATCTGACCAGAAATTTAGATTGTTAGATAATGTTACGCTTGTTCCTCTGGCGAATGATGTAGAATATACAGAGCAAATTACTTTTAAACGTCTAATTGATGTTGATAACGGAACATTTACCGACGAAAACTTTCCAGCTACACAAATTAAAATAGGAGATTTATCCTCTTACCCTGTGAATTATGCAACAACAGATGTGTATCCGCCATTCTACATCTACGATACAATTTCTTACCCAAATCCCGTTGATACAATCTGGCTTACACCTGAAATAATTCAAGATTCAGCCACTCAGTTCTTTACTGACATTAATGATCCCAATTTAGTATGGGTAGAATCTCAGGCTTACCATAATTATACATTTGCAGTCGATCCATGGTCTTTAGGTGTTGCCACTTTTGACGGATTAGATGAGTTTGGACAACCTTACCAATTTGGGTCAACAGTAACGAATTATGCAGACAATCTGACGTCTAAACCTGTTGATATGTCTGCGCTTTCATCCGGTGATTCTGTTTACATCAGTTTTCTTTACCAAGCACAAGGATTTGGAGATGCGCCAGAAACATCAGACTCTTTAATTCTTGAGTTTTATGCAAAGGACTTAGATCAATGGAATAGAGTGTGGAGTACAAATGGAATTCCTCTCTCAGATTTTAAAATGACTCATATCCGCATTGATAATTCAGATTATTTTAAGAAAGGATTTCAATTTAGGTTTCGGAATTACGGAGGTTTATCCGGCAGCTTGGATCATTTCCATATTGACTATGTTAATTTAAGAGCAGCTTCTGGTTATCAAGATACAGTAATTCATGATTTTGCAATTGTGTATCCTGTCAATAATCTTTTAGACACATATTCTTCTGTGCCGTGGGAGCATTACCAAAATAATCCTACAGGGAAAATGTCCTCTACTGTTGATGTTGTTGTTCGCAATAGTGATAATGTCCCAGAGAATGAACAAGATGGTTCAACAGTAATTCAGTACAACGGAACAACAGAAGCTACTTTTGTTTTGGATGAGAATTTATTGAACAATGGGGATTTGAATTACTCTCCTTGGACAACGTATTCTTCCGTTCATGACTTTTCAACCGGAGGAAGATTTGATGAAACAAAAACGGGATTAAAAGAAAGATTTCAAGTTGTAACAGGTGTGACACATTTGAATTCTACATTTACTCAAAATGACTCTTCTTATGCGGAGCAATATTTTCAGAATTACTATAGCTACGATGACGGAACAGCAGAAGCAGCATACGGAACAACTGGAGCTCAGTCTAGATTAGCAATCCAATACACTCCGTATGAATCAGATTCCGTAATTGGAGCTAGAATTCACTTTGTACCTTCTGTTTATGACGTCTCAGACAAATTGTTTTTATTGACTTTGTGGGACGATGACAATGGTGAACCAGGAAATATTCTTTACCAAGATGAATTATTCTTCCCAAGACAACCAAAGTACGAGTACAATCGCGACATTTTTACAAATTACTTTTTTAAAGATACGCAAAGGGTAAATGTTGACGGTACTTTTTACATTGGATGGAAACAATTCGACCCAGATAGATTAAATGTTGGCCTTGATCGCAATTTCGTTAACAATGACAAAACATTTTACAGTGTTGACGGAGAGATTTCTTGGATTATGTCCTCTATTTCTGGGTCTGTCATGATTAACCCTATTTTTTCTACCGCTTTTGATGCTGAATTAGGTGTTGAAACAATCCTGTCAGAAAATGTTAATGTGACTATTTTCCCGAACCCAACAGCTGAGAATATTACCATTGAAATTGAAGGAGAAGAATTTAATAAAGCAGAAGTTTTCAATTTGCAAGGTGTAAAAGTTTTGGAGTCTTCCAAAGCGAAGTTTAACCTCTCAAATCTTCCAAGTGGAATGTATTTTGTTCGAGTGAATAATATCCTTGGACCGTATAGAATAATTAAGAATTAATAAGAGAATATCTTTAGAATTAAAAATAAGAATGAGCGAAAAAGAAGTAGAATTGGAAGATGAGAATTCTTCAGAAGAATTATTTGAGCATTATAAATTTGTTGCAGATCCTGGGCAAGAATTATTGAGAATTGATAAGTTTTTGATGGATAGAATTCCAAATTCTTCAAGAAATAAGATTCAAATTGCGGCGAAAAACGGTAATATTTTAGTGAATAAAGAAAAGGTAAAACAGAACTATAAAATCAAACCTTCGGATGAGATTTCTATTGTCTTACCTTATCCTGTAAGAGAAAATGAACTTATTCCTGAAAACATCCCTGTTGAAATCGCATACGAAGATGATGAGGTAATTGTCGTTAACAAAGAATCTAATATGGTGGTTCACCCTGGTTATGGAAATTATTCAGGAACTTTAGTGAATGCATTAATTTATCATTTTGATCAGTTGCCAACAAAGAACGACGATCATTCGGGAAGACCAGGGTTGGTACATCGTTTGGATAAACACACAACGGGACTTCTTGTAGTCGCAAAAACAGAATTTGCGTTAACAAATTTAGCAAAACAATTTTACGACAGAACAACTGAGCGTCGCTACTGGGCACTAGTTTGGGGAGATGTAAAAGAAGATGGGACAGTTGTTGGGCATGTTGGACGTTCTCCTAAAAACAGAAAAGTTATGACCGTTTTTAAAGACGGAGAAATGGGGAAGCATGCCGTTACTCATTACAAAGTATTGAAAAGATACGGATATGTTACATTGGTGGAGTGTAAATTAGAAACTGGTAGAACACATCAGATTCGAGTGCATATGAAGTCAATTGGACACACATTATTCAATGATTTTGAATATGGAGGAGATACTATCCTGAAAGGAACAACCAATTCAAAATATAAAAAATTCATTGAGAATTGCTTTGATTTCCTTGATGGGCAAGCTTTACATGCAAAGACTTTAGGTTTTCAGCATCCAATAACAAAAGAGCAAATAAAATTGACTTCAGAATTACCAATTGGATTTCAATCAGTAATTGATAAATGGGAGAAATATACTGGAATTTGATAAGAATTCAAGAATGATTTATCTTTTTTTTACAGATAACGCTCGAATACCTTTTAAAAATAAGTTTTTTTGTTAATTTTACACATCAATATATTTTCTTTTCAGAGAATAGAATAAAAATTTGAAAATTTATCCGTATGAAATTTAATCTATTACTTTCACTTTCAATTGTATTAATGAGTACCCTTGCTTTCTCGCAAAGCAAATACGTAGTCAAAGCTAATGAAGCTTACGCAAGTGAGAAATACAGCGAAGCAGCTAAGTTATGCGAAACAGCATACAGTAAACTTACTCGAAAGGGTGGCCGTGCGAAAGAATTAAAAGGGGATATGGCTTTCAAAACAGCGGAGAGTTACCGTAACCTTGAGCGTTATAAAGAAGCAAACGATTGGTTTGATAGAGCTATTTTACTTGATTTTTACGAAGAAGTCCCAGAAGTGTATTTGTACAATGCAGACATGCTACAAATGATGGGAGAACTTGAGAAAGCGATAAAGAATTATGATTTATACTTAGCACTTGTCCCTAATGATGAAAGAGCTATTCTTGGAAAAAAATCATGCGAAGATCACCAAACATACATTGTTGAAAAATCAAGACACGTCATTGAAAATCTTGATGTAATCAATACGAAGTCATTTGATATGGCTCCAATGATTGGAGATCGTAAGAAATCAAAATTATATTTTAGTTCGAGTAGAGAAGGTGTTGTTGGGAAAGGACAAGATCCACGAACAGGTGAATCTTATATGTCTTTGTGGGTTACTGATAAAGATAAGAAAGGAAACTGGACGGAGCCTTATTTAGTGAAAGGAGAGTTAATTAATACGGAAGATAATGAAGGAACTGTATGTTTCGATTCTCGTTACAAATTAATGTTCTTTACACGTTGTCCTAATGTAGATAAAACAAATTTAGGTTGTGATATTTGGGTTTCAAAAGCAAAAGGTAAAAAAGAATGGAATGAGCCAACTAAAATAGAAGGTTTGAAGTCTCATGATACCGTTTCTGTTGGTCATCCAGCAACAATGGATGGTAAATATTTAGTTTTTGCATCTGATATGGCCGGTGGTTATGGTGGACGTGATTTATGGTATACTACTTATACAAAGAAAACAGACTCATGGTCAACACCTGTTAATATGGGGTCTGAAATCAATACTAAAGGAAATGAATTGTTCCCTTCTTTTGCGTTGAATGGAGATTTGATTTATTCTTCTGATGGTTTACACGGTATGGGTGGACTTGATATTTTTAGAGCTGCACGTGTTGGTGAAGAAAATAAATGGGAGAATCCTACAAATTATGGATCACCAATTAATGGAATCAATAATGATTATGCTTTAATTGAGGAAACAGAAAAGAAAGGATACTTCACTTCAGAAAGAAAAAGTGGAAATGGAGAATATGTTCCAGATATCTACACTTACGTATTGCCTCCAAATGTTTTCGATTTAAAAGTTATCGTAAGTGAATTAGGAAATACAGATAAGAAAATTGAAGATGTAAAAGTTGTAGTAACTTCTTCTGATGGTAAAACATGGGAAGGGTATACTGATGAGACTGGATCTGTTTTTTGGGATAAAAACCCAAGCGATGGTGCTAGATACATAAACGAAGAATCAGATTATACTATAAATATCTCAAAAGATGGATTTCATGAAGATTTACACGGTTCATCAATCTCAACACAAGGGTTGAATTATGATCAGAACTTCATTATAGATATGAATTTATTACCTAAAGCTCCAATTCGTTTGCCTGAGGTGCGTTACGCATTAAACAGTTGGAAGTTATTAGTTGATTCAACTATTAACTCTTTAGATTCATTGCAATTTGTATTTGATTTATTAGATGAATATCCAGGAATGATATTGCAACTGAATTCTCATACGGATTCACGTGGTGGTAATAAACCTAATCAAAAACTTTCAGAAAATAGAGCGAAAGCTTGTTACATCTATCTTGTAAAAGAAAAAGGTGTTGATCCAAGAAGAATCGTACCAGTTGGTAAAGGTGAAACTACACCTCGAACGGTTTGGAAAAAAGGTGATGTATATTCTGTAGTTGAACCAGTGAATAAAGAAGGTGTAGAAGAAATTCTATTAACAGAGTCTTATATCAATAAATACAGAAGGTCTAATAAAAAATTATTTAAGTTACTTCACCAGTACAATAGACGTACGGATGCAGAAGTTATTTCTATGGAATTTGATCCAGAAACAGCTCCAGCTGCAGATCCTAAATTAATGGAATATGTAAAGTATCCTTAAATTAGGAAATATTTTTTTGAAAGCGTCTCAGTAATGAGGCGCTTTTTTTGTATCTTAATGGTAAATCTAATTTACTATGACTGAAAAATATCTTCATTTTATATGGAGAAATAAACGACTTTCTTCTTTTGATTTTACAACTAAAGAAAATGAAAACATTCAAATTATTGATATTGGAACCTATAATGCTTTTAATGCTGGGCCAGATTTTAAACATGGAGCAATTATCATTGATGGTGTTCAAATGCATGGACAAATAGAAATGCATGTTAAAAGCTCTGATTGGATTAAACATAATCATCAAAATGATGAGCAATACAACAATGTTATTCTACACGTAGTTTATGAGGATGATAAAGAAATCATACAGGATGGAGTTAAAATTCCAACGGTAGAATTGAAAAGCCAAATAGATCATCATCATTTTGCCCAATATTCTAAGAAACAGTTTAACCGTAAAACTTTCCCGTGTGATCATGAACTAAATACGTTGGATGATTTTCATCTGAATGCAATGAAAATTGCTGCAATATCTTTTAAATTGGACACTAAAATAAAGCTTCTTAAAGATGCCAATATTCAAACGGAAAAAGATGTGTTCTATAATTTGATTGGTTTGTCCTTTAGTATGTCGGTCAATAAAAATGCATTTCTTCACTTAATGAATAATGTACCGTATTCATCCATAAAAAACTTATCACCAGCGAAAAAAGTTAAGCTTATTATGTCTGAAAGTGGTTTGTTGCAGAAAGATGTAAATCAACCTCAGGAATATTGGCACTTCAAAGGCACTCGCCCAAACAGTTTTCCAACAATAAGGGTGAGTCAGTTTGCTTTATTGGTTGCAAATTTTTCTTTCGAGTTAACATTTCTTGATTCGAATGTAGAATCAATCGTGAATACGTTTCGATTAATGGTAGATGAAATTGACTTCAGTGCATCTAATGGTAAAAAGAGATTAGCCAAAAGGATGGTGGATTTATTAATTATAAATGCCTTAACCCCATTTTTATGGTATCTAGGTGAAGAGAGAAAAGATGAGAAGTTAAAAGATAAAGCTTTGGATATACTTGAATTATTACCCTCCGAGAATAATAATATTGTTGGTCGTTGGAGAAATATAAATGTTCATCCAAAAAATGCGTTTGATTCTCAATCACTTTTGGCTTTATATAGGTATTTTTGTAGTCATAAAAAATGCTTATCTTGCAACGTTGGACAGAAAGTGCTCAATATAGAATAATATGATACAAAAAGTTGTCTTCTTTTTTGAAATGAGATCCTTCGGAGTCTGTGGTTGGTGGGCGAGAAAATTAGGTATTAGCAGCTCTAAAGTGAGAGTTGGCTTTATTTATTCTTCTTTTGTTGCACTAGGTTCACCTTTGTTGATTTACTTAATTATGGCGTGGGTTTTAGAACACAAGCACTATTTTAAATTGCAAAGAAAAAAACGAAATACAATCTGGGAATTATAAATTATGTTATTTAACTACCGTGTTTTTTCGAAAGTCTATTACTTTCTAATCCTGTTGTTGCTGATTATGTTCGGTGGGACAGTTGGTTTTGTTATCATTGAAGAATGGGGTTGGGTTGATGCGTTTTACATGACCATTATTACAATTTCAACTGTCGGTTTTCAAGAAGTTCATGAGCTGTCAATCTATGGGAAGGTCTTCACATCTTTTTTGATTATTTCTAGCTTCGGAACATTTGCTTATGCAATTACTTCAATTACGACTTACTTAATCGGAGGAGAATATAAAAAATACCTAAAAGAATACAAAACCATGAAAGAATTAAAAAAAATGTCAAATCATGTCATTATTTGCGGATTTGGTAGAGTCGGACGTCAAGTCGCTGTAGATTTAAAGGCGCACAATAATAATTTTGTGGTTTTAGAACGAGATAAAGAGACTCTTGAGGATAAAATGAACGATGATATTTTTTTTATTCAAGGTGATAGCACTGATGATACGGTTCTAGAACGAGCTTCTATCCATAATGCGAAGGCTATTATTACTTGTCTTCCAAAGGATTCTGAGAATATCTACGTGGTACTTGCAGCTAGAGAATTTAATAAAGACATGATCATCGTTAGTCGTGCATCCAATCAATCTGCAGTTTCAAAATTAAAGATGGCCGGTGCAAGTAATGTAATTATGCCAGATTCTATTGGTGGTTCCCATATGGCATCATTGATTGCTCACCCTGATGTAATGGAATTTATCGATATGATTCGTGTTCAAGGAGATCAGGGATGCAATGTAGAATCAATTTCTTACGAAGAGTTACCAGACTCTCTTAAAGATAAGACAATAGAAGAACTCGAGGCGAAGAAGTCAACAGGTGTGACAATAATTGGGTTTAAAAATATCGACGGTGAGTATATTGTTAACCCTCCTCAAGATATGGTTGTAAGTAAAGGTTCTCGAGTTTTTGTTTTAGGAAATTCTGAGCAAATAAAGCTTATAATTAAAAACTATCATCTTTCTCATTAAAAATTTATGAAAATATTTATTACTGGTTCTAATGGCCTTTTAGGACAAAAGTTAGTCGATTTTTGTTTGCTCAATTCAATTGATTTTATCGCAACATCTAAAGGTGGAAATAGAAATTCAAAATGTCCCTCGAAGAATTATCAAGTATTGGACATTACAAGTGAAAATAATGTTTTATCACTAATTGAAGTAGAAAAGCCGACACATATTATTCATACAGCTGCAATTACGAATGTTGATTTTTGTGAATTAAATTCAGAAGAAGCTTATTTGGTGAATGTAAAAGCAACGGAATATCTTATTAATGCCTCAAATTCTGTAAAAGCACATTTTCAATTTGTTTCTACAGATTTTGTTTTTGATGGAGAAAAAGGAGCATATTCTGAAGAAGATGAAGTTAATCCTCTAAGTGTTTATGCCCAGAATAAAGTTGATGGCGAAAGGTTAACAACTGCTAAAGCCCTGTTTGGATGGTCCATTATTCGTACAATTATTGTTTATGGTGTTGGAGAAAACTTATCTCGCTCTAATTTAATAATGTGGGCAAAAGGTGCAATCGAAAAAGGGGAAGCAATAAATATTATCGATGATCAATTCCGAGCACCAACTTATGCTGATGATCTAGCTGCAGGTTGTATGGGGGTGATTCTAAATGATGAGAATGGTGTTTTTCATATTTCAGGACCTGAAACAATGTCAATTTATCATATTGTCGAACGGATCGCCGCACATTTCAATTATTCCATGGAGAACGTATCGAGAATTTCTAGTTCAACATTAAATCAACCTGCTCACAGACCACCTAGAACAGGTTTTGATCTTTCAAAAGCATACGATCGAATTAATTATAATCCACGTACTCTTGAAGAAACTTTAGATTTGCTTTATTGATTATTGAGTTGATTTAGAGTGTATAAGCTTTTATGAAAAATTGCTTATATTTGCTCCTTACGAAATTACTATACTTATTAAACTTATACAATGAAGATTATACTGTCTATTTTTGCAATTATTTTTCCGTTAGTAACATTTGCCCAAGAAAAAGAGAAGAATATCGCGGACTATTTTGAAAGTGTAATCTTTTTTCCAATAAAAATCATTGGAATAGATGTTCCTATCGTGCTTATAATTTTAATTTTAGGTGCACTTTTCTTTACAATTTATTTTAGGTTCCCAAACATTAGACTTTTTAGAACTGCGATAAAAATTGTCGCCGGTAAATATGACGACATCGATCACCATGATGCCTTTGAAGATAAAGATGATGTGAATATGGTGAATGGTGATTTGCCTGACACTATAAAAATAGAAGGTGCGCAAGGGGAGGTTACTCATTTTCAAGCTTTAACTGCTGCGTTGTCTGCAACAGTTGGGTTAGGGAATATTGCTGGGGTCGCTATTGCAATTGCAATTGGTGGACCTGGAGCAACTTTCTGGATGATTGTAGCTGGTTTTATAGGAATGGCCTCTAAATTTGCTGAATGTACGTTAGGGGTAAAATATAGGGATGTAGATGAGGATGGAACGGTACACGGTGGACCAATGTATTACCTTTCGAAAGGATTGAAAGAAAAAGGATTGGCAAAATTGGGTAAGTTTTTTGCAATTTTCTTTGCTATAATGGCTGTAGGAGGTTCTTTTGGCGGTGGAAATATGTTTCAAGCTAACCAAGCTGCATCTCAATTTACGAAGATTCTTGGATTAGATTCTCCAATGGCAAGTTTTATTTTTGGGGTAGTTGTGGCAATTATCGTTGGAATTGTTATTATTGGTGGAATTAAAAAAATTGGTGCAGTAACAGAAAAAGTTGTTCCAATTATGGCAGTCATATATGTTTTAGCTGCATTAATCATTTTAGGAATGAATTTCTCCTTGATTGACGATTCTTTTGGATTAATCTTTAATGGAGCATTCAATTTTGATGCTGGAATTGGAGGTTTTATCGGTGTTTTAATTGTTGGTTTTCAAAGGGCAGCTTTTTCAAATGAAGCAGGAGTTGGTTCGGCAGCAATTGCCCACTCTGCAGTGAAGACGAAATACGCAGCAAGTGAAGGAATTGTAGCATTGCTTGAACCATTTATAGATACTGTTGTGATTTGTACAATGACTGCGTTAGTAATGATAATAACTAACCTTAAGTTTGGACTCTTTGACTATGGAAACTTGACTGAAGCAAAAGATGTGATCATGAATAGTGGAGAGGTCTTAAGTGGTGTTGATTTAACTTCAGTTGCTTTTGATTCAGTGATTCCTCATTTTTCAATTGTACTTACTGTTGCAGTGATTCTTTTTGCTATTTCAACAATGCTTTCTTGGTCTTACTATGGTTTGCAAGCATGGAAATTCCTTTTTGGAAAAAGTCAAGCGTCAGATTTAATATACAAAGGTCTATTTGTTATTTTTGTTGTTATAGGTTCTTCTGTCAGTCTCGGTTCAGTGATAAAGTTCTCTGATGCAATGATTTTTGCAATGGTTTTCCCTAATGTAATAGGATTAATCATCCTTGCACCAAAGGTAAAGCAAGAGCTGGCAAGATATCTTACTGCAATTAAGGCTTCAAAATAAGAATGTCTATTTCCAAACGAAATAAAAGAGGCTTTTTTGTTGTTTTGTTCGTGTTGATAATTGTTTCGTATACACCGAGAATTATAAATTCGTTCAATGATACTCCGGATTTTAAATTCACTCACCAACAACTACTCAACGCTGAGAAAGAGTTAGTGGTTAAGAGTGAAAAAGCAAAGAATAAAAAATACCCCAAAAAGAAAAAACGAAAATACAAGAAGCTTTCTTGTAAAACAGATCCTAATCTATTGTCGAAAGACGATTGGATGAACTTGGGACTTTCTGAAAAGCAAGCAACATCTTTACTCCGGTTTTCCGAAAGAGGTTTAAAGTCAAATGAAGATTTAAAGAGAATTTATGTTCTTCCTGAAAAATTATATAATCTAATTGCGGATTCTTTATTTTATCCAGAAATTAAGAATGAATACAAGAAGAATAGTTTTTCTGAAAGTGACATTAAGGTTAGCTTCGTTCCTGTTGAGTTAAATAACGCTAGTCAGGAAGATTTAGAAACAATTCCTGGCATAGGGCCATTTTTTGCGAAAAACATTCTTAAAAGAAGAGATGAATTAGGTGGGTTTTCAAATAAGAAGCAATTGCTTGATGTTTGGAAATTTGACCAAGAGAAATACGATGAAATAAATGAATTTGTTTTCATTGATAAAACATCCATACACAAAATAAATCTTAACTTAGCAACGATTGATGAATTAAAGAATCACCCATATATTTCATATAAAGTTGCCAATTCAATCGTGAAAATGAGAGAAATGAGAAACGGCTATCAGAGTGTGGATGAAATTCAAGAATCAAAGCTAATTGATCAAGAATTATATACAAAATTATTACCTTATATTGAATTAGAATGACAGTTGAACAAAAATTAAGAGAATCAATAAGGGATGTTAAGGATTTCCCCAAAGAAGGAATTGTCTTTAAAGACATTACGCCAATAATGATGGATCCTAAATTATCCAATGAAGTGGTTGAACATTTATATGAAATGTATAAAAATGAAAACCTTGACGCTGTTGCAGGAATTGAAAGTAGAGGTTTCTTGTTCGGTTATCCATTAGCAATGAAATTGGGGGTTCCTTTTGTCTTAATTCGTAAAAAAGGTAAATTACCTTACGATAAAATTAGCCATGACTATGATTTGGAATACGGAAGTGCAACGATAGAAATTCATACGGATGCAATCGGTCACAAACAACGTGTGTTAATTCATGATGATTTGTTGGCAACAGGTGGGTCAGCAGAAGCAGCGGCAGTTCTTATTGAGAAATCAGGAGGAAAAGTTGCTGGATTCAATTTTCTCGTGTCTCTTGACTTTTTAAAAGGGGAAGATAAAATCAAACAATTTTCTAACAAAATTAGTAATTTAGTAGCCTATTAAACTAGGGTGCTCAACAAAACAATTAAAGCATATGAATTTCGAAAGAAATGAAAATCAAAAAATGATTGCGCAAATGGTGCGTGATTTTGCAGAAAAAGAAATTAAACCTTTCATGAATCAATGGGATGCAGATGAGTTTTTCCCTGTAGAGACAATGAAAAAAATGGGTGAACTCGGACTTTTGGGTATTTATATTCCTGAAGAATACGGAGGAAGCGGATTCTCTTATGATGAATATGCAACTGCATTAATGGAGTTGGGGAAAGTTTGTGGCGGAATTGGGTTGAGTGTAGCTGCACATAATTCACTTTGTACAGGACATATTTATTACCATGGTTCAGAAGAACAAAAGAAACGATTTTTACCAAAACTATCTTCTGGTGAGTTTATCGGTGCATGGGGGTTGACTGAACCTAATACTGGATCAGATGCAATGCGCATGAAAACTACAGCGGTTAAAGACGGAAATGATTGGATCATTAATGGTGCAAAAAATTGGATTACTCACGGTCTTTCTGGTGATATAGCTGTTGTTTTGGTTCGTACAGGTGAGTTATTGGATAGTAAAGGTATTACAGCGTTTATTATCGAAAAAGATATGCCAGGGTTTTCTGCAGTTAAAATTAAAGATAAACTAGGCGTTAGAGCAAGTGAAACTGCTGAAATGATTTTTGATAATGTCAGAGTTCCTCAAGAAAATGTAATCGGTGAAGTTGGAAAAGGTTTTGCTCAAGCTATGCAGATTCTTGATGGTGGAAGGATTTCGATTGCAGCTTTAAGTTGTGGTATTGCTAGAGGAGCATACGAAGCTTCTATTAAGTATGCTAAAGAAAGAGAGCAATTTGGAAAACCAATTGCACAATTTCAAGGTATTTCGTTTAAATTAGCTGACATGGCAACTGAAGTTGAAGCTGCTGAATTATTAACTTTTCAAGCTGCTTATTTGAAGAATACAAAACAAAACATGACAAAACAAGGTGCTTTTGCTAAATATTTTGCAAGTGAAGTAGCTGTGAAATGTGGGAATGAAGCAGTGCAAATAATGGGCGGATATGGCTATACAAAGGAGTATCCTGCTGAGAAGTTTTTACGTGACGCTAAGTTAATGACGATAGGTGAAGGTACATCAGAAATACAAAAAGTTGTTATTTCTAGAGAAATATTAAAATAAAGTTTTGGAATTAGGTTTAAAGTTATATCTTTGTCCTCCGATATTTGAAATAAAAGAATAAAAATAAATAGATATGTTAATTATCCCAGTTAAAGAAGGTGAGAACATCGAAAGAGCAATTAAACGCTACAAAAAGAAATTCGATAGAACAAAAGTAATGAGAGAACTTCGTGGAAGAAAAGAGTTTGCTAAACCTTCTGTGTTGAATCGTCAAGAAAGAATTCGTGCTGCTTACAAGCAAAGAATGCAATCTGCAGAGATTTAATTGAAACTTTTTGTTTTACAAAACGTTAAAGGAGCTATATGGCTCCTTTTTTTATGCTCGATAATTTTTTAACCTACTTACGTTCTGAAAAAAGATATTCTGAACATACGTGTCTCGCGTACAAAACTGATCTTGATCAATTTCTAGATTTCATTGATGCAGCATGTGAAAATGACATTAAAGAAGTAGAACTGAATCTCATCCGTTCTTGGATGGTTGATTTAATCGATCACGACTATTCTACAAAATCAGTGCATCGGAAAATTGCATCAGTAAGAACATTCTATAAGTGGCTTCAAAGAAATGGTGAGATTGATACGAACCCAGCGAAATTAATCCACCTTCCTAAGCTTTTGAAAACTCCACCCTCTTTTGCGCATGTGGAGGAAGTGAGTAGAGAGAATGTTGAGTGTTTGTTCGATGACTCTTTTAATGGGGTGAGGGATCAATTAATGTTTGAACTTTTGTATCAAACCGGAATTCGATCTTCAGAATTAATTGGATTAACGATGAAGAATGTTTCTCAAGGGAAGATTAAAGTCGTCGGTAAAAGAAATAAAGAGAGATTCATTCCGATTTCAGGAAGTTTATTTCTTCTCATTAAAAAGTATTTAGTATTAAAAGAACAATTAAATGTCGAAAATGATTTCTTAATAGTTCTTAATAATGGGAAAAAAATATATCCTAAGTTTGTCTATCGAAAAATAAATGACTATCTTGGTGAGGCAACTGAATTAAGTGTTAAAAGCCCACATGTTTTACGGCATACTTTTGCAACGCACATGTTGAACAGTGGTGCTGGTTTAGAGGTTTTGAAAGAATTGCTTGGTCATTCTAATTTATCAGCAACACAGGTTTATACACATAACTCATTTGCCCAGTTAACAAATATTTATTCACAATCCCACCCAAGGGGAACAAAAAAGTAAACGTATGGATTTTAAAGTAAACACAGTTCATTTTTCAGCAGACGAAAAATTAGTAGAATACATCAAAGAAAAAGTGAAAAAATTAGAAGTAATATACGATAACATCATTGCAAGTGAAGTGTATTTAAGAATTGATAAAAATGAATCGAAAGAAAATAAGATAGCTGAAGTTAAGATTCTACTACCCGGAAATGAGCTTTTTGCAAAGAAACAGTGTAAAAGTTTTGAAGAAGCAGCCGATTTAGCTGTTGCTGCGTTAAAAAAACAAGTAGAAAAGCACAAAAATAAACATGCCTAATACGTTGTTAATAAAGTGCTTAATATGGAGTCCGTGTTGGACTCCATATTTTTTTTGAAAAAAAAGTAAAAAAGTTTGCGGATATAAAGAAAAGTTTCGTAGATTTGCACTCCCGTTAGGAAAGCGGGTAACTTTTTTAAAGTTCTTTCAAATACTGAAAACTATTAAATGTGCCGATGTAGCTCAGCTGGCTAGAGCAGCTGATTTGTAATCAGCAGGTCGGGGGTTCGAGTCCCTCCATCGGCTCAAAATGGGGAGATACTCAAGCGGCCAACGAGGGCAGACTGTAAATCTGCTGACTACGTCTTCGCAGGTTCGAATCCTGCTCTCCCCACCACCAACATTTTAATAGTTTTGTTTTTATAAGCGGGAGTAGCTCAGTTGGTAGAGCGTCAGCCTTCCAAGCTGAGGGTCGCGAGTTCGAGTCTCGTCTCCCGCTCAATTTTTTTGAGAGAATTTTTGTGCCGATGTAGCTCAGGGGTAGAGTGCTTCCTTGGTAAGGAAGAGGTCACGAGTTCAAATCTCGTCATTGGCTCGAATATAAAAAGAATTAAAACTTTTTCACCCGTGGGGTGGAATTTTTGCATATATAAAAGTTTATTATTTAACAAGAAAACACAAACACAATGGCTAAGGAAACATTCGACCGTTCGAAACCACACGTTAACATCGGTACAATTGGTCACGTCGATCACGGTAAAACAACATTAACAGCTGCTATCTCAAGCGTATTAGCTTCGCAAGGATTAGCTGAGACTCGCGATTTCTCTTCAATCGATAATGCACCTGAAGAAAAAGAACGTGGTATTACAATTAATACATCTCACATTGAGTATTCTACAGTGAATCGTCATTACGCTCACGTTGACTGTCCAGGTCACGCTGATTACGTAAAGAACATGGTTACTGGAGCTGCACAAATGGATGGTGCTATCTTAGTAGTTGCTGCTACTGATGGACCAATGCCTCAGACTCGTGAGCATATCTTATTAGGACGTCAAGTTGGTGTTCCAAGAATGGTTGTGTTCATGAATAAAGTAGATATGGTTGATGATGAAGAGTTAATCGAATTGGTTGACATGGAAATCAGAGAATTGTTGTCTTTCTATGATTATGATGGTGACAATACTCCTGTTATCGCTGGTTCTGCATTAGGTGCATTGAACGGAGAAGAGAAATGGGTTGCTACTGTGAATGAATTAATGGAAGCTGTTGATACTTGGATCGAATTACCTCCAAGAGATATGGATAAGCCTTTCTTGATGCCAGTTGAAGATGTATTTACAATTACTGGTCGTGGTACTGTTGCAACAGGACGTATCGAAACAGGAGTTATTAATACTGGTGATGCTGTTGATATCTTAGGGATGGGAGCTGAAAAATTATCTTCTACTGTAACAGGTGTTGAAATGTTCCGTAAAATCTTAGATAGAGGTGAAGCTGGAGATAACGTTGGTATCTTATTAAGAGGTGTTGAGAAAACAGACATCAAACGTGGAATGGTTATCTGTGAGCCAGGTAAAACTACTCCTCATTTAGAGTTTAAAGCTGAGATATATGTATTGAAGAAAGAAGAAGGTGGTCGTCACACTCCTTTCCATAACAAATACCGTCCTCAGTTCTACTTTAGAACAACTGATGTTACAGGTGAAATCTTCTTGACTGATGGTCGTGAAATGGTTATGCCTGGAGATAACGTAACAATTACTGTTAAGTTAATCGTACCAGTAGCAATGGACAAAGGTCTTCGTTTTGCAATCCGTGAGGGTGGTAGAACTGTTGGGGCTGGTCAAGTTACTGAGATTATCGCTTAATCAAAATAGATTATTATTTAAAGGGGAGTTCTGCTCCCCTTTTTATACGGGTGTAGCTCAGCTGGTAGAGTAGTGGTCTCCAAAACCATTGGTCGTGGGTTCGAATCCTACCGCCCGTGCTAAAGTAAAGAAATGTCAAAAGTAAAAGAATACATTAACGAGACTGTAACAGAAATGGTGCACCGAGTTACATGGCCTACATGGAAAGAATTGCAGAGTAACACGATTATTGTCGTTGTTGCTTCTGTGCTTATAGCAATTACTATTTTTGCAATGGATTTTGTTTTCGGTATCAACGGAGGTAAAGATTCAATGTGGAAAGGGTTGTTAGGTTTCATTTATAAAACATTTTAATTAAGGCCATGGCAGAAATTAAAAAACGATTTTATGTTGTCCGTGTAATTACAGGGAAAGAAAATAAAATCAAAGAATATTTAGAAATGGAAGTTTCTAGATTGAAACTAGATGATTTTGTTGGTCAGATACTTATTCCTACTGAAAAAGTATTTCAAATAAAAAAAGGTAAAAAAGTAAGTAGAGATAAAACTTTTTTACCTGGATATATTATTGTTGAAGCAGCTCTAGAAGGTGAAGTTCCTCACGTTATTAGAAGTATTCCTAATGTTATGGGATTCTTAGGTAACGAAAAAGGTGGAGATCCTTCTCCTATGAGAATGTCTGAAGTAAACCGAATTTTAGGTAAAGTTGATGAGTTATCTGAATCTGAAGAGGAAATGAGAATTCCTTTTACAATAGGAGAGTCAGTTAAGGTTGTCGATGGACCGTTTAATAATTTCAGTGGAACCGTTGATGAAATCAATGAGGACAAAAAGAAACTGAAAGTAATGGTGAAAATATTTGGTAGAAAGAACTTGCTTGAGTTAAACTACATGCAAGTAGAAAAAGAATAAAAGAGTATATTAACCGTAGAAGTGATGAAAGCAATTAAAGCTTCCTGTAAGTAATCATGTTTGACTACATAATTTAAATAACAAATGGCTAAAGAAGTAGCAGGTTTGATCAAATTACAGATCAGAGGTGGTGCAGCTAATCCAGCTCCTCCAGTTGGTCCCGCACTTGGTGCAAAAGGGGTTAACATTATGGAATTTTGCAAGCAGTTTAATGCGCGTACGCAAGATAAAGCAGGAAAGGTTTTACCAGCAGTTATCACTGTTTATAGTGATAAATCATTTGATTTTGTAATAAAAACTCCACCAGCAGCAATGCAGATTATGGAACAAATTAAACTTAAGAAGGGATCTTCTGAACCTAACCGTTCAAAAGTAGGAACCATTTCTTGGGATAAAGTTCGTGTCATAGCTGAAGATAAGTTGCAGGATATGAATTGTTTTACCGTTGATTCAGCAATGATGATGATTGCGGGAACAGCAAGAAGTATGGGAGTTATAGTAAAAGGTGGTGAAGCACCAAAAACTAATTAATTGTTAACGTTATGGGAAGAATATCTAAAAAGAGAAAAGAAGCTCTAGCAAAGATTGATTCAGCTAAAGTTTATTCCTTAACAGAAGCATGTAATTTAGTTAAGGAAGTTTCAACAACTAAATTTGATGCATCTGTTGATGTGAGTGTTAGACTTGGAGTTGATCCAAGAAAAGCAAACCAAATGGTAAGAGGTACAGTTGCTTTGCCACACGGTACAGGTAAGGACATGAAAGTTCTTGTATTGTGTACTCCAGATAAGGAGGAAGAAGCAAAAGCTGCTGGTGCTGATCACGTTGGTTTGGATGAATACATTCAGAAAATCAAAGGTGGATGGACAGACATCGATGTAATTATTACAATGCCTGCTGTTATGGGGAAAGTTGGTGCTTTAGGTCGTATTTTAGGACCAAGAGGATTAATGCCGAATCCAAAAACAGGTACAGTAACAATGGATATCGCTAAAGCGGTAACTGATGTGAAAGCTGGTAAGATTGACTTTAAAGTTGATAAGTATGGAATTATTCATGCAATGGTTGCTAAATCAAGTTTCGATGGAGACAAGATTGAAGATAACTTGAATGAATTATTGACAACTATCGTTAAATTAAAGCCATCTTCATCAAAAGGTACTTACATTAAAAGTATTTACATCAGTTCAACAATGAGTCCTAGTATTCAAGTTGAGTCGAAGTCTGTAATTGCTTAAAACTTACGAATATGACAAGAGAAGAAAAAGCAAAGTATATAGATGAATTGGTTGAACAATTAAAGGGAAACAATGTCATCTATTTAGCGGATACAGCGGAATTAACAGTTGAGGTTATTAATAACTTCAGAAGACGTGCTTTCAACGCAAAAATTAGCTTAAGAGTAGTAAAGAATACTTTACTTGCTAAAGCAATGGAAAAAGTTGAAGACAAAGATTTTGGTAACTTGAAAGATACTCTTTCTGGTGCTACATCTATCATGTTTTCTGAAGTAGGTAATGCTCCAGCAAAACTTATTAAAGATTTTCGTAAGAAAAACGATAAGCCTATTCTTAAAGGTGCTTGGATTGATGAAGGTGTTTACATTGGCGATGACCAATTACAATTCCTAGCTGATATCAAAAGTAAAGAAGAATTAGTTGGAGAAATTATTACAATACTTCAAAGTCCTGCTAAGAACGTTGTTTCTGGACTTAAAAGTGCTGGCGGTACAATCGCTGGATTACTTAAAACGCTCGAAGAGAGAGCATAATTATTATTATTTAGAATTAAATTAAAATTAAAATAAAATGGCTGATTTAAAAGAAATGGCAGAAGCGTTAGTAAATCTTACTGTAAAAGATGTTAACGAATTAGCAAATATCCTTAAGGATGAATACGGTATCGAACCTGCTGCAGCTGCAGTAGCTGTTGTTGCTGGTGGAGCCGCTGGTGGTGAAGCTGCAGAAGAGCAAACTGAGTTTGATGTAATCCTTAAAGCAGCAGGTGGATCTAAGCTTGCAGTTGTTAAATTGGTTAAAGAATTAACTGGTTTAGGATTGAAAGAATCTAAAGAAATGGTAGATAAAGCACCAACTACTTTGAAAGAAGCAGTATCTAAAGATGAAGCTGAAGGTCTTAAAACTTCTTTGGAAGAAGCAGGAGCTGAAGTTGAGATTAAATAATCTTTAACATATTTTTTGGAAAAGGCATCCGTCATTTGACGGATGCCTATTCCTGTTTAATTGCATTACGTGCGTTGTGCACATTTTTTATTCACTAATAAACGTTTGGCTTTGGCATCATCAAACAGTATTTCGACTAGAGTGAATTTTGCGTCGAGCAAAAATCAATTTGCATATCCAGATTTCTTGGATATCCAATTAAAGTCTTTCCAAGAGTTTTTTCAACTTGAAACTACTCCAGAAAATAGAGAAAGCGAAGGATTATTTAAAGTTTTCGCTGAAAACTTTCCAATAACTGATACGAGAAATCAATTCGTATTAGAATTCTTGGATTACTTCGTAGATCCTCCACGATATAGCATTGAAGAATGTATCGATAGAGGATTGACACATAGTGTCCCACTTAAAGCAAAATTAAAATTGTATTGTACGGATCCTGAACATGAGGATTTCGAAACAATCGTTCAAGATGTATATCTTGGAACAATTCCTTATATGACTCCTAAGGGTTCATTCGTGGTAAACGGAGCTGAACGTGTAATCGTTTCACAACTTCACCGTTCTCCAGGAGTATTCTTTGGACAAAGTCGTCACGCTAATGGTACTAAATTGTATTCTGCGCGTGTTATTCCTTTTAAAGGATCTTGGATTGAGTTTGCAACAGACATTAATAATGTTATGTATGCTTACATCGATCGTAAGAAAAAATTACCTGTTACAACTCTTTTCCGTGCAATCGGTTACGAAACAGATAAAGATATTCTTGAAATATTTGATCTTGCAGACGAGTTGAAAGCAACGAAAACAAACTTGAAAAAAGCATTAGGTCGTAAGTTAGCGGCTCGTGTTCTTAAATCATGGGTGGAAGATTTCGTTGATGAAGATACAGGAGAAGTTGTTTCTATCGAAAGAAATGAAGTTTTACTTGATCGTGAAACTATTCTTGAAGAAGAACACATCGAATTAATTATTGATTCTGGTTCAAAAACTATTATCCTTCATAAAGAAGATGCTAATAGTGCTGATTTTACTATTATCTATAATACTTTACAAAAAGATACTTCAAATTCTGAAAAAGAAGCTGTAGAACATATCTATCGTCAATTGCGTAATGCTGAGCCGCCAGATTATGATACTGCTAAAGGAGTTTTTGAAAAATTATTCTTCTCTGATACTCGTTATGACCTTGGAGAAGTTGGTCGTTTTAGAATGAACAAGAAATTGGGGGGAAACATGGATGAAACATCTCGTGTTTTAACAAAACCTGATATGATTTCTATCATTAAATATCTTATTGAGTTAATTAACTCAAAAGCTGAAGTTGATGATATTGATCACTTGTCTAATAGACGTGTTAGAACTGTTGGTGAACAATTATACTCTCAGTTTGGAGTTGGTTTAGCTCGTATGGCTAGAACTATCCGTGAGAGAATGAATGTTAGAGACAATGAAGTTTTTACACCTATCGATTTGATTAATGCGAAAACTCTTTCGTCTGTAATTAACTCATTCTTTGGAACAAATCAACTTTCTCAGTTCATGGATCAAACGAATCCATTGTCTGAAGTAACGCACAAACGTAGACTTTCAGCACTAGGACCTGGTGGACTTTCGAGAGAAAGAGCTGGTTTTGAGGTGCGTGATGTTCACTATACTCACTATGGTCGTCTTTGTACGATTGAAACACCTGAGGGACCAAACATTGGTTTGATTTCTTCTTTATGTGTATTTGCTAAGGTTAATAAACTTGGTTTTATTGAAACTCCTTACCGCGAGGTAGTAAAAGGACAAGTTTCAATGACTAAAGCTCCTATTTATCTTTCTGCAGAAGAAGAAGATGAAATGATGATTGCTCAAGCAAATGCCCAAATCGATGATAAAGGTAATTTCTTGACAGAAGTTGTTAAAGCGAGACATGAAGGTGATTTCCCTGTTGTTAAACCAACAGATATTACATTAATGGATGTTGGTGCAAACCAAATTGCTTCAATTGCAGCATCTTCTATTCCTTTCTTAGAGCATGATGATGCCAATCGTGCCTTAATGGGATCGAATATGCAGAGACAAGCTGTTCCTCTTTTGAAACCAAATTCTCCAATCGTGGGAACTGGTATTGAAGAGCTAGTAGCGAAAGATTCTCGTGTATTGATTAACGCTGAAGGTGATGGTGTAGTTGAATATGTTGATGCAAATAAAATCACAATCAAATACAACTGGACGAAACAAGATAAATTAGTTAGTTTCGATGGTGAAACGAAAACATATCCTCTTGTTAAGTTTGCTAAAACAAATCAAGGTACTTGTATTAACTTGAAACCTATCGTTAGAAAAGGTGATAAAGTTGCAGAAGGTCAAGTTCTTTGTGAAGGTTATGCAACTCAACAAGGAGAATTGGCTCTTGGACAAAACCTGAAAGTGGCATTTATGCCTTGGAAAGGGTATAACTTTGAGGATGCGATTGTAATTTCTGAACGAGTTGTTCGTGATGATGTCTTTACATCGATTCACATTGATGAATATTCTGTAGATGTTCGTGATACTAAAAGAGGTATGGAGGAATTAACTTCTGATATTCCAAATGTTAGTGAAGAAGCTACAAAAGATTTAGATGAAAATGGTTTAATTAGAGTTGGTGCTGACATCAAAGAAGGGGATATCTTAATTGGTAAGATTACGCCTAAAGGTGAAACAGATCCTTCTCCAGAAGAAAAATTATTAAGAGCTATCTTTGGTGATAAAGCTGGAGATGTAAAAGATGCTTCTTTAAAAGCGAGACCTTCTTTAAAAGGTGTTGTTGTTCAAAAGAAATTATTCTCTAGAGCTGTTAAAGATAGAAAATCTAAAGCTCAAGATAAACCAATTCTTGAAAAATTAGATTCTGAATACGAAAAAGAATTCGCTGCATTAAAAGAAACATTGATTGAAAAAGTTCTCGCTATTGTTGAGGAAAATAAATCAATGGGAGTTTTTAATAATTTTAGAGAAGAAATTATTAAAAAAGGAACTAAATTTTCTTCTAGAAACTTAAATGCAATTGATTTCTCTATCGTAAACCCGACTAAATGGACAGGTGATGAAGATACGAATACATTAATTGGTCGTGTTATTCATAACTTTAACATTAAGTCAAACGATTTATTAGGAGCATACAAACGTAAGAAATTTCAAATCTCTGTTGGAGATGAACTTCCTGCAGGTATTATCAAAATGGCTAAAATCTATATCGCTAAGAAACGTAAGTTGAAAGTGGGAGATAAAATGGCAGGTCGTCATGGTAACAAAGGTATTGTTGCAAATATTGTACGACAAGAAGATATGCCATTCTTAGAAGATGGAACTCCAGTTGATATTGTATTGAATCCATTGGGTGTACCTTCTCGTATGAACTTAGGTCAGATTTATGAAACGGTTCTTGGTTGGGCTGGTGAAAAATTAGGGATTAAGTTTGCTACACCAATTTTTGATGGAGCTCATCCAACAGAAATTGATGGATGGACAGAGAAAGCAGGAGTGCCAAAATCAGGTAAGACATACTTATATGATGGTGGAACTGGTGTAAGATTTGATCAGACAGCAACAGTTGGTGTTATCTACATGTTGAAATTATCTCACATGGTTGATGATAAAATGCATGCTCGTTCAATCGGACCATACTCATTGATTACGCAACAACCATTAGGTGGTAAAGCTCAGTTTGGTGGACAAAGATTTGGTGAAATGGAAGTTTGGGCATTGGAAGCATTCGGTGCAGCTAACATCCTTCAAGAAATCTTAACCGTTAAATCGGATGATGTAATGGGTCGTGCTAAAGCATATGAAGCGATTGTTAAGGGAGACAACATTCCTAAACCAGGAATTCCTGAATCGTTCAATGTATTATTACACGAACTTAGAGGTTTATGTCTTGAAATTACATTGGATTAATCTCATTTTTGAATTAAAGAAATAAGGCAATATATTATGGCTTACAGAAAAGAAACATCAAAAAAACAAAGTACTTTCAACAAAATTACTATTTCGTTGGCGTCACCTGAAACAATTCTTGAGCAATCAAGTGGTGAAGTACTTAAGCCGGAAACGATTAATTATCGTACATACAAACCAGAAAGAGACGGTTTGTTTTGTGAGAGAATTTTTGGACCGGTGAAAGATTATGAGTGTCATTGCGGTAAATACAAAAGAATCCGATACAAAGGAATTGTTTGTGACCGTTGTGGTGTAGAGGTTACTGAGAAAAAAGTACGTCGTGAGCGTATGGGACATATTTCATTAGTTGTCCCTGTTGCACACATATGGTACTTTAGATCATTACCGAATAAAATTGGTTACCTTTTAGGTTTACCTACCAAAAAATTGGATCAAATTATCTATTACGAAAGATATGTTGTGATTCAATCAGGTGTCGCTAAAGATGCTGAGGGGGAAGAATTAAATAGATTGGATTTCATTACAGAAGAAGAGTATTTAGATATTCTAGATGTAATTCCTATGGAAAACCAATATCTAGAAGATTCTGATCCAAATAAATTCATCGCAAAAATGGGTGCTGAAGCACTTTATGATTTGCTTAAAACAATGGATTTAACTCAAACTTCTTACGATTTAAGACACAAAGCAAATACAGAGACTTCTGTTCAACGTAAGAATGAAGCGTTGAAAAGATTACAAGTGGTGGAAGCTATGAGAGATTCTCAAACGAGAATTGAAAATAGACCAGAATGGATGATCGTAAAGGTTGTTCCTGTTATACCACCTGAATTACGTCCTTTAGTTCCTTTAGATGGTGGTCGTTTTGCAACTTCAGATTTAAATGATTTATACAGACGTGTTATTATTAGAAATAACCGTTTGAAACGTTTGATCGAAATCAAAGCACCAGAAGTTATCTTGAGAAATGAGAAGCGTATGCTTCAAGAATCTGTTGATTCATTGTTTGATAACTCTAGAAAATCATCTGCAGTTAAAACAGAGTCTAACAGACCATTGAAATCTCTTTCTGATTCATTGAAAGGTAAACAAGGTCGTTTCCGTCAAAATCTTTTAGGGAAACGTGTGGATTATTCAGCACGTTCTGTAATTGTGGTTGGACCAGATTTGAAGTTGCATGAGTGTGGACTTCCAAAAAACATGGCGGCTGAATTATACAAACCTTTCATTATTCGTAAATTAATTGAAAGAGGTGTTGTAAAAACAGTTAAGTCTGCGAAAAAAATTATTGATAAGAAAGAACCAATCGTTTGGGATATTCTTGAAAATATATTAAGAGGTCATCCTGTTCTTTTGAATAGAGCCCCTACTCTTCACCGTTTAGGTATTCAAGCTTTTCAACCAAAATTAATTGAAGGAAAAGCAATACGTTTACATCCATTGGTTACAACGGCCTTTAATGCCGATTTTGATGGGGATCAAATGGCAGTTCACTTACCTTTAGGTAATGCTGCAATCTTGGAAGCTCAATTGTTAATGTTGGCTTCACATAATATTTTGAATCCTGCAAATGGTGCTCCAATTGCAGTACCTTCTCAAGATATGGTCTTGGGTCTTTACTATCTTACTAAACCTAAGAAAAGTGTCAAAGATGACATTGTAAAAGGTGAAGGTGGTGTATTTTATTCTCCAGAAGAAGTTATTATAGCTTACAATGAAGGAGCTCTAGATCTTCATGCTGCAATTAAAGTGAAAACTTACGATACAGATGAAAATGGAGAAAATGTTCTTCAATTAATTGAAACAACTTGTGGTCGTGTAATCTTTAATGAGAGAGTTCCTGCTGAAGCTGGATACATTAATGATGTAATGACTAAAAAAGCACTTCGAGATATGATTGGAGAAGTGTTGAAAGTTTGTGGTACTGCTCGTTCTGTAGCTTTCTTGGATGAAATTAAAGAGTTAGGATATGACATGGCCTTTACAGGTGGTCTATCTTTTAACCTTGAAGATATTATTATCCCTAAAGAAAAAGTGACGTTAGTTGCTAAAGCTGAGGTTGACGTGAAAGAAGTAATGTCCAATTATAATATGGGACTTATTACAAACAATGAGCGTTACAACCAAATTATTGATATTTGGACGCATACAAATTCTAGATTGACGCATACTTTGATGGAACAATTGAAAAATGACCAGCAAGGATTTAACTCAATCTATATGATGTACGATTCTGGAGCCCGTGGTTCGAAAGAGCAAATTCGTCAGCTTTCAGGAATGCGTGGATTGATGGCAAAACCTCAAAAATCAGGAGCATCTTCTCAAGATATTATTGAAAATCCAATTTTATCTAACTTTAAAGAAGGTCTTTCAATTCTTGAGTACTTTATATCAACTCACGGTGCACGTAAAGGTCTTGCCGATACAGCCTTGAAAACGGCAGATGCGGGTTACCTTACTCGTCGTTTGGTTGATGTTGCACAAGATGTTGTTGTAAATGACTTTGATTGTGGTACATTAAGAGGTTTAATAGCTATTCCTTTAATGAAAAATGATGATATCATTGAGTCGTTAAAAGATAGAATTGTTGGTCGTACTTCTCTTCTTACTATTCTTCACCCAAAAACGGATGAAGTAATTGTTGAAGAAGGTATACTGATTTCTGAAGCTATGGCTAACAAAATAGAAGCTGCTGGTATTGAAGAAGTTGAAGTTCGTTCAGTTCTTACTTGTGAAAGAAAGAAAGGTGTTTGTTCTAAATGCTACGGATTAAACCTTGCAACTCAACGTCCTGCGCAAATTGGTGATGCTGTTGGTGTAATTGCTGCTCAGTCTATTGGTGAGCCAGGAACTCAGTTAACACTTCGTACTTTCCACGTTGGGGGTACAGCATCTAATATTACGGATGATTCTGATTTAAAATCTAAAACAGATGGTTCTCTAGAAATCGATGAGTTAAGAACAATCGAACGTAAAGGGAAAGATGGTAAAAAATCAATTGTTGTTGTTGGTCGTTCGGCTGAATTAAAAATTACAGATTCGAAAGGAGAAGTAACAATGACTGCAAATATTCCTTATGGATCAGAAATGGTTGTAGAGAATAATGCGATATTGACAAAAGATGATGTAATCTGTAAGTGGGATCCATATAATGCAGTAATCATTTCTGAAGTGAAAGGTAAAGTTGTTTTTGATAGTATCATTAACGGAATTACTTACCGTGAAGAAGTCGATGAGCAAACAGGATTTACTGAAAAGGTAATTACAGAATCAAGAGATAAGAAAAAGAATCCTTCTATTCATATCATTGACCCTAAATCAAAAGAAATTTTGAGAGAATACAGTTTACCTGTTGATGCTCACATTTCTGTTGCTGAAGGTGATAAATTGAATGGTGGTGAAATCTTAGTTAAGATTCCTCGTAAAGCTGGTAAGTCTGGTGATATTACCGGTGGTCTTCCTCGTGTAACGGAACTTTTCGAAGCACGTAATCCTTCAAATCCAGCAGTTGTGTCTGAGATTGATGGTGTGGCTGAATATGGTAAAATCAAACGTGGTAACAGAGAGATTCAAATTACATCTAAAACAGGTGAGGTTCGTAAATATTTGGTTCCATTGTCAAAACATATTCTTGTTCAAGAGAATGATTTCGTAAGAGCTGGTCAACCATTATCTGTTGGAGCAATTACACCGAAAGATATTTTGAATATTGAAGGTCCAACGAAAGTTCAAGAGTATATCGTAAATGAAATCCAAGAGGTTTACCGACTTCAAGGGGTGAAAATTAATGATAAACACTTCGAGGTACTTGTTAGACAAATGATGCTTAAAGCACAGATATTAGATTCAGGAGACACTCGTTTCTTAGAAGGACAAGCTGTTCATAAAGCAGATATCATTGAAGAAAATGATGCTGTTTACGGAATGATGGTTGTTACAGAGTCTGGTGGTTCTACTGATATTAAAGCTGGTCAAATTATTTCTTCTCGTAAATTGAGAGATGAAAATTCTCAATTGAAAAGAGCTGACAAGCAATTGATCGAAGCAAGAGAAGCAATTCCTGCTACCTCAACACCAATGTTGCAAGGTATTACAAGAGCATCTCTTCAAACTCAATCATTTATTTCTGCTGCTTCTTTCCAAGAAACAACTAAAGTATTGAATGAGGCTGCGATCTCTGGTAAAGAAGATCATTTATTAGGATTGAAAGAAAATGTAATTGTTGGTCACTTAATTCCAGCAGGAACAGGATTTAGACATTTCCAAAAAATGGTAGTCGGATCTAAAGAAGATTTAAAAGGATTAACAGATAAAGCGGAAGACGCTCAAATCGTTGAATAAAGTACGATTAATCTAATTTTGAAAAGGGATTGCAAAAGCAATCCCTTTTTTTTGTTTGGTGTTTTCATTTCGGTTTAATATTCATTATATTCGTCCTATGGAAAATAACAAGAAAGAAAATCAAGTTAATATTGAGTTAACGGATGAAGTAGCCAACGGTGTATACACTAACCTTGCAATAATTACACATTCTCCTTCAGAATTTGTGTGTGATTTTGTTCAACTGATGCCAGGTGTTCCTCAAGGGAAAGTTAGATCAAGAGTTATCATGACGCCTCAGAATGCGAAAAGATTATTGTCTGCATTAAAAGATAATTTAGAAAAATATGAATCTACTTTTGGAGCATTAAAAGACGATGGTACACCACCAATGCCACCAATGAATTTCGGTACTCCAACTACTCAGGCTTAATTAAATTTTAATTTTTTAGTCCAAGTTGTCTGATTTCCACAAGAATCAACAACAATTAGTTTTAGTTCTTTCTCTCCTTTAAAGGAAAGTTCTCTTGTATATGTAATTGTAGCCCTTTTGGCATCAAATTCAAGTAATACCCATTCTCCGTTTATGAATAAGTCATAATCAGAAATGGAAGTTTGACGGTCAGCTATTTTCCATTTCAATACTTTTCCATTCAATTGTGTACTACTATTCTTGAAATTAATGGGAGTTACAGTGGGATTGGTCTCATCTTTCTTGATGGAATATTTACCAAAATATTTAGGTTCAAAAACCAATAAACTATCATCGTATAGTGCTAGAATTGAACGATGTCTATTCTTTGCCGTAGTAATGTCCATGTAATAATTGTTGCTTTTGAAATCGCCTGATATTTTTATTTTGTAGGCTTTTTGTACGGGGATTTCGGGAGAACCAATGGAGTATTCTATTTTTGAACGATCTATCTTTATTGGTTCGTATGTTGTTGTTCTGCCAAATTCAATTTCAGTATTGTTTTTTCTGATTAACATCGTTTCGTTTGGAAGAAGATAAGAGGAATCTGTTTCAATTTTGTCCATTTTATTAATCTCACCAGATAGTATGACTAATTTGAATTTTAGAATTGATTTATTGCCCTTTGCATCAAATGCGACAAATTGAACTTCATGAGTGCTTCCTGGTTTAGAATGAAAAACCCCTAATTCTTCTTCAGTATAAATGGGCAATGAATTTTCATTCGTTCGAAATGATTTATGAAATTTTCTCTTTTTGTGAGCATATTCGTAATAATCTTTATGAGAATTGACATATCTCGTCGATTCAAAAGGCACTTTATTTATTTTTTGACCAAAAACAGTATCATTGTCAATGATTAAATAACTAGCGTATAGACCACATTTATTTCCGGCACCATCAAAGCGATCGATAACATCAAAAGCGAAGCCTAGACCGCCACTTTTAGAAAGG
>Ga0256845_1000614_pt1 | contig 32857 bp, 24 predicted proteins | sample RiftiametaG_FD_189101 | JGI IMG/M metagenome (GOLD analysis project Ga0256845, IMG submission 189101) | Tube worm associated microbial communities from hydrothermal vent at the East Pacific Rise, Pacific Ocean - Riftia | ecosystem: Host-associated > Annelida > Integument > Unclassified ...
ATTTAGTAAGGGTTAACCCCGATTTAGAAATACACCATTTTGGTTATTGTCCAAAATAGATGTAGTTCTTTATCGCTATACAATAGAAAACTATTTTTGTTTTCTATTGCATAGTTTGGGTTAAACTAATAATAACAATATCACTTATTAATACATTTCAACATCGTAACTCATACGAGCTTGTATTCCCTGCATATCTTGCAGTGTTTTAATTTTTTGATAGAAATAATATTTATCACCTAATTCTGTTTTCATAAATTTCATCATTACGCCTCCGGTAAGGTCTTTAATCATTTCTTCAAACGGGTCGGCTTGCTTAGGATAGTCAACTATTTTATAGTCTTCAATACCTGCTTTATCAGCTGCAATTTCAATTGCTTTATTAAGTCCACCAAATTCGTCAACTAAATTTATATCTTTTGCATTTACTCCGCTCCAAACTCTTCCTTGTCCTATTTTATCTACATCATCGGTAGTCATATCTCTACCATCGGCAACATGACCGATAAATATTTTATAAAAATTATTTACGTTTGTCTGTATAATTTGTTTTTCTTGTTCGGTCATCGGACGAGTTAAATCAGGCAAGTCGGCAAATTCGTTTGTTTTTATTCCATCGAAAGTCACACCTAATTTTTTATTCATCAATTCCTGAGTATTGAAAAGCAACCCGAAAACACCGATAGAACCTGTTATGGTTGTTTTGTTTGCAACAATAACATCTGCCGGACAAGATATATAATAACCTCCCGAAGCAGCAAGGTCGCCCATTGATACAATTACAGGCTTATCTTTTTTAGCCAAAGTAACTTCACGCCAAATAATATCAGAAGCAAGTCCGCTTCCACCGGGTGAATTTACACGCAAAACAATAGCTTTGATATTTGAATCACATCGTGCTTTTCTGATTGCTTTAGCAATGGTTTCTGAACCTAATGTCCCTTTTTCGCTTTTACCCATTTTTATTTCACCCGAAGCATAAACAACTGCTATCTTTTTTCTTACATCTTTTCCTTTACGTTTTTTATGAGTTTTAACTTTTGAATATTTAGACAGTTTTACCAATCTTAACTTTTCAGGTGATTTAGCTTCTGTTTTTTCTACCAATTCATCAATTACCTCATCGCGATATTTTGCTCCGTCGATAATATTATACTCTACTGCATCATTAATATTTCTAATGGCAAATTCATCTGCTATTTTATTTACTTGTGCAGGAGTTAAATTACGCTGTTCGGCAATTCCCTCAACCATATAATCCCAAATAGACTGAACAAATGTGCGTGTTTGCTCTTTATTTGCTTCACTCATTTTATCAAGCATAAAAGGCTCTATGGCACTTTTAAATTTTCCGTGACGAAAAATAAGCGGTTCTATACCAAGTTTTTGTAAAGTTCCTTTAAAAAATGCTATTTTTGAATAAAGTCCTTTTATCTCAATGGAACCCACGGGTTCTAAATAAATTTTATCGGATACTGATGCCAAATAATATGCTGTTTGAGAGATATTATCGGAATATGTATAAATAAATTTACCGCTTTGTTTAAAATCAATAAGTGAATTTCTGATTTCTTCTATTGTTGCTATTCCGGCATGAGTATATGACAACTCCATAAATATACCTTTGATCTTATCATCCTCTTTTGCTTTTTTTATGTCTTTAAGAATTTTATTTAACCCGAGTTCGTTGTTGGGTTGAAAGGTTTGAAAATTAAAATTCTCAAACGGATTGTTTGAAGCTCTGTCAACAATAGGTTTGTCAAGTTTAAGATAAAGAATTGAGTTTTCCTTTATCTTCACATCCTTATCGCCTGATGCTGCTGCAATAATTCCTATTATACCGAGAAAAATAAAAGAACTTACAACCGAATATAACAATATTCCCACAACAGTGGCAAGAACATATTTCAAAAAATCTTTCATAATAAATAATTTTAATTTTAAGTTTATTTTAATTATTGACGCTATACAATATAAAAAGTTACATTTCGTATAAATAAATATATAAACGAAACAGTTTTATTTGATTTATAAATTTTTGGAACTACTTATTAATTAATTATAATTTTTAAAGCATATGAAATTACAGAAAATAAGTATCGGTAGAATTATTTTAATAAATTTTATCTTGATGTTTATTGTAGAATCTATTAACGAGGGCAATGGTTTTAGTTGGTTAGCGGAATTAAGTTCAATTTTAGAATTTTTTATTTATTCATTAATCACTTCTTCTGTCTCATTTTTAATCTATCTCGGATTAAGAAAATTCGGTGAAAAAAAAGCGGTATTAATATCCTCACTTATAGGTGTTCCTATTTTAATTATTACTTTTATTATAATTGTTTATTTATTTTATAAACAATAATTCGTTAGATTTTTAGCCACAAATACGCTAATTTATTGATTTACAAATAATTAAAATTGTAATAAAGTTTACACTATTTATCTATTTAACCCAAAGAGATTATTTATGGAACAGGATAGTTAAAATTATAATAAAAACCAAGTCCTACAATATGATGGCGGGGTTTGGTGCCGTCAAAGTTTTTACTGTTGTCAAAAGTAAAACCTGCAATAATTGCAACATTATCGTTAAATCGGCGAGCCAAATTTACGGTATAAGCATTAAGTAAATACTGAGAATTATTTTCTGTTGATTTTATAAAATATGAATTATTAACTATTCGCCATTTTTTATCTTTACCAAAATTATATCGCAAACTATATTCCATTCCATAACCTGAATAAAATTCTCCTAAATTATTTTTCTCATGATTAATAAAATATTCAGGTAAAATACCAAAATGAAAATTCTTAAATTTAAAATCGAATAATACCGTAATTAATTCATCATTTATTTTTGCCTGTAACGAAGTAGGGTTGTCAACTCCGTCGAGAACTTTATTATATGAAGCTCCTATTTTAAAAAAATCAAATCTGTAATACGATGCAAAACCGTAAGAATCAGCAAAAAACTTATTATTATCACTTATATCTCTAAATTGAGACTGAGCTCCGAAATAAAATTTATCGTTTTTAAATTCATATTTAAACACTTGGTCGGCTCTTCCTGTTCCTGATATTCCACCATCGGTTCCCGCATTGTAAACACCTATACCATAGCCTCCGCCAATATACATATCGTCAATATTTCCCGATAAGGTATAATTTACTCCCCATTGTCTGCCTATTGAAATATCTCCGTAAGGTGTTGATACTCCAATAAGTCCTAATCGTATAAAAACTGTTTGCGAAAAATTACTTGCTCCGTTTCCCGGGTCAGGCGAGAATGAAATATAATCATCCCTACGCACAAGATGCAAGCCAAATTCAGTTATCATAAACATTTCATATCTGTCATCTTCTGATATATCCCAATCTCCTTTTATTCCCACACGCGGAATAAAATCAGATATATAAAATCCGTTTTCGCTGACTGATAATACATTTTCAATTGTCCCGTAAGGAATTATTGTTTTTAAAGCTTTGGGTATATCAAATCTAGATTCAACCTTTCCTTGTGCAGAAACATAAATAGAATAAAATAAAACAAGTAATATTACAAGTGCTTTTTTTACCATAATTTTATAATAACTAATATTCAGGTGTTTAACTTAATATTTGTATCGGAAAATTCTCTCTGTTATCGGCGAAACTGATAAATATTGGAATATTCTCTTCCAACATAAACACCTATACATCCGGTTTGCACTTTATCGGCATCTTCAACATGCACTTTAATGGATATTAACTGCGTTTTATTCGGAGTAGCCATCCAATATGGTGATTCTGCCGTTCTACTGTCGTAAACAAGTTCGCGAGTAGTTTTAGTTTCTCGTGTCCATGTTGTATCCTTAATTGTTTCTTCACCTATTTTTATTCGTTCTCCGTTTGTATCATATAAATAAAATCCTTTGGGGTCTTTTTTATAAACAGGAACTGTTTTAGGCTGAACATCTTTCACTACTCTTTTAAACTTTTTACGGGGAACTATTATGCTATAATCTATTTTTCCGAGCTTTTGCTCTCCCACCACAAATATCCTGTAATTTTGTTTTGAATATAAAATCACATTAAGAGTTGCCGTATCACCATTTGACATTTGAACAAATAAAGATTGTCCTCTGTAATCGTATTCAAGCCGCATCTCTTTTGTTGCCAGCTTCTTTTTTGCACATTTTTGAGAAAATACCGAACCGGAAAACAGCAATAGTATTATTACCGTAATAAATTTAATATGTTTTTGATGTATAATATTATTTTCCATTTATTAGCAAAATTACTTTTATTTATCAATAATACTTCTAAAATATTATCAAACAAATATTTTTACTCAAACTTTTACACCTGATTAATATATTTATTTCGCAATAATATAACTTCATTTGAAATATTTACAAATTGTTTTTGAGTAATAATTGTATTTTCATCGTTAAAATATAAATCGTCAAATGTTTGTTGAATATTTTCAAGGTCTTTTATTAAGTCATCATTTATTTTACAACTGTTTTCTTTTAAATAATTAATAAGATTTTCAAGCAACAATTGTTGGTCGGCAATTCGCTCAATAACAGGACTATTTACATCAAGCCCTTTAACCGACTCTACCGACAAATATAATCCTTCAACCCAACCGCCAACCAAAAATAACCCCAACAAATCAGCTTGTCCTTGTTCTTCGAGAAAAGTATTTATTAAATCATATGATTCTGCCGATATTTCAATCAACGAGTCTATATTTGAAAGGTTATTATTCACCCTTGCGGCTATTTGTTCGCCATATCCTTCATACAATCCCATTTCATCAGCCAATCTTTGCGAAGTGTTAAAATAAAATATTGCTTTCTGAAAATCACCAAAAACAGCACAATAAGCAAGGTCTGCCGTATAAATACCAAAATTTAAAGCTCGTGTTTTTTTTGTCATATAATCGGAATATTTTTGTGGATTATGCAACTTATCGGCTAAAAACGGAGATTTTGTTTCTTTCAAAAAAATAAACAACTCCATTGGTGATGGTATTTTATAAGTCTCTCCCGATTTTTTAATATCTATAAAATTATCGTATGAAAGAGCTGTATCGGTTTGTTTATCCAACTTTTTATTATCTGAATTACACGAAGTTAAAACAATAATAAAAACACTGATAATCAGGTATTTTATTATTTGTATTTTCATATCCGTAATGTTTTAATACAAACACACACAAAATGTGTTTCGGTTATTTATTTTAAATCATGAGCTTTGTGTAAATAAATCAACACATTGCATAACAACTGTTACTTACAACAAAATTAATTTTTTTTTTAAGGTAAACAAATTCAGGCAGAAATATGTTTAGTGAACTTTATTTATGATATTTGTGCAATTCAAAGTTTTCTCCGTTGAATACTCCGTAAGAAAAGTTATACAACCAATCTCCCAGATTTATAAATCGACTACTCTCTCCTATTTCCATATTTACCATAACATGGCGATGCCCGAAAACCAGATAGTCGTAATGTTTTTTTTGTAACAACTGTTGCGAATATTTATAAAGAATTTCTTTGTCTTTTCCAAGAAATTGCGGAGCTACCAAACCTTTTGTGTTGCGACTTGAATTTGACCAAGTATGAGCCAGCCACAACGAAAAATTAGGATGCAAACGGCTAAACAGCCATTGCAATACTTTATTGGTAAATATTTTTTTTAAAAATTTATAACTCCAATCGCCGGGACCTAAACCGTCGCCATGTGCAAGGTAAAACTTTTTCCCTAACAACTCTTTCTCAACAGGATTACGATGAAGAATAATATTTATTTCGCTTGGCAAATAGTCAAACACCCAAACATCGTGATTACCCGTAAAAAAATGCACGGGAATACCGGCATCGGTAATTTCGGCTATTTTCCCCAAGAATCTTACAAATCCGCGAGGTGCTACTTTTTTGTATTCATACCAAAAATCGAAAATATCGCCGAGAAGATATATCTCCAAAGCACTATCCTTTATCTCATCGAGCCACTTTACAAAAAGTTTTTCACGCCAACGTGCCTCTTCAATATTGGGATGTCCCAAATGAACATCCGAAGCAAAATATATTTTTTTATTATCTGTTTGTTGCATTTTACTTTTGTGTGGTAAATATCTCCTCTAACTTTTTTTGCAATGTTTCACCATACAAGTTTTGTGCTATTACTTTTCCTTCGGGATTTATCAGAAAATTTGCAGGAATAGCCTTCACTCCGTATTGTTTTGCTGTTTTACTGTTCATGTAATTAAGTTCACTTACCTGATATTTCCAGAAAAGTTTATCTTCGCGAATGGTATTTTTCCAATCGGTTTTACTGCGTTCCAACGCTACTTGAAATATTTCAAATCCTTTTCGTCTGTATTGACGATATAATTTCCTTAAATTCGGATTCTCTTTGCGACAAGGACGACACCACGAACCCCAAAAGTCAACAAGCACATATTTTCCTTTAAGCGACGACAGTTTAAGGGTATCACCGTAAATATTCGGAAGTGCTATTTCGGGAGCTAATCGTCCCAAAATTGATTGTGCCCGCATTGCCGAATCTCTTTTTAAATCCATTCGTGCTCTGCTTACATAAGCATTCATCATTTTTACTACCTCAATAGTATCAAAACGATTAGCCAGTGCAGTATCAACCATTTCAAAATATTTAAAATCATCTTTTGCAGTAAACAAATGCCTGTATGGACCTATTTTTTGACTCAATGCAATATATGCCGCAAAAGTAGAAGAATTGTCCTCTATAAACTTTTGTAAAAATGCTTTTTCGTCATTATAAACCGAATCGCTGATTTGCTTTAATCTTACAATAATGGAATCGAGTTTCGGATTTAACTGATTTTTCATATAAAACTTACCCAATGTATCAATTATTTGCACCGATTTACGATGTCGTTTTATTATTCGGCTTACAAGCTCCGATTCGGGCGAACCCGTAACTTTATACGAACCGGTTAAATTATAATAACTTGCCGTAAGAATTATTGTTTCGTTCGGAAGCGGTGTCACACGCAAATAATCGGAATTTTTAAAATACATAATATAATCACCCGGCTGTGTAGTTTGCTTTTCGAAAGTAAAATTTCCGCCTAAGTCAAGCTGAATACTGTCGGGAGTAAATCCGGGTTCAGTCATGTCCATTATTTTTATGTATTTATCGGCACCTCCCTTTATTTTTCCGTGAATAGTGAATTTGGTCGGCTCTTGCTTACATGCCGACAATATTGCAAATATTACAATTAATATATATACAAATTTTAATGATAAAATATTTTTTCTTTTTCTCATTGTTTATTACCCTTTTGTTTAAAACTTAGTAACTGAATTAATATTATTCTATCAACCCGAATTTTCTTTTAGTAAAAACGATTTACATCAAACTCACGTTATAAAAAACCTACGGCTAAATTAATGATGTTTTTGTTTATTTCAATAAATTGATATAAAATCTTAATATCGCATATTTTTTCAACACAAATTTTATTTTAAGTTTACAAAAAACCTATTTTTACATAAATTTTTAATTTATGATAATAAATAAATTCGGCGGAGCATCAATAAAAAATGCCGCTGCCATAAAGCAAATGTTTGAAATATGCCGCAACAATATTAAAACGGGAATTGTTGTTGTATCGGCAATGGGAAAAACCACTAACCTATTGGAACACATTACTTTAAGTTATTTTAAAAAAGAACCTTTTGCCGAATTACTTAATAAATTTATATTGTATCACAACAATATTATTGATGAGCTGTTTTCTGCCAAAAACGATGTGAAGACTAAATTCAATGATATTATCAACTCATTGTCAAATAAATTAAACAAGCCTGCATCAGGCGATTACGATTTTGAATACGACAGTATTGTGCCTTTCGGCGAAATGGTTTCGTCTCTTATTGTTTCGGAATATCTAAATAGCAACAATCTAACCAATACTTTAATTGATATTACAAACATAATTAAAACCGACTCAAACTATCGCGATGCAAAAGTAAATACCGAACTGTCAACAGCAAATGTAAAATCAATATTTACCGACATAACCTCTAAACTATATATAACACAAGGGTTTATAAGTTCTGACAATAACGGCAATTTTACAACTCTCGGACGCGAAGGCTCTGATTTTACTGCGGCTATTTTAGCAAATATGCTGAATGCCGAAAAAGTTGTTGTATGGAAAGATGTGCCCGGAATAATGTGTGCCGACCCGCAATGGCTGCCTGATGCTCCAAAAATTGAACAATTGTCGTATCTTGATGCTGTAGAATTGGCATTTTACGGAGCAAAAGTTATACATCCGAAAACCATAAAACCGTTGCAAAACAAAAATATTCCGTTGCAAGTTAGATCTTTTATCAATACCGCCGACAACGGAACTTTGATTAATAATTTTAATAATTTAAGGTTGTCTCCTGTCTATATAAAGAAAGACAATCAGGTGCTCATATCAATCAAACCGTTTGATTACTCTTTTATTATTGAAGAAAATTTAAGCCATATTTTCGGTATTCTTGCCAAAAACAAAATTAAAGTTAACCTGATGCAAAACAGTGCGGTAAGTTTTACTATTGTAGTTGATTATGAATTGTATCGCATAAAAAATGTTATTAAAGAGCTGAAAGAGCATTACAACGCGAAATATAATGACCACCTGCAACTAATTACCATAAGGCATTTTAAACAAGGTGCCGAAGATATTGTTTTAAAAAACAAATCAGTTTTACTTGAAGAACACACTCGTTCTGTGGCTCGATTTCTTGTAAAGATTTAATACAATAATTCGTTTATAAAAAACAAGCCTGTCCGAAAAATTTCAAACAGACTCATTTTTATGAAGAATTTATTATTGCTTTACAAACTGAGTTGTATAAATTATTCCCGATTTATCAACACCTTTGATAATATATAAACCGTTTCTCAAATTATCAATATTAATAAAACTATCTGTTGAAATTACTGTTAATACTACCTGTCCGTAAGTATTTATTATTGTGATATTTGTAAATAAATTTGCATTTTCAACAAATATTTTGCCGGCGACAGGATTAGGATAAACTTGCAATATTTTTGTATCGGCTCTTATATCGCCTACCAAAGGATTAATGTCAGGCTTATCCAACTGTTTTGATGTATAAATTCTGTATTCGCTCGGAGCAAGGGTAATTTCTTGTTGCGGATTTTCAATATTTACAGAATATCCGCTAAAATAATCATACCACGTTCCTGCATTTGGAAAGTCGGGATTTATATTTTGTGTAACAACATCAAAATTACCGATAATAACAACATCCATATCATTATGATACAGATGTATAGATTTTACAGCTCCTGAAACAGTCATATTAAAATTATCTGTTTCAAAAGCAGGTTGTTCTATTCTTATTTTTGCCAAAGCAGAAAAAACATCGTAAACCCGCTTGCGAGCTCCTTTATCAAAATAATCCCATTTAACAGGCTTCTCTCCTGTTCTTCCGTTATAATCAATAGAATAGTCGTAACCAAGTTCTTCAAACTGCCAAATCATTTTAGGACCTGGGACTGTATAAAAAAATGTTGCCGCCAATTCTACTCTTTTAAGTGCTGTATAAAAATCTTTTATACTATAATCACCCGAAGAATTACCCCACTGTTTGTTTTTATACATCATGCGTTCTTCGTCGTGACTTTCCATATATCCCACTACTTTCGGATTATTCCAACTCCTTTTTTTATAATTAATCCACGAAAAATCGGAATTAGAAAGCCACCCCATTGCCGCTTCAAGATAATTATAATTCATATTTCCCCATAAAAGAATCCCGTAATTGGCAAGCTCCTTTTCTTCGCTGTTTACTGCCAAATGTTCAAAAATAACATAAGCATCTTGTTTTCGTATTTTTATCTCATCGGTCATTCTTTCAAGTATTCGTATTCTATCGGCATCGTAAGCACTTCCCCAATCGTTTATCCCATAAACAGTATTTGAAAAGCCTTTTGTAAAATCAAAACGAAATCCATCAACATTATAAACAGACATCCAATAAGAGTTAATACTATCAACAAGTTCTTGTGTATAAACACTTTCGTGATTAAAATCATACCCCCATTGAGCATCGGGATTTTGAAAATTACTTTTTACATTATACCAAAAATTAAGCGATGAAGGACGGTTATTTTGACTGTCCCAATATAATCTTACAAACGGCGATTGTCCGAAAGAATGGTTTAATACCATGTCAATAACTACGGCAATACCTCTTTTGTGAGCTTCGTCAACAAGATATTTCAATTCATTTTTTGGTCCGTAATATTTATCGGGAGCAAAATAAAACGAAGGATTGTATCCCCAACTTGAATTTCCTTCAAACTCATTTACAGGCATCAACTCCAAAACATTAACACCAAGATTTTTAAGATAATCAAGAGTATCAGCAACTGTTTTGTAGGTATGCGTAGCCACAAAATCGCGAATAAGCATCTCATAAATAACCATATCGGTTTCTTTTGGCGGATTAAAGTCTGTCACCTGCCAATCATAAGGTTGTTGGGCTGTTTGTAATACCGATACTATCTCTGTTGTTTTACCTTCGGGATAAGGTTTCAGGTTCGGATAAGTTTCATTCTTTATATATTTATCATTCCAAGGGTCTAATACTTTATCGGTATAAGGGTCGGCAATTTTCAATGTTCCGTCAACAAGATACTGAAAAGCATACTCTTTACCTGCTTCCAGATTATTAATTGTAAGCCAATAAGTGCGTTCGTCGGGTGTACGATTCATAATATAATCCTGCCCCACAAGCCAATTGTTAAAATCTCCGATTACAAACACATGTTTTTTATAAGGAGCAAATAAGCAAAGAGTTACCGTGTTATCATCAATATAGTTAATGCCTTTTTTTATGCCTTGTGGCAAATCGGCAGTTGGAACCGACGAAAAAACATAAACCCAAGCACTATCGACAACAGTTGTATTTCCGTCGCCGGCAACAGCTTTTATTGTATAATTACCGCTTGAAGAAGGAGTCCAATTATATGAAATTTCGTTTTCGGAAGTTTCGGTAATTTTAGTATCATTAATATAAAGTGTAGTCGTTGTAGCACTTGTTGAAGATATATTTATTGCAACTTCTTTGTTTACTTCAAGTATAGAATTATTATCGGGAGTATTTACTCTTACGTTTAAACCTTCGTCAAAAACATCATAGAAAATATCGCCACCGTTTACATCGCGTCCTGTTACCGAACCATCGTCATTTCTAAAAACAAAGGCAAGTTTCAATACTTTTTCATCATCCTGTACTCCGTAAAAATCAATAATATTCGGAGTTATCATAAATTTATAAAGATTATCTTCTACTTTAACAAGTTTATTTTTATCGGTATTTTCTGTCCAGTCGGTAATAACATATTTCCAATCGGAAGCCGAAGATGATTTATCGGTTATCAATCCCGTATGAGCATAGATATCGCCAGTATAGTTTTTTAATCCTGCATCGCCTTGGTCGGCATGAAAATATATTGTAATTTCATCGTTTACGGTAGGAAATTCGGGCGATGATGTTATTACTTGTGATAAAGAGGGATACAGTGTAACTGTGAATAAGATAAGATAAGATAATAATAGTTTCATGTTTTTGATATTTTACGAGTTTTATGATGCTTTGTTGATTATAAATGCCTATAATTTTTTAATATATATGTTTAATGGTTCTTGTCAGAATAACTACTTATTAAATATTGTTATGATAAATAATAAAGAAACCTGATAAATAAATGATTTATAAAGTCTTAAATCCGCAACTGAAATAACTAAACAACCAATAGTCATGGCGTGAATCTTATTTAAAATTAACTTGTTAATTATTATCAAACATCTTTAAATCAACAACTCACACCGTGCCCCCGAAAATACGGGACAAGCTTTGCAGATTTGAGGTAGAATAAAAAGTTATACCTATTTTAAAAAAGTGATAAGATAAAACTGTCTGAAAGAAAATCTTTCAGACAGTTTTGAAAAATATATGTTAAATAAAGGTTAATTACTTACTTCCCTGATGCTGTGTTAACAGTTAATGTATAAGTTTCGGTAGTAGCCTCAATAACCAAAGTGAAATCATAAGTTCCTTCTCCGTTGGGGACAAAATTACCATCATCATTAGTAGTAAAATTATTTGCTGCATCTCCTGCCATTGTAACCTGAGGATAACCAATTACAACACCGTTCCAATCTTGACCTTCACGTATTTTAAAAGAACCATCATTTGCATTTGTTACTTTAATACCTGTCCAATTCCATGTATAAGTAGTATTGTTTACATCAGGTTTTTTATTTTCAATAGTTACATCCCAACCAAGAACAGTATCAGCTGCAATAATGCCTGCTCCTACAAAACCAAGTTCTGTATTTGAATAATCTTTAGCATCTAAGTCTCCTGTTTTCTCAAGAGTTGCCACATAAGATTTACCAAGTTCCCAAGTCATGGTAATAGTATATTTTCCTTTTACCGAATTATTAATATTAGCTCCACCGGGAACTAAATCATCAAGTGCTTTTCCAAAGTTAGTATTTACTTTAATACCTTTATTTCCTCCACCTAAATCATAGTCGGCATCAAGAATAATTTTCCATCCGTTTGAATAGCGAAATTTATAATCACCGATAGACAAAGGAACATCTGTTTTTTCAAAAGTCATTTTGTTTAAATCAAAATCAGCAGATAATTGTGTTGACTCTCCCCATCCACCGGGAGTAGCAGCACCAATAACACCCCAAACAACAGGAGCAACAACTACTTTTTTAAGTTCTTTATCAATTACTACATGATAAAGTCCATTTTCAGGAACTGTAAATTTATCAGCAGTTTCAGCATAACTTCCTCTCCAAAAATCAACTTTCGGCTCATCATTGTCACGAGCATCTTCACCTACTACGGCAAAGTCACTTCCGGGTCCGTAAGTTTTTGTTTTAGAACCTGTAACTTCAACAATATTGAAACCTTCATCTCCTTTTTTTATTGCTACGTAAATTTCAAGTAATTCGGTTCTGTCTTCTTGTGTAACCTCGTTACGAGTTACTTTCATCATACCTTTTGAATTAAGGTTAGTTAAAGCGGTAGCCGCTCCTTTAAGATAAAATCCATCCTCTACCTGAGGAACATCGGGATTGGTGTTACCATTATCATTATTATCGTCATCGTCGCATGCTGTAAATGCTAATAAAGCAACGATTAACAACCATGAAAATTTTAAAAGATTCTTTTTCATAATAATTTAAATTTAAGTTTAAAAATTTATTTTCTGTTTTTTGGTTTATCCAAAAATATTTTTATTTCACAGGGTCTTCAAGCAAATTAGGATTAACATCGGTAGCCCATTTCGGAATTGGGAATATTGTTCTGGGTATTCCGTTATAATCTTGGTCTGCGGGTTTTTCCCACCATGCTTTTTCAAATTTACCGAAACGAATTAAATCTTGACGGCGATGTCCTTCGGCAAACATTTCACGACCTCTTTCGGCAAGCAAACTGTCAAGAGTTGTTCCCGACCAATCAGAAACTCCGGCACGCTCACGTATTGGGTTTACCCATGTATCGCCACTTCTGCCCTGACGTATTTCTACTTCTGCCTTCATTAAATAAAAATCCGTCAGACGAAACAAAGGAAAATCGTTGCTTAAATTTTCTTTTGCTCCCATCTTAATTTCATACTTTGCAATTCTTGCACCTGAACATCTAATCTCTTCAGGAGTATAACTTGCATCCATTCTTAATGCGGGAATATGCGGATTAAGGCTTAACACCTCACCTGTTACCGATTCAATTATCTCTTGTCCTTTACTATCGTATTGTGTTCCATACAAAAACCATTCCTTTTTTCTAAGATCACCATTTTCGTAACTATTAAAATGATTTTCAACAACAGCACATCCGTTCCATGGACCTACCGGCATATTAAAAGTAAGATTCGACTGATAATGTAAAGTTCTCATATGTAATCTAAACCCCTGAAAATTATCCTCATCGTAAGGAATTGAGAATATTATCTCAGGCGACCCCTCATTATTAGTAACAAAAGCTCCGCCAATAGAAGTTTCAAGGCTGTAAGGTCCTGCAAGCACACTATCAATATATTGTCCTGCTTTTTCCCATTGAGGAGTTCCTGTATAAACTTCGGCATTCAAATACAGTTTTGCCAAAAGAGAAAATGCCATATAGCGTGTAGCCATATATTTATTATCAATGGCTTTCAGGTAAGGATAGTTATTTTCAAGCGAAGTTGTAATACTGTCGAAAACAGCTGCACGGGTAATTTTGTAAGGTTGTTCGGGCACACCTACAGCTGTAGTAAGATAAGGCACATCACCGTAATTATCCATAAGAAGATAATAGTAAAATGCTCTCATTGTCTCTATCTCCTTAATTTTAGCATTAATTTCGGGCGTTTCGGGCAGCATTTTCATCATATCTATAATTTGATTGCTACGGGTAATACCTTGCCAATAAGCGTCCCACATGCGATTTACGCCCTCAACATCATCTGTCCAAGTATGTTGATACATTACTCTCCATTTTCCGCCATCGTCCCAATCGGCATCGCGGGTAGGAAAAACTATTTCGTCGGAAGACACCTCTTGTGCCCAAAACCACCAGCCGCCATCGTCAGCCAAAGGTTTTAATTTTGCGTAAGCATCAACACCCATGCTTGCAATTTGAGCTTCGTTTTCGGGATATTTATCCGCCGGTATTTTATCGTATAACTCCTCATCGAGGTTAGTACATCCGGCAAATCCCAAAACTGCTGAAACTATTGATATATATATTATTTTTTTCATTTTATTTTATTTTGTAATTATGTTGATTTACAATTAAAAAGTAGCATTTATTCCGAATGTAAATGTTCTTGTTTTAGGATAAACATTATATTGGTCGATACCAAATGCAAGTCCGTCCATTGTAGTTTCAGGGTCAACACCTGAATAACCTGTTATTGTAAACAAGTTGTTTGATGCAAAATATATTTTAAGATTTTTAATAGATTTAATATTAGTGGTATTAAAAGTATATCCCAGTGAAAGATAATCTAACCTTAAAAATGAAGCATCTTCAACATAAATATCAGCAATTGCCGCACTGCTTGTTCTACCTTTTTCATACCAATCGATAGCTTCGGGCATAGCATTTAAGCTGGGCAATAATCCCGGATAATCAAAAAACATTCTTGTTGCATTATACACATCGTTTCCTATCATTGAACGGAAAGAGAAATCTAAATGCCAATTATTATAAAAAGTAAGAGAGTTTGACCAACCAAGTTCAACATCAGGTAGCGGTGAACCAACTATTTGACGCTTTGCAGCCGATAATTCACGAGTAATACCACCAGTCTGCGATTCGTAAAGAAATACACCGTCATCGGACAATTTTACATATACAGGCAGATAAAAAGCACCTAATTCTTCGCCCTCAATGTTTCCTGTAACATAGTTAAGGTCTCCGATAAGTCCGCGTCCCGACAAATAACCGTCACGTCTTACTTCACCTTCCACAAAATCACCAAGGTCGTTAATTATTGTTTTATTATGCGAAACATTCAACGATGTTTTCCATTTAAAATTAGGATTATCAATTGCATGATATTGAACGTAAAGTTCTACTCCCGAGTTTTTCATACTTCCTGAGTTGGCAAAAGTTGTTTGAGCCAAATTAGGAGGAACGGGAACTTGATATTGACCTAATAAATCATCAGTCATTTTAGTATAAACTTCTACTGTTCCACTTATTTTACTGTTGATAAAAGCAAAATCAACACCAAAGTTCAATTCCGTTGTAGTTTCCCATTTTAAATTGGGATTTGCATTCCAAGCAGGACCGAATGTTGTTACCTGAGCTCCTGTTTCGGGGTCGGTAGCTGTTCCCGTGGCAGTAAACACAACTTGACTACGATATTCTCCTATTTCTTGATTTCCGGCAATACCGTAACTGGCACGTAACTTCAATTGGTCAATCCACGAAGTACTTTCCAAAAAAGCCTCTTTGTGCATATCCCAACCTACCGATGCAGTGGGAAACCAACCCCATTTGTTATTTTCTCCGAATTTTGAAGAACCGTCGCGGCGTAATGATGCAGTTACATAATATTTACCGTTGTAATTATATTGTGCTCTTCCGAAAAATCCTGCCAAAGTCCATTGTCCTGCCCAAGAACCGATACTCTGAGGTGTAATATCTATAAACGAACCAAGATTATTATATTTCATAAAATCTGACTGAGGATTTTCTGCCTGAGCATAAAATCCTTCCCAATAGCTTTCTTGCCAAGAATAACCCACCATTGCATTGATGTTGTGAACAGTATTAATTGTTTTAATATAAGTTCCCGTAACATCAATCATCTTTTGTTGATTATTTTGGTACTCTTTCTTTCCAAATCCGTTGTCGGCTGTAGCATAAACTCCCTTTGGTCTAAAATATGAGCTTACATGGTCATTTCTGATATAACTAACATTTACCGAACCTGTCAATCCTTCAATAATTTCAAGGTCGGCTCTGAAATTTCCCAAAAATCTTTTTGCATCTCTAATATTATCTATTTCATTAATTACAGCAATAGGATTTTCGTAATTAAAAGCTCTGATTGTTTTATAATAATCTCCGTTTGCATCATATACAGGGTCGGTTGGGTTACGCTGATAAGCCTGATAAATAATATCATCTTTATTAAAACTATTGTAATTTTCATAATCATTTTGCTCAAACGTCCCTTGCATTGTTCCCGACAATGTTAATCTGTTGTCAAACGCTTTATGCGAAAGGTTTACTTTTGCAATATCTCTCTTTTTTTCGGTTCCTCTCATTACTCCACCCCAATCGGAATGAGTAAGAGAAGCATAGTAAGCACTTTTATCGTTACCACCCGAAAAATTCAAATTGTAAGTTTGAGTAAGCCCTGTTCTAAATATTTCATCTTGCCAATCGGTACTTGCACCTCCGTCGGTTAAATTTAAACCTTTGTCGGCAGAAAACTGACGTAACTCTTCGGCAGAAAGTAAATCAAGTTTATTTGCCACTTGGTCGGCAGACACTTTTACATTAAATGAAATTTGACGATTGTCTTTGCCTCCTTTTTTTGTGGTAATAATAATAACACCGTTAGAACCGCGAGAACCGTAAATAGCAGTAGAAGCAGCATCTTTAAGAATATTGTAACTCTCTATATCTTCGGGAGCAACTGTTGTGGGGTCGGCACCCTGCACTCCATCGATAATATAAAGCGGCTGAGTGTTTGAGTCAAACCCCGATGCACCGCGAATTTTCACACTAAATCCGGAGTTAGGGTCGCCTCCTTTTTTAGTAATCATTACACCTGCACTTTTACCCTGAATGGCTTGCAACGGGTCGGTAATTACTCCTCCGTTCATTTCGTCAGCTTTAATGTGAGCTACCGCACCGGTTTTGTCACTTTTCTTTTGAACACCATAACCTATAATTATAAGCTCGTCAAGGGTTGTTATGTCCTCTTGCAAAACATAATTCAAGGTGATAGTTTGCTCTGCTTTAATTGTTACTGTATTTTCCTGATTGGTATATCCGATAAACGAAGCAACAATAGTTTGCTCTCCTTCCGGAATTTTACTTAATATATAATTTCCGTCAACATCGGTAATAGTTCCCAATGTAGAACCTTTTACAAAAACGTTTGCACCTATAAGCGGTTCACCGTTTTTATCGGCTATTTTACCTTTTACCGTTCCTGTTTGAGCATTTGTAAATGTTACAAACACAAAAACAGTAAATAACAGAGAAAGTATTTTTTTTATCATATCAGATTAATTTTAAACTTTAATTAAAAATTAAATTTTCCTTTCTTTATTATGATGTATTTTAGAATTAACGCTATACAAATTTAGATAACTATTAGCTTAAAGTAAACAGATGAATCCTATCAATGTTTCTGCAAACGTTTTCGCAACCGTTTGTTGTTGCTGTAAAACATGTTTTTAATATTGATTTTATACAAAAAATATTTAATAACCTCTGTTTAATTACCAAAAAGCGATAAAATTGTTATACAATGGAAAATCATACCGGTTTTTTATTGCATAGTTTGGGTTAAATGTTAAATTTGTTATTAATAAAAATCATTTAAATGGATAAAAAAGGACAAATCACAATTAAAGATATAGCAAAAGAATTAGGTATTTCTCCTTCTACTGTTTCCAGAGCTTTAAAGAACCACCCCGACATTAGTCAAAAAACAAAAAATGCAGTTCACGAGCTTGCAAATAAGTATCACTATAAACCCAATACAGTTGCTTTATCATTGCGTAGCAGTAAAACTCATATGATAGGCGTTGTGATTCCAAATATTGTTCACTTCTTTTTTTCATCGGTAATAAGCGGTATTGAGCATGTTTGTAACGATGCAGGTTACAATGTAATGATTTGCCAAAGCGACGAAAGTGAAGAAAGAGAAAAAACAAGTGTTCAAACTCTTGTGTCAAGCCGTGTTGACGGTATTTTGGTTTCAGTATCAAAAAACACTACCGATTTTTCTCATTTTCATGAAATTACAGACTCTCTTCCTTTGGTTTGTTTTGACAGAACCATAAAAGATATAAATACCGATAAAGTTATTATTGACGATGTAAAAGGTGCTTTTATAGCTACTGAACATCTTATAAAAGAGGGATGTAAAAAAATCATGCATCTTGCCGCTCCTCAAAATCTGCTTATCGGTCAACGCCGGAAAGAAGGGTATATTAAAGCATTAAAACAATACGGACTACCTATTGACGAAAGTCTTATCGTAAAATGTGACAACAGAGAAGATGCCATTAATATTATGCAAAAAATTTGTAACAATAAGATAAATCCCGACGGTATATTTTGTGTAAATGATTTAACAGCATCAGGTGTATTAAAGGTAGTTAAAAAATTTGGGCATAAAGTGCCCGATGATATTAAAGTTGTAGGTTTCAGCGATGGTTTTGTAGCCAATGTTACCGACCCTACACTTACAACAATTGACCAACACGGATTTGATATGGGCAAACAAGCCGCTAAACTTTTGCTTGACAGAATAAATAATGTAATTGATAATTATTCGCCTGTAACAAAGGTTATTCCCGTTAATCTGATTAAACGCGAATCAACAGGGTACTAAATTTTTTAAACATCAAGGAGTTAAGAAAATTAAGTTGTTACCACAAAGAACACTAAGTCTCACAAAGATTTTAAATGCTTCTACCGCCAAGACACAAAGACGCAAAGGTTTTTAACCACAAATTACACTAATTAACATAAATTTAATTACATCTTTGTTGCAAACTCGGCTTCAACAGGTGGTCACTGAGCTTGTCGAAGTGACTTTTGCAAATTAGCACTGTCCTTCGTTGCAAACTCGGCTTCAACAAGCTCTCCGAAATAAATTCGGAGTAAACTAGCCTCCGTACTTATTTCTGCATTATTACACTATCGCATTAAATCATTGTTTCATTAAACAACTTTCAACTTATTATCGCATTTCTACATTATTGCATTATATCATTGTATCATTAAATAACTTTCAGCTCATCATAATTCTCCGCAATCGTTTTAAATGCCTGTTGTACGGCTTTTTTTAAATTTTTATCAATAAATATTTGCAATAAATATCTGTTTTGTCATACATTTGTAATAACCTTTCTTTATGCATGATATGGAATTAACGCACCAAAAAATCATGTAAATTATTGATATTTAATTATTAAATAAATATTTTATTCTTTTTTGAGAATATAAATTTTTATTTATAATACTTGTTAAAACTAGTATTATAAAATTTTAAACTCTTTTTAGTATGAAACAACCAAAACTGAATTTTTGGCAAATATGGAATGTCAGCTTCGGGTTTTTAGGTATTCAAATGGGATTTGCATTACAAAGTGCAAATGTAAGTCGAATATTATCAAATTTAGGAGCAGACCTGCACCAACTTTCACTTTTTTGGCTTGCAGCTCCCATAATGGGATTAATAGTTCAACCCATTGTAGGCTCGGCAAGCGACAACACTTGGAACCGTTTCGGAAGAAGAGGTCCTTATATCTTAGGCGGAGCATTTTTAGCTGCTTTTGCAATGTTTTTAATGCCTAATGCCGGTGCAGTAATAAAAATAATGCCTCCTCTTATTTTCGGTGCTATTATGTTTGCTCTAATGGACGGCTCTTTTAATATCACAATGCAACCGTTTAGAGCATTGGTTGCCGATATGGTACCATCGGAACAGCGAACATTGGGCTATTCGGTTCAAAGCTTTTTAATAAATACCGGTGCTGTCCTCGGTTCAATTTTACCGTTTGTATTAACAAATATTCTCGATGTGCAAAACACCGCTCCCGATGGTGAAGTGCCTGCTTCGGTTATTTGGTCGTTTTATATAGGTGGCGGAATACTTCTTTTATCAGTAATTTGGACTGTTTTTAAAACAAAAGAATATCCTCCAAAAGAATATGCAGAATACAATAATATTAACACTGAAAAAGAAAATCCTGACAAAGGAATAGCTGGATTTTTCAGACTTTTGAAAAAAACACCCAACACAATGATGCAACTTGCCGTTGTTCAATTTTTTTCATGGTTTGCACTTTATTTGATGTGGGTTTATACTACTTCGGCAGTTGCTCAACATGTGTGGGGATGTGCCATTGACGATAAATCGTCGGCAGCTTATCAACAAGCAGGAAACTGGGTAGGATTATTATTTGGAGCATACAGTTTGTTTGCTGCATTCTTTTCAATAGCAATGCCCAAACTTGCAAATCGTTTCGGACGACGCTCTGTTTATTCTCTTGCTTTAATAGCAGGTGGGATAGGCTATATATCAATGTTTTATATTACTAATCAATATATGCTTTTCATACCTATGCTCGGCGTAGGAATAGCTTGGGCTGCAATACTTGCTATGCCATATGCTATTTTATCGGATTCTCTGCCACCCGAAAAAATGGGTGTATATATGGGAATTTTCAATTTTACAATAGCCGGACCTCAAATTCTAAGCGGATTTGTTGCCGGAGCAATACTTAAACACTTTTTTAACGAACAAGCAATTATGATTATTGTAACTGCCGGCGTAAGTATGTTGCTGGGTGCAATATCGGTTGCTTTTGTTAAACCTACCTTAAAACAGACTAAATAATTATGACAAAAATAAAAGCCTGTATATTTGATTTAGACGGCGTAATTGTTGATACTGCGAAGTATCATTATAAAGCGTGGAAAGAACTTGCCACTGAATTGGGTTTTGATTTTTCCGAAAGGGATAATGAACGCCTTAAAGGTATAAGCAGGATGGACTCTCTTAATATTCTGCTTGAAATAGGCAATATTAAAATGAGTGAAGAAGAAAAATTAAAATATGCAGAACAAAAAAACACCAGATACAGAGAGTTTATTTTAAAAATGACTCCCGATGAAATTTTGCCCGGAGCAGTAGATTTTTTGAAAACAGTAAAAAAAGCAGGATTAAAAACAGCTCTTGGTTCAGCTAGCAAAAATGCCTCGGTGATTCTTGAACGAACCGAATTAAACAAATACTTTGATGCCGTAATTGACGGCACAAAAACATCAAAAGCAAAACCCGACCCCGAAGTGTTTCTTTTGGGAGCAAAAGAACTCAATGTTGTCCCCTCTGTCTGTGTAGTGTTTGAAGATGCCAAAGCAGGAGTAGAAGCTGCATTAAATGCCGGCATGTATTGCATTGGCATTGGCAATAAAGATATTTTAAACAAAGCTCATAAAGTAGTGGACGGACTGCATGAAATGAATATTGATATGCTGAATTTTTAAAAAAAAAGACTAACACTATGAATAAATATTTAAAAACTGATAAATGGAATATAATCGAAGAGGGTTTTAATAAAGATAATGTAAAATCTTCCGAGAGTATCTTCAGCATCGGAAACGGAAAAATGGGACAACGTGCCAACTTCGAAGAAAAATATTCGGGCGACACACTGCAAGGAAGCTACATTGCAGGGATTTATTATCCCGACAAAACAAAAGTAGGTTGGTGGAAAAACGGTTATCCCGAATACTTTGCCAAAGTACTGAATGCTACAAACTGGATAGGTATAAATATTAAAATAAACAACGAAGATTTAGACTTGGCAACAGCAAAAGTTACCGATTTTAGAAGAGTGCTTAATATGAAAGAAGGGTATTTATTTCGCTCTTTTACAGCTACATTGCCAAACAAAAACACTGTTAGCATTGATACCACAAGGTTTTTAAGTATTGTGGATGACAATATAGGAGTAATAAAATATGAGATAAAAGCTGTTGATTTTGACGGGTTGCTGTCTATTACTCCCTATGTTGACGCTGATGTAAAAAACGAAGATTCAAACTACGATGAGAAATTCTGGGACGAAGTATCTCAAAAAGCATCGGATGCAAGTGCTTTTGTTACCGTAAAAACAAAAAAAACAAACTTTACGGTTACCACAGCTATGCAATTTGAGATATGGAAAAACGGCAAAAAAGTAAATATAAACCCAATTGCTTCTTACCGCGAAAAATATGCCGAAAGCAATGTTGAAATTGAAGTAAACAAAGGCGATGTTATTACTATTTATAAATTTGCCGTTAATATATCTTCGTTTTATTATCCGGTAGGTAAACTTGAAGAGACTGCCGAACAAGAACTTAAAAAAGCTCAGCAAAAACATTTTGACAAAATGCTTGAAGAGCAAAAAAATGCTTGGGCTGCAAAATGGCAAGAGAGCGATATTACCATTGATGGCGACGATGCCGCACAACAAGCCATTCGCTTTAATATTTTTCAATTAAACCAAACTTATACCGGCGAAGATGAACGCTTGAACATAGGACCAAAAGGTTTTACCGGTGAAAAATACGGCGGTTCAACATACTGGGATACAGAGGCTTATTGTTTACCTTTTTATCTTGCAACGGCAGATGAACATGTTGCAAAAAATCTGCTTTTGTATCGCTATAAACAACTTGACAAAGCAATAGAAAATGCCGAAAAATTAGGATTTAAAGACGGTGCCGCTCTTTTTCCTATGGTTACCATGAACGGTGAAGAGTGCCACAACGAGTGGGAAATTACCTTTGAAGAAATTCACCGCAACGGAGCTATTGCTTATGCTGTTTATAACTACATAAGATACACCGGCGATATTTCATATCTCGAAAATTACGGACTTGAACTTTTAATAGCCATATCGCGTTTTTGGAGTCAAAGAATTACCTACTCGGAGTATCTGAAAAAATATGTTATGCTTGGTGTAACAGGACCCAACGAATACGACAATAATGTTGACAACAACTGGTACACAAATAAAATTGCGTGCTGGTGTATGGATTATACCAAAGAAGCTGTTGAATATGTAAAAACCAATGCTCCCGATAAATACAATTCGCTTATTGCGAAAATAAAATTTGATGAAAAAGCCGAAACCGCAAAATGGACTGATATTGTTGACAATATGTATTTTCCCGAAAATAAAGAGCTGGGAATATTTTTACAACAAGATAACTATTTGAATAAAGAACAAATTTTGGTTAAAGACCTAGACCCGAGTCAACGTCCGATAAATCAAAAATGGTCGTGGGACAGAATTTTACGCTCGTGTTTTATAAAACAAGCCGATACTTTACAAGGAATCTATCTGTTTGAAGAACAATTTGATACCGACACAATAAAACGCAATTTTGATTTTTACGAACCCCGCACCGTTCACGAATCGTCACTTTCACCGTGTGTACACTGTATTCTTGCTGCAAAACTCGAAAAAATGGATAAGGCTTACGAAATGTATCTTCGCACTTCGCGTCTCGACCTTGATGATTACAACAACGAAGTGGGCGAAGGATTACACATTACCTCAATGGCAGGAACTTGGATGTCGGTAGTGCAAGGATTTGGCGGAATGCGTGTTTATAACGATAAAGTTTACTTAAATCCTCATATACCAAAAGCTTGGGACGGGTACTCGTTTAAAATTCGCTTTCGCGAAAGCGTAATAAAAGTAAATGTTCTTACAAATATGATAGAGATAGAAAATTTTAGTGATAAAAATTTAAATATTGTAATTTTCAACAAAGACACTAAAATAAAAGCTAACAGTAAAGTGTTAATTAACAATTAAAAAAAAACAATTTCAATGAGAATATTTTTAACAATATTGTTTATTCCGTTTCTGTTTGCCTGCTCTTCAAACAATGAGCAGGTTAAGCAAGAGAATATATTTAAGCGTGAATACAAGCACCAACCGTGGACAAAAAAAACAAATATTTACGAGGTAAATATTCGCCAATATACTCCCGAAGGAACATTCAAAGCTTTTGAAAAACACATTCCCCGCTTAAAAAAAATGGGTGTTGACATATTGTGGATAATGCCCATTCATCCCATAGGAGTAAAAAATCATAAAGGTTCGTTGGGAAGTTACTATGCGGTAAAAGATTATCGCAAAGTAAATCCCGAATTTGGCACACTCGACGATTTTAAAAGTATTGTCAACACCGCTCACGGTTTGGGAATGAAAGTAATAATTGATTGGGTGGCAAACCATACTGCTTGGGATAATTGGCTTATAGATGCTCACCCCGATTGGTACACAAAAGATTCGACAGGAAATATTATTGCTCCCGTTCCCGATTGGAGCGATGTTGCAGACCTGAACTACGACAACAAAGAGATGCGTGAATATATGACCGGAAGTATGGAATATTGGCTAAAAGAAACCGACATAGACGGTTTCAGATGCGATGTGGCAGGAATGGTACCTACCGACTTTTGGATTGATACTCGTAAACGTTTAGATGCAATAAAGCCTGTTTTTATGCTTGCCGAATGGGAAACAAAAGATATTCTCCAAGCTTTTGATGCCGTTTACGGTTGGGAATTTCACCATATTATGAATGAAGTGGCTCAGGGCAAAAAAAATGTAAATGCAATTACCGGATATTTTACCAAACACGACTCGGTATTTAATGCCGACGATTATGTGATGTATTTCACATCGAACCACGACGAAAACTCTTGGAACGGTTCTGAATACGAAAGAATGGGTGATGCGGCACAAACAATGGCTGTGCTTAGTGCAACCATTCCGGGTATTCCGCTAGTATATTCGGGACAAGAGGATAAACTGGCTAAACGTTTAAGTTTTTTCGATAAGGACACTATTGTTTGGAAAAATTTTGAGTTGCAAGATTTTTATTCAAAATTACTACACCTGAAAAAAGAGAATAAAGCCCTTTGGAACGGAACAACCGGAGGAAATTTTTCAATTGTAAACAACTCAAATTCTGAAAATGTATTTACGTTCTTACGAAAAAAAGATAATTGCAAAGTATTGGTTATATTAAATTTATCTGATATAAATCAAAATATAACCTTACAAAACAAATTAATAAAAGGAAAATATAAATCGCTGTTTACAGATGATGATTTTAATCTTGCAGATTCTGTAAAATTTGAATTATCTCCATGGGAATACATCGTTTTAGTTAATAAATAAGATTGTTTTTTCATAACTTTAAGCCTGATTTGTAACAAAATCGGGCTTTTGTTTTATTTCGGAAATTTATTTTAAACTGATTTACTCCTGTTTATCGGAGAACTTATCAAATCATAACTTATTACATAGTGAAAAAACAGAAATTTACTAACGGTATTTACACTTAAATTTCGATACTCAAATTACTAATTATCAAATATATGAAAAATCTGACATTAATAATATTACTGTTTGCTTATACCGCTCTGTCGGCAAAAGTTGAAATTACAAGAGTAGAACCTCTTAACTGGTGGGTTGGAATGAGAAATCAAGAGTTGCAAATTTTAGTTTACGGCGAAGATATTGCCACTGCAACTCCCGAAATTAATTACAGCGGAGTCACCGTAACTGATGTAATAAAAGTTGAAAATACCAATTACCTGTTTATTTATGTAAATATTAATGAAAATACCAAAGCAGGCAGTTTCCCCATTGTTTTTAAACAGGGAAAGAAAACGGTAGCCAAATACAACTATGAACTAAAACAACGTAAGACAAGTAAAAATACACATCAAGGTTTCGATGCTTCGGATGCCGTATATTTGCTGATGCCCGACCGTTTTTCAAACGGAAATCCCGACAACGACAGTATGAAAGGAATGCTTGAAAAAGCCGACCGTTCAAATCCCGACGGACGACACGGAGGCGATTTGCAAGGCGTTATTAATCATCTTGATTATATTGCAAACACAGGTTTTACCACAATTTGGATGAATCCGTTTTTGGAAAACAATCAGGCGACTTACTCGTATCACGGCTATGCAATATCCGATTTTTACAAAGTTGACCCGCGAATGGGAACAAACGACCTTTTTGCCGACCTTGTAAATCAGGCACATCAAAAAGGATTGAAAATTATTATGGATATGATATTTAACCACTGCGGTATAAATCACTGGTTTATAAAAGATTTGCCTTCGCCCGACTGGGTTAACCAACACAATGAGTTTACACGCTCTAATTTTCGCGGAAGCGTAATTACCGACCCTCACGCATCAAATTACGACCGTAATATAATGCTTACCGGCTGGTTTGATAAAAATATGCCCGACCTTAACCAAAACAATCCTATTCTTGCTACTTACCTTATTCAAAATACAATATGGTGGATAGAGTTTTCGGGCATTGACGGCATAAGAGTTGACACACAACCATATCCGTTTAAGGAATTTATGGCAAAATGGGCACAGACTGTTACCACAGAATATCCCGATTTTAACATTGTAGGAGAAACTTGGGTGCAAAAAATTCCTATTGCAGCTTATTTTCAAAAGGATGCTCACAACAGCGACGGATACAATTCGCATATTCCCAGCATTACCGACTTTCCCATGTTTTACGCCATCAGCTCGGCATTTAACGAAAGTGAAGGATGGACAGACGGAACAGCAAAATTGTATTATGTGCTGGCTCAGGATTTTGTGTATGCAAACCCCGATAAATTGCTGATTTTTGCCGACAATCACGACCTTAACAGGTATTTTGAAACCATGGGCAAAGACATTAAAAAATATAAAATGGGTCTTGCATTTTTACTTACTATTCGTGGTATTCCGCAAATTTATTACGGTACCGAAATTCTGATGAGCGGACAAGAGCATATGGGACACGGCTATATTCGCAAAGACTTTCCGGGAGGATGGGCAAATGATACCGTTAACGCATTTTTACCTTCGGGAAGAACAAAAGAGCAAAACGATGCCTACGATTTTTTGTCGGGTTTGCTGAAGTGGCGAAAAAATTGTGATGTAATTCACAACGGTAAACTTATGCAGTTTTTACCGCAAGACGGTATTTACGTATATTTCAGATACAACAATAACAAAGCGGTAATGGTCATTTTAAATAACAATAACAACGATGCAAAAACAGTTAAAACCGACCGTTTTAACGAAATTTTAAAAGACTATAAAACAGGGAAAGAGATTATTACACAAACAAATATTAATAATCTGTCGGAAATAAATATTCCCGCAAAAAGTGCAATGATAATAGAACTTAAGAAATAAATTTATTTTTTTTGTTGCACCATATTCGACATTATTTCCATAAATTGATTTTTCTTTCGTCGCGATAAAAAAGCTATGGAACTATCATCCATTACAATTTCATTACCAAGTCTGTTAACTTTTTTTACATGGAGTAAATTTATTAAATGAGACTGATGTGTGCGATAAAAAGGATGGTCTTCAAGTAAATTCTCAAACTCACCAAGGTTTTTAGAAACCATTAAGTTTGAATTATCAAGAAATTTTAAAACCGAATAACTTCCCTCTGCTTGTATCTGAACAATATCCGATATGTTTACAAACTCAATACTTTCAGATGTTGATATAGCTATTTTTTCGGGTTTATTTCCGTTAATATTTTCAAGTAAAACATTTATTTTATCTTCCACATTGTGAGTAAGCGATACATTTTTCATCGCTTTTTCAACAGCTTTTACAAAATCGTCGATATCAATAGGCTTAAGTATATAATCAATAGCCGAAAACTTAAAAGCTTTTACTGCATATTGATTATAAGCTGTAATAAAAATAACACTGAAATTACGATTTTGAATGCGTTCTAACACATCAAAGCCTTTGCCGTCGGGCATCTCAATATCAAGAAAAACAATATCCGGTGATGCTTTAGGAATAACTTCAAGAGCCTGAGTTACAGATTGAGCTGTTCCTTCTATCTCAATATTAGGAAAATTTTCGTTTAACAAAAGTTTAACCGACTCTATAGCATCAAGCTCATCGTCAACAATTACTGCTTTATACATAAATTTAACACCCTTTTATTAAAAGTTCTTTTATCAAACTTACAAGAAATTAAACAAAAATGCAAATTGTTAATTTTTCCCTTCCAACACTATTACAATCTCTCCTTTTATGCTTCTTTCTGAGAAATGTTCTATTGCTTGCGATAATGTTCCTCTAAAATTTTCTTCGTAAATCTTTGTAAGTTCACGACTTACACTAACCTTTCTATCTTCGTTTAAAAATTCAAGCAATTGCGATAAAGTTTTAATTAATCTATGAGGCGATTCATAAAAAACAATAGTTCGCTGCTCTTCTTTTAAAGCCTCTATACGCTTTTGTCGTCCTTTTTTTTGTGGTAAAAATCCTTCGAAAATAAAACGGTCGTTTGGTAATCCCGAATTAACAATTGCCGGAATAAGAGCGGTTGCTCCGGGCAAACACTCTACTTCAATATCATTGTCAATACAGTGTTTTACCAAAAGATATCCCGGGTCTGAAATTCCGGGTGTTCCCGCATCGCTTATAAGTGCAACCATATTCGATTGTTTTATTTTTTCAATAAATCCGGCAACAGATTTATGTTCGTTGAATTTATGATATGCTTGCAAACGACTTTGTATTTCGTAATGTTTCAGCAACTTACCCGATGTGCGGGTATCTTCGGCAAGAATAAAATCAGCCTCTTTTAAAATTCGCAATGCACGCAATGTAATATCTTCGAGATTACCGATAGGCGTAGGAACAATATATAATTTTGCCATTTTTTGATATTTATTAAAAATGTTGTTTGCAAACAACGTTAAATATATTTTACTTTATGCAAAACGTCTGAATACAAGTTCAAGGAAACTGATTGTGCTCTTTCTGTTTTGATCCCATTTAAAATTAGAGAATAAATATTCAAGAGCTTCATCAAGATTATTTGCTGAATTTATGGTATTTACCGCATTCTCATATGAGTTTGCATTTTTACTGAACAGCTCGTTGATATACCAAATACGATCGTTTAGTTTTATCTCTTTGGTAAGGTCTTTTACAGGACCGTTTTTCAAACTCGAAGCAAGGTCTTTGTTGCTTTTTGCTCTTGCCATCATATCATTGATAGAAGGTGTTTTGTTGGCAAAAGTATCGGCTATAATTTTTTTCTTTTCCGGTTTATCTTTTTGCTGTTGCTCAACTGTTTTTTCATTCTCAACTACCTCTTTATTATTTGATGATTCTTGTATAATTTCAGGTTCGACATAAATATTTTTTTGTGTCGGTTCTTCTTTTTCTATCTCCTTTTTATTTGTATCTTTTTGTTCGGGTTCTATATTCTCGTTTATTTGATTTATTTTTTCTGTATTGTCGATATCCGATTTAACATCAACAGATTCAGCTTGTGAAACATTAACTTCATTAATATTTTTTTCTGATTCATTATTTTCGGGCATTATCTCAAAAATATCCTTATGATCATTTTTTTCAAATTCATTTACCGATTTAACTGTTTCAATATTATCGGATATTACGGATGTTGTTTGTTTTACTTCTTCGTCTAAACTTTTACTGTTTTTTTCATCTTTAAGCAAAAGCAGTTCATCGTAAATATCTTTTACTTTCGATAGAGTAAGGTCAATTTCTATTGGATGCACTTCGCCGTCTTCATCAAATCCGTCGATAAAATCGGCTAATATTGTTATCTCTTTATTTAGTATTTTAACAAGATTTTTTTTATTCATAGTTAAATTAGATATTTTACAATTTGAAACGCAATTGGTAATACTTTTATTACTATCGCCATTATCAACAACAAATATACTATTTGTTTTTTTACCTTAACCGGTAAAATGTCGATTTTGTTTTTTCCATTTGAAAGGCGGTATTAATTTCTAAAAATATCAATAGTTACAATTTTGTTTTTTTCAAAAATATTATTGATATTCGGATGTTAGCTTTTATTATGGAAAATAAGCCTATTATACTCATAATTTAAAATGTTAAGTAAATAAGTAAACATGAGAAAATTGTATTATATCCTTAGCGTATTATTTTCTTTGGTTTTATTCGGATGTAATAATTCAAAGAAATATACAGTTGATACAGCGGGGAGACTTTTAGATAATTATTTCAAAGAATCTAGACAAAAAAAAGTAAAGAGAATAGAAGCAGATTTAGATTGTTTTATCAAAAATTATCCTAAAGTTTTTTTCTACCCCTCATTAGATTCTGATTCATTAAATCTTTTATGCTCTTTTTCTGCACATGCATATAGTTGGGAGGATTCTTTTGGGTGTGATTATGATTATAAGGAACGAAATGTAGTTGAAATAAGGATAGATAGAAATGATAACATTCGATTTGAATATCAGAAAATACAGAGCCTTGATGAAGTTAAGGATACTTTAAGGATATTATTTACCAATCCATTAGGAGATGAAAGGTTAGCACAAACACGTCTTAAGAAAATTGATATTATAGGAGAAAGAAAAGTTGCGAAGACAAGTTTTATCATTGATGCATTGGTTGTGCCAGATAGTACTGGGAAAGCGTCCTCTTGGGGCAAAATATACAAGATTGTAAATGTTATTTTTGAAGTCAATATGGACTTAAGATTAGATAGCGCAATATCAATATTTAATAAAGAGTATGACGAACTTTCTTATTTGGAACAAAAAGCTTTAAGCGAATTACTTCCAGTGGCGATTTGGATTTATCCAAATGAGGAATATGGAATAACTTATTCACCTTATTATAAATAACAAAAGCTAACAACGGCTCAAACGCAATATGGGGGCAATTGTAATTTGGAAGTTTCCGCCTTTTAATTAACTTTGTTTTGGTGGGACAGTTTACGGTGTTAAAAACCCCAAACTGCGTCTAGCCAAACCGTGATAATTATAATTTTTAAACTGCTGATACAATGTTTCTTGAAAAAAATAACAAGGCAATAAAAAAAGGTTGGATAGAGGTTGTTTGCGGTTCGATGTTCAGCGGAAAAACCGAAGAGTTGATTCGTCGTATGAACAGAGCAAAAATTGCAAAACAAAAAATTGAAATTTATAAACCTGCTATTGACACCCGTTATTCGGAAGAAGAAGTTGTATCGCACAATGAAAATGCAATATTATCAACTCCTGTTGACGGTTCACAAAATATATTGTTGCTTGCAAACGATGTGGAGGTTGTAGGAATTGACGAAGCCCAATTTTTTGACAACGGTTTGGTTGACGTATGCAATATATTGGCAAACAGAGGAATAAGAGTTATTGTGGCAGGACTTGACATGGATTTTTCGGGAAAACCGTTTGGACCCATTCCTAAAATTATGGCTACAGCCGAATATGTTACAAAAGTTCATGCAATTTGTGTAAAATGCGGCGATTTGGCTCATTATTCTCATCGGTTATCAAAAAACGACAAACTGGTAGTATTGGGAGAAACCGATGTTTACGAACCTTTATGTCGCGACTGTTTTATAAAAGAGTTGGAAAAAGAGCAAGAATAAATTTATAATAATTATTATTATTAATTTGCAATATTTTTTATTCTCCTTCGTTCTTATTGACGTTACTTAGCTTACACAGCTCGACTTTATTTTTTATAACCATTTCTCATTTTAAATTTAAAACATATTAAACACACACAACTATGAAGAACTTATTTTCAGCAATTTTGTTGTTAGCAACAATATCATTATTCGGTCAACAATATGACAAAAAATATCCCTTTAAGGATAAAAATGAATTTACAATAGTAGAAAAAGACGGACTTTTAGGTTTAATAAATAAAAAAGGTAAAGAAGTGGTAAAACCACAATACGATAAAATATCAGAGTTTGGAGAATATAGAAAAGATTGGGCTTTGGTAGAAAAAGACGGGCTTTTAGGGTTTATTGATAATAAGGGATTTGAAATTGTGACCCCCCAATACGATAAAATATCACCGTTTGGAGAATATCAAGAAAAATGGGCTTTGGTAGAAAAAGATGGGCTTTTAGGGTTTATTGATAATAAGGGATTTAAAATTGTGACCCCCCAATACGATAAAATATCACCATTTGGAGAATATCAAGAAAAATGGGCTTTAGTAGAAAAGGATGAGCTTTTAGGGTTTATTGACAAAACAGGTTTTAAAATAGTGAATACTCAATACGATAAAATATCAGAGTTTGGAGAATATCGTAAAGATTTAGCCGTAATAAAAAAAGACGGACTTCTCGGATTTATTGATAATAAGGGATTTGTGATAACAAAACCAATATATGAGAAAATAACAGTTGAAGCCGTTAATCGTTAAATTTTTTAATTCTACTTTTATTTTAACGAAAACATTATTGAGTAGGTTTATAATCTTTTAAAAAAAAATTTAAACTATGAGAACGTTATCAATAATTGCAGCAACATTAAGTTTTTATAGTTTAAAAACGTGAAAAAATTCGCGTTTTTTTCCGTTACGCAACTATCCGAATGTCTTGATATATCTGGTTTAGAAGTGTGTTTAATTGCCTTATTCGGGTAGTGCTTTTTTTCTTTTGGTTTGTGATTTTTTGCATCTC
>Ga0256845_1000615_pt1 | contig 32821 bp, 19 predicted proteins | sample RiftiametaG_FD_189101 | JGI IMG/M metagenome (GOLD analysis project Ga0256845, IMG submission 189101) | Tube worm associated microbial communities from hydrothermal vent at the East Pacific Rise, Pacific Ocean - Riftia | ecosystem: Host-associated > Annelida > Integument > Unclassified ...
AGGTCAGGTCAGGTCAGGTCAGGTCAGGTCAGGTCAGGTCAGGTCAGGTCAGCCGGGCACCCGGTATCAATTCTTGCTGACCCTAAAGATTTGACGACGACGGACGAAATCAAGAGGAGGGTACTACTTTGAGTCCACCTAGGCGCAGTGCTGAAACAACCCTGCACAACAAATTCTTCGGCTTGCTCCTATTGCTCTCGGCCCTCAGACCTCCTTGCTCTACTGGCAACTCGCCGAGGCGCAGCAAGCACTAGTAGAGCACCGCACTGCAACATGCCCGTGTCTATGCCGAGGCAATCTCTACATTTAGAACTCTTTACACTTCCGAAGTTGTTGGTGCTGCGCGAAAACAAGGACTACTGGTCGCCCCAGATTACAAGAAACGCGCAGGGGCCATTCCCTTGCCCGCTACTCTCAGCATGGAGCTGGGGCGGCCGCCTAGGAGAACAAGACTCTGGGAGTCAGGTGCATCTCTACAGTCCCTACCCTTTTCCTTGGAGAAGGGGCACCGGGGGACTTCGAGACGATTTTGCAAAAGACGCCTGGGCAGCCCTCCAAAAAAAACCGGAGGAGGCCTTCTATCGCTTAGAGACCTGGACGGAAAAAAGGTCCTTCGATACGCCACCGCAGATCGAATGAGAAGCGCCTGTGTTGAATGCCACAATACCCATCCGGACACTCCAAAGACTGGTTGGAAAACTGGAGATCTCAGAGGAATTCTCGAAGTGAGTTACCCTATCGAGCATGCCTCTGAACTTGCCAGACAAGGCAGCCGGAAAACAATTATCGTGTTCGCGCCTTTCATTCTTTTAGGCGTTTTAGGCATAGGGTTTATGGGTCTGCGCGAGGGACAGGCTGAGGAAGAAGGGCTCTCCGAAAAAACCAAGAAAAAAGTCCCTGGAGCCTCTTCTCACGAAGACAATCTAGACTCATAGAGATCAAATAGTCCCTGAAAGTGGTCGCGGGTATGAGGCTCGTTTAACCCAGCTCTTCTGGCCCCACGCGACAAAGTCTCTTGGTCGCGGTCGAGTAGCTTATTCAATGCGATGGCGATCTCATCTGGACCCGCCAATGCGGAATACATCTCCGCGTGATCTGCTCCAGCGAGAGCTCGTGCCCCTCCCCAATCGGGGACCAAAAAAGGCGTACCTGAGGCAAGGGTTTCAACGAGCACAAAGCCATAGGTCTCACAGAGAGAGCCATGTACCAAGGCATCTGCAGAGGCCAATATAGCAGCATACTCCGCCCGATCTTTCGTAAACTTTAAAAAGTGAGCCTGGGGGATATCACCGGCCAAAGCCATCAAGCGCTCACGCTCAGGACCTTCTCCCATGACAATCAGTCCCAAGGGTCGCTCCCGACTCAATTGGCTAATTGCTTGAACCAAACGCCCCTGACGCTTGTCTCCCGCGAGGCGCCCGCAAATTACTAAAAGCCGAGCTTTAGGATCGGTAGCGAGCTCCCCTAGAAAGCGACGACGCAGCTCCGTGTCTCTTTTTTCTGGACCAAAGTCCTCGTGATTGATGCCAAAGGGAACACTTTCGACGTTATTGCACCCCTTCTCCAGTAACTCGTCCCGAAGCCAATTGCCAGCAACAATGGTTAGATCGTGAGAATTGCAAACCTTACGCATCCATGCCCACGCGGGCTTCAGGCTGAGTTCCTTCAGATATTCGGGCAAATTTCGATTCGCCCAGGGTTTTAAGTAACAGCCAATAGGATCGGAGTGATAGACGTACGAGCGCAACATGCTGGGAGGAGCAATGTCCCCCTTGAGATTTCCCGACACCATAGCCGGAATAAATGGACTCGATACCTGGAGCACGTCAGGTCGATGCTGGCGAATCAGCGCCCGCATACGCCCAAGCTTAATAGGCATATGATATGTGTTGTCATAAGGCATCTGAGGAGCGGAGTAGCGCTCAATCAAAGCCCCACCCTCCTCCTTTGTCTCGTCTTTTGGCCCCGGCGCGACAATAACAAGTTCATGCCCAGCCTTCGATGCATAGGATCCTAGCTTGGTCAGGTAAGAGCGAACTCCCCCGCCACGCTCAGAGTAGAACTCACATAAATCGAGAATTTTCATGGCTTAGATCTTAGAGAGATAAAGGTAAAAAGAAGAGCACGGCTCGTCTTTTCGCAGGCCGCTATATATCATCGCAAAGGGCTCTAGGCGAATACTACGGAGCGTTCGGGCCCTACTCAATGGCGAGATTTTATAAGAAAATCAAGCTGCCGAGGTGCGCAAATTGGGGCGCCAAACAGTCACTTGATTGCGTCCATTATTCTTGGACGCATAAAGAGCCTCATCTGTTGCCTTAAATAGAGCAGCCCAATCTTGTCCAGCCGTAGGAAAGGGTGCCACTCCGACGGAACAAGTCACGCTAAGTGGCCCCATCTCTGTCTGAAAGGTGGTATTTTCTAGTTCGCGACGTAAACGCTCCGCTAGATTTTTCGACCCCTCTTCGTCCGTCTGCTCGCAAACAATGACAAATTCCTCACCACCAAATCGTCCGACAATATCGGTGTCGCGTTTGATGCGCCTGAGCACTTCTCCAAGGCCCTTGATCACAACATCACCCACGTCATGACCATAGGTGTCATTGACTTTCTTAAAGTGGTCGATGTCGACCACCAACATTCCCAATGGTTTCTTAAAACGCAGGGCAACCTTGATGCGTCTCTCAGCCTCGGAAATCAGCGTGCGCTTGTTGAGCAAGCCTGTCATGCCATCCGTTGTCGCCTGCTCTTCCAAACGCTTCAACATACGCGCGCCCGAAAGGGAAACGGCCATATGGCTGGAGAGAGCTTCTAAGGCAGGACGCACGGCTTCGGAAAACGCATGTTTTACCTTTGAGCCCAGGACAAGGGTACCGAGAACACGCTCATGAGCCACTAAGGGTAAAACTAAAAGCGAAGGCATGTTCGGAGGTTCATGTCCTCGGGCAAAGACAGTCTGGCGACTAGGTTCGTATTCACCACGGTAGGGCAACGCCTGGCGATTGGCGACAGCCATAGAAACCAGCCCAGCATTGTGCCGGTACTTACGCCCTACCAAATTATCTGCCCCTTCACCGCTCACAGCACAAATTTCGTGAGTTCCCCCCCGTTTATGAAAGAGCGTGACTGCGGCAAAATCGAAAGCAGCCACTTCGCGGGCACTCTCGACTCCTGCTTCAATGACCTCAGCTTCGGTATGAGCCGCAGACAAAGCCTCGGTCGCCCGATAAAGTTGAGTTTGTTCCCGACTAGCGCGCTCTAGCTCAGAGTAAACACGTTCGTTTTGCATAGCCCGCAAGATAAATTCACCCGAATGAGCCAGCAACACCAACTCACTTGAACCAAATGCTTGCTCGGCTACGCGATCAACCACCAACATTGCCCGAACCTCCTGGCCCTCTAAGATAGGGATCACCGCCAGAGCCCCCACGATCTGAGGTTGAGCGTAGATCATGGCCACCGAATGAGCACGAGCGCCTACAACTGCTATCGACTCTCTGCGAGCCATTGTGGCAGAAAAGATACCGTCCGAAGTCGTCAGCTGACGTTGAGTGAGTTCAAACTCACATGCGGCCTCAAAAACACTTAGCTTTCCCCGAGCACCAACTGTCAAAAGTACGGCACTCTGCAACTTGAGAGATTCGCGCAATAAGGCGAGGGCGTATTGCACCGCGTGCTGTACCTCGCCAGCGGCAGACTGAAGGGCGTGTTCGCTGCCTCCGCCCAGGGAAGCACCTGCGAGACGGTACGATCGGGCCGCTTCGCGCATGCGCCCCAGCTCCCCATGAATGTGTGCCCGACTAATACGCCGCACACGGGTAATTTCTGCGCGAAAAAGAACGACATTGAGCCCGGTGAAAAGTGCCAAGAAAACAAAGCGAGGCACGAGCGATTCAAGCTCTGTTTGGCCTAGAGCGATGGTGCGCAATGCGACTTCTAGGCCCCCAGCAAAGAGCACAATTGCAATAGAAGTTGCCGGCCGACAATAAGCTGCGCCTGCCATCATCAACACGTAGATCAATGGATAGAACGCACCCTCCAACCCACGGGGAGCCAAAAGTATGCAGGCATAAACGAGCACCGTTAGCCCCGAGAAAAGACCCAGGTCCACCTGAGTCCCATGAAACTCCTGACGCTTGCGCAGGTGGGCAACGCCGTGCCAACCGATCGAGGCAAGCAAAAGCGAGAGCAATAGGTACGTGTAGACCTGAGCTGGAGGATCTGTCGCCCAAGCAACGAGATACAGACCCATCAAGAAAGAGAGCAGGAGGCCAGAAAGGCGCAATGCAACTTGCTGGAGATGAACTGTGAGGCGGACGATGGAAGCCATGGAGCCCTTCGGCGGTAGCAGAACTGCCCCCCACGGGCCCAGTTTCTTGAAAGAAAACTTCTTCCGGAGACTTGCCCTTTGCGGGATGAAACATGGCACAAGCAGACTCACCCGAAAAACAGGAAAAGAGGCTAGATGAAATGGGGATTGAGATTGCAGCTGCTCGTGCTGCTCGGAGCGCTCTTGCTGCTCTCTTATGTGCCGCTCTTTTTTGCGACCTCCACCTACACACGCTTGGGTTTAGAACAATTGGAGCAGCGAAGCGCGCTTCACTTGGGGCGCTCCTACGCCCAACAACTCCTTCACCTCCGGGAGGCCCTCGATGCGCCACATTTTACGAGCGTCATGCACAGGTCCATTCGTGAAAAGACCTCTCTAGAGGAAATGGACGGCAAAGATGAAAAATCGCCCCCCCCCCCGCCTATCGTGTGCGCGGCGCTGCTTAATTCACAGGGAGAAGTTACAGAGTCTTTCGGAGATGATTCGAGATTGCGACGCTTGATCCGAGAAAAGAATCTCAGCGAGCAGGAAGTGTACATCCCCCTAGGAGCTGCTTCCGGTACTAAAACCTTCTTGTACGAGCCTTTTGACCAAGGGGGCATCGCACTCATTGTCGAGGGGGGCAAAGAACCACCTCAAGCGGCCTCCTTGGCGCGTATGATGGCCCTTTACATGGTTGTCGGAGCCTTGGGCATGTTAGTAATGGCTTACTTTGCCCTCACGCGGTGGATTGTTCGACCCATCTTAGAACTCGAGCGAGGTGCCAATCGCGTGGCCGCCGGAGGGCACCGTTTGGAGAGCTTAAAGGGTGCGCCAAAAGAGCTCACCACCCTCTCAGAACGCCTAGGACAAATGACCGCATTGTTACGAGAAGAAGAGGACTCATTGCGGGCAAAAATTAGTGAACTTGAGCGCATGACTCTCGAACTCAAAGAGGCCCAGGCGTCCTTGGTGCGTTCTGAGCGTTTGGCGACGGTGGGTAGGTTAGCCGCAGGGCTGGCTCACGAAGTGGGCAACCCTATCTCGTCTCTTATGGGGCTCCAAGACTTGATGATAGATGGTGGTCTAAGCCAAGAAGAAGAGCAAGATTTTCTTCGACGCATGCGTCAAGAGACCTCACGTATACATAGAGTTCTCTCTGATTTACTTGCCTACGCACGCCCCAGTGGAAAAAGCATGCAACAGTCAGTCTTGAGCGAGCCAGGTCTCCTTCAAAGTGCAGTGGTCGATACATTGGCGCTTCTTGGACCCCAAAGTGACCTCAAGGGAATGCACTTTGAGAGCCAAATAGCTCCAGATCTCGGAGAACTCCCCCTCAGTCACGAAGAACTCACTCAAATTCTACTCAACTTGATGATGAATGCGGCTGATGCCTGTGAACATAAAGGGCGGGTGCTTGTGCGCGCCAAAGCGCTACCAAACGAATGCATCCAGCTGATTGTAGAAGATGACGGTCCTGGCATCTTGGACCTGGTAAAAGAAAGCCTTTTTGAACCCTTTGTTTCAACCAAAGAGGTGGGCAAAGGGACAGGGCTTGGACTTGCCGTCACCAAAGGTCTCGTTGAGGGCGCCGGCGGTTTTATCCGGGTCGAATCAAGCGCTCTCGGAGGAGCAAAATTTGAAATTGAGCTACCCCTGCAACTCCAGCAAGATCAATAGTTTTCGCCCACTTGGAGCATGTCTCGTCGTCTAAGAGCGAGACCCGCTCACGAGTTCTTCCAAGACAACAACTTGCAACTTTCTCTTCTTACATCCTTCTAATATCTTATCCAATATCTGCACGCCCATGGGCGCTTTCTGGGATGGATCTTGAGGGATCTCCTGTATCAATTTTGAATCGGAGTTCTCCCAAGCATCGTGTAATAATACAATAGCCCCTGGTTTGAGCCCCTTCTCAACACGTGCCCAACATCTATCATGAAGCGCACGGCGATAACCGTCTCGCGCCCGCACGCTCCAGCCAACCACAAGAGCGTGAGCTCCCTTTGCTCCGGCCACAGTACGGGGGCTCATTTGACCAATTGGCGGACGAAACCACAGAGGGCGAATGCCCGTTGCTTTTTCGACCACGTCACGAGTTCTCTCAATGTCTTGACGAACAAGTTCAGGAGAAAGAAAGGCATAGAAGCGGTGATGAAAATAACTATGGACGCCTAAACTATGACCCCCCTCCACAATTGCTTTCACAATTGCGGGATGACGCTCCACCTTTTTCCCCACGACAAAGAACGTGGCGTGAGCCCCCACCGCCCTCAATTTTTCCAAGACCAAGGGAGTCGATTCGGGATCGGGACCATCATCAAAAGTTAAAGCAATTCTTTGCCCGGCTCCGCTCACAGAGCAAATGGCGTCGCCATACATCTCCCAACGCAGGTTCAATGTGCCCGCCACCACGACTCCGAGGTAGATGCCCCCAAGGCTCAGGGGCACCCACAAGGGTGGGGGAGTCCCCCATAACGCGAATCCTGCAAGTAAAAACACTGCAATCGTAAGTGAAAAAAGCAAGACTCGCCCTAGAGACACCCCCTGTATCTCTCAGATCTCCCCCACTGAGACAAGTCACGGACGAGGAATTCGCCTTGGAGCGTTTTTTCCCAGGGGGCGCTCCTGCTAAGCAGCCAACGTGCTTTTCAACACCCTGACATACGCACAATTTTTGGCCATCGTCTTCGTCGGCGCGTGGCTGCTGGTGCAAAGACGCCTTTCCCTTCTTTTACCTTGGGCGGCTCTTTTTCTTTACGCGTTCCGGCACCCCAGTGTTCTAGCTTGGGGTTTGACGGGGCTGGGAGCAATCCTCAGTGTCTCCCTGCTGCGCCTGGCGCAAAAAACAGGCTCTGTCTCCGAGAACGCTCCGCCTCCTCCACGACTTGCTCTTCTGCAATTGGGTCTTCAGGTCCTTGCCCTCACATTTCTGACTCAGAAACAATGGGGGCTCGATCCTTTTAGCTATGCTTTGTCTCAGCTGAATGTACCTGTGCGAAGTCTGGCTTCAGGAACCTGGCTAGTCTTCACCCTGGGCGTCTTTTCTACCTATCACCTGTTGGTCGCCAGAAAAATCCGTCTCTTCTTTATTCTCATCGCAAGCTATCTATTTTATGCCCATTGGGACTACCGATTCTTACCCCTCATTTGGGCATCGTCTACGGCCGATTGGTGGCTGGGCAACAAGATCGGCGCTTGCAATGATCCCCTCATAAAGAAACGCTGGCTCTCGGGCACAGTGGTGCTCAACTTAGGAGTGCTGGGTTTCTTCAAGTACTTCAACTTTGGCGTCGAATCGGCATCTCAGGCTCTCGAAACCCTAGGACTTTCCCCCTTAGAGACCAGCCTACGCGTGGCCCTCCCGGTGGGGATTAGTTTCTTCACGTTTGAGTCAATGAGCTATGTCATTGATGTCTATCGCGGTGAGCTGAAGCCTCAAAAAAGCTACGCCGAGTATCTCTCGTTCGTGGCATTTTTTCCCCACTTAGTGGCGGGGCCCATCGTTCGTCCACGAGATCTTTTACCCCAGTTGGCGGGTCCGGCACGCTTCAATGCAATCGAATGGAGCGAGGGCTTATTCTTGATTGCCATCGGTCTAAGTAAGAAGATTGTGATTGGGGACTATTTAGCACTCAACCTGATAGACCGAGTGTACGACGCGCCCCTCATGTACTCGGCGGTGGAGGTTTACGCGGCCACTATAGGGTATGCACTGCAGATCTATTGCGATTTTTCTGGCTATACGGACATTGCAATTGGCTCTGCGCTTTTGCTTGGTATTCGTTTTCCGCTCAATTTCAATTCGCCGTACAAAGCACACAATATCGTCGATTTTTGGCGCCGTTGGCATATCTCACTCAGCACTTGGTTGCGCGACTACCTCTACATCCCCCTCGGGGGCAATCGAGGAACCAAGGCCCGCACTTACTTCAATCTCTTGGCGACCATGATCTTAGGGGGACTTTGGCATGGTGCCGCCTGGACATTCGTAGCGTGGGGAACCCTGCATGGAGGGGCCCTGGCCGTCAATAAATGGCTGCAAGATGCCCGTTCAATCAAGGCACCCGAGGCAACGGCTGCGCCCGCGTTCTATTCGATTCGGCATATTTGTTCGGTGATTTTCACGGTACATCTAGTGTGCGCCGGCTGGATCTTCTTTCGGGCAGAAAGTTTTGAGAAGGCTCGCCTCATCTATTCTCAACTGACCACCTTCACCACCCACCACCCAAACTTGCCACCTTCCGTCCTCGGTATTTTGGCCCTGGGCATTTTCAGTCACTATGTCCCGGACCAACTCTTCTGCAAAATGCGCAATGCCTTCACGCAAGCGCCTTGGTTCGTACAAGGCTTTCTCCTCATTGTCGTGGCGATTGTTTTGAGAAGACTTGCCTCCAGTGAATCAGTCCCCTTCGTCTATTTTCAGTTTTGAAAATCGCAAGCAACTGATGAACTCTAACTTTTCTATACCATTTGTGTTTCTGTCGGCTTTTTTGTGAAATTTCCCCTATTTTTCCTAGTATTTACGAGTTTACTTGGCTGCAACGAGTCCTCAAAGCCCCCTCTTCAGCCCTCAAAGGCCGCGCAGCCCCCGGCGATTGAGAAGCAGACATTGAAGGACTCCCTTTCGAAAGAAACAGCCCGGGCGCAGCAGACAAACGCCGTCGTTACTAAGAAAGAGCCCACGTCGCCTAGTTGGTCGGGTCAAGGGTGTACAAGCTCTCCTTGTCATGGGGGCATTGAGGCCATTCGCGACCCTCAATCAAAGATGATGCAGGAGATCTTTGACAAGGGCACTCCCGCCGGAGATCCCGATGGTTGTGTGGTCTGCCACGGAGGAAATCCCCAGGCTGCGACGGTAGAGGATGCTCATCGGGGCGCGCCGGAGCTCTTTGCGAAGGAAAATCTAGAAACTCTCGGGCCTCAGAACTTCTATCCCGATCCATCTTCACCCTGGGTCAACGAATTTAGCTGCGGCCCCTGTCACCAACAATTGGTGCAAGCTCAATGGAGCAATCTGATGATGACCGAGGCGGGTAAAATTCAGGGAACTTCGTGGGGTTTCGGCGCTCTGCAAGGCTACGACCACACGTGGGCTAATTACGACTACAAAAACCCTGAGGACCCCCATGTGCGCCTTGGTAGCGATGTCTACCGGGCCTACATGACAGAAAAAACACGGGCCCATCCTCAAGTTTACGTAAACGAACACAAAACTGTACCAGCCGCCCCCAGTATGAGTGACTTGGACTCTCTCCAAGAAGATCCGTCTCAGGCCGCATTTACCTACCTACGGGCCGAATGCCAACGATGTCACCTAGGTGTTAAAGGTCGGTCGCGCAGGGGCGATTTTCGCGGCATGGGGTGTGGAGCGTGCCATATTCCTTACAGTAATGAAGGTCTTTACGAAGGGGGAGATGTTACAATCCCCGCGGACGAACCCGGGCATGCCCTCGTGCACTCTCTTCAAGGTACCCGCAGAGCTAAAGTAAAAGTTCATGATCAAGAGTATAGCGGTATACCGGTCGAAACCTGCTCGACTTGCCACAATCGCGGCAAGCGCATTGGTGTCTCTTACCAAGGTTTAATGGAGAGCGCCTACGGCTCACCCTATACCGAAGGCGGGGGGGGGCAGCTGGGTCTACACTCTAAGCATTATATTAGCATGCAAAAAGACGTGCACTACCAAAAGGGTATGCTCTGTCAGGACTGCCATACCTCTGGAGATGTTCATGGAGATAGGTTCATTGCAGCGGCCAATCTCGCTGCGGTTGAAATTGAATGCACTGATTGCCATGGAACCCCCCGAGCATTCCCCTGGGAGTTGCCCATAGGCTATGGGGACGAGAATCAGCCCGGAAAAAAAGAGGGTGCGCCGCGAGGAATAGGTAAAACACTGCCCCAACACCTCCAAAACGACGATCGCCCGGTACCCAGGGAAGGATATATTCTCTCCGCGCGGGGCAACCCCATGCCCGATATCGAACGCCTGGGAGATCAGGTGATGGTGCATTTGGCTTCCGGCAAAGATCTTCTCCTTGATCCTCTCAAAAGAAAGCTAAATCGCAAAGAGCTGAGTGATGAGGCAATGACCGCGATGGTCAATATCACAAAACACATGGACACAATGGAGTGCTATACGTGCCACTCTAGCTGGGCCCCCCAATGTTACGGCTGTCATATTAAAATTGACTACAGCGAGAGCAAGATGTCTTTCGATTGGGTGATGGGTGGACACAAACACATGGACCCTCAGCATGCTGCCGACCGAGGCGAAAGCACGTACAAGGACCTAGAAATTCCCGGAGAGGTAAAAGAAACACGGAGCTACCTTCGTTGGGAAGATCCTGTCTTAGGGGTGAACGGTGAGGGGCGAGTGACCCCCTTGATGCCAGGTTGTCAGACCAGCGTGACGATTATAGGAAAAGACGGAGAAAATATCACTCAAAACAAGATCTTTAGGACGCAACCGGGCAGTGAAGGCTCTGGTAAAGAGGGCCAATTAGGCAGCGATATGAGCCCGGTTCAACCCCATACCACGGGTAAGTCTCGTAGTTGTGAGTCCTGTCACGCAAGCTCCAAGGCATTGGGATACGGTATTGGTGCCGGGGCCATGACCAGCCCCTGGGACAAGAAAAAAGTTGTGGACCTCACAACAGCTGACGGCCGGGTCCTACCAAAGAAAGCACGAACGCAGATTGAAGCCGTAGAAGGACTTTCGACAGATTGGTCAGCGGTCGTAACCCCCGAGGGGAAACAGCTGCAAACTGTGGGGCACCATTTTATGAATTCGGGCCCTCTCAGCCCCGATCAAAGAGAAAACATGGACCGCAGAAATACCTGCGTTGCCTGTCATAAAGAACTACCCGATGGTGATCTCGCGATGGATGCTTTGCACCATGCGGCCCTCATGACCAATCAGATCCCTAAGAGCAATCGCGCTCATCAAAGTCTGCTTACAAAAGTTGTGCGTACATCGGCCTGGGCGCAAGTTCTTGGCGGCAGCCTCGTAGGAGGTCTACTGGTTGGTGGTCTACTGGTTGGTGGTGGAGTATTTGTGGCGAGACGCAGAAAACACAAAAAGACACGTTCTACGCCCTCCGCCTCCAGCGCTCAAAAATCGTCCGATTCAACTAAGCCATAATCCGGCAGCGCTCTATCGTGTGGAGGCCCTTCGCCTGCAAAGTAAACCCAGCCTCCTTCGGGAGTGACGAGTAAAACATCACGGCCATTGGGGGACCAACCGTTGGGCCCCATGCGACGAAAGCAAACGGCCTCTTTGATGTCTTCGGGGCGCCAAATCGGCCAAGCTGCCACCCGTAAAATCGAAAAGCGAATCACCGATCGCACGCCTGAACAATCAGCCTCGCGAAATCCCATGCTTGGAATAGAAAAGACCCAGTCTTCTTCTGCAATAAAACGAATTTGTACGTCGTAGCCGTTTCGCTTGCTCACAAAGCCATCCAAGTCGCTCACCGACTCCGCGTCCTGCAATAACATCTCAAATACTCGTGCTGGAGATGGCCCCATTCCCTTCAAGGCAATCGAGGTACACCAAATCAAGAACCCAGCGACAAATGCAGCTCCAAATAACTTAGCCATTGTCCACCTACTGTATCAACTCCACCAATATTGGCCCAGAATCGGTGAACTCTGCGAAACCGTGCCTTTCTGATAGACTTTCTCCATTGCTTACAGAGGGAGACGCTCCCCCGATACCCCCGGCAAATCATGGAAAAATCTCACCTCTCGTTCGCTGAAACTTCACGTTTCTCCTCGGCCCGTTCTTACTCGGCCCTCGGGTTTCTCCTCGCATTCTCTCTCGCAGGGACTCTCACCCTGGGGGGCTGCACCGGTCAAAGCACGGCCGAATCAGCTCCTACGAAAACGGAGGCACCTCCCCCCGAGGGGGTACATCGCTTTCTTCCCCTAAAAGATCGAACAGTTTCCACCTTTGCGACTCTCTCTGACTTAGGAGAAGAAGGCATGCTCAACCTGGAGTTCTTTCGACCCCGAGCTGCATTGGCCGAAATAAGAATCGCCGGCAACGTGCAACGCCTGCGAATAGAAGAGAACCGCATTGCGCACGCAACCGGAGGCGTTCTTCTCGAAGAACCCATTGAAAAAAACCGCTCGTTTCAGGGCTCGTTTGGTAAAGTCACCATTCAAAAGGTCGATCAAACGATCAAAGTTCCCGCAGGAACCTTCTTTGGTTGTATCGTTACGGTTGAAGAATCGAAAATGCCTCCCAAACGTCTCGAAAGTACGTTTTGTCCCGACGTTGGCTTAACCAGAATGGTGGTTGAAACCTTTGGGGGCGACTCCCAGCGACTAGAAACCACACTCAAACACTTTGGTCCAAGGGTCGATCTTACCCAACCAAGCTCCCTGTGATACCGCCTTGCGCAAGCTTCGGGCCCTCCTAGGGGGAGCTTCTCGCCCTCAAATAGTCTCCAAGAGCATTCTCTCCGAAATTTATCGGCACATTTGCCGTTCAAGCACCCAATTGGGTTGACGACTGCCCTTCTGGATCCAATGAAAGGGCCACCATGCTTTCGCGCACCGACGACCTTCGTATCGACCAAGTTCGACCCCTGATTCCTCCCGCCATTGTCATGGAGGAGATCCCCGTAACCCCCGAGCAGACGGCAACAGTCGTTCGAGCCCGTGAGGCGGCAAGCAAAATTGTCAGTGGTGACGACGATCGACTCCTCGTCATCGTCGGCCCGTGCTCGGTCCATGATCCAAAAGCTGGCTTGGAGTACGCTAAAAAGCTCAAGACTGTAGCCGACAAGCTCTCTTCCGATCTCTTGATCATCATGCGAACCTACTTCGAGAAACCTCGCACGACGGTCGGCTGGAAGGGCCTCATCAACGACCCCAATCTTGATGGGAGTTTTGTCATCAATCAGGGTCTTCGTGTCGCGCGTACATTTTTACGCGATGTCGTCGACCTAGGCATGCCCACGGGTATGGAATTTTTGGATCCTATCTCTCCACAATTTGTGGCCGATCTTGTTTCTTGGGGTGCCATCGGCGCTCGCACGACAGAAAGCCAAGTTCATCGTGAGCTAGGTAGCGGTTTGAGTATGCCTGTCGGCTTCAAAAACGGCACTGGAGGCAATATGCAAATCGCCGCCGACGCGGTGAGTTCAGCATCGCACCCTCATCACTTTCTCTCAGTCACCAAACAGGGCCTTGCCGCCATCGTAAGCACAAAGGGCAACAAATCCTGTCACATGATTCTTCGTGGGGGCTCAAATGGGCCCAATTTCTCCGCAGAACACGTAGAAGCCTCATTGGTGCTCACTCGTAAGGCAGATCTCAAATGTGGTGTGATGGTGGATACAAGTCATGCCAATAGTCAGAAAGATCACCGCAATCAGCCCAAAGTCGCGGCTGATTTGGCTCAGCAAATTGCAGGCGGCTCCAAAGGCTTGATGGGTGTCATGATCGAAAGTCACCTCAACCCTGGTCGCCAAAACGCAAAGCAGGGTGAAGAATTAAAATATGGTGTGAGCATTACCGACGCCTGCCTCGGGTTCGACGAGACCGTACCTGTTCTCGAAGAGCTAGCTCAGGCCGTACGCGCTCGACGTAAGGGTTGAAAAAGAATGCCCTAAGAATGATGGGAATATTATCATCATCCTCAGGGCATTCGGGGGGTCAATTCAACGCTTACTTAAAAGTCGTTGTTGGGATTGCTCGCAAAAAGCGTCTCCTTGGCGATGTCTAGCCAGACAAGAGCATTGCTCATGAATGCGGGACGTGCAGCGTTCCCATTGGGAATGGACATCTCAAGAGTTTGAATGATCGCGCGGAGTGCTTCTTGGCAGTCTGGGTGCAAGGATTGCTCCTTCAAGATCTCCATCCCGTCACGAAGATCTGCAATCGCTGTGGCTAAGATCTCGTCTGAACCCGGTCCTACGTGACTTCGCAAGTATTCTACGCGCTCTCGCGTTTGACGAATATTCTCGGCCACATTCAGTACTCTTAGAAACGCTGCAATCTTGGGTACATCTTCGGCCCCAAGTATCAGATCTCCAAAAGCTGGATTTTCCTGAACGACGCCAGAATTCAAGAAAGCCTCCGTGCGGTAGTGACGAATTGCGTCCTCAAGAGTTGCGGCCGTGTTGTTGTGAAAGAAGGGGGCTGTCTCAGCTGCTTCAATCAAAGGCTGAGTATTGAATCGGCCGTTTCCTAGACGACCATTCTCATCCGGCACCGCGCCCGCACCGCCATCGGCTGGCAATCCCAATCGACCCACTTCAGGTCGAAGCTCAACACCGGTATCCTGGCTGAAGTTATCAAAGTTTCCGACATTTGAGCCAGCGTCATTGTGACAAACACCACAGAGTGCCGGTCCTTCGAAGAGACTTTTGCCCTCCTGGGCAAGGGTATCTTTCAAAGTGAAGGCTGATACATCAGGTTGATCCTGACGACCCGAAAAGAGCTGAAATGCCTCAACTGCGTCTAACTCTAATTGAGTTGGTAGACGAAAGTCTTGCCCTGTTACTCGATTGAGAGTCTGGGGCATATGCTGATTTACAGCGCCGAATGTGAATTCAAGCAATGTACCTCGACCAGGCGCTCCATCTCCACTCCAGCCAGTGAGTTCGTCAGGTGGATGCCCCGGCTCAATAGAGAAATCACGAGGAACACTATCTGCTAGCCCAAAAGTATGCTGCACACCGCGAAAAACGAACTTATTTTCTGGATCATCGAAACCGTCGATATTCTCCTTGATGAGCCCCTTGCCGCGCAATAGAGCGCCGTCTTCGAGATCGGCAAGTTCTGGATTGGTCTCAAACACAAAGAGAGAATCGTCTGCGGGAAGAGTGGCGATGAACGCGGGGTCGATCGTCATATTGTTTTCGGCTCGATGACAGGTGCCACAGGTTCGCCCATTGCCGCCAAACGCTTCGTTGAAAAATACGTCTGCACCAATACCCACTAAAGGATCGCTCGTGGGCGTATTCGCCTCGGGCGCCTGGGGAATACTCGGACCGGCCTGACCAAACTTTTCGCGGAAGTACCGCTTTTCAAAAAGCGTACGAAAGCCAATCGCCAGAGGGGCCTCTTCTGGAGCGGTACCGGTACGGGTGAGAATCAATGCGTCAAAATTGAAGCGAATATCATCACCGAGCTCAGCGTCCAGCGTCTTGGCGCCGTCTGAACCATTGGCCAGCTCACTCTTGCTCAAGTCCCCTACGAAGAGAAACTCATCACCAGCATCAGGGCCAGCACTCTTACCGGGAGCGGCTACATTGCGGTAGAGCCAAATCGAAACATTCTCTGCAGCATCGAGCCCCGAGACCGAAGCACTCAGAACTGAGGTTCCGAAGTTCAATTCAGCGACTCCCCGCACTTCATCAGGACCAGAGGTCAGGGTGCTCGAGGGAGCAAAACCAAAGAGAAACCTCTCATGTTGAATTCGATTCTCGAAGCGCTCCACAAAGAGGGTAAAGGCCACAGCAAGGGGGTCTTCGCTCGAATTTTGCTCCAGCTGAACCGAGCTGGCCTGCAAATCTGTTTCGGCTGAGCCACAGCCCGCTGCGCCTAAGGACAGCAGCAATGAAATCGCTAGGGGGATTTTTTGTAGCTTCGCCTCTCGGTAAAAACGGAAAAAACGGAAAAAATTGAAAAAATGCCTCCCTCCTCCAAGTCCCAGCTCAGACATCACTCCATCGACTACATTGAATTTGCCGCTGCAGACATGAAAGCCACTCAGGCATTCTACGTGGACGCCTTCAACTGGAGCTTTCAAGACTACGGTCCAAGTTATGCGGGTATTTTGGTCGATGGCCGTGAAGTGGGAGGACTGACTACAGATACCGAAGTCAAGCAGGGAGGTCCCCTTGTCGTTCTCTACTCCAACGATCTCGAAAAGAGTCTCCTGAAGGTAAGAGAAGCTGGTGGGAGTATTTGTCGAGACATATTCGAATTTCCAGGAGGGCGACGCTTCCATTTTACCGATCCAAGCAAAAACGAACTCGCCGTCTGGTGCGAAAACTCATGAGCATGCCTGGAGGCGCACCGTTCCCATTTCTCTTTGGTCACTGGTGCTGAGTTGCTCTCCGAAATTCCTATGAAAAGGCTATAGGAAAGGAAAATGCCCTTACCTGTAAACGAGATCCGCGCCGAATTAGAACAGGCTCTCCGCCAAGGGCCTGTCGTTCTCACTGCCCCCACCGGCACTGGAAAGTCCACGCAAGTTCCCCGGTGGTTTTCTGGACGAACTTTGGTGATTCAACCCCGCCGAGTCGCTTGCCGAGCAGTGGCAAGTCGAATCGCTTCTTTAGAAAACATCGAGCTGGGCACACGCATTGGATACCGGGTGCGAGACGATGATTGCTCGACGCCTGAAACTGAACTCCTTGTAGTCACGCCAGGCATCATTCTCTCTCGTCCAGCGCTACTCAAGCAGTTTGATAGAGTCATCCTTGATGAATTTCATGAGCGTCGTTTAGATACTGATCTCATATTGGCTCTCCTACAAAAGCAGGACATTGCCTTTGTACTCATGTCGGCAACTTTTGATGCCCGAGCAATTGCGGAGCACGTGGGCGGAACATTCCTCTCCGTATCGACCCGCATATTTCCCGTAGAGGAAAAGTACGAGAGTCACGCAGACGAACTACCCTCGGTAAGAAATCTAGATAGACGCATTGCACAAATTATTGAAATGCATGCGCCCTCCTCCGGAGATATTCTCGTATTTTTACCAGGAAAGGCCGAAATTTCCCAAGTAGAGTCAGCGCTCAAAACACAGGACCGAGCCACCTTCACTCTTCATGGCGGTCTCAGTCTCGACCAGCAGGCACGAGTCCTCAATCCCAGCTCCTCGGGGCGCATCATCTTGAGCACCAATGTAGCAGAAACATCTCTTACCATTCCGGGAGTACACATGGTGATAGATTCAGGATTGGTACGTCGCACAGAATATCATCATGGTCGAAGCTACCTCACCCTCTCAAGTGTTGCAGCTGACAGCGCCCAACAACGCGCAGGGCGAGCGGGGCGTACGGCCCCCGGTCTTTGCGTGCGCATGTGGGGTCAACGTGCTCAACTTGCCCCCATTAGCCAACCTGAAATTCTTCGAGAGTCACTGATTCCTCTCATTATGACCACAGCGAATCTAGGGCTACGCCCCGAAAGCCTCGCCTTTTTAGATCCGCCTCGCGACTACGCACTCAAAGATGCACGCTCGCGTCTCACGGCCCTCGGAGCGCTCCATACAGATACCAACGGCAACGAAGAACTCACAAAAAAAGGAAGGGCCCTCCAAGGGCTGCCGCTCGACCCATGGTTGAGTCGCGTGCTCATCGAAGCCAAAGAAACTGGAGCACTTAGTGATGCGATTGATCTTATCGCAATGCTTGAGCAACCCCGTGCTCATGCCCTCGCTCAATTGGCCCCCGATGAGGAACTCGACTTTCCAGATTGCGACGCTTCTGCGTTGCTCTGGGTTATGCGAAGTCCCCTGCGTCCCCCAGGCACCCTGGGTTTTGCCCTTCGCGAGGCACGTAACCTCGCCCAACGCCTCCGCAAGGCCCTCTCTTCTACAAAAGGTGACCGTAAAGAAAGCGGTGTAAACCAGCTATTTGATCGGGCTCGCCTACTCAAAACGCTCCTCAAGGCAGACGGTGAGACCGCCTATGTCGCTCGAAGAAGAAAAGGAAAGGTCCGTTTTGCGGGTAGTGGCAAAGAGCTAGAATTAGGCCGGGACTCGCGGGTACAACGCCTTGAGGAACGCTTTTTTTCTGGTGATAAAAAAAGCCAAGTAGAGGGGCTCCTCGTTCTCAGTTCACGGGCCGTGGTTCAAGGTCGTGAGCGAAAACTCATTGCAACTCTCGCAAGTAGCGTACCTTTGAAATGGCTCGCTGATTCGGGCGTGGGCGACGAGTGCGTAAAAAGCGTGGCCTTCTCCAAAAGTAGCCGAAATAATCGACGACTCATCGTTCAGTCTGAAAGAATCTACGCGGGTCGAGTTCTCTCCACATCAGAAAAAGAGCCGACTGGAGATCTTGCCCGTGCGGCTATCGTCAAACTTTTTCTAAGCGGACGCCTTCATAAACCGTCGCTCCAACTCGCGGAACAACGATTAGAACGTAGGCGACTTGCCGCCCGCCTGGGGCAAATTTCCACGCCATTCTTCGAAGAGTGCAACGAACCGCCAAACCTCGAAGAATGGCTCTCCTCCCAACTCCTTCAATGGGGAGTCGAACAAGGGGAAGATCTCGCGCTTCTTTCGCCCGAAGATTTCCTCCCCGAGGATGTTCCCCCAGAACTCGCCCCGACCCTGCTCGACCGATACCCTTTGCAGGTCGACTTGGGGGACTGCCTCTACAAGGTCACCTACGATCTCAGTAAGAAGCATGCACTTCTCTCCATCGTACGCGGCAGCCGCTCAAAACCACCTCCAGCAAACTACCTACCCCGATTTGAAGGGTTCAGGGTCTTTGTTGAAGCTGGTGGCAACTTTCACCCTCTCAGGCGATGAACAGGACTGCCCTTCAAAAAAAACCGGCCTGAGTCCACAGAGGACCCAGACCGGAAAAAAGGACAACGACTCAAGAATGAGAAAGAAGGGGGAGAAGAGGGGGGAGAAGAGGGGGGAGGGGGGTATCCCTGAGTCGTTGTGAAGATCACGGCACTAATCTCCACCAGCTAAGGGTGAGCGACTTCGCACCTACAATGCATTAAGCAAAGGACGTGCCATCTTACAGGTCAGTAAATTCAATAACTTAGACACCTGGCAATTTTCGCTATCGAAAGCTGGCAGCGCTCTCGCCCTCGCGTTCTGAGAAGATCACCGCAGTCTTCCCTCTCACTTTCGCAACATCTCAACGAATAGCCCGACAAATCGGGCATCTCGATTGATGAACAAGCGCTACAAATTATAGTCATATCATAATATTACAGCACTATGATATCTGGGCTCTAAGTTTTCACTTTTGCGTCCCTCGTGGACATCGTATTGCAGTATTGAAAGTATGCTCCGTGGACTCCAAGCCCTGTGCACTTCCACAGTCTCGTCAGGATAAGTGAACGTCAGGTAAGTGAACGGCCGGGGTTCGTTCTCTGGTAAGGAGAGCACACACCATCGTGCTAGGAGCGCTGCGACCATGCCCTCGCTTCGACTAGCCAAGATGCACCTCACTCGTACATTCCCCCTCTCGGCGGTGCTTGTCTCTTTGGTATTTGCTCTGCCCCTTTTGATTCTATGGAAGATGGCTGAGCCAATCTATCCTTTCATTGAGGACGATGCGCTGATCTCGTTGCGCTACGCCCGCCGCTTGCTTGATGGCCAGGGTCTAACGTGGACGGCAGGAACTCCTGTCGAGGGATACTCCAACTTACTTTGGGTGTTGCTCTCTGCCTTGGGTGGGGCGCTCAGTTTGGATCTTATTTTAGTCGTCAGAATTTTGGGGATTGCCTCCATCGTGGGGTGTTTAGGGGCTCTCATCAATACCGCCCTGCAAACGAGAAGAATCAAAGGTTCACGATCAAACTTATCACTCACCCTGACCCTATGGTGCGCTGGGGCCGCAGGGGTTTACCTTTGCGCCTCGGGCTCGACCGCCCTTTGGTCGATTGCAGGTCTCGAGCAGCCTCTCGTGGCGTTTCTACTCTTGTGGGCTTTGAGCTGCGCGCCCACTCTTCTAACGAGCAATCAAAATAGCTCCAAATCAAGAAAGGCTGAGCTTCAAGTAGCGATTCCCCTAGCCGGCCTGGTTCTCACTCGCCCAGACAGCCCTCTCTTTGTTGTTCTCTTCGCAGTCTACATCACCCTGTACAATCGCTCGCCAATTCGAGTTCGTTTACTCGTCGCCCTGCGTGTAATTAGTTTGCCGCTGTTGGCCTGGCTGGGACAATTGGGCTTTCGTTTGGCCTACTACAACGACGTCGTTCCCAATACCGCATATCTCAAAGCCTCTTTCCAGTGGGAAAGAGTTGCGGGTGGTTGGGATTACCTGAAAAAGGGTTACGAGTTTCTCTGGCCGATGGCCTGGGGCGCAGCGCTCAGCGCAGCTTACGGGCTCTATCACCCGCGACTACGAGGTTGGATTTTTCTTCACCTCTCTTGCATAGGATTCTGGCTAGCCTACGTCGTGGCTATCGGAGGAGATCACTTCCCCGGCCACCGCCACATTCTGTTAGTGGTAGCAATTTGCTCCAATTTAATCACCATTGCATTGGTGAGAGCCTGGTCTGCAGCTCAAGGGCTGACGCGCATCTACAGGCTGCCCCTAGGGGCTGCCTCTTGTGCCCTTTTACTGGGAGTTCCTTCATTCATGGAGCTCCAAGAACGGGACCCTGACTACCAAATGGGCACCCTGGCACGCTGGCAATGGGACGCCGAACCTCTCGGTAAATTGTTTGCTAGGGGGTTTTCAAAGGAGCAACCTCTTTGGGCAGTAACAGCCGCCGGTTGCATGCCCTACTTCTCCAACCTTCCCTCTCTGGATATGTTAGGTCTCAACGATCGCCACATCGCACGTCAACCGGCCGACCTCAGTCAACCTCTAGCCCACGACCACGGGGACGGTATCTACGTACTCGACCGCAAACCCGATTTGATTACCTTTGGCTTACCCACAGGAGGTCCGCCTCATTTTCTCTCAGGGAAGCAGATGAAAACTGATCCTCGTTTTCGTCAAGATTATCAACGAGTGACTTTTCACGCGTTTGCTCCTCACTTTGTCGAAAATAAATCCTACGTTCGAGTCTATGGCAAAATAGGAATTCAGCAGAGCGATGAAAAAATTACTGTTCCCGCGTACCTCCTCTCGGGGGTTATTGGACAAAGCGTCGCCAGCTCTCGGGTGGGCGCACTACTAAAAAGAAGGGTGTTCTCAATCACTCCCCCGCTCACCTTACCCCCTGGGCGTTATCAAATTGCGCTCACCCCGCCCAACCCCTTACTTGAGATCCAGCTCATGACTCTTGATGGAGACGTACAGGTACACTCGGGAGATAGTCCACAGTTGTCCGTAGTAAACGGCAAGGCCAAGGTGCGCCTTCGACTTCGCTCTCAACAATTCGACACCACATTATTCGCTCTAGAACTCACGCGCTTGGATGCAAAACAAGCTGTGAAGCCATTTACGGTTTCCTCAAAAAGAGTCGAATTGCTGCGCCGTGCAAAAAAGATGTCTCTTGATGGCAAGGTCCTGCTCTCACAAAATTTTGAGACCAGTTTACAAGGATGGCTCTTGAAGGGAGACGCGATGAGCGTGGTGAAACAAAGCCCTCCCACCCAGGGAACAGTCCAAGGTACAAAGGGAAAATTCCTCAATAGTTTTCACGCAACCGAACTGGATGGGGCAACCGGCACCGCCCAAAGCCCAAGCTTTGTTCCCACGGAATTTAGCTTCTTACGTCTCCGTTTAGGCGGAGGTCGGGCTCATGAGTACCCAAGTCAGGTCGGCGTCGCTCTTCATAACCAGCAAGGTGTGCTTCAAGTACTTACAGGTGAGTCAAAACCGCGTCTTATAGAGCATTGGTTAGATCTCAGCCCTTACGCCGGACAATCGCTCTTCTTGGAGGTTTTCGACCGCGGGCAACTTTCGTGGGGCCATATAATGATAGATGAGCTAGAGGTACGAGCGAGTGAGCCCCTCAACTAATGAACAATTGATGAGAGCGAGGACACCTATCGCTTAGGGGGCTAGGGTCCTCAAGAAGATCTTTTGGAGCCCCTCTGTTCATGTCTACAAAAGAATGAGCACTCCAAGAAGAAGGCAGATGATTCCCGCGCTCAGAAATCGCCCCCAATTATATGCCGACGCATCCATCGACTCGCCGGCCAATTCAAGGGCGACCATTTTCTCAAATGCAGTCGTGACGCGCTCATCTTCATCTAACAGACGGCGACGCACCGCACCTCGGACAGGGATCTCACCTCGCAAGTCAACAATCATGCGGCCCGCGTCCGCCAAGGCCAACTCCCGCAGACTCTCTACCTCTTCGAGGGACGAGACCAAAGAGCTCATCTCTCCCTCCGAACTGAAAAGAAGTCCTTCTTTTTCCCCCTCGACGGCCTGGAAGTTAGCGACAAGTAAGCGTAATTTATCCTCCGCAGCCTCCAGGTCCGCAGCGGCGCGCTTCTTCAAGTCAAGGGCCACTTGTGCAACCTCTGTAGCCTTGGAAAGAGCCTGATATAATCGGTCGCCTTCGTGGCTCAATTCCCCAAGGCCCTCCTCACCCTCGCCCTCAGGCTCTTGTTTGAGGCGACTTTCGATATTTCTCAGTTCAATTTTACTCCGTTGAACGCGCGCCTGCCCCCGCGAAAACTCTTGCGCGCTTTGCTCGAACTTCAGTGATGAGGACTCCCTCTCCTTTTCAAGAATCACCCGCTCTGCATTCATGACGTCAAGCCTCGACTGCACTTGGACGAGCACCTCTGCCCCCTGGGCATCTGTTTTTTCGACGAGTAAACGTCGCGCAGAAATTTCCTTATCTTGAGCGTCCACCCCATCATACACATGAGAGAAACGCTCGTGGTGCTCCAAGTCCTTGCGCAACCCCTCTGCCAATGAAGCGAATGATTTATCCCGCCTCAACTCGAGTTGGGAAAAATGTACTTGAGCTAAACGCTTCTTTTCTCTTAAAACGCGCTGAGAAAGATAAACCCGCAATGCGTATGCTGGGGTCTGCCAAAATACTCGAGGAATGAAGCCAAAGTTCGCAAGCTCAGCGATTGTCTCCTCTTGCACTTCGACATCCTGTCTTTGAGGAGTCAGACCCCTGGGCCACGGCACGTCTTCGTCTTCGTCTTCGGTATTCGATTCGACCTCGTCCTCGATAGTCGATTCATCTTCGTCCTCAGCACCCGATTCGATTTTGACCTCGGATTTCTCTCCGACCTCCCGCCCCGCTTCAAAGGGGGGATTTTCAGGAAAATCGCCTACCACGTCCTCAAAACGGTCAGCGGCGGTTGATTCCAGCCCCCAATCAAGCTCCCCCACCGGCTTTTCCTCGCAAGGAGGCTCCCAATCATGCAAATCGATCTCCCCGATCGGTTTGCATGGGGACGAATGAGGAATTTCAAGCTCCTCAGGCTCCTCAGGTGAACTCATCACCCCCCGAGACGCTTCAGCCCCTGAAAAAGTCGATGCTTGCGTACCGAATGCATCAAATTCAAGCTCGTCAGCTTGTTTGGTTACTTTCTCTTTTTGAGGATCCTCTGGTTCCTTCCCGCGCTCCACATCAAGAAGTAGATCAGGAATGTCTTCATGAGGCCCAGGCATATTCGTCTTATTACATCATAAAAAGGTAAAGGAAGCGCGCTCAACCTATTGAGGCAACGTATCCTGCGTCTTGCGTCTTGACGGACCCCGGTGCGCAGCGGAAAACTCTAGCTCACGATATGTTGGACCTGCAAAAGCACCCGCGCGTAGTTATTGAACAAGTCAGTCCTCTTTTGGACGATGGCCACTTCCCCATCAAACGGCTGGTCAAAGACCGAATAGAAGTTGGAGCCGCAATCTACAAAGACGGGCACGATATGATTTTGGCGCAGATTCGCTCGCGCTTGTTGGCGGACGGCGACTCCCGACTGGACGCCACAATCTCCCCGCTTTACTACGACGAAGCCCGCGACCACTGGCAAGGAAATTTTCTCGTCGATCGCGTAGGCAATTGGGAGATGTGGATCGAGGCATGGACCGATCTCTTTGGAACTTGGCGGCGTGATTTACAGAAACGCCTCGACGCGGGTCAGGATATTCTCCCCGAACTCCTCGAGGGTGCCGTACTGGTAAAAAAGCGGGTCCAACTCGCTACCGAGGAAGAGAAGGAACCTCTCACGAACGCAGCCAACGCCCTCATAGACACGAGAATGCGCGTCGAACTACGTTTGCGCATTGCATTCTCTCAGACCTTGCGAGAGCTCATGCACGGACCGTTGGACGAAGGTGAGGTCGCTTCCACCCCCCAATATCCCGTGCGCGTCGACCGGCGAGAAGCCGGCTTTGCTGCTTGGTACGAACTCTTCCCTCGTTCTCAAGGAACCGACCCACACAAACACGGGACCTTCAAGGATACAGCCTCACGCATCACAGAAATTGCGGCCATGGGCTTTGAAGTCCTCTATTTGCCGCCGATTCATCCAATCGGAACCGTGCACAGAAAAGGAAGAAACAACACAACCACAGCGCAGGCCCATGATGTGGGTTGCCCCTGGGCTATCGGCTCGAGTTTAGGAGGGCACTCCTCGGTGCATCCCGAGCTAGGAACGTTAAAGGACTTTCGCGACCTGATTCAAGTGTGTTCAGAGTTCGGCGTAGAAATTGCGCTCGATTTTGCTCTGCAATGTGCCCCCGATCATCCGTGGGTCAAGGAACATCCCGATTGGTTTTTCATTCGTCCCGATGGGACCATTCGCTACGCGGAAAATCCTCCAAAGAAATACGAGGACATCTACCCTCTGAACTTTTGGGGTGAACGGTCCAATGGTCTATGGGAGGCGGCCCGAGATACCCTCTTTTTCTGGGTACAACAGGGAGTTAAGACCTTTCGCGTAGACAACCCCCACACCAAGCCCCTCTCTTTTTGGCAATGGTGCATTCAAGAAGTTCAAGAAAAACACCCTGAGGTTGTCTTTCTCTCAGAATCTTTCACTCGCCCTAATCGAATGAAGGGTTTGGCAAAGTTGGGCTTCTCACAAAGTTACACCTACTTTACCTGGAAAAATTCAAAAAAGGAGTTCACTGACTACCTCACTGAACTCACCCAAACACCGATGGCCGAGTATTACCGGCCGAATTTTTTCACCAACACACCGGATATTTTGCATGAATATCTGCAAAAAGGCGGTCGGCCGGCTTTTCGAATTCGCCTACTTCTCGCGGCAACAACCTCTCCCCTCTACGGAATCTACTCAGGCTACGAACTTTGCGAAAATATTCCGGTGCGACCCGGGAGCGAAGAATACCTCAATTCAGAGAAATATGAGATCCAAGTCCGCGATTGGAATGCTCCCAACAATATTAAACGAGATATCTCGCGCTTAAACGCCATACGTAGTCGCGAACCAGCTCTACAAGTACTCACAAATATTGAGTTTTGCCCGACAGAGTCCGACGACATCATAGCCTACATCAAATGGGATCGTCACTCGGGGGCCGACCAACATCTCCTCATGGTTGTGAATCTCAACCCTCACGAAGTGCGTGAAACCACCATTCAGGTTCCCCTAGAAAGTCTTGGTTTGCGTGGAGACGTCGAATACCGAGTAAAAGATTTACTTACCGGCACCAGCTACACTTGGCGAGGTTCGAGCAACTATGTACGCCTCGATCCTACGGATAAAGTAGGCCACCTCTTTCGTATCGAATTTCTTCCGTAAATTGGCGTAGTCTAGTTACCAATTAATATTATGAGAATTTGGCCAGGTACAGCGTCGAAAATGGGCGCGACATGGGACGGAGAAGGAGTGAACTTTGCGCTCTTCTCGCAAGATGCCACAGCGGTTGATCTCTGCCTTTACGACGCAAAAGATCCCAGCCGCGAGACCCATCGCATACGCTTAAAGGAGCGCACAAATCGTATTTGGCATTGCTACTCCCCGGACGTTCGACCGGGTCAGCTTTACGCCTATCGCGTGGACGGAGACTACGCTCCCGCCCAAGGTCGACGTTTCAATCACAACAAACTACTCATAGACCCTTACGCGCGTGCCATCGCTGGAGATGTTGTGTGGGACGATGCCCTTTTTGGCTATGAGATAGGGCACTCTGAAGAAGATCTCTCCTTTAGTACGAGCGATAGCGCCGAGTTCATACCCAAGTGTGTCGTGGTGGACGAAGCGTTTACCTGGGGAGGCGATCGTCCACCAAAAATTCCCTGGAGCAACACACTCATCTACGAAGCCCATGTGAAGGGCATGACGATGCTCCACCCGGATGTTCCCGAGAACCTCCGCGGCACGTACCTTGGTCTAGCCTCTGACGCAATTTTAGACCATTTGAAGTCTCTAGGAGTCACGGCAATTGAACTGCTACCTGTGCATCACTTCGCCACCGATCGCAGACTGCACGATCTCAATCTGACCAATTATTGGGGCTACCAAACTCTGGGTTTTTTCGCCCCCGACCCTAGGTACGCCACCGGCAATCGCGGCGAACAAGTCAACGAATTTAAGACGATGGTGAAAGCCTTTCATAGAGAAGGTATCGAAGTCATTTTAGACGTTGTTTACAATCATACATGCGAAGGAAGCCAATTAGGGCCCACCCTGTCTTTTCGAGGAATCGACAACTCCGCCTACTATCGATTAGTTCCCCAATGTGAGCGCTACTATCAAGACTTCACAGGCTGTGGAAATAGCTGGAACGCAATGCACCCGCGCGCCTTGCAATTGGTGCTCGATAGCCTGCGCCATTGGGTCACGGACATGCACATTGATGGATTTCGTTTCGACCTAGCTCCAACCCTGGCTCGTGAACCTTTTGAGTTCTCCAGTTTCGCTCGTTTCTTCGCTACTGTTCAGCAAGATCCAGTATTGAGTCAAGTGAAGCTCATCGCTGAGCCCTGGGATATTGGACCCGGAGGCTACCGTTTGGGCGGTTTTCCTCCCGGATGGGCAGAATGGAATGCTCGTTACAGAGATTGTATTCGACGTTTTTGGAGAGGTGATGCCCACCAAGTTCCCGAACTAGCGTCACGGCTGAGTGGCTCCAGTGATATTTTTCAAGCAAGTGACCGCGGCCCTTACGCATCCATTAACTTCATCACCTGTCATGATGGCTACACCCTACGAGATTTGGTGAGTTACGAAGAGAAACACAATCTGGCCAACGGAGAAGGCAACCGTGATGGCCATGGCGACAACATGAGTCGCAACTGGGGGCACGAGGGTGAAACCCGAGCCGCCTGGGTCAACAGAATGCGCGAACGCATGTTGAAGAACTTTTTTGCCACTCTCGCCTTCTCCCAAGGGGTGCCCATGATCAGTCATGGGGATGAATTTGGTCGTTCCCAAGATGGGAACAACAACGCCTATTGCCAAGACTCGGAGCTTACGTGGATCAATTGGAACCTTTCCACCTTCGAGAAAGACCTCTTTGCCTTTGTATGTAAGGTATTTAGTATCTCAAAGAACAATCCTGTGTTTCGCCGCAGCAGTTTCTTTGCGGCCGACCCCGTAAGCGATCGCGTCCAAAAAGACATCATTTGGATTCGCCCCGACGGTGGCGAAATGCAAATAGACGAATGGAAGGACTCAGAAAACCGTGTCCTCGGCATGCTGATTCACGGGGAAGCCTCCGATGAAATGGACGAGCGCGGACGGTCCGTCAAAGGGCAAACCCTACTTCTATTCATCAATGGCAGTAACCGAGCCAAGCCCTGCAACCTCCCAGAACTCAAAGAGCGTGGCTACTGGCATGAAATCGTAAACACCGCACAACCCACTCATCGTATTCCTAAAGGTACGACTCTCAATGTAGCGCCTCATTCTCTGGCGTTGCTTTGCTATGAAGGCACAAAATGAGCAAGATTTCCCACAGCCAGCTACAAGTATCTCCCGAAGACAGAGATAGACTTTACGCGATTGAACACCACGAGCCCCATCGCGTCTTGGGTATTCACAACCTCAAAGGAGGAGGGCAGGTCCTCCGAGCTTTTCATCCTGACGCTGAATCCTGTGATCTTTCAATTCCTGGCCGCAAAGCTCTCCCCCTACAACCCCTCGGCAAAGGACTCTTTGCTCTTCAAGTAAAAGAACTCAGCGCCGCCGACGATTATTCTCTTCGCTTCCATTTTTCGGATGGTAAATTTTGGGAAAGAGGCGATCCCTACGCTTACCTACCTACGGTAGGCGAAACCGATCTCTATCTATTCGGAGAAGGTACTCATAGACAACTGTACAATGCCCTGGGGGCGCGCATACTCACCCAAGACGGGGTACAAGGCACAGCCTTTTCCGTATGGGCACCCAATGCTCGTCGGGTCAGCGTAATTGGCGATTTTTGTAATTGGGACGGCCGCCTCTACCCCATGCGAAGCTTGGGTTCATCAGGAGTATGGGAGTTATTTATTCCCGGTATTCAGATGGGCTCTCTCTATAAGTTCGAAATCAAAACGGAGCAGGGCGATCTTCGCGAAAAGACAGATCCAATGGCGCGCCGCATGGAGCTCCCCCCTCTGCAAGCATCCATTGTGCACGACGACCATCACGAGTGGCGCGATCACGATTGGCTCGAGGAGCGCTCCAAGCGAGATCATCAGCGATCTCCCTTAAATATCTACGAATTGCACCTCGGCTCTTGGGCTCGCGATGCAAACAAGGGCGGTAGTCTTTCTTACCGAGAAGTTGCAAAGCCTCTAGTCGATCACGTAAAGCGACTGGGATTCACTCACGTTGAATTTATGCCCCTCGCGGAGCACGCCTACTATCCGTCCTGGGGTTATCAGGTCACGGGATACTTTGCCCCCACATCCCGCTACGGCAACCCAGAAGACCTCAAGTACCTGATCGATTATTGTCACCAACAGGGTGTCGGCGTAATAGTCGATTGGGTCCCCGCCCACTTTCCAAAAGACGATTTTTCTCTCCGTCGATTCGATGGTTCGGCCCTCTACGAACATGAGGACGCTCGTCGCGGAGAACACCCCGACTGGGGCACTCTCATCTTCAATTATGGGCGAGCGGAGGTGCGTAGTTTTTTAATTGCCAACGCAATTTACTGGCTCAAGGAGCTGCATGTGGACGCTCTACGCATTGATGCCGTCGCCTCGATGCTCTACCTCGATTATAGCCGTGACGAGGGTCAATGGCTGCCCAATATTTATGGAGGACGAGAGAATCTAGAGGCCGTTGAGTTTCTTCGACAACTCTCTACCGCCGTCGAAGAAGAATGTCCCGGCGCTTTCACTATTGCCGAGGAGTCCACATCCTGGGGAGGAATTACGACGCCCGTAAAAGACGGCGGCCTCGGGTTTACCTTCAAATGGAATATGGGCTGGATGCACGATACCCTAGGCTTTTTTCAAAAAGAGCCCGTACATCGCAAATTTCATCAAGATCAATTGACCTTTGCGATGATTTACGAAAACAGTGAGCGATTCATTAACTCAATCAGCCACGATGAAGTTGTTCACGGTAAAGGCGCACTTGTAGAAAAAATGCCGGGTGACTTCTGGCAAAAGTTAGCCAACCTACGGCTCCTTTACGCCTACCAACTCACCCGTCCCGGAAAGTCCCTCATGTTCATGGGTGGAGAAATAGCTCAGCACTCCGAATGGAACGTCGACGAGGCCCTCGATTGGCACCTAGCGGACGCTCCACAGCGCCAATCTCTCCTGCATTTTGTCGGGACTCTAGGGCACCTTTACCTCAAGCACCCCGAGTTCTGGCAGGGAGATCCCGATCCTGAAGGGTTTGCTTGGATTGATTGCTCCGACCACGACAATTCTGTCATCTCCTACAAGCGCTGCGTTCCTGGAACGAGTCAACACCTTCTTGTGGTGATGAATATGACGCCCGTCCCCCGAGAAGAATATCGTATTGGCGCCCCTCGTGATGGCTCCTACCGCGTGTTGATGTGCACCGACGCTTCCGAATTTGGTGGCAGCGGATTTACCATGCCGTCCTCATTTTTGAGTGAAAATATACCTGCACACGGTTTAGAACATTCTTTAGTCCTTCGTCTCCCTCCCTTGGGTGCCGTGATCCTCATGCCCGAGTAACGAACCAGCGAAAAGAAGCCCCCCTTCCTGGGGGTCTCTTTCGTCTTTACTCTTTAGAGAGGAAACCTTTTGGCCGTCTAGGGTGAGCAGGCCGTGGATAATCGTCAAGATAAAAGCGAAATTTCAAAGATGAAGCGCCCGGAAGAAATTCCCCAATCGACCCCTCTGCTGAATCAGGAGGAAACATGGGGTGAAATCTTCCTCGATGCCTCATGGAAAATCATTCATCTTAACCAGGAAGCTGCAAAGGTTCTGGGAGTAGATGCGACGGTAGGCGAACACTTAGTAGACTGTGCCGAGTTTATTCTTGATCGCGCCCTTCTGATCGATGCAACTCAGGGAGCAAGTATACCCGAGGCGGATGAGGAAAGCGGCTTCAATATTTCTGTGGCGGAGGGCTCATGCCTGCGTGACGAAGCGCTGCTCAAAACGAATCAGGGGGAACGAATACCGGTCTTTCTTCGCGTGGCACCCATTACCCTGAGCGAGGGAAAACCTGGAAGAGTCGTACAATTTCGCGATATCTCAAAACGCCTTCAAGCTAAACAGCAGGTCGAAAAAGCACGTATCGAAGCAGAAGCCGCTCTGCGGGAAAATGAACTCAAGTCTCAGTTCCTCGCAACCATGAGTCACGAAATTCGCACTCCAATGAATGGAGTTTTGGGAATGTTGATTCTCCTTCTCGACACCCCTCTCGACAAAGAGCAGCTAGATTATGCGCGCACGGCTCATCGATCTGCTGAAGCGCTGCTCGGAATATTGAACGATGTTCTCGACCTCTCGAAACTAGAGGCTGGGCGCTGCGAATTGGAAGCCGTTGACTTGGGCCTGCGTGAGGCAATTCGCGACGTGCTCATGATTCAACAAGAGAGCGCGCGGGCGCGCGGATTAGCGCTTTCTAGCGATGTATCTCCCGATGTGCCTCAGTCGCTCGTTGGAGATCCAACCCGACTTCGCCAAGTTCTCATGAACTTGGTCTCCAATGCGGTGAAGTTCACCCCTCGAGGCTCTGTGACATTGCGCGTGTTTTTGGAGAAGCTCGAAAGTGCATCCCAGATAGTTTTTGAGGTGCAAGACACTGGAATTGGCATTCCGGCCGATAAATTTGGCCGTCTTTTTCGCCCATTTACCCAGGCAGATGCTTCCACCACACGCGAATTTGGCGGTACCGGGCTAGGGCTCAATATCTCAAAACGAATTGTAGAATTGATGGGTGGAGTTCTCTCGGTAGAGTCCGAAGTAGGGCAAGGTAGCACTTTTCGCTTCTTTCTCCCTCTAATAGAAGCCCCTCCCCTTCCCCAATACCTTCTCACAGGAGAGTCAATCCCGGCCTCCTCCATTCCATCCCTAGGAGTATTGCCAAGGCGCGCCTCCACGAGTCCCCCCAAGCACTTGGCGAGTGTGCCTCCCCCACCCGGGCGCGCGCCCTCGGAGATGGCCCCCGTGTTGGTGGTCGACGACAATGCGATCAATAGAAAGTTCGCTTCGAAGATACTAGAAAAGTTGGGCTACCACTCGGAGACTGCCGTGGACGGACTTCAAGCCGTTCAGCGTTTGAGAACACAAGAATATGTAGCAGTTCTGATGGACTGCATGATGCCCGAGATGGACGGTTACGAGGCCACCAAAGAAATTCGAAGAATAGAAAAAGAATCTGGCACTCATACTCCTATCATTGCTCTCACCGCAAATGCCATGCAGGGCGATAGAGACAGAGCAATCGCCAGCGGGATGGACGACTACCTCTCCAAACCGGTCAAGCCCGCAGACCTCAAGAAGATCCTCCTCCAATGGTGCGGCCGTGAGTTCGTGCAATAGGCCCCTATCGGTCCCGAACTTGCTCGACTAGAGCGCCTCTCAGTTTGAAGGAGATACGCCGCATTTTCTCCCACCTACAAACTGCAGAAGGCCCCCCCCAATGCCTCCCTGGCTCCCCTGCACGCCCATCGACCGCCCTTGTGATGTCCCGCGGGTCGTGACGGACCAGACCAAGACGGTCTTCCCCTACTGAAAAGATCGGCGACGGAGAACAAAGAGACTCAAGAGAAAAAAGGCAAGTGCCCCCTTTCCTTTCGGCGCGCTCTCGCCGCCAATTTGTAGAGCGGTGCAGCCAGAATTCACTGGGGAATCGTCGGTGCGACTCGCATAGAGGGCCACAATCGCGTCGACATCCACGTCTTCTAGGTTGCGTTTGTGCACTTCGCACGCGCTAGTACAGCTAAACATAGTGGCCGTAGGGTCGTCGTAATTCTCACCCAAGCCAAGAAAGTGCCCCACTTCGTGAGAGAGCACATTCTGTAAATCGTAGCTCTCGCCGCATGCCCTCGCGTCCAAATTTCCAGAACAAGACTCGCTCTCATCTGGCCCAAAAGGAGAAGAGGCGAGTTCACTGCTTTCTTCTGCTTCTTTCTCGCTAACTATCGAAAATATATGTTTGCTATTGATAACAATATCGGCTTCTGAGACTTCACCGCTCTTCGGGTTAGAAAAGCCGATGGTGATTGCAAGATCCGATTCGTGCCCCTCAAACTCTATAGGAGCTACCAAAATTGAACTCTGACCGTCGGGTTTGAGACTTGCTCTTTTCCCATCCCCCCATTCAAAACTAAGGGCTGGTAATTTTGCCCCCGTTTCCTCCCAGGAGCGAAATGCGCTCTCGACAATTTCGTGAATGTCTGGCCCCAGCACTTTCAGGCTCTCGTCAAGCACAATAGTGACCGAGTCGTTATCCCAGCGTTGGCGTACCACTTCGCTCTCAGCAACCGTGACGTCTTGCTTTGCCAAGAGACTTTGATGACCAAATAGCGCCCCAAA
>Ga0256845_1000616_pt1 | contig 32815 bp, 25 predicted proteins | sample RiftiametaG_FD_189101 | JGI IMG/M metagenome (GOLD analysis project Ga0256845, IMG submission 189101) | Tube worm associated microbial communities from hydrothermal vent at the East Pacific Rise, Pacific Ocean - Riftia | ecosystem: Host-associated > Annelida > Integument > Unclassified ...
CAACGACACGTTGACGTGGTTGTCCCTCCTCATTGCGGTAGGATTGGATAAGTTGAAGAAGGTTCGTTCCTTTGATCGTTTTGATCCTGAAATACACGCTCAGGAAAAATACACCGTGTTAGATGAGGAGTCAATAATTAAATTTAAAATTAGGCACTACATCGACATTTTGAAAAGTCAACTAACTCACGATGAGGGAGTTATCATTTTGAAATAGTGGGTTTTAGGGTTGTTTAGAATGATTCTAGGAAACTTGGGTTAGGGTGTTGCAGAAAATAAGAGACAAAAAAACCGGGAGAGCCTTTCGGCCCTCCCGGTGTCGTTGTTGTATCGAAAATTAATGGTTGTAAGCTGGCACACCGTGTTCGGCGACGTCCAGTCCTTCCGCTTCTTCGGCTTCGTCGACACGCACGCCGAGGGTGAGCTTGAGGATGAAGAAGACAGCGTAGGAGAAGATGAAGGCGAAGGCGGCAATGGAGAGGGTTCCCAGAAGCTGGACACCTAGGTTGATGTCCACGCCCTCAAGAGTGAGGAATGGCAGGCCAACGGCGAGCGTGCCCCAGATGCCACAGATGCCGTGGACAGAGATGGCTCCCACTGGGTCGTCGATTTTGATTTTATCAAAGAAGAGCACGGCGAGCACAACGAGGATTCCGGCGACGGCACCCGCGATGGATGAGCCGAGGATGGAGAGTTGGTCAGCACCGGCGGTGACTCCAACGAGTCCTGCGAGGATGCCGTTGAGTGACATCGAGAGATCGGGCTTTTTCAGGATGACCCATGATGTGGCCATGCAGGCAAGTCCGCCGCAGGCAGCACCGAGTGAGGTGGTGACGATGACGTAGGAGATTGCGCCAGGGTTGGCGGAGAGGACTGAGCCTCCGTTAAATCCGAACCATCCGAACCAGAGGAGGAAGGCTCCAATGGATGCGAGTGGCATGCTGCTGGGAAGGATAGGGCGGATTCCCTGTTTGGTGTATTTTCCCCGGCGTGGTCCGAGAACGAGCACACAGGCGAGAGAGGCAAATCCACCGAAGGCGTGAACAACCGATGATCCAGCGAAGTCGTAGAAGTCCATGTCGGCAAGCCATCCGCCACCCCACTTCCATCCACCCGAGATGGGGTAGGCGAAGCCGACGAGGAGAATAGCAAAGATCATGAAGCTGGTGAGTTTCACCCGCTCAGCAACGGCACCGGAGACGATGGTGGCTGCGGTGGCGGCAAACATGGCTTGGAAAATGAAGTCGGCCCAGCCGGTCTGGCAAAGGGCGGTTCCTCCGTAGGAGAGGTCGGTGGTAGTATCGGGTCCACCTGAGATGTTGCTTCCAAAGGCAAATATATCACCAATCGCCCAGCCATCTCCAGGATACATGGCGTTGAATCCCCAGAGGGCGTAAAGAAGAAGTCCTGAGCAGACGATAAACACGTTTTTAAACAGGATGTTTACGGTGTTTTTGCTCTGGCATAGACCTGACTCAATGCAGGAGAATCCGAGGTGCATGATAAAGACGAGAAAGGCACAAAGGAGGATCCAGAGGTTACTGAGTGCGAAGAAGGGAGCGTCTTCGTAGCGGTCGTAGTAGCCTTCTGCTGCGGTTTTTTGCTCGGCGCTGAGTTTGGATGGGTCGCCGCCGAGTTGCATGTATTTGTAGATGCTTTTGCCGATCATGTCGGTGGCACCTTGGTCTGCGGATCCATCTTCATGGGTGAGCATCTCAACGGTGACTTGGCTGGTTTCAGCCGAGGGATCGATGAGTTCCGCTTGGGCGGTGGAGGTTCCGCCGAGCATGGTCATGAGACCGATGAGGAGGGCGAATGTCAGTGTTTTCAGTGGTTGTTTTGTCATGAAGTCGTGGGACTAGTTACTCCAGACCCCGAGCATGATGCGTGCCAACAATGGTTTGCTGAGAAAAAATAATTATTTCTGGAGTTGGCGCGATTATTGCTCGTATTTTATGCTCACTGATACGCGCGCGCGTCATTCGTTGAAAAAAGGCCGGAAATCGATTCTGGATTTTTTCGTGAATTTCATTAACCTCCGCGCTCAAGATCCCACCCACACCACCAATACCACCTCTCTATGAAAACATTAAAATACTATTTTTTGCCCTTGGCCATGCTGCTGATGGGTGCCACCCAAGCTTATGCTGGAGACGAGGCGGCAGTGCTCGACTCGGGGGATACGGCCTGGATGCTGACTTCATCGCTTTTGGTATTGCTGATGTGTTTGCCGGGCTTGGCTCTCTTTTACGGTGGTCTGGTTCGGGCGAAAAACGTGCTGAGCATTTTTGTGCAGTGTTTTGCGATGGCGGGTGTAATGTCTTTGATCTGGGTCGCCTTTGGTTATGCGGTGGCGGCCGGTGAGGGTGGCTGTGATTATTTTGGCTGGGATTCATCCTTTCTCTTTTTAAGTCATATTGGGGAAAGCACGATGATGAGCGGTGGAACGATTCCGGAGAGTGTGTGGGTGATGTTTCAGATGACTTTTGTCATTATTAGCCCCGCTATCATTGTCGGTGCCTTTGCTGAGCGGATGAAGTTTTCTGCCGTATTGATCTTTACCGTGATTTGGACGGTGCTTTCCTACTTGCCGATGTGGCACATGGTTTGGGGGGGTGGTTTGCTGCACCACTGGGGGGCGATTGATTTTGCAGGGGGAAATGTCGTGCATATTAATGCGGGTATGGCTGGGCTGGTCGCTTGTATTTTTGTCGGCAAGCGCAGGGGGTATCCTGGGCCGTCGTTGGTTCCTCATAATGTGCCTTTCGTGTTGATCGGTGCGGCTTTGCTCTGGGTCGGATGGTTTGGTTTTAATGCCGGGTCCGCAGGTGGAGCTAATGGAAGCGCTGGAATGGCGATGCTGACGACGCAGATTGCCACCGCCTCCGCCTTGGTGATTTGGATGGCTCTGGAGTGGATTATTTCTAAGAAGCCGACCGCTGTAGGTGCCGCAACAGGTGCTGTGGCGGGATTGGTCGCCATTACGCCTGCGGCAGGATCGACCGATGTGATGGGGGCGATGGCGATTGGTGCCATTTCCAGTGTGGTTTGTTATTTTGCCGTAACCAAGCTCAAGCATGCGCTCGACTACGATGATAGTCTCGATGTTTTTGGCGTGCACGGTATCGGGGGGATTGTCGGAGCTCTGTTAACGGGTGTGTTTATCCGTGAGGGATACGATGATGGCAATACCATGGGAGGAATAGCCCAGTTTTTAATTCAGGGTAAGAGCGTGGTGGTCACGATTGTTTGGAGTGGCATCGCCGCTACCATTGCGATCGTGATTGCTAAGGTTCTTTGTCGGGGGCTGCGAGTGGATGAAGATGTCGAGCATGGTGGTCTTGACCGCACCGACCACGGTGAGGAGGCTTATAACTGGGAGGCGTAAATTTATTTTTAAAGTTGGCACGGGTCATGCTGGATGGTGAATTGATTATGAACCATTCTATTAAATCACTTATCATCGGCGGAAGTTTTCTTGCTGCCGCTCCTGCCTTCGCTGGTGTCGCTACAGAAATCGCTCCAGCTCCTGTTGCTGAGTCCCCATGGGCATTTGAAGTTCACACGGGTTACCACTCCATTTACGAATTCCGCGGTGTGGATTTCGGTGACGACCTTTGGGAAGCCGGTGCAGATGTCAGCTACGCGCTTTCCGATAGCCTTTCCCTCAGCGGTGGCCTTTGGTATGCTGATAACGTAGTTGGCGACGAGCTTGACCTCTATGTTGGCCTCACCAAAACGATCGGTTCTTTCGATCTGAGCGTTGGTTACACTTACTACATGTTCCCAGGTGATACGGGTTCTGATACTCAGGAAGTTTACGTGGGTGCTTCTACGGAAGTCGCTTACGGCATCGGTCTTGGACTGACTTACTTCTACGATTTTGACGCCATCGACGGCGGCTACCTTGAGTTTGAAGCCACCAAGAGCTTTGAGCTTTGCTCTTCCGTGAGCCTGGACTTTTCCGCAGGTGCAGCTTGGAGCTTTGGCTACAATGTTGACGTTGACGGCTCAGAACTCGATGATTTCAACCACTGGTTTGTTGGCGCATCCCTTCCTTGGGAAATCAAGGAAGATGTGACCCTTGCCCCTTACATCAAGTTTGTCGGTGCAGGATCTAACCTTAGCAATGACTTCAAAACTGGTGACAGCGAAGACCTCCTTCTTGGTGGTGCCGTTCTTACCGTTTCTTTCTGAACCATTTTTTTCTTGCTGAATTAACTATTCAGTCTGTCTGGAATTGGGGATTCGCTTCGGCGGGTCCCCAATTTTTTTGTTCGGGTATTAGAGCAAAGGAGCAATGACGAGACTGACAATCGACATCACATTGATGAGGATATTCATGGATGGCCCCGAGGTGTCTTTGAATGGATCCCCTACGGTATCGCCAACGACACAGCCTTTGTGAGTTTCTGAGTTTTTGCCGCCGCAGTGACCTTCTTCGACGTATTTTTTGGCATTGTCCCATGCCCCGCCAGCATTTGACATAAAGAGGGCGAGTAAGATGCAGACGAGCAAGGCACCACACAGCATGCCGGTGAGGGCGATGGCTCCGACGCCGAGCATTTTAAATCCGAATCCAACCACGAGAGGGGATCCTACTGCTAGAAGGGCGGGGAGGATCATGCGCTGGGTGGCGGCACGCGTGGCGATTTCTATGCATTTATCGGAATCGGGTTCAGCGGTGCCTTCGAGCAGACCAGGGGTTTCCCGAAACTGGCGACGGATTTCCTGGATCATATCGTAGGCGGCATCACCCACCGCATCCATCGTGATCGCCCCATTGACAAAGGGAATAACTCCACCGATGAAGAGGCCGACAAAGAAGGTGCGTAATACGGCGTCGTCGGCGAAATTAAACTCACTGCTGACGCCTGATTTTTGGATAAAGGCGGTGATCATGGCGAGGGCGGCGAGTCCGGCGGCTCCGATGGCAAATCCCTTGCCAATGGCAGCGGTGGTGTTGCCCACGGCATCCAGCCCGTCTGTGATTTTTCGCGTCTCTTCGCCCATGCCGCTCATTTGGGCGATGCCGCCCGCGTTGTCGGCCACTGGGCCATAGGCATCGATTGCCATGGTCATGCCCACGGTGCCGAGCATGCCAACCGCTGCGAGGCCCACTCCGTAGAGGCCCGCGAATTCAAATGAGATAAAGATGGTGGCGGCGAGAGTGAGTAGGGGCACGGCCACGGATTTCATACCGACGGAAAGCCCAGTGATCATGACGGTGGCGACCCCTGTTTCTCCTGCCCGTGCGATATCGCGCACGGGCTTGCCCGCTGTGAAATACTCCGTGACCAAGCCGATGATGATTCCGCCCACTGCCCCGGAGAGCACGGCGAAGGCGATGTTGGGGCTGAGCCCCCAAAGGTGGGCCAGTATGAATGAGGCGATGATAAAGAGGACCGCGGAGCCCATGGTGCCGTATCGGAGTGAGCTGGCAGGGTTCTTGCTTGATGTCATTTTTACCAAGAGGATGCCGAGTATCGAGCAAAGCAAGCCCACGGTGGTGAGTGCCAGCGGTAGATACATCAGGATCTGTGCCTTGTCTGCTAATTCGGCAGGTGTTGTGGCCGTGATGCCTAATTTTTCAAGAAAGGATGATTTTTCGACAGCGCGCGCTGTGATGGCTCCGGCGATCGCGATCGTGGCGATCTGGGCACCGCAGTAGGATTCAAATATATCCGAGCCCATTCCGGCGACATCACCGACATTGTCGCCGACGTTATCGGCGATGACGCCAGGGTTCCTGGGGTCGTCTTCCGGGATGCCGGCTTCGAGTTTCCCCACTAAATCCGCGCCCACGTCTGCGGCTTTGGTGAAGATGCCCCCGCCTACGCGGTAGAAGAGGGCTACGAGTGATGCACCCATGGCGAATCCCTCCATGATTTCCGCCACATGTTCGCTTTGTTGAAAAAAGTAAAACAGCCCACCGAGTCCGATGAGGCCCATGGATGCCACGGTGAGTCCCATGACGGAGCCACTGCAGAATGCCACGGTGAGCGCTTTGGCCTGGCCGTGATCGCGGGCGGCAATCGTGGTGCGGACGTTGGCTTTCGTGGCGGTGAACATGCCTACAAACCCTGCGAATGACGATGCCAGGCAGCCTAGGAAAAAGGCGAGCGATTGCTGTTTGGCGTAGGCTTCTTTTTGAAAGAAAAAGAGGAGGGCTCCGATCATGAGTGCAAAAACGGAGATGAGAATGAACTCACGGCGCATGAAGATCATCGCGCCATGGTGAATTTGTCGGGCGATGTGCTGCACTTTGCCGTCGCCGCTAGGGTTCTGGAGCACGGAGAAGAGGATGAGAAAGGCCAGGCCAAGTCCTGCCAGGCCGGAGATGGGGGTGATGATAGGATTCATGATGGGGGGTAATGTTTTTTGATTAGATTCTAGAAGTATAGAAGAATCATGGCAGTAAACAAGAAAAAGATTGTTGGTCTCTCCAGGTGCAGGTGTAAGTGCTGCACTCACAGCTTGAGCGAGTCCATAATAACGGGCACGCCCCTCCAAATATGCAGGAGAAACCTGACTCTGGGTAATTCCTGTATCTATACCGTTGTGCCGGCTCAAACAGCTGTCCACCCAATCAGGAACTCCATTACCATCGGTATCGCCTCCGTGGGAGCTGAGCACTATGAGACTGTGAACAGAAACTTTCCTCCAAGTCAGGGAGTTGTCGATGAGCACACGAACGGTATTACTTCCAGCCGGAAGCCACGGTGTGAGGATCTTCGCATGGCCAGTTGAGTCTTCGTTAATAGTGCTGTGAACACGGTCACAGTGTTGCCCGTTGACAGAAAAGACTGTTTCGTATTCGTCGCTGCGGCTACCTCCACTATATGGCCCAAGCTTTAGGAAAACGCTGATGGATGTGCACGGCGCTGGATGCCAGCGCAGCGATCCTAAAACGGGCGATCCCTCGCTCTCTCCTCGGGGTCGGGGGCCACAGGGCGATGTGTTGCGAATCAATAACTTCGTCCGCTGCGTGCGTGGCGGTAAAGCCGATCCCGTCACCTGTGGTCCCAAAGTGGTGGTTCCCGTGGTTCTTTCCCCGGGTGCCTATTTCATCAAACGACTCGATAAAGACAAAGACGGCAAGGTCTCTAAAGCGGAGTTTGACGGCCCTCCATTTCATTTCACCCAGTTTGATAAAAACCAGGATGGCTTTCTCTCTGAAGATGAAGCGCCCAAGGGGCCTCCTGCGCGGCCGCGCAAGAAGAGGTGAGGGGGCGATGCGTTAATAGGGTGTTAAAGTTAATCCGATGATTCATCATTGGATTGCAATTGCTTTGTCAGTTGATCAAAGTCTGAGTTGATGACTTGGGTTTTGTTAAATTTGTTATATTCCTCGAGGGCTTTGAGCTTTGCTGTTTCGTGAGAAATATTTCCAGATCCAGAGAGGACTTTGAAGTTGTTGAAACTGAGGAATAGATCCACCGACTTGGCAAATTCCTCCATGGTAAGCGTCTGACGTTGTTCGATCTGGTTTTCGATATAGTCGAAGTAGCTGGTGATGGTGCGTTCTAGTTTTTTGATTTCGTCTTCGGTCAGGTAGTTTTTGGCGATTGTCACATCAGATTTGATCACCCGACCGTCAGGGGCGTGTTTGTAGGTGAGCATTCCAGATTTTGGCTGGGTAGCATCGACCCGGTGATAGACGATCTCAGCAGCAGTTTGTCCCGTGATGGCAAAGTGGAATTTATTCTGCACCTTGGCATAGAATAGCTTGGTGGCATCGGCATACTTGTTGTAATCGATACAGCACTCCGCATAGATATCGGTGATTTGCTGGTAGATACGGCGTTCGCTGGCACGGATGGATCGCACCCGCTCCAGAAGTTCACGGAAGTAGTCCTTGGCAAAGTGTTGTCCGTTTTTGAGTCGATCATCATTCATAGCAAAGCCCTTGATGATGTATTCCTTGAGAATCTGCGTTGCCCAGATTCGGAACTGAGTGGCTTGTGCTGAATTTACTCGATAGCCTACAGAGATGGCAGCATCAAGGTTGTAGTATTTGACTTTGTAGCTTTTGCCATCATCGGCAGTTGTTTCCAAAATGGAAACAACTGAATTTTCCAGCAATTCGCCCGATTCAAAAATATTTTTGAGATGCTTGGAGATGGCTGGAATGCCTACTCCGAATAACTCAGCCATACGCTGCTGAGGGAGCCATAGGGATTCCCCGTAGAGAAGCGTCTCCACCTTCACTCCTCCGTTGGGAGTGGTGTAGAGAAGGAACTCTGTGGTTTGATCTTGGATGCTGAGTTTTTTCATTGTTTCAGATGGAGTGGGGATTAAGGAGAAGCTGAGCAAAGCTAACCACTTTCTTCCTGAGTCGTCCATATTAAAGACGATTGTTGTTATTTCTCCATTGAATTTTTAATCAGCTTTGATGCTTTGATTAAAAAGGAGGGGTGATGGTGATCGCGCCTGGCTCGGCCTCACAGTGGTAAGCGCAGAGGCCGCAGCCGGTGCAGCGTGTGGCATCGAGCACGGGGTGGCGTCCGTTCATGCGGATCGCTCTGATGTGGGTGGGGCAGCGAACGGCGCAGGTATCGCAGAGGATTCCTTGGGCGAGTAGGCAGCCCTCGGCATCGATGCTGGCCACGCCGATGGGCAGTAGGGACGTGAGGTCATTTTCGATGGGATGTTCCAGAGCTTTGGTTGGGCATGCTTGAATGCAGGGCATATCAACACACCAGTGGCATGGCGATTCTGCCGGGTGGAGCACGGGGCTTCCTTCTTTGCGTCCTTCTGCTGGGCCGAGAAAGGTGATGGCATCGTGCGGGCAGGCATCAGCGCAGTGTGGGCAACGGAGGCATGCTGAAAGAAAGTCATTTTCATCAGCAATGGCACCGGGTGGCCGAAACGATTTTTTTTCAGCCTCCGGAGCATCTTCCAACACCTTTTTTTCCTCCTTAAAATGACGCGTGAAATCCCCCAGTTTAAAGCGGAATAGCTGACGTCGTGAAATGGGTTCGGGCATGGGGGAGTGGTTTTTTGTGGTGACTGTGTGGTTGAATCCCCTTTGATGTGTCTTACCCGTGCTGGATATACAAGCATTGGTGGGCGCGCAATCTAAAAAGGTTGAGATCCAACACGTTCACTCAGAATATGGCACCCTTTAGGCTATACGGTGCGTATTCCTGTGTGATGAGCCGATTAAAATGTATAATCAACTCAAATATCATCTTGAAATGAGCCGGTTAAGATGTATAATCGGCTCATGAGATATAACTGGCAGCTCGACGACTGGCCTAAATTCCAGTGCGATTCTTCTTTATTTGTAGAGAGTCAGGTCGATTTTTTTCGTAAAATGGGTCGGGTCGAAGGATTTCTGGAAGGCTTATCCGGGGAAGATCGCCTGGATTCTACGATTGAACTTATGGTGGCTGAAGCTGTGAAAACCTCTGAGATAGAAGGGGAAATGATCAGCAGGAAGGATGTGATGTCCTCGATCAAGAATAACTTGCGCCTCAACCCTGAAAACGAACATGTCAGAGACGCTAGAGCCGTGGGTGCTGCTGAGCTGATGCTGGATGTCCGTAGCGGTTACGATAAGGATTTGACCGTTGAAGATCTTTTTTCATGGCACCGAATGCTCATGAAGGGGAATCGCTACATTGATCCCGGAAGATGGCGAACTCATCCCGAACCTATGCAAGTAGTGTCTGGTGTTTTAGGAAAAGAAACCGTGCATTTCGAAGCTCCTCCCTCAAGCCGGGTTCCGAGTGAAATGAAACAGTTTGTTCATTGGTTCAATGATACAGGTCCTGCTGGCGCCCATGAAATTAAAAACCCGCTTGTGCGTTCCGCTGTGGCGCATTTGTATTTTGAATCGATCCATCCATTCGAAGATGGCAATGGCAGGGTGGGGAGAGCCGTTTCAGAAAAAGCTCTCTCGCAGTCCATTGGACAAGCCGTGCTTCTGAGTCTTTCCCGAACGATTGAGGCGGACAAAAATGCATACTACGAAGCATTGAAAGCCGGCCAACAATCCAACGAAATTACCTCATGGATTGTCTATTTTTCAGAGGTGGTGCTTGCCGCTCAGATACAGGCTGAGGAATCCATTCAATTCACTCTTCATAAGACACGGTTCTTTCAACGTTATGAAAGTGAGTTAAGTGAAAGGCAGTTGCGTGTTATTCGCCGAATGCTGGAAGAGGGGCCGGCAGGATTTCAAGGCGGCATGAGTGCCAGAAAATACGTCAGAATCACCCACACATCGAAAGCAACCGCAACTAGAGATTTACAAGATCTTGCCAATCAAGGAATTTTCACCCCCATTGGTGGAGGGAGAAATATCCACTATGAAATCAATCTGGGATGAGTGGGGTGCGCGTTAGGAAGATAGTAGACATGATTGTCCTCGCTCCGTAATGACTACATCCCAGAGCGCATGTCCATCGGTTGCATGATGAGCCACATGGAGAAGGCGGAGTAGAGGATCATGGTGATGAGGAGGGGGATGAGTCCTAGGAAGACGGCGCGTTTGTTTTTAAAGAGGGTGCGTGCGTAGCGGTCGGCGAGCACGACGCCGTAGAGGTGTCCCACTACGACACAGATGACTTGCAGCCACCAGATGGTGGTGAGAGAAAGGAAGGGAGGGTAGGTTTTTCCGGCGGTTCCGAAGAGGTTCCATCCCCAGCCTAACGGGTCGCTGAGGCGTGGGATGATGATTTGCCCTTCCATGAAAAAATGCATGCAGTTGTGGGCGAGGTGATAGAAGAGGGCGATCGGGATCAGCGAGTAGGCAAAGGCTTTGAAAATGCTGGCGGTATCGATGCTGTTATCTCCCGCAAGCTTCCGCGCGGCGGTGGCTCCAATCCAGAACAGGAGGATGGGTAAAAGCAGCATTAGCGCCATGAAAATGGTAAACACCGTGGTCTGCCCAAAACCGGTGTCGGCGCGGAGGGTATTGATCCAGTTCGTCCAGTGCGGCGTCATGGTGAGGCCGTGGAAGCTGGTGAGGGCGAGGAGGACGATGGCGAGAGTGGCTTCGTCCCACTTGAATTTTTTGCGCTTGAGCAGATCGGTCGCGGGTGCCCGGTAGTTGATGGTGATGTTATCGTGCGGACACGACCGGATACATTCGGTGCAGAGTGTGCAGTAGGTGCTTTCTTCCATTTTTGATGGAAATAGAAACGTGGGACAAGGAGTGGTGGTGGAGGTTCCTACGTAGCATTCTTTGGTTTTGCAGGTGGCGCAAACGTCGGCAGAGTCGGCCCGGAGTTCTAGCGGTGAGAACATCGCGTAGAGGCCGCTGATCCGCCCGACCAGGCAGCCGTAGCGACAGAAAGATCGTTTCTCAAAAACGATGGCAGAAAAGACCGCCATACCCGCCATGGCCAGTCCGAGAATGGCGGTGAGGGAGGCGGAGCGAGTGATGTCGTGTCCGAGCTCGAACCAGGTGAGGATGATGAAAAATCCAATCGCGGGGAAGATGTTGCGAGCCCATTTTGGCCATGGCTTTTCGTAGCCTAACACCTTGATTCGGGATTTGAACGACAGGGAAGTCATGATGGATGACATCGCCTCCCACGGGCAGATCATGCAGAATGCCTTGCCGAATCCTAGGGTGAGAAAAATGAGTAGGATCCACCACCACGTCCAGGTGAGGATGGGTCCGATGTTGTTTTTGTCGTGACCGAGTAATCCGGCGGCGATGACAAAGAGGAAGATTGTCAGTGAGAGCGATTGCACCAGCAGCGGGAACCACGGTCGTTTGATGAGTTTTTTCAGCGGGGTGAAGCGGAAGAGGTTGAATCTCCGGTAGCTCGTTTTTTCTTTTTGACGACTGCGAAAATGCACCAGAAGGTGAGACGAAACAATAATGATCGCAAGCCCCGCCATCCCCATCCAGTAGGGGATGCCGTCCATGATGTGGCCGGTGGAGGCCAGTTGAGTGGTCATTGGTTGATGGGTCATTGGTCTTGAGTAGATGCCTGCGGCGCTCGACAGAATTAAAAGAATTTTTCAGACCAAGGTTGGCTTAGGGTTGGGCTAATTTGTTTTTCTTGGTTTGTTCTGTTCGGTCTATTTGCAGTCGTTTTTTTCGAGCGCCGATGGCTGCCACAAGTAATGAAATCATAAGGCTAACGGCGATCCAGCGGCCCCAGTGGATTTTTTGGGATGAAAGCTGGAAGGGGATCTCGCACTTGAGTTCACCGACGTCGTGCAGGGTGAGGTGGAGGCTGTAGTCTCCAGTTTCAGGGAGTGTGCGGTGGAGTGAATAAAGGTTTTCGAGCTCTGCGGATTCGAGTTTTTCGCTGTGGATCGCTTTGTCGCCATCGCGGATTTCCAGAGTCATGGCTCCATTGTAGAGCTTGCCGGTGCGGAGATCGAAGGCAACGAGAAATAGCCTGACGTTGTCCGGTGTTTCCACATCTTCTTTATTGATTCCTTGGAAGTCGTAAACGACGAGTGAAAATTCGTAGTTGCCACTTTGTCCGAGAAATTCCTCCTCCGGCGTCTGCGGGTAGTTTTCAAAATAATTGTAATGTGGCAGTCCTTTGAAGTGATGCGCATGCAGCGGCATCGCTCCGAATAGGAAAGCTAGAAAAAGTAAGGGTAAACGTGTCACGCTGATTGGAGTTTAGAAGTTAAGATTTAAAATTTCGAGGGCGCAGTCCGATTTTCAGTGCTTTTGTCGGGCAAAGCGTGAGGCATTCCCCGCAGATCGAACAGTCCATCGAGTCGTCGAATTTAGGTTTCGTTTGCATCGGGCAGATATCGATGCAGTTCGTGCAGGAGTCGAGGCAAAGCGAGGCGTCGCGACGGATCGAGACGGGTGCCTTGGTGCCGATGACTCCGAGCAGTCTTCCGGTCGGGCAGATGTAGCGGCAGGTGAATTGTTTGCCTAATATGAGATCGACGAGGGAGAACACAATGATCGCCCCGATCGCGAAGGAAAGGGTGCCGTAGGCGATGCCGTGGAAAAGCGTCTGGCCGATGGCGAAGTAGGGGAGGATGAGCGTCCAGATCCCGTGCCCGGTCCAGAGTGCTGCGATCAGTCCACCGACGAGCACGCCCCAGGCCAATCCACGGCCCGGATTAAATTCGGGCAGATAGAGGAATTTTCCCAGCAGTCTCCGGATGCGCGAGATCGAGAAAAACAGGAGCGATGCCGGACAGATGTAAGTGCAAAATACCCGGCCAAACAGGAGGGCAATCGAGAGTGGAATAATGAGTCCGAGCCCGAAACCGAGTTTCCATCGGTGGCTTTTGGCGAGGACAGAGAGCCCGGCAATGGGATCGGTGAAAGGGACACCGGCGAGTCGGATCGACCAGGTCATGCCGGCATTTTTTCGGGCCTCGACTTCGGGTTCTCCGAATCGAGAGTAAAAGCTATCGGTCTTTTCATAAAACACGCGCATCGCTTTGGATTTGGTATCCAGCTCGACGAGGCGTGGATTGTTGTAGGCCATTTTTAGGTTGTGGTAGCTCGTCAGCATCGCGAGGTAGCAGAGCAGCAGGATCACTGCCGTCCGGCTAAGGAGTGAGAAAATGAGAAGTAAACGACCAGATTGCATGATGATGTGAGCGGGGTGAAAGTTCACCTAAATGGATGAAAATGACAATAAAATAACCCGTTTATAGAGCTGGTGCGCATGGCTTTTTCATGAAATGGACTTCATCCGTGCTGGCCGGAATCCTAAGGCGTGGGCGCAGATTAGCTGTTTATGATATTGCCTCTTGAGCCTAGACTGTGTATCATTAAGGGGAATTGACCTGAAATAATGAAAAATTACTCTTTATTGATGCTTTTGGCCATTGGAGCCATTGGTTTTTCCCCTGATCGTGTGCATGCTGCGGAGGTGTTGGCGTCCGCTAAAGCATCCGCCAATGTGCATGTGAAGCCGGACATCGGGAACACAACGACTTTTGCTTGGATGCATGATCTTGAAAAAGCGCGAGCTAAAGCAAAAGCAGAAAAGAAGCCGCTCTTTGTGATGTTCCGCTGCGAGCCATGAGTGGATTGCCGATTATTCGACGGGCAGGTTGTCCGTCCTTCAGCCAAGCTTAGCCAAGCTTTACGCGATTATGTTTGTGTCCGCATTACGAACATCAACGATGTAGATCTGAGTGATTTCCCCTTTGATTATGATCTGACTTTGGCGATTTTGTTATCGCATCCTGACGGCACGGTTTACCATAGGTATGGTGGCAGGACGCATGTTTCACCGATGCAGATGAGCGGCCTGATGGACCTGCTCAAAGGTGGGCTGGAAACGCACCGGAAGTATGTTAAAAATCCCAATCCACCCAAAAAGAAAAAGCCGCTTGTGGTGAGCCAGTTAGTGGAGATGGAGCTCTCGCATAAAATGAAGCCGGTGTATGGATGTTACCATTGCCATCACGTGCGGGAGGCGCAGCAGAGTTTGTCTATCAAGATGGATACGTGGAAGCCCGACCAATATTGGATTTGGCCAGAGCCGTCGAGGATAGGATTGGTGATGGATCAGAAACAACAAAACCTAGTGACTGATGTAGTGGCTGACTCGGCGGCTGAGGTGGCCGGGGTGAAGAGAGGGGATGTGCTGCTTACTTTGTCGGGAAAAAGGATGTTATCGAAGTATGATATTCAGTGGATTCTTGAGAGTAGTCCAAGCTCGGAGATGGAGCTGGCTTTTAAAGTGTCACGTGCAGGTGAGCTAGTGAGCGGGAAGATGAAACTTGAAGAGGCGTGGAAGGTGGGCGATCCGAAGGAGGATGATTGGCGTGTGAGTAATATCTTTACCCGTCACATGCAGAAATACCTACCCACACCCGGACTGACAGGGGATAAGCTAGAGGGAAACGAACTGATGATTCATCGGCTCCACGCTGGAGAGTTCGCGATGAAGGTGACTCGACTCAACTACGGCACTCATTTGGCGGGTGTGCGGATCGGCGACATTGTGATTAGTGCATCGGGAAAATCGGACTTTAAAAGTGCGCGGGATTTTTTTCATTGGTGTGAAGTGGAGCGTCGGGCTGGTCGCGATTTGGAATTGGGGTTGATCCGAAAGGACAAAAGAATGCGGATGATGGTGAATTTGAATTACCTCAATTTCCCCAGTGTGGAAAGATCGCCCGAGGCGGTGCTCGGCTTTACGGCGCAAGAGGTGGGATGGGATTCGGGATTGCGTGTGGGCAATGTGAAAGAGGGCAGCAGTGCCGAGAGCACGGGGCTGAAGCATGGTGATGGGATTCTTCTCGTCGATGGTCAGAAAATCACGGAATACAAAGCGTTGGAAAATCATTTGAACTTAAAGTCGCCGGGCGATTTTTTGACTTTAAAAATTAGGCGGGGCGGGAAGGTCTATGATTTTGCCTATATGTTGGCGGATAAGGATGCTGAGAAATCCGACCTCGCCGTGCTCAGTGATCGGGTGAAGGAGAAGGATCAGGAGCTGACCTGTTTGATCTCGATGAATCTCAAGGATGGGAAGCACATTTACAGTATGCATCAAAAAGGGATGGGTTTGCCTACTCGGCTCGAATTTCGGGGCGCGGGATTTAAGCTGCTGGGTGAGATAAACGAACCCGCGCCACGAAAAATGGGGGAAGGGGACGGTGTAACATGGGTTCTTGAAGGGGCGGTGCTCTTTAAACAGAAGATCGAAGTGACTGATCCTGCCCATTTTCAACTGGTCATTCGTGCTTACGCTCAGATTTGTGATGAGACGAGTTGTAGTGAATTGCAGTCGGTGATTTTTAGTCGTGGCGGTGATGTTGGGTTCACCGAGTTTCAAGGAGATTTTGAGAGTTTACCGGAGGTGAAAAGCTTTTCATTCTAGGCTCGAAATGTTCATCCTGTGGTTTAGACTCGCGCCATGGAACGCAAAGAATGGCCTTTTGATTTACCGAAAAAGAAGATGGTGCTCACCTCGCGGTTTGTGGTGGAGGCTGAGGCTCCGATTCATTATGTTTCCCATGATGTGGGAGAGGGGGATGTTTGGCAGTTTCACCCGGACGAAAAATTTGGCAATGAAGATGCGGATGTGAGGTTGGCGACTTTAAAGAGTCTGTATTTGCTCGATGAATCGATTGGTCAGTTAGGTGATTTGCCTGTTGGCTGGCACGCTTGGCGGGCGGATGTTGGGGTTCCTTGGAAGATGGAGGAAATGGAGTAGTGTGCCTGGGGGTGTCGTGTTATTTTTAAGAGCGGCCTAGGGGCCGAGTTGGTTTAAAGCGACCGGGACGGTCGCGCTACGGTTTGTCTTTCCAAAATTCACTCACAAATTCTTTCGTTTGGGTTTGTTTGGGGCGGCCGTGTTTATCGAGTTCGGCGCGGGGGATGGTGCGGATGGCCTGGGGCATTTGCACGCAGGCTTGTTCGCAGAGTCCACAGCCGACGCAGTAGTCCGGGTTGATGTGGGGTTGTTCGTAGAGGCCTAGCTTCATGGCTTTTCCTGGGAGTGGGCAGGCGCGGTAGCAGACGCCGCAGGTGCGGCCGGAGAAGGAGTAACAGAGGTCGGTGGAGATGAAGGCGAGGCCCATATTGACGGCGAGCATGCCTTCTTCGCTAGGTTCGAGTTTTTCGAGGGCTCCGGTTGGGCAGACTTGGGTGCAGGCCATGCAGAGGGTGCAGCCTTGGGCGCGGGCGGAGATTTTTGGGGTGCCTAGGTTTTCGATTCCAGCTTCTAGCCCGTAGAGGCTGATACATTTGTTAGGACAGACGTTGGCGCATTGACCACAGGCGATGCAGGAGTCGAGAAACGCTTGTTCCGGCAGGGCGCCGGGTGGGCGGAGGAAGCGGCGGAGTTTGCTTTGGGTCTTGGCGGGAAGTTTATCGATGAAGGGGAGGAGTGCCGTGCCCACAACGCCAATCGCAAAGGATTTGAGAAAGCCTTTTCTGCTTATTGACCGGGTGATGGTTGGTTTGCTTGGCATTGGGAATAGGTGTTATGATTGATGATTGTTGATTGTTGAAGTTAGGAGGTGCGGGGGGCGGCTGTTTTGACGCTTGATACGAAGATGGCGATTAGTTCATCACATTCTTTTAAGATGTTTGCGACTTTGCTTGGTTCGCATAATGGCTTCCGCTACTTTGATGATGCGGACGGCAAAGTCGATTAGACGGTTTTCCAAGTCGTATGGAGTGTGCTGCATAGCTCAAGTTACTTCTGATTTCTAAAATCATCAATCATCAATCGGAAATCACTTCGGTAGTGTCATGCCTCCCTTTCTGTAGAACGTAAAAAACCACAGAGGCTAGCACCTCTGTGGTTTGGTGAAGTGTGAGGTTACGCTTTATCAATGAGTTCGACTCGGCAGGCGCACTTTTTGAAGTCGGCTTGGCCGGAGACGGGGTCGAAGGCTCGGTGAGTGGTGCCGTTGGCGAGCCATTTGTTTTTCTCGGGATCAGCGGAGTCCGCGACCGAGAGGTTCCATGGGCTGAAGAGGAATCCTTTGGGCACGGTGTTCCGGGCGGGTTTAACGATGGAGTCAAGTCCGATAGAGACACGAGCTTCGAGAGATCCGCGGCGGGTGGTGATTTTCACCCACTGGCCGTCTTTGACACCGAGCTCTTTGGCATCGTCCGGATGCATTTCGACATACATCTGTGGGACCAGCTTTTTGGTGGTGCCTGCACGGATGGTTTTGGCGGTGTGGAAGTGTTCGTAAACCACTCCGGTGGCCCACCAGAACGGATACTTGTCTTTCGGGCAATCGCCGACTTTTTTGCCGAGGTGTTCGTCATGTGGAAGTTCGGGGGTGAGTCCGGCATCGCGGGCTTTGATCAGGACATCGTAGTGGTCGATCATGAAGTAGTTAGGATCGGTTCCAGCTTTCGAGAGTTCATCGGTGATTTCGCGGTAGTTGGAGTAATCCTGCTGGCACATGTGGATGTGGAGTTTTCCATCTTTGTGGCGGAATTCGCCGTAGGGTTTGTCCGGCCAGTATTCTTCCTGTCCCATGTAGCGGCGTTTGGTGCCACCGGCTTTGGCGATAGCGGCGGTGGGGGCCGGCCATTGGATGCCACGCAGGTCTTTGATTTGCTGGTAAGGTGACTTGCCAGTTTCTTTTTCCACTTCGAGAATTCCGGTGAGATCGCAGTCGGTGCCTTTCGAGGCTTTGATGAAATCGCGGAAGACTTCCTCGGGGTCGTAGTAACCGTTTTCTTTGCGCTCGTAGGGGAAGATTTTCTTCATATCTAGACCTAGGAGTTCTCCGATCATTTTGCCTTTATCGATGACCATATCCATGTCGGGACGGCAGCCTTTGACGGGGTTGCCGGTGCCTTCGGTGACGTAGAGTCGGCGTTCTGATTGAATGTAGATGCCGTTGATCCACTCTCCCCAGGTGGCGGCGGGGAGGATGACATCGGCGTAGAGGTTGTTAGGCGCGTCTTTGTAGATTTCCTGCACCACGGTGAAGGTTTTGGTGAGGGCTGGTCTAACGAGGTTGTAGGAGTCCGGTAAGTCGATGTGGGTGGCGTAGATCAGGAACATCGCTTGGACTTCGCCTTTGAGGGCGCGTTCCATCATTCCGACGGCCATGCCGATGTTTTGCATGCCGGCGACTTTGTCGAGGCGCTCTGGGGGGATGCCCCATGCTTTGGCGCAGTGGGCGCGGTGTTTGTCGTCTTTGATGCCGATGTTGAAGGGGAGTCGTCCGGTCAAGCCGCCAGTGAGGCGCTCGCCCATGGCGTTAGGTTGTCCGGTCTGTGAGTGGGGTCCGCAACCTGCGCGTCCGACGTTTCCAGTGAGTGCCATCAGGTTGATGAGGCTCATGGTGTTGTGTTGGCCGTGGAGGTGTTGGTTGTAACCGATGCCCCAGAAGCAGAGCACACCACCGGAGCCGCGCTCACGGCCTTTCATGCTGGCCTCGGCCCAGACTTTGGCGATGGCGTAGATTTCTTTGGCGGGAATTTTAGTGCGGTCTTCGCAGTCTTCGGGTTTGTAGCCTTTGGTGACTTCTTCGATGTATTTTTCCCAGCCATCGGTGTGTTTTTTGAGGAAGTCCCAGTCGACCACTTCTTTGTGGTTGTGAAGGATAGCCCAGGCGATGGCGTTGTGGATAGAGATGTCTCCGTTGATGGTGGGGAAGTGGAAGCTGTTGTCCGGGTTGACGCTTTCAAGACCCTGGACGGTGCCGGTGCGGCGGGGGTCGACGACGAGGGTGGGGAAGTCCTTCTTCGATTTGGCATCGGCGACGCGCCAGTAGAGGATAGGGTGGGAGCCTCGGGCGTTGTGTCCCCAGAAACAAACCATGTCGGCGAGTTCGATATCGTCGTAACAGGTCGGTGGGGTATCGGAGCCGAGGGCTTTGAAGTATCCGGTGACGGCAGAGGTCATACACATCCGGGCGTTGGCTTCGATGGTATTGGAGCCGATGATGCCTTTCATGAAGATGTTTTCAAGATACTGGCCTTCGAGAGAAAGCTGGCCTGAGCCGTAGAGTCCTACGGCGTTGCCTCCGGACTTATTGATGATATCGACCACCTGATGAGAGATGAGTTCCTCGGCCTCTTCCCAAGTGGCTTCGCGGAAGTGTTTGGGATCGTAGGAGCCTTTGGTTTTTGAGACGTGACCCGTGAGTGGGTTCGACATGTCTTTGCGGATCAGAGGCTTGTCGAGTCGGTTGACGTAGATGGCCTCGGCAGACGTGAGGCCTTTGATGCACTGGAGGCCTTTGTTGGTCGGGTGATCTTTATCGGGGATGACGTTGGTGATGCGGCCATTTTTGGTTTTGATGATGGTGCCGCAACCGACACCGCAATACGGGCAAGCGGCGTAGAGATCGGTGGGGGATTCTTTGTGCTCTAGTTCGTAGTCTTCACCTCCCACGGCCCAGCCGGTTTTGGTGACTCCTGTGGCGAGTGCCACGGCGGCCCCCGATGTTTTGACAAATGTTCTGCGTTTCATAATTTGATGGTGTGGTTGGTGTGGTGGGTTTTATTTTTTGTTGAGTGAGCGGAGGTAGGAAATGATGTCGGCGACATCGTCTTTATTGAGATTGGCGAGGCCTTCGGGACCCATGACGGGTTTCATGGCGGTGCCGGCGCGGCCGTGTTTGACGGTTTGGAAGATGTAGTCGTCACTGGCGGTATCGAGGAAGCCAGCCATTCCGATGGCGGGGCCGGCGACTCCGGCGGCGTATCCGATGCCTTTGTCTCCATGGCAGGAGGCGCAGTAGGTGGTGAATTTGGTGAGTCCGGCGGTGGCGTCGCCTCTGATTTTTAAGCTGTCATCCACCTTGATGGTGATCGGGTTCGGGTCGGGAACCGAGCGAAGGTAGGCGATGATGTGATTGACGTTTTCTTCGGAAATATCGGGACGGGCAGCCATGGCGGTGCCGAGTCGGCCTTTGCTGATGGTGGTCCGGATAAAATCATCGCTGGCAATGGCGAGGAAGTCGCGGTTGCGGATGCTGGGGGCAAATCCAGGTTTGCCGATGCCGTCCATTTGGTGGCAGGCCATGCAGTTCATGTTATACTGCTGTTCGCCTAGCTTTGGATCTCCCGCTACCTTGGGTTTGTTCGTGGTGACTTTCTCCCCTCCCTGAAGGCTTCTGAGATAGGCGATGATGTCGGCGGCTTCGGTATCGTTGAGGTTGGCTAGTCCTACTGCGCCGAGCATGGGGCGCATGGGGGTGCCGGCTCGACCGTACTTCATCGTCTGGTAAATGTAGTCGTCACTGGCGGTGTCGAGGAAGCCTTTGAGTCCGATGCCTGGGCCGGAGCTGCCGGCGAGGTAGCCGATGCCTTTGTCTCCGTGGCAGGAGGCGCAGTAGGTGGTGTAGAGTGGGGAACCCGCCTCTGCATTGCCGTTGAATGTGCGGGAGTCATCGACTTTGCCTTTGACCTGTGTGCGCCCTTCTGTGGTGCGGAGGTAGGCGATGATTCCGTCGATTTGTTGATCGTTGAGCATGGCCCACGGGGTCATGGCAGTGCCTACGCGGCCTTTTTTGATGGTGGTGCGGATGAAGTCATCGGATGAAAGGGCGAGGAAGTCAGCATTGCGGATCGCCGGGGCAAAGCCGACTTTGCCTGTGCCTTCTGGTTGGTGGCAGGCGATGCAGAAGGTGTTGTAGGTGGTTTCTCCAAGTTTGACTGGGGTATCGGTTTCGGCGCCTTTGGTGCTGATGGGGAATATGGAGATCGTTTTATTCTCGGCGGGTTCTTCTCCGCAGAGGACGGAATTAGAGGCCGATGGTGATTTTTTGTCATCGCCGCCTGCGGAGAAGGCGTTCAAAGCGAGGAGTGAGACTCCGGCCACCCAGCATCCTCCGAGAGTGATCATGCACCACCTGGGAGGTTTGATCGTGCGGGTGGGCGCGGTGCCGTTTTGAGACGGTTGGCTGTTCCGGTCTGAAGTGTGGGGAGTCATGGTTTCTAAAGTGTTGGAGATGGCTGATTCAGTGAACTCTGATTGTGGAGGAACGTTTGTATGATTGAAAATCGAAAAAGAAAAACTTTGTAGCTTTTCGATATGCCATCAGATGATCTATTAAAGAATAAAAAGTAGGCTATTGGATCCATGATAGGCAATCACAAAGAGATGGAAAGCATATAATGCTCAATCAAGAGCAGAATACGCGTAAGTGTGACGTGGGGAAGCATGGGTTGGCACACGGGTGGCTGTGCAGGGGTTTGGTAATGTGGGGTCGAATGCGGCTCGTTTGATCGCCGAGAAAGAAAACATCGATATGCGAATGCTGCCTTTGTTCTTGGCATCAAACGGGTGGGTAAGGCGGCAACGTCACGCGTCTAGATTCAAGAAGACATGAATTGGTGAAATTTATGCATCAAATGGGTCCTAGTTACATGCATGCTTGCTAACTCGGAGGGTGGACCATCCAGTCCTCCGACTCACTGTCGAGCGTCAATCAAGCACGCTGGCTTGGGCTTGATCAGCGATAGGCAGCCCGTGGACATGATTGTCCAGGCTCCGGACGTGCGCATCAGATCTTCCTTGGTTTTAGAGCGTGTATTCCTTTCCGGGAAGGGGGATGATGACCTCGGTCTCGGGGAGTTTTTCTTTGAGTTGCTCGGCGAACCACTCGGTGGCGGCGATGTCGCCGTGGACGAGGATGGTTTTCTTGGGTTTGACGCGCAGGATGTATTCGAGCAGGGACTTTCGGGTGGCGTGACCTGAGAAGTCAAAGATCTCCATCGGGCAGTTGAACTGGATCGGTGGTTGCTCGGGGTCGAGGTCGATGAGGTCACCTTGTTTTCCGGCGCGGATGTGTCCGGCTGGGGAGTCGGGATCGGCGTAACCGACGAAGAGGAGGTGGTTTTTGGTGTTGCTGATGAAGCCTCGGGCGAAGTTGTTGGAGACGGTTTTTGCCGTCATCATGCCGCTGGAGAGGGCGTAGATACAGCCTTTTTGGTAAACGATGGGGGCGCGTTTTTTGCGGCGGCCTCCGGTTTTGACTTCCATGTCTTTCATGATGCGGAAGCCGGGGTTGTTTCGCGGTGTGGAATCTGCAAATTCATCAAAGATGAGGGTCATCTTGGTGCTGAGTCCGCCGATGTAAACCGGGACGTCCGGGATGAGTCCTTCGGATTTGAAGCGGTGGATCATGGTGAGCACGTCCTGGGTTTTACCCATGGCAAATACGGGGACAAGCACGGAGCCGCCACCTTCGAGGCAGTCGTTGATGGATTGGGCGAAGCGGAGTTCTTCTTCAGCACGTGAGTATCCATCAGGGCGCGGTGAGGCACCACGGGTGGTTTCGATGATGAGGGTGTCGATGTCGTCCTCGGGGAGGCGGGCGCCGGGGATGAGGGTTTGGTTTTCAAACTGGACATCGCCGGTGTAGAAGACGCGTTTGTCGAGAGTTTCGAGAAGGACTCCGGCAGAGCCGAGGATGTGGCCGGCATCGTAGAAGGTGGCGCGGACTTTGCTGTCGGGGCCGCCGATGTTAAAGGGTCGCTCGTAGCCGAAGGTGCGCCAGCGTTTTTCGACGCGGTCGAGCTCACGGTGGCCGTAGAATGGGTAGTCGGTGATGCCGAGCTCGATGCGTTTGCTTTCCATCACGTTGACGGAGTTATGGAGTAGGGCATCGACGAGTTTAGCGGTGGCTGGGGTCATATACACCTGGGCGTTTTCCTGACCGCGCATGAGCACGGGGAGGGAGCCTGAGTGGTCGAGGTGGGAGTGGGTGACAAAGATGGAGTCGACGCTGTTGGGCTGGAGTTCGTGATGCGCGGGAAGGGAATCGAGCCCTTCTTCTTTGGGGTGCATTCCGGAGTCGAGCACGATGCTGGTGCCGTCCATTTCGACGAGGTAGGAGTTGGCGCCGATTTCGTTGCGGCGGAGAAGTGATTTGAAAGTCATGGTTTTAGATTGGATTGGTTAGTTTAAAGTTGGATGATTATTCCTTGGGTTGTTGCCTGCGGCGCTCGACAGAATTAACAAAATTTTTCAGAATTTGCTTGGGTTGAGGGCGGAGGTTGCTGGTTCGTTTTTAACCGCGAATGTGCGCGAATTTAGGCGAAGTTGATATGCTTGGGATGATGTTTTTTTTACTGCTTACCGTCTCCTGACCACCGCCTACTGGCTACTGGCTACTGTTTCTCGGCCTGCTAAGGCGGCTTTGGCTTCGCCAATGAGGAAGAGGGAGCCGGTGATGAGGGTGGGGTTAGTGGCGGTTTGAGTGGCGCTCATGGCCGAGGAAAGTGTGGGGTGTGCTGTGGAGGGTGGGGGATTTTCTGGAAGGGCAGCTGCGAGTTCTTTGGTGTTGAGGGAGCGAGGGGAGTTGGTGGGCACGAAGTGGAAATGGGAGGCGATGGGGGCGATGATCGAGAGGACTTCCGAGGTGCTTTTTCCTTCGACAGCTCCGAAGATGATGCTGGCTTTTTGGTCGGGGTATTCTTGTTGCCAAGTTTCGACGAGTGCGGTGGCGGCGTGGGGGTTGTGGGTGGCATCCAGAATGATGGGGGAGGTGAGGTCTGGAGCGTTGATTTTTTCAAAGCGGCCGGGCCAGGTGACGGTGCTGAGGGCGTGACGCACGATGTCGGTATTGACTGGGAGGTTGATGGCGTGGGCGGCGGCGACGGCGACCGCGGCATTGTGTTTCTGGTGCGGGCCAGGGATGTTGAGGTGGTAGCCAGTGAGCGGCTGGGTAATGAATTGTAGAGGGGCTTGCTGTTCGGCGGCTTCTTGTTCGATGACGCTGTGGGCTGCGGGTTCCTGGGTGCTGCTGATGACGGGTTGCTTCGCGATGATGATGCCTGCTTTTTCATAGGCGATCTTCTCGATGCTGTCGCCTAGCCACTGGGAGTGGTCGAGGGCGATCGGGGTGATGACGGCGAGGTTGGCAGGGACGGCGGTGGTGGCATCAAGCCGGCCACCCATGCCTGTTTCTAGGATGATGAGTTCACATTCTTGTTCGCGGAAGTGGCGCATGGCCACGGCGAGGGTGAGTTCAAAAAATGTGGGGTGGTTTTTCCATTTTCCTGTATCCGCGCAGAGTTCTTTGATCTCCGTGAGGTATTGGGCCGTGGTTTCTTCTGGAATATCCTGGCCATTGACCTTGATGCGCTCGCGGTAGTCGATGAGGTGAGGGGAGGTGAAGAGTCCGGTGCGGGTGCCGCTGGCTCGGGCGAGGGCATCGATGATGGCGCAGGTGGAGCCTTTTCCGTTGGTGCCGGCGATATGGATGACCTTGGTGTTTGCGGTGGGGAAGGCGAGTGTTTCGCGTAGGAGTCTACGCGGTTGGTCAAGCCCGAGCTTGATGCCAAACTGCTGGGTGGCGTAGAGCCAGGTGATCGCTTCGGGATAGGTCATGCTGGCTGCTGGAGGGTGATGTGTAGGGCTTACGGTTGGAGTGTAAGGACCTTGGTATGATGGGGAGTTTTTGAAGGCCCTTTGTTGAGGGGGGAGTTTTGCTGGCCCTTGTTGGGGTGGGGAGTTTGCAGCCTTTGGCTGATGGGGTTTTGAGCGACCGAGACGGTCGCGCTACGCAAGGGTGTATCCGAGCAGTTGGCCGAGCTTGGCGCGGAGGTCGCGGCGATGGACGATGTCGTCGATCAGGCCGTGCTCGAGCATGAACTCGGCAGTTTGGAACCCAGGAGGGAGGTCCTGGTGGGTGGTTTCTTTGACCACGCGAGGGCCAGCGAAGCCGATCATGCACTTGGGTTCAGCAAGGTTGATATCGCCGATGGTTGAAAAGGAGGCGGAGGCCCCACCGGTGGTGGGGTGGGTCATGATTGAGATGTAGGGGAGTTTGGCCTCGGAGTGGCGGGCGAGGGCTGCACAGGTTTTGGCGAGAACCATGAGAGAAAGCATTCCCTCCTGCATCCGCGCACCTGAAGAAGCTGAAACGATGATCATCGCTGATTTTTCTGCGGTGGCTTGTTCGATAGCGCGGGTGATTTTCTCTCCGACGACGGAACCCATGGATCCAGCGAAGAATTTAAAGTCCATCACGGCAATCACGGCAGGTTTGCCCTCTATGGTAAGGGGGCCTGTGACGACGGCATCATTGAGGCCGGTTTTTTCGCGCAGCATGGCGATTTTTTCCTCGTATTTATCAAATCCAAGCGGGTTCGTGGAGTAGAGCCCGGCGTTGGTTTCTTGAAAGCTGCCGGGGTCTGCGAGGAAGGTGATGCGATCGCGTGACGGCATTAGGAAGTGGTAGTTACATTCCGGACAGACTTGGTTGTTTTGTTGGAGGTCCAGGGTGTGGATCATCTCGCGGCAGTCGGCGCATTTGGTCCAGAGATCATCGGGCATTGAGTCGCGTGATTGACCTTTGCCCCGGAGTTTTGGTTTGCTGAATATGCCCATTGTGTTTTAAATTCTAAGTTCTAAGTTTCAAATACCAAGTCAAATATCAATTGCGCTGTGTCGACTCCGGTTTTAAGCGGAGAAGTTGGTATTTGGAGTTTAGTGTTTGTGGTTCAGTAGCTGCGTCCCCAGAGGGCGCGTTGAGGGGTGGGAGTGCCGGTGAGGAGGCAGGATTTCTCCTCTTCCTCTTGAAGCCCGTTAGGGAGGCAGCGGATGGCGATTTTATGTTGCTTGGAAAGTTCTTCTTCCTGTTCGCGGCTACCATTCCACGGGGTGAGGAGCCAGCCCGGCTGGTCTTGATCCCAGTATTTGTGGAAGGCTTCGATGTCGTTGCACTCGGTGATATTGCTGTCGCGCAGCTCTGTGGCGCGGGTGAGCAGGGTGTGGTGGATTTCGTGTAAGATTTCTTCCACATTGCGGATGAAGTCTTCTTTGGGGATGAATTCCTTCTCCATCGGCGCGCGATCGCGGCGTTGGAGGCAGACTTTGCCGGATTCGAGGTCGCGTGGGCCAATTTCGATCCGGATGGGGGCTCCTTTTTTCACCCATTCCCATTTTTTGATTCCTCCTCCGATGTCGCGTGTATCGACTTGAATGCGGAGTGGCTGCCCGGCGTAGGATTTTTCGCGGCGGAGGACCTCGGCGAGCGCCTGGCAGGCATCGATGATGGCATCGCGCGTTTCTTCCTTGGGGGTGACGGGGATGATGATGATTTGTTGGGGTGCGACACGAGGCGGGAGGACGAGGCCATCGTCATCGGCATGCGCCATGATGAGGGTGCCGATGAGTCGGGTGGATACGCCCCAGGATGTGGTGTGGCAGAATTGTTTGGCGCCATCGCGGTCGGTGAACGAGATGTCCTGCGCTTTAGAGAAGTTCTGCCCGAGGTAGTGGGATGTGCCTGCCTGAATGGCTTTTTTGTCCTGCACCATGGCTTCGACGGTGAGTGTCATATCGGCGCCAGGGAAGCGTTCGGCCTCGGTTTTTTCGCCGGGGATCACTGGGATAGCGAGGTGGTCGCGGAGGAAATCTTCGTAAAGCTGGTGAATAAGGCGGGTTTCCTCGATCGCTTCCTTTTTGGTTTCGTGGGCGGTGTGGCCTTCCTGCCAGAGGAACTCTGCGGTGCGGAGGAAGAGGCGGGGGCGCATTTCCCAGCGCATGACGTTCGCCCACTGGTTGATGAGTAGGGGGAGGTCGCGGTAGGATTCAACCCAGCGGGAGAAGGCGGCTCCGATGATGGTTTCCGAGGTGGGGCGAATGACGTAGGGCTCAGTGAGTTTTCCGGTTGGGATCATTTTCACGGAGCCGTCCTCCTGTTTCTCGGTTTCGAGTCGGTGATGGGTGACTACGGCGCACTCGGTGGCAAAGCCTTCGGCGTGTCCGGCTTCTTTTTCGAGGAAGGAAAGGGGGATCAGCAGGGGGAAGTAGGCGTTTTGGTGTCCGGTGGCTTTGAACTTCACATCGAGCTGCTGTTGGATGAGTTCCCAGATACCGTATCCCCACGGTTTGATGACCATGCAGCCGCGTGTTTCCGAGTTTTCAGCCATGTCGGCAGCGCGGATGACTTGTTGATACCACTCGGGGAAGTCGTCGCTTCGGGTGGGTTGAATTGCAGATTTTTGCTTCTTAGATTGTTGCGGCTTGGCCATGACGGACTTTACAAATCATAATGAGCGGTGAATCACAAGTGTGATATGCGACTTCCTTTTTAGGAATGTGCTGTTGGGTAGGGTGTGGGCATGGCATCACAATGAATACACGTAAAAAAGTATCAATCTTTCGTTCTTTCTTCTGGTCAATCTGAAATCAGGTTTGTAGTGTTCATCAAAGCTCAACCACTATGAAACTTTTCAAGCATCATCTGTTACTTACTTCCCTTGTGTTAGGCCTTCTTTCAGCCGCGTCCCCTCTGATGGCTCAGACGGGGAAAGTGGATGTTGCCAAGCCTGATTTTGATAATATCCCATCACCCCAATTCAGTGTTGGGAAAAACAAGAGTTTTAAGCCGAAGGACTGGCTAGAGGTTGAGGTGAAGTTTAACATCGACATGCCGCGCGACTATAAGCAAAAATTCATCGATCGAGTTACCGTTAAATGGTATGTTGCGATTGATGATCCGCAAGGGGGTCGCAAGCCTGTTTTTCTTGAGAAAGAGGTGATTCATGTGAACGTTCCTGTTGGCGAAGATATTTACAGTTCTGTTTACCTATCTCCTGCGGCCGTCAAGCGGATCAGCGGGCGTGATCGGGCTGGCAAGAATATCGTCAAGTCCGTGGGTGGTGAGATCATGGTCAACGGACAGGCTGGATATAAAAACTCCGGAAAGTTCTCCTCGACGGCTGATCCAGGCTGGTGGTTGAAGCTTTCCCGTTACGATAAAATTCAGTTGCTGAACAAAAATGAAACGCCCTTCAAATTTCTCTGGTGGGATCGTTATGCCGAGATCGAAGCTCCTCGTCGATAGGAATGCAGCTCATCCTGCAAATTTTCTCAATACCCTTACAATTTAATATTTCTACACAATCATTATGGCAGATGCACAGGCTACGGTCGCGTTGAACATTGGATCTCAACGCATTTCCATGGGGGTATTTAAGACCTCAAAAAATGGAGGACTGATTCTCGAAAAATACGATTCTTCATCCATTCTTGCTGATCCGGCTGCTGAGATGGCGCGGTTGCCCCAGATTCGGGTCGCTGTGTCCGATCTCGCTGAGAGGCTGAAAATTGGCAAATCGAAAATAAAATACGCAATTTCCGGTCAAGCGGTCTTTACGCGTTTTATCAAGCTTCCGCCGATTGATGATGCAAATATTGAGGAGTTGGTAAAATTTGAGGCGCAGCAGCATGTTCCGTTTCCTATCGATGAAGTGATATGGGACTGGCAGTTGCTCGAAAGCGGTTCCGGCGAAAAAGAGGTCGCGTTAGTAGCGATCAAGGGAGATGCCCTTAACGAGATCAACGACGTGATTCTCGAAGCGGGGCAGCACACCGATGAGGTGGATGCCTCTCCAATGGCGCTCTATAATGCACTGCGATACAACTACCCTGATCTTGAGGAAACGACCTTGCTGATCGACATCGGTGCGAAGACTTGCAACCTGATCTATCTCGAAGGGAAGCGTATGTTTACCCGTAGTGTGGCCGTGGGTGGAGCTTCGATCACGACCGCCATCGCCAAGGAGTATGGAGTGAGTTTTGCTGAGGCTGAATCTCAAAAATGTTCAAACGGCATGGTCGCCTTGAATACGGCGCATACTTCACAGATGGATGAATCAACGGCAGCTCTGGCGACGATTATCCGGAATGCCTTGGGCAAGTTACCTGCCGAGATTGCACGCACGACTAACTATTTCAGGAGTCAGCACGGGGGGAAAGCACCTAAGGAAATCCTCTTGGCTGGAGGCGGGGCAAACCTTCCGTATATTGCCGATTTTTTCCAAGAGAAACTTCGTTTGCCTATTGATTTCTTTAACCCGCTTAAACGTATTTCTGTGGGTAAAGGCGTGGATGTGGATCAAGTTGCGACTGAGGCTCACCAGCTTGGTGAACTCGTTGGTCTTGCCCTACGCGGCATTGGTCAGGCAGAGCTTGAAATTGATCTCGTTCCCGATGTGGTTTCTCACGAACGTGATGTGGCGCGACGCAAGCCACTCTTGATGGCGGCCTCCGCGATCCTGATTGTTGGACTTGGGGCTTGGGCAGGATCCAATATCGCACGTAATGCCGAAGCGGGTCAGAAATTGAAACAGCTCAAAAGCGATAGTGCTGGGCTGGAAGAATTTTCTGGGCCTTTGGAAAAGCTCTCTAAGCGCGAGCAGACGCTGGATCGTTATGGTAAACAGCTTGTCGCGGCTCAGACGGCGCGAACCCTCTGGATAGATGTGATGCGTGACTTGGGAGAGAATTTTGCCAGTGATTCAGTGTGGATTGTTGATTTTGATCCAGTGGTTGATTTTAAACCCGGTGCAGATGCCGAGCAGAAGTCTCAATCGGTTATCGTCAGTGATTTTGCCAGCATTAGCTATGGCTCGTCTGCTTTGGCGAAGTTGAAGCTTCTGAAACCTTCTGAGCCTGCGCGTCGTAGAAAAGGTCGAAGCAGAGGTCGCAGTGCTGCTGCCAGTGAGCCTCAGCGTATGATCAATGCGATTCGCCTGAAAGGTTTTTGGCGCGGTGGCGCAAGTGGATACAAAAATGTTTACCAGCAAATCGGGGAGCTTCGCAAGAGTTCGAAACACTTCAATGTGCCTTCTAAGGAGGATCTGAGTATTACGTTAACGGATAAGTTGGCTGAAGGTGATTATGCCGCGCCATTTGAAATTACCATTCCATTGAAAAATCCCATTTTGGCTCCAGAGCGAGCACGATTTTCTAAAAAATAAACCATAGATTCTTCGCTTTAAATTACTACACGACCATGAGTTGGATTCAGGAAAATAAATTTGTTGCCGGATTGGCTGGTGTCACGACTGTGATCACCGTTGCGATTCTCTACGTTGGGCTTTCACAAGGAGGAGCTTACGATGAGAAGTTAGAGCACTACCAAGATCTTAAAGGGCAGTATGCTACGCTCGAAAAATCAAAACCTTACCCTTCCTCTGAGAACCTCAGTGATCGGGAGGAGGGAATTGAAGAATACGAGAACACCATTAAGGATGTGCGGACGCTTGTGCTCGGATATCGACCTGAGAAGTTGGAGAAAATGACGCCTGAGCAGTTCAAGGACATTCAGGTGAAAATGGACACGGATCTACGTAAGCTTTTCACTAATGCTGGCACCAAGCTTCCAGACGATTGTTTGTTTGGTTTTGAAAAATACTCGGCGAGTGCTGTGAAGGCTGGCGCAACCGCCAAACTTCATTATGAGCTCGGCGCGATCCAGTGGATGCTGGCTAAGCTCGCTGAGGTGCAACCCGATGCAATAGCGAACATTCGCCGCGTTGAGTTGCCTGAGGAAAGCGGCAAGGTTGCAGTAGTTGAGCCTGAGCCTCGAACTCGTAAGGGGCGGGCAAAGGGGCCGGTTCGTGGTAACAATAACCAGAAAGCGGCTGGCCGGGCTTATGAGCTAATGCCGATGGAGATCTCCTTCACGGCTAGCGAGGCTTCCGTTCGAAAGTTTTTGTTGGCTTTGGTGAATTCTAAAGAATATTTTTATGCCATTCGAGGTGTGCGAGTTCTCAATGAAAGCCAGGCGGCTCCCAATCAACGTGACGCCAGCTTCCCCGTTGAAAATGTAGTTGAAGGCAATGACCTGTTCAGTGGTTTGGATGGAGAGAATGATCAGGGCGAGGGTCTTTTTGGCGAAGATGAATCTGAAGGCGGTGCTGAGGCCGTGGCCGTTAAGGAGCCGGAGAAAGCCGCTGTTCCTGCAGGGGAGCTTATTCTCAAGCAGGTGCTTGGTAAGGAAAAACTCAACGTCTTTCTTTGTCTCGATATCGTGCTGATCGAAAAGAAGGCAGATGGACCTCTGCAGAAGCAGCAGAGAGGCCAGCCGAAATTAGACCGTTAGGCGACTTCGCTTTTTACATACATACCATTCATTAATTACCTATTATCAATCAGATATGTCTTGGATTTCAGATAACTACGAAAAAGCCGCCATTGGAGGTGCTGCTGTCATTGCACTTGCTTTTGGTGCTTCCGTTATAAGTAACAAGGGCGCTGTCGAGGAGGCGTTTGTCCGTGATTCGGTGAAGCGGAACGACGATGTTAGTGTGCCGAGCTTGCCTAAAATTAAAGAGGTTGAGGTCTCTCTTGGCAAGGTTCATATCCATGGCAAGCCTAAAACAAAGGCGGGGCGCGAGGTGAATTTGATGATTGGGGTGCCTCTCTTTGCCAAAAGGGGAGAACTTGGAAATCCGGTTGACCTTCCTGTGAGTGCTCCTGTGCATGCCCCTATCCCGAACTCGTGGTGGCTGGATAATGACATAGACCCTTGCTATAGTGATTCTCCCGAGCTTGATCCTGATGAAGATGGATTTTCCAACAAGGAGGAGTTTCTTGCCAAAACAGATCCTAATAAATTTGATTCCCATCCGGATCTAATTACCAAGCTCAAGGTGGTTTCGGTGAAAACGACACGTGCCCACCTGAAGCCCTCAGACTATGGTAGTGGAAAAATGAAGTTTAAATTACAAACTTCTAGTGGTCGTGATAAGAATAAAATGGGGCCGGATCCCATAGCGGCAGGTCAACCTATTGTTTTTGTGAAGCCGTTAATGCAGAAGCGCTTCAAATTCAAGGCCCTTGAAGAAAAGAAGGTGCAGAAGAATGGAATTATGCAGAATATGAAAGTCTGGGTGATCGAAGATCTTAAGCCAAATAAGAAAGGTCAGGAGTATCGTTTCGATAAAAGAGGCAGACGCATCGGAGGCGGCTCCCTTGGTATTGTCGATAGCACTGTCGAGTTGTCTTTGAAGGCTCTGAAGCAGGGAGGAAACATGTTTAAAATTGAGGAGAATATTAGCTTCTCTTTGCCTTATGATGAAAAGAGCACCAAGAAACCTTACCTGTTGAAGAAGGTTGATCTTGAGGCCAAGACTGCCGAGGTGGAATACACCGATCAAGACGGAAAGAAAAAATCACATATTATGTCCTATGCCAAGTAATGCTCAAGGGACGATCTTGTAATTACTAAGTATGGCTGGCATGTTGTTTACATACCTTGACAGCCAGCCCAATTTAAAAAAACTGAAAAAAACGCTTCACAAAGACCCTTTAAAACGCCACTAAATATTCACGCTTATTATGGAAACTACACCTACGCAATCAACCATACACGGCAACGCCCGTAATCGCGCCCGAAATCTTATCCACCCACCTCACATCAGTGGTTCTTCTGTTAGCAGAAAAGCCGCTGTCTTGATGGCTGTAGCCGCCTCTATGCCGGTCGCCATTAATATCGCCCAAGCTGGCGAAGGTGGTGGATACTACGGTGGCACTTCAAGTATCGCTCAAAAAGAGATCGCTCGCAGATCCGCTCTTGTCAACCAAGCTGACGAAGCACTCGCGCTCGGTCGCGCTGCCTATGCTCAGCAGGACTACGAAGAGGCTGTGAAGCAGTATAAGATTGCCGTGAGCCT
>Ga0256845_1000617_pt1 | contig 32805 bp, 24 predicted proteins | sample RiftiametaG_FD_189101 | JGI IMG/M metagenome (GOLD analysis project Ga0256845, IMG submission 189101) | Tube worm associated microbial communities from hydrothermal vent at the East Pacific Rise, Pacific Ocean - Riftia | ecosystem: Host-associated > Annelida > Integument > Unclassified ...
TACTGTTAATCGAGAAACTGTATGCCCATTTGAGCGCTGATAAGAATCCATCGCACAAAGATAAAGTTTTTAGAAGCTAAAGCGAAATGCACTAAAGTGCATAGTTTCAACTATATTTGTGACAATAAAAAAAAGTTTCTTTTTTTTGATTTCAAACATTATTTTTTACATTAAAATACCAACCAAACAGGTTTACTTTCTCAATAAAAAGTGATACCTTCGCTTAATATAATGCTTATCACACTTGTGCTTAGCACGTTTTGCGAGAGCAAAAGCTACGAAGCATTAAAACGTGACTGACAAGTACGTTATGCAGAATAAAAAATATTAAATAACAGATTACGATAGAGCATATCAAAATTTACTTGAGTTTGAAACAGAATATCAAACGTATAAAGATTCAGACTTGACAGAGTCTGATACCAGAAGTAAAATTTTAGATAAAATAATTATCAATGTCTTGGGTTGGGAAGAGTATGATATAAATAGAGAAGGCTGGGTAAGAGTTGGTTTTTTTGATTACGAAATTGGAACCGCGAATTTTCATTTTGTGGTAGAGGCAAAAAAAAACCTTACTGAATTTAAATTACCCAAAACAGGAAATGAGGTAAAGGTCAAATCCATATACAAAGGCAACAAAGACGTAATAGATCAAACACGTGATTATCTTTTTAGTAGAGGACTGGCCTATGGTGTAATTACTAATGGAGCTCAATTTATTATCAGTCGTTTTGCAAATTCAAGCGGAATGGATTGGCAAGAGGAAAAATGCTTCTTTTTTAAAGATTTTGAAGACCTGAAAGTCAATTTTGATAAGTTTTACGACCTCCTTTCTAAGGAATCTATTAGTAAATATGGGCGGTTAAAAATAATTCAATCATCAAATACAGGTAAAACAATTGTCAAAGATCATTCATTAAAAAGAAGAGATCAGGAATTAGTACGTAACAAAATAAGTCAACACTTAATCCCAATAATTAATAAGGTATTTGAGGAAATTTACAATATTGAATCTTTGGAGGGAAAAAAAATACTTGAGTCCTGTTATGTTCAGAACGAAGATGTAAAAAAATACAACTCTGAATTGGGCAATGCATTCAGCGATGACCCACCAACTTTTGACAGAAGAATATTACCCGTCCAAAACACCACAGAAACACAAAAGCAATTAAAGTCAAATATTTTCGAAAGCACCTCTAATTTGCCTGACCCAATAATATTAATTGGTACAGCAGGTGCAGGTAAAACAACTTTTATCAAGTATTTTTCTGAAGTAGTACTAAGCAAAAAAAACAAAAAAAACCGGCCATTAGTATATTTAGATTTTAGACTTTTTACAAGTCAAACTATTCGTGATACAAAATTCATTTTCAAGACTATTCTTGCTCAGTTGGAAGATAAATACCCTGAACTAAATTTAACCAAGTTCAATGTCCTTAAAACGATTTATAGTGCAGGTATTATAAAGAAGCGTGAAGGAACTTGGTCAAGACATGAAGGAACAGAGCGGATGGATGATGCCATTGCTGAATACATTGAGGAAAATCAGAAAGACCCTATCAGCCATCTGAAAGCAGTTACAGAGTATTTAATACACAAATGCAATAAACGAATTTGCGTTCTTTTCGATAATGCTGATCAATTAAATGATGAGGATCAAAAAGAAGTGTTTTTATTAGGCAATAGCATTAATCGAAATTTAAATTCCATCGTTCTCATCTCTCTTAGGGAAGGATATTTCTATAAATGGCGAAAAAAACCACCATTTAACGCATATCAATCAGTTGTATATCATATAACTGCCCCACCATATAAACGAGTTCTTCAAAAAAGAATCGAATATATTATGAATAATTTTGATTTTGATGCTATCAATGTGGAATCTGATAATAAAGTTGTGAAATTTGGAGAAGGCAGTTTACAACACTTATTTAAAAATTTATACGATACTTTATTTACATCATCGCACTCAGATGTTATGGATTTCCTTGAGGAAACTTCCTACCCTAACACACGTGAAGGGCTAGAGTTATTCAAGAATTTCCTGTTATCTGGTCATTCCAAAATCAGTGCATATATGTCATTCAATTATGGCACAGGTGATGGAGTCCCAATATGGGAATTCTTCAAATCAATCGCTCTCGAGTCAAATTATTATTATGAAACTCAAAAAAGTAGTGTCATCAATTTATTCTATCCAAGCAAATCAAATAAAAACCACTTTACAAAAATTCGAATTTTAAATTACTTAGAATCTAAACTGTCTTCATCTGCAAAAAGAAAAGACTATTTCCTTGTTAATGAATTAACGGATTTGTTTTTAAAGGCTGGATACACAGTGGATATTATCGAGGAGGAATTACAAGTTTTATTTGAAGCCAAATTAATCTCAACATCTGACTATACAGAAGATATTGAAGAGCTTGCTATAATAGAATCTACCTCATTGGTTTCAATAACATCCGTTGGGTTATATTATCTAAAAAAACTGCTTGGCCATTTTTATTATATAGACCTAGTTCTTCAAGATACACCAATCTATGATGAAAATTATTACCAAGAGTTAACCAATATATTTCCTGATAGTGACGAAAATGGCAATAGAAATTTATTAGGCAGAAAAGATACAACATCTAAATTCATTGAATACCTAAATAGTGAAGAAAAGAAAGATAAAAAGTTCAAAAGTAATTTCACTGATGATAGTATAATGTTTGACGTTGTTGATTTTATTAACTCAACATTATCACATGACATTAATCGACTTGATACTATTTTGAAAAGATAAAACAGAAATCTGCATAATCGAGTAGACGGCTGACGGTCAAATGACCGCCAGTGCGCCTCTCACACCACCAAGCGTACGGGTCTCGTACTTGGCGGTTCGTAATTCATCTTTCTAGCTGCTCTTTACACCAACTAAAACTATTCTGTAATTTTGAAATAGGCTACTTTATTTCTAGGGAATCGATCACCCAATAATGAAATAGATGCTCCTATTTTAATTTCCAGAAAAACTACGTTCAGTCCTTCCCTACTCGTGAGACCTCTGTAATATGTACAACTCGTTTCCTATAGGTACTATGACTTCTGCTGACTGCTCTACTCTGTCAACTCGTAACTATAGAGCTCTCCCTCGGTAAGACAAATACCCTCTAGTCGATATCTACTGAATCTACTATTTCGGTTATCCTCAATCCGAAAATCAAGGTTTGGGACTTCGCAAAGATGTGCTTACTCATCCAACCTAATAGCCTCTTATCCAGTTCCTGTTCGTTAGAACCAACTACGCAGTCTGGCTTACTTCAATGCATACCTCACGGTAATCCACCTTGCCACTTGCTTCACTTAGACTCGTTACAATCTCGTGTCAGGGACTTCAACCCTTTGGGACATCCTCCTAAAAGAACTATATTTGCCATTCGAAGCACACACAAGGGCTATACACAATAAGGGGTTAGTCGCTAAATTGAAAGGTTGGTTTTCATAGCAAGTCCGCCAAATCGTTGATTTGGCTTTTATAAATGAACAAATTAAAAACAAAATACAACGATTTGGCTCAGAGCAACCTGAAAGGTTTTCGCTTTGAAATCCCTTACTGTGCATAGCCGGGTCGTTAAGCGAACCAACTCAAAAACTCCCACAGTATTGAAAATTCTCTTCGCTGTCCCGATAGTCATCGCTGCGAATTCAGCTAACGTACCTTTTCACCCTTCGTAGCTTTTGCTCTCGCAAAACGTGCTCAGGGTTCAACTCAAAAAAAACGTGCTTTTCAAGATTTTATGAAGTTTTCTGATATAATTTTCAGCTCACGAAACTACTTCCCTTTTTTTGTTTTAAATTAGCAATTACTATTTATGCTTTCTTTAAACAAAATACCGTTAATTCGTTTTCTACTTCCTTTTATAGGAGGTATTATTAGCGTTGTACATTTAGGTTTTAATGCTAGCACATTGCTATATCTTTTTAGTGGTGTGTTTTTTACATTCATATTATTACTTCTTATTAAAAAACTAAATGCCAATTATAAATTCCGTTGGTTATTTGGAGTATTTATTTACAGTTGTTTCTTTTTAGGAGGCGCAACCCTAACAGCATTAAAGGTTCAAAATAGTGAGGTTTCTATACAACCATTAAAAGCAGAAAGTAGCCAGTTTATTATTGCTGAAGTTATAGAGCCTCCACAAATTAAAGACCGCTCTGTTAAAGTTATTTTAAAAGTAAAAGGGATTAAAAACAATAACAATTGGAACAGTAGTTCAGGAAAAGTTATTATCTATTTGCAAAAAGATAGCCTCGCCAACTTTATATCTTTGGGAGATATCATTTCTTTTGAACCTAAATTAGAAAATGTTCCACCGCCTAAAAACCCTAATGAGTTTGATTATAGAAACTACCTTTCTTACCACCTCATCCACCAACAAGCATTTTTAAGAAGTAATAATTGGAAAATTATACAAAAAGCGAGTACCCACAATCTTTTTAAAATTGCAGAAGATATTAGAAAACACCTCATCCAATCTCTTAAAGAAAAAGGATTAAACGATAAAGAATTAGCTGTAGCTTCAGCTTTAATTTTAGGCTACAAAGATGATATTGATGCTCAGCTAAAGAGTGCCTATTCTAGTGCTGGAGCTATGCACGTTTTGGCAGTTTCGGGTTTACATGTTGGTATCATTTTTATGGTATTTAATATCCTTTTAAAATTTTTAGATAAAATTAAATATGGTTCAATAATTAAAGGAATATTATTGATAATACTCTTGTGGTGCTATGCTTTACTTACAGGTCTATCGCCTTCGGTTATGCGTGCAGCAACTATGTTTAGCTTTATTGTTTTGGCAAAAATGGTTGATAGAAATTCTAACTTTTTTAATACGTTGGCTGCATCAGCTCTTACCCTATTAATTATCAATCCCATGTTAATTATGGAGGTTGGTTTTCAATTAAGTTACCTTGCTGTAATTGGTATTGTAATTATACAGCCATGGGTATATAATTGGTTTTCAACCAAATGGTGGTTATTAGATAAAGTTTGGGAAATATCAGCAGTTTCTATTGCTGCGCAAATAGCAACATTCCCTTTAGGATTATTGTACTTTCATCAATTCCCCAATTACTTTTTACTCTCCAATTTAATAGTAATACCTATGGCAATTCTTATCCTTTATTTAGGTATAACCACGTTAGCTTTAATTTCAATTCCTTTTGTGGGAGATTATTTAGTGTTGGCATTAAAATATACCATCCGATTTTTAAATTGGTCGGTTATTCAAATTGATCAACTGCCTTACTCGCTTACTCAAAACATTCGTTTTAGCATTAGCGATACGTGGCTAGTTTACCTTATTATTGTTAGTTTAATTTTATTGATTGCTTACCGTAAATTCAAGTCTTTTTTAATTGCAGCTATTTGTTCAGTTTTCTTTTTAACGAGTGTGAGTTGGAGAAATTACAAAGACCTAAAACAACACCAACTCATCATTTACAATATACCTCAACATACCGCTTTAAACTTTATTGATGGGACTGATAATATCTTAATATCAGATATTAAATTAATGCAAAATAGAAGTAAATTGCTTTTTCATATGCAAAACAATTGGATTAATAAAGGTGTTGAAAATGAAAAGGTTGTGCAACTTTCTCATTTAATTAAACAGCACCAGCTTTCTAACATCTATAAGATTGACAATCCTAACCTTTTCTCTAAACGTAATTATTTTCAGTTTTACGATTATAAAATTGCTTTAATTGATAATCAATATCAAACAAAAAAGACTAAAACTGCTCTACAGATCGATCTTTTAATAATTACTAAAAACCCTAGAACATCTTTAACTGAACTTGTAGAAAATTATCAACCTAAACTTATTGTTATTGATGCTTCTAACTCAAAATATGTAGCCAATAAAACTAAGGAAGAAGCATTAACACTGCACATCAAATGCATTGACATTGCTACGGATGGTGCTTTTATAAAAACGATTGAGTGAAATCTTTAAATCTTAATAGGAAATCAATCTCCCCACCCTCTTCTCTAAAAGGGTGATAGGTTGTTCCCAAATAAAAATACTGTGTCTGGGTTCCCGCCTTCGCGGGAAAGGAGTAGCATAACAAAATGTAAAAAAACTTCACCATTTAATTCTCCCTTTGAGGAGCAAATTTTACCCAAAGTTACACCTGAGCTTGCGAAAGGTTAATTTGGAAACAAAATTAGAGGGGTGTCTCAAAAATTACAATTTATCAACACCTCTATACACGACCAACAAAGCTGTATTATTCTTTTGTTGCTCTTTACTTAGCAATGCTAACAAATTATTTCCTGCATCAAAAACAGTTGTATCAGGATAATAATTATCGCGAGCAAAATGCATAAACTTTAAGACTTTAAAAGCATTAAACCAATTGTAAAACAGTTGTACAAATCGTTGTTCTGAGGTGCTATTCTTTCTAATATTTTCTAAATCCTTTTCCCAATTGATGCTTTCTAAAAAAGCCTTAATAGTTGTCGGTATTTTAACATTATCAGACTTGTACACTTGCGACAATACCGCATTAAATTGTTTTAAATCTTGATACGATTGCACTGCATAAGATTGCATTTGAGGCTTTCCATCATCCATCCAATTTTGCATGGCTTTTCCTGTTCCAAAAGGCACTCTATCCGATACGCGTGGCGAAGGAATTACTTTGGTAGTTTTTAACTCTGTAAAATTTCCTAATGGAATTAACTTTTGTAAGAAATAAAAATCCTCTCCTGCTTTTCGTTTATTCATTCCGTTTTGTTTTTGGTAAGCATCGCTTCTTACCGCCATACTAGATCCTATTGTATGAAAAGCATATGGCAAATTAGCATATTTTAACCCATTTTTATAGATGCGCAAATGCAACTCATACTGGGTAATGCCATCATAAATTTCTTCTGTAAATTCTATTCCCGAAATTGGATGCTCAAAATGAATAGAACAAGCCGGTGTTTTAGAATGTTTTTGAAAATGTTTTTCTACTTCTACTAAATAATTAGTCTCACAATTGGCATCTGCATCATAACATAAAATCACTCCGCTTGCTTTGTTGATACTTTCAAATCTTCGCGCAGCTTCATCCATCCCAATTTTACGAGCCAAACCAACTCCTGCGTGCTTTTTAGGCAAACTATTTTCTTCTATAAAATAAAAATTAAGGTTTTCTTTTTGATGTGTTTCTACCCATTTTTTAGCAGCTAATACTGTCTGTTGGTTTTGAGCTACAATTGCTTCTTCAGCTTTTTCTGATGCGTTAATAACTGTTATTACATCAACACTTCCCTCAGTATTTTCGCAATCATATAAACTTTGTAAGGCGTCCGTTAAAGCTGTTTCATTACAACAAGGAATTACCACAACAACACTTAAACTGGCAGGAACTTCCGTAGAAATTAAAGTTGGTCTTACGGTAAAATTTTCTAAATAATAACTCATCAAACAAAAGTAATTAAATGCGCTCATCTAAAAGAAAAAACCCCAACCGATAAAACAAGAAAATCGATTGGGGAATAAATTGAACATCGCTCAATTTTATCTAAAAATTATTAACTATAATTGCAAAGCCCTTCGCAATATTATAGGGGTAAAATTAAACGAAATGAATATTTTTTTCTGTCAGAAAAACGACAAGAAGTGTATTATTTACAAAAAAGATTTAAGCCATTTTACAGCATCTTCTTCCTTACTAAAAAACTTTGTAGGTATTGTTGGTTTATTTATTTTAAGATATGAATTAGCCAAAAGTCTATGCGGCAAAGACGAAAAAACATAAGCTTCGGCAAGTGAATACTGTGTTCCTCTTGATGTTACAGAAAACTCTCTAGTCCCCTTAGTAAAGGAGGCATTTTTTCCCAAAAAATGTATAATTGGATATTTTTTGCCGTTTAATAAAACATCATATGCCTTTGCAACTTTTTCAAAATCTTCAGAACACAAACAAGAATTATCAAAAAAAACAACCTGAACAATCCCATCATTTCTTAATGAAACGTTAGATTTTTCTAGTTGTATTTCTTTTGATTTTTCGATAAACAGATGTTTTATATCGACAAAATTAACAATTTACATCTTCTCCAACAAATATTTCCCTGTAATGCTTGTGTCAGATTTCACTAAATCTTCAGGTGTACCTGCAAACAACAATGTACCGCCATTTTCTCCACCTTCAGGACCTAAATCAATTACCCAGTCGGCACATTTTACAACATCCAAATTATGTTCAATAACAATGATGGAATGCCCTTGTTTAATCAACGCATTAAAAGCTTTTAATAATTTTTTGATATCATGAAAATGTAAACCTGTTGTTGGTTCATCAAAAATAAATAACAAGTTATTTTTGCTATCTTTTTTAGCTAAAAACGAAGCCAACTTAACACGTTGTGCTTCGCCTCCACTTAAGGTGTTAGACGATTGTCCTAAATGAACATACCCTAGACCAACCTCCTGTAAGGGAGCTAATTTTGCGCTTATCTTTTGAGCTTGCTTATCGTTACTTTCATTAAAAAACAAGATAGCTTCCTCTATGGTCATGCTCAATAAATCTGCAATGTTTATTCCATTAAACTTCACATCAAGCACTTCATCTTTAAAACGTTTCCCTTTACATTCTTCGCAAAGTAAATGGATATCCGCCATAAACTGCATTTCTACCGTTACTTCTCCCTCTCCTTTACAAGTATCGCACCTACCACCATCTACATTAAAAGAATAATGAGCTGATTTATACCCTCGAGCTTTTGCCAATGGCTGCTCAGCAAAAAGTTTACGAATTTCATCGTAAGCCTTTACGTAAGTTACAGGATTAGACCTCGAAGATTTCCCGATTGGATTCTGGTTAATAAATTCAACACCATTGATTTCTTTAATGTCTCCCGAAATCTTATCAATACTTCCTGACTCTTCAGCATAACCATCAAACATTTTTTTAAGTGATGGCAATAAACAGTTTTTAACTAATGATGATTTTCCTGAACCACTTACCCCAGTAATTACAGTAAGATTATGTAATGGAAAATCTACATCTATTCCTTTTAAATTATTTTCTCGAGCACCAGTAATGCTGATTTTTTTATTCCATTTTCTACGCATTTTAGGAATTTCAATCGCCTCTATCCCATTAATATATTTTGCTGTAAGCGATTTATTATCTTTTAATAAAGCTATATAATCTCCCTGAAAAACTATCTCCCCACCTAAATGACCAGCATATGGTCCTATATCTATTATTTCATCTGCGGCTTTAATAATATCCTCATCGTGCTCTACCACAATTACAGAATTACCAATACGCTGTAAATCTCTTAACACACTAATTAATCGTTCGGTATCTTTAGAATGTAAACCGATACTTGGCTCATCCAAAATATACATCGACCCCACCAAACTACTACCTAAAGAGGTTGCTAAATTAATTCGTTGCGATTCTCCACCAGATAAGGTTGCAGATAATCTATTTAAAGTAAGGTAGCCCAAACCAACATTTTCTAAATAATGTAAACGTGCATTAATTTCGGTTAACAAACGTTGTGCTACTTCCTTTTCTCTTTCTGATAATTTTATTTTTTTGAAAAACAATACCAATTCATCTATGGGCATCAATACCAAATCAGTTATCGAATGGTCATTAATTTTCACATAGTTGGCATCTTTACGCAATCGCGTTCCTCTACAATCAGGACACAAGGTTTTACCTCTATATCTTGAAAGCATTACCCTAAACTGTATTTTATAACTTTTTTGTACTAGTACTTCAAAGAAAATATCTAAACCTTCAAAATATTCATTTCCTGTCCAAACCAACTGTTGCTGATCTTTAGATAGCTCGTAAAAAGGCTTATGCACAGGAAAATCAAATTTCATGGCACTCATTACCAAAGCTTCTTTCCACTTTTGCATTTTCTCGCCTCGCCAACAAACTACAGCATCTTCAAATATGGATAAGTTTTTATTGGGGATTACTAAATCTCTGTCTATTCCGATTACACTACCGTAGCCTTCACAAACTTTACACGCACCAATAGGATTATTAAAGCTAAAAAAATTAGCACTCGGTTCTTCAAACACAATTCCATCTGCCTCAAAACTATTGTTAAACGAATAAGATTTTAGCGTCTCCATAATCACTACTTCGCACTGTCCTTTACCTTCAAAAAAAGCAGTTTCTACACTGTCGTAGATTCTACTTAAATTATCGCTATCTTCTTTATTGATAACAAAACGATCTATCAACAAATTGATAGTTGTTATTTTAATTTTTGAACTGTCTAATTTATCAATACGAACAATCTTATCATCCAACCAAATTCGTGTAAACCCTTGCTGTGTTAATAAATCCAATTGTTCTTTCAATTTTCCTTTTTCTACAGCAATAGGAACCAATAATAGCACTTTCTCTCCATCGTTAAAACTAGAAATCTGTTGAACAACAGATTCTACATTGTCTCTTTTAACTGCTTTACCAGAAACAGGCGAATAGGTTACTCCTACCCTTGCGAACATTAACTTTAAGTAATCGTAAATTTCGGTTGTTGTACCAACCGTTGATCGCTTGTTGACCGTATTTACTTTCTGCTCTATTGCAATTGCAGGCGCTATTCCATAAATATGATCTACATCGGGTTTTTCTATCTTACCTAGAAACTGACGCGCATAAGAGGATAAACTCTCTACATAACGTCTTTGCCCTTCAGCAAAAAGCGTATCAAATGCTAAAGAAGATTTTCCTGAACCCGATAAACCCGTAATTACTGTAAATTGATTTCGAGCAATGGTAACATCAACATTTTTTAAATTATGCACTTTAGCTCCTTTTATATAGATGTTCTTTTTAGTGTTTAAAGCTTCTTTTTTAGGACTAGGCATGATAAAATTAATTGTTAAAGAATGTTAAAGAATGTTAAAGTAATCAAAGTTACTTTTCTTTTTAGTAGATTTGATGTAACAAAAAAATAAATTTAGCGTTCAATACAATAAATCAAAAAACAATACGTTTATTTTTTTCGCACATTTTAATTAAAACCAAAAATCGCCTATAAGTAATATCTACTCTTTTTAAATAATTAATACATAATTATTGCTTTAACCATTAAAAGGGAGGTATTATGAAACTATCAAAACTTAGTGAGAAAGAACTTGTTCAGGCCTATATAAAAGGTAATGAACTAGCTATTGAACAATTAATAACACGACACAAAAACAGGATTTACACTTACATTATCTGTAAAGTAAAAAATCAGGCTTTGGCTGAAGATGTTTTTCAAGACACATTTATTAAAGTAATTAACACCATAAAACGTGGTAAATACAACGATGAAGGTAAATTTTTGCCTTGGGTAATGCGTATTGCTCACAACTTAATTATCGACCATTACCGTAAAAATTCGCGTATGCCTATGGTAAAAAACACTGATGAGTTTGATATTTTTGATGTGATTTGTCATCCTGATAAAAACATTGATGAAGAATTAGAAAGCAATCAAGTTTTGGGAGATGTAAAAAAACTAATCAAAGATTTACCTCAAGATCAAAAAGAGGTGTTGATGATGCGTTTATATTACGATATGAGTTTTAAAGAAATTTCTGAATCAACAAACGTAAGTATCAATACTGCCTTGGGAAGAATGCGCTACGCATTAATAAACCTTAGAAAAATGGTTGACGAACGTAATATCGCTCATACTTTTATTTAAAAATAACAAAAGCAATAATTAGAAAAAGCTCTTTTGGTTTATCCAAAAGAGCTTTTTTAGTTGTGTATCAGTTGTAAATAATGTTTCAGTTGGATAATTAGATATTCTAAACGTTTATCGCTATCAATATCTATCACCATATCACAAGCATCATCTCTATAATTACCATTTGCCCCTACCTTAAATTTAGCTGTAGAAAGCTCTGAAATATATGCTAATGGAAAAGTATCTTTTAAAGTTAAATCAATTAAAATACTATAAGGTGTATTTAAAAAATTAGTTACACTTTCAGAGTTAGGGCATAGTGTTTTTGATAAATCATTGTTATCAAAAAAAGAAAAATTTAAATACGGTTTTACCAATTCAGATGAATCTTTAGCATTAATATAACCTAAAGACTCTACTTCTTTTCGCTCTTCTTTTAAGTACTGAACAAACTTTTTTACTACATCAGCTTCTGCTCTATTGGTGGCATCATAAAGCACTCCTATTTTAGAAGCTTTTTCAATACCAAAAGCTTTTACCTTTCTGTTCAGCTTCTTTTTTTTATTTTTTAAAGAAATCTGCCCTAGCTTAAGTTGTATGTTTTTAAATGCTTTCACTTAATTATAATGTCTTTTAATATTTGTTTACCCAACATTTGGTTAATTTTTAACACCAAAGTTGTTTTCATATAACTCATTTCTTGTTTTAAAACCGCAGAATCTAATTGTACAAAAAGTATTCTATTTTTATAAAACTTTTTAACGGTATGCTTTACAAACATTACTCCCACCACTTCATCATAAGCTTTCATCAAGTCAATTTCATCTAACATATCGTTATAACCATAAGCTCTTAACAATTGGTTAATTACTTTTTTTAATGGGACTTCTTTTTTTTTAGACATTGCTTACCTCTCCTTCTTTTATTTGAAAAGCCTTAAAGTTAATCTTTTCTTCTTGTAATAATTTAGGAATACGCTCTAAATTAGTATCGGTAATAAAAACTTGCCCAAAACCATCTCGTTCAACAATGGTTAACAATTGAGTCATTCTTTTACCATCCAGTTTATCATAAATATCATCTAACAAAACAATGGCTTTAATGCCAGAAACACTACTTATCAATTCGGCCTGAGCCAACTTTAATGCCAATAAGTACGTTTTTTGTTGTCCTTGAGACCCAAACTTTTTTAAAGGAAAATCACCTAAATTAAAAAGTAAATCATCTTTATGTATTCCTAAATTAGAATAATGATTGGCTTTATCCTTTTCTACATGTTCTACCAACAAATCAGAAAAATCGCCATCATTTAATTGCGAACGGTAATCTAATGTTACCAATTCTTTATCCTTACTTATCTCTGTATAATATTTTTGAAAAATAGGTGTAAAATCAGCAATAAATTTTTTACGCGCTTCATAAATTGCTGTACCATATTGCACTAACTGCTCATCCCAAATGGCTAACGAATCTTGATCAAAATTTCTATTGATCCAAAATGATTTTAACAACAAATTCCTATGATTTAATGCTTTATTATAAGCCATTAAATTGGTTAAGTAGCTGTGGTCGTATTGTGAGATTATACCATCAACAAATTTTCTACGCACATCACTTCCGTCAATTATTAGCATAATATCTATTGGCGTAATAATAACCAACGGAATTTTTCCAATATGATCAGCTAACTTATCGTAGTTTTTTTTGTTGCGTTTAAATTGTTTTTTCTGACTTCTTTTTAATCCACAATAAATGGTTTCTTCTTCCTCTTTATTTTGATATTTACCTTCTACCACAAAAAATGGTTCGTTATGTCTTATATTCTGATTATCAGCAGAGTTAAAATAACTTTTACAAAAAGAAAGGTAATAAATAGCATCCAATAAATTGGTTTTACCTTCGCCATTATCGCCTAAAAAACAATTGATTTTTTCTGAAAAATCTAGCTGCGCTTCTTCGTAATTTTTAAAGTTTATTATGGAAAGTTGTTTCAAAAACATGGCACAAATTTAACCGTAATTTAAAAAGATGAAGATAAATAACTGTTAAAATTATTAATCAACTTAAAAAAAAACTATTTTTGTCGCACTTATAAAATAAGAAGATATAAAATGAGTAATAAAACAGACCACGAAGAAGAAGTTATTGTTGACGTTCAGGAAGTTTATAGTAAAACTGAAAACTTTATTGAAGCCAACAAAAAAGTAGTAACAATTATACCTTTAGCGATAATTGTAGTAATTGGTTTATATTTTGGATATAAAAAGATGTATATCGCACCTATGGAGGTTGAAGCTCAATCTCAAATTTTTATGGCTGAGAAGTATTTCGAACAAGATTCATTACAGAAAGCGATTAATGGTGATGGCTTAAACTACGGTTTTGTTGAAATTATTGAGGAGTATAGCGGAACAAAAACGGCTAACTTAGCACATTACTATTTAGGTATAGCTTACAGAAATACTGGCGAATACGAAATGGCTATTGATGAATTAAAAAGTTTTAGTTCAAGTGATGTACTAATTAGCGCTATCGCTTTAGGTGCTATCGGAGATTCTTACATGGAATTGAATGACCTTGATAAAGCAATTAGCTATTACAAAAAAGCTGCTGCACACAATGCAAACGAATTAACTACTCCTATTTATTTATTAAAAGCAGGATTAGCTTACGAAGACAACAACAACTATAATGATGCTATTAAGCAATATAAAGCTATCAAAACTGATTACCGCGACTCAAGAGAAGCGCAATCAATTGACAAGTATATTGCTAGAGCTGAAGCATTTGTAAAATAATGGCTACAGTTAATAACAACTTATCAGAATATGATATTCATTCAGTTCCGGATGCCTCAGCAATGACATTCGGAATTGTTGTTTCTGAATGGAACGAAAAAATTACTAAAGGGCTTTTAAACGGAGCTTATTCTACACTAACAAAGCACGGTGCTATAGAAAGTAACATTGCCGTTCATTTTGTACCTGGTGCTTTTGAACTGCCTTTAGCTGCTCAATCATTATTTGAAAAAACAAGCGTTGATGCTGTTATTTGTTTAGGAAGTGTGATACAAGGAGAAACCAAACATTTTGACTATGTATGCGAAGGAACTGCTTTAGGAATTAAAGATGTTGCTTTAAAATACAACAAACCCACTATTTTTGGTGTACTTACTGACAACACAGAACAACAAGGCATTGATCGTTCTGGAGGAAAACACGGTAACAAAGGAGATGAAGCTGCTGTTACAGCAATCAAAATGGTTGCTTTTCAAAAAGGGTTGTAATATTATTCTATCTTCTTAAGATCTGCATAGAAAAAAAGGCTGTCCATTCGAGTGTTTCGAGCTGAGTTTATGCTGAGCGTAGTCGAAGTAAGAAATGTATCGAGAATAAGTTTTTTTGTTCTCGATATACCGAAATAAATTCGGCACAGGCTATTTCGATTAAAAATCGAAATACTCGAACTGACAAAAGCTACAAAACAGCATTAATACTCCTTTATATTTTATTTAAATCAGAACTCTAATAATTAGAAAAATTAATTTTCCAACGATATTAATTCATTGCAATGACGAAGCAATTGGTTTTTCTAGATTTAAACGGCCTCTTTCTCTAAAAAAAATAACCCTTAAAATTCTCAACTGCTTTTCTTCCAAAAACGCTTATCTTTTATTAACTTCGCGATAGTTGAAAATACGCCTATTTTGAATAGGTACATATTAATTCCGAATTATTGAAAAGTATGAGCAAGACAGCAGAAGCACCTAAAGCAAAAATCTCTCAAGAAGAATTTAAAAAGAACATTTTAGAAGATTACCGTTTGGTATATATGAGTAGAGAGACTTCTTATTTAGGAAGACGTGAAGTGTTGACTGGTAAAGCTAAATTTGGAATATTTGGTGATGGAAAAGAATTGCCTCAATTGGTTTTATCTAAGTTTTTTAAAAATGGTGATTTTAGATCTGGATACTACAGAGATCAAACCTTAATGATGGCTATTGGACAATTAACTGTTCAGGAGTTTTTTGCTCAATTATATGCACATACTGATGTTGCTGCAGAACCTGCTTCAGGAGGAAGATCGATGAATGGTCACTTTGGTACAAGAAGTTTAAATGAAGATGGTAGCTGGAAAAACTTAATGGAGATGAAAAATTCTTCATCAGATATTTCTCCAACTGCGGGACAAATGTCTCGTTTAGTTGGTTTAGCTCAAGCATCTAAAGTTTATCGTAACAATAAAGATTTAGCTGGTTTTACCAATTTTACTAACAATGGTAATGAAGTAGCTTTTGCAACTATTGGAGATTCTAGTACTTCTGAAGGTCCTTTTTGGGAATCAATTAATGCAATGGGTGTTTTACAAGTTCCTGCAGTTGTTTCTGTTTGGGATGATGGTCATGGAATTTCTGTTCCTCAAAAATATCAAACTACCAAAGAAAATTTATCTGAGATTTTAAAAGGATTTCAACGAGATAAAGGAAAAAATAACGGTTACGAAATGTTTAAAGTTAAGGCTTGGGATTATCCTGCTTTGATGGAAACGTATGAAAAAGCTGTAAAATTTGCACGTGAAGAACATTGCCCTGTTTTAGTTCATGTGGTTGAAGCAACTCAACCTCAAGGACACTCTACATCAGGTTCTCACGAGCGTTATAAATCTAAAGAACGTTTACAATGGGAATTAGATTACTGTTGTGTTAAGAAATTTAAAGAATGGATTTTATCAAGCAAAATTGCTACTGAAGATGAAATTGAAGCTTTAGAAAAAGTAACTAAAAAAGATGTTTCTGCACAAAAACGTGCTGCTTGGACAGCTTACCTCACTCCTATTCAACAAGAAAGAGATGAAATGGTTGGTTTATTAAGTAATGTTGCTGCAGAAAGTGCTAATGGTAATTTTATCAAACCCTTAATTGAAGGATTAAAAGGAAATACAGAGCCTATTCGTAAAGATATGGTTTCGGCTGGTAGAAAAGTATTGAGAATGACTCGTGCAGAAAATATTGCTTCTAAACAAGCTTTAGCTACATGGTTAACCAATGCTACTGATTTAAATCACGATAGATACAGTTCTTCTTTATATTCAGAGTTTAAAACTTCGCCAATGAATGTTACAGAAGTTCCTGTTGAACTTTCTGATAAAATGGAAGATGGTAGAGTTATTTTAAGAGAAAATTTTGATCATATCTTAGCCAACAATCCTGAAGTATTAATGTTTGGAGAGGATGCTGGAAAAATTGGTGGAGTAAACCAAAGTTTAGAAGGTTTACAAGATAAATATGGTGAGCAACGTGTTTCTGATACAGGAATTAGAGAAAACACCATTATTGGTCAAGGATTAGGAATGGCAATGCGTGGTTTACGCCCAATTGCTGAAATTCAATATTTAGATTATTTATTGTACTGCATCCAAATTTTAAGTGATGATGTAGCTACGTTACAATACCGAACAAAAGGCGGACAAAAAGCACCATTAATTGTTAGAACTCGTGGACACCGTTTAGAAGGAATTTGGCATTCTGGTTCTCCAATAGGGATGATTATCAACTCGTTAAGAGGAATGCACGTTTGTGTACCCAGAAACATGATACAAGCTGCAGGATTTTACAACACCTTATTAAAAGGTGATGATCCTGCTTTAGTTATTGAACCTTTAAATGGCTACAGAACAAAAGAAAAAATGCCTGCTAATTTAGGAGAGTTTACTACGCCTTTAGGTATTCCTGAAGTGTTAAGTGATGGAAATGACATTACAATTGTTTCTTATGGTTCTACTTGTAATTTAGCAGTTTTAGCTGTTAAACAATTACAAGAAGTTGGTATATCGGCAGAGTTAATTGATGTAAGAACATTATTACCTTTTGATATTAACCAAATGGTTGTTAAATCATTAAAGAAAACAAATCGTTTAATGATTGTTGATGAAGATGTTCCTGGTGGAGCTTCTGCATTTATGTTAGATGAGATTTTGGTTAAACAAAAAGGATACCGTCATTTAGATTCTGAACCTGTTACGTTGGCTGCTAAAGCTCACCGACCTGCTTATGGAACGGATGGTGATTACTTTTCTAAACCTAGTATTGAAGATATTTTTGATGCTGCTTACAACATCATGCATGAATTTGATGAGGATGAGTTTCCTGCTATTTATTAATAATGAAAAGTTATAGTATTCTTTGCATTTTTATTATTTTAAGCTTTAAATTACTTTCTCAAAATTATATTCCTTACTACAAGTTAGTAAATGAAGCTGAGTTTAAAGTTTACAATAAGCAATATAAAGAAGCATTAAGTCTAATCAATAATGCTTTTAAATTAGAAGAGCCATTAGCTAAAGATTATTTCTTAAAAGCAATTTGTTTAGATAAACTGATAACAATAAAACATACTCAAAAAAAGATTGCTGAATGCTTAAAAAATGCAGCTTTAAGAAATGGTCGGCCTATTTATTGGATATCAAAAAATCCTTTAGATATTAAAATAGATACCAATCTTATTTTTGAATTGAAAGCTATTGAGGCGAATCAAAATTTAAAAACCAAAGCTAATTATTCTGATATTGAGTACTTTTTAGCTAACGACCAACGATATCGTAAAATTTTCACAGATTCGATAATGGTTTATTTTAATAAAGAAGATATTGAATATATTAACTATTCTAAATTTGTAGAGAAACAAGACTCCATCAATCAAACAGAATTTTTAGACTATATAAAACAATATAATTATCCAGGAATAAGAAAAACAGGTACTAATTTAAGTAGTACTATTCTAATTCATCTCAATTGTATTTTCTTAGACGAGTACAAACACACCTTATCAGAACAGTTAAAGAAAGGCTATATACACCCATTTTATTATGCTCAAATGGTTGACAGAATAAGTTGTTTATGTAATAATGAATCATCTTATTACACTTACACCATCGGTAAATCAGTAGAAAAAAAATGTCTAAATATTGATAAAAATCAAATCATTAAAAACAGGTTAAGTATTGGTTTAAGCCCTTATTTTAAGCATAGCGGCATCCTAAGAATAGCTATCAATCAACAGAAATTAATAAGCTACCCCTAACAACCCAAGACCGCTTTTATTAATTTAATTTCCATAAATAGTTTTTCGCTTTAAAATAATTATATCTTTGCCTCGAATTCTTAAAGAATGTTGAGACAAAATTTATATATGCCCTTTTTTATTTTTAAAGATATGCCAAGTCATATTTTTAGAAGGTGCAACTATATGCAATTTATAAAGTAATTAGGAACCTCCTAATTCTCACTCAAAAAAAAATCAATTTCAATTTCTCGAACATCATCAGGTTAAACTGATAAAATAGTACAAGATGGAACAAGTTTTCAATACCATATTACAACGTTTAAATAATTTAATAATAGTAGCCAACGCAGAAGGAAAAGTTGACTATGTAAGTCCTTCAGTAAAAAACGTATTAGGTTTTGAGCCCAAAGAATTATTAGGGAACGGTTGGTGGGAATTTACTAAAAGCGGTGAAGACGAAAACACCTCTTTTATAGATTATATTCATAAACAATTTAACATCAACGGAAGTTTAAATTTAAAAGAAGTAAGCTATGAGCGTCAATTAAAAACGGCTTCGGGTGTTAATAAATGGATATTGTGGAACATGTCTATTGGTCCTGATGAATCTGTTATTAGTATAGGTTCGGATATTACAAAGCGTAAAAATGCAGAACAAATATTAGAGCGTAAAAACAATGATTTACAGCAAAAGAATGAAGACATCATTGATAGCATTCAATATGCTAGAAAAATACAAGAAGCGATATTACCAAACATTAACCTTTTTTCTAAAAATTTAAATGATGCTTTTGTTCTCTATTTACCGAAAGATGTTGTTAGTGGTGATTTTTATTTTTACCAACAGATAGAAAATAAGCTATTTATTGCCGCGGTAGACTGTACAGGACATGGTGTTCCTGGAGCTTTAATGTCGGTATTAGGAAATGCATTATTAAAAGATATTATTGTTAAACAAGGAGTTAAAAATCCAAGCGACATTTTAAGTGTTTTAGATAATGATTTGAATACAGCTTTGCAAAAAGAAGACTCATTTAATACAATGAGTGATGGGATGGATATGGCATTAATTAGCATAGATTTACAAAGCAATCAACTACTTTTTTCTGGAGCTATGCGACCATTATTATTAATACGTGACAACGAAGTAACTGAAATAAAAGGGGACCGCTTTCCTATAGGATATTTTTATGGTGTTGAAAAATCATTTTCTGACACCAAAATACAGTTAAAAGAAAATGACCAATTGTATCTTTTTTCTGATGGTTTTCCTGATCAATTTGGTGGAGAAAAAAATAAAAAGTTTAACAAAAAAAAGCTTAAAGAGCTATTGCTTTCTACCCGAGGAATGAATGGAGAAGAGCAAGTTAATTTTTTAGAATATGCACTAAAAAATTGGAGACAAGAAGTAGAACAAACTGATGATATTTTAATGATTGGATTAAAAATTTAAGATGTTGTAGGAGTTGAACAATAAATTTCTGATAAATACGTAATTTAGCGTAGAATTCGCACGATTTGTATTCATGAAAAGATTAGTACTAATTATTTTATTGTTTAGCTCCTTTTTGAGTATTGCTCAAGTAGGAGGAAATAGCACTTATCAATTTCTTAACATACCCGTTTCTTCAAGAGCTGGAGCTTTAGGAGGTACAGCTATAGCCACAAAAGATAACGATCCTGCCCTTTCATTTAGTAATCCCTCTTTATTAGATTCAAGTATGACGGGAATGTTATCCTTCTCATACCTTAATTATTTTGCAGATATCAATTATGGATTTTTCTCTTATGTAAGAGATTTTAAAAAAATTGGAACTTTTTCTGCAGGAATTAATTACATCGATTATGGTGATTTTAAAGAAACTGATGCTGGAGGAAATGAATTAGGTAATTTTTCGGCAGGAGAATATGCCTTAGTTATAGGATGGGGAAAAGAAATTGATTCTTTATTTTCTGTAGGAGCAAATTTAAAAACCATTTATTCTAGTTTATATGATTATTCATCTGTTGGTGTAGCAGTAGATTTATCTGGTACGTACTACAATCCTAAAAGCGAAGTTACTGTAGCTGCATTAATTAAAAACATAGGCACACAAATGAAACCTTATGTTGATGGAGGGGAAAAAGAGCCGCTACCTTTTGAAATTCAAATGGGTGTATCTAAAAAATTAAAACACGTGCCATTAAGACTTTCTTTAAATTTAGTGCATTTAGAAACTTGGAATTTAGCGTATAATGATTCTACAATAGCTACCAATACCAACGAAGATTTAGATGATTTAGAAAAATCAGAAAGAAACAAAACTGGTTTTTTTAGCGAAGCTTTTCGCCACATGGTAATTGGAGCAGAGTTTGTTCCTTCTAAAAGTTTTAATGTCCGTTTTGGATACAACTTTAAAAGACGATCTGAACTGGCTTTAGATGACAGACCAGGCTTAGTTGGGTTTAGTTGGGGATTTGGCTTTAGAGTAAAAACATTTTATGTAAGCTACGGTAGTGCTCGTTATCATTTAGCAGGATCATCTAATCACTTTACTATTTCTACTAATTTAAACAGCTTTAAAAAAGGAGCTATGCCGGTTAGAGAAAAACCTAAAAAAGAGAAAAAACCTAAAAAGGAAAAAAAAGCTAAAAAGAAGAAAGATGAGTAAAATTATCATTGCCATAGATGGATATTCATCTTGCGGAAAAAGTACTTTAGCAAAACAACTTGCTCAAAAATTAAACTACATTTATATTGATACTGGAGCGATGTATCGTGCAGTTACCTTATACGCTATTCGTAACAACATCATAACGAACAACCAACTTAATCAAGAAAAATTGATTGCCGCATTAAACGATATTAATGTTTCTTTTTCTTACAACCCTACACTAAACTCTTCAGAAACTTTTTTAAATGGAGAAAACATTGAAAACGAGATTAGAGGTTTAGCAGTTTCTAACCAAGTAAGTAAAGTTGCTCAAGTAGAACAAGTGAGGAGTAAAATGGTTGACTTACAACGAGAAATTGGCAAACAAAAAGGATTAGTGATGGATGGTAGAGATATCGGTTCTGTAGTTTTTCCTGAAGCTGAACTGAAGATATTTATGACAGCTCATCACACCATTAGAGCCCAAAGAAGATATGATGAATTAAAAGCTAAAGACGATAACGTGAGTTATCAGGAAATTTTAACAAACATTGAAAATAGAGACAATGATGATACAAGTAGATCATCAAACCCTTTAATTCAAGTTGAGGATGCCATAGAAATTGACAACTCAGAAATTACTCAAGAGGAACAATTTAATCTTGCTTTAAACTTAGCTTTAGAACGAATTAAATAGCCTTTTACCCCCTATTTCCATACTGATAAATATCAATAAATTTATCAGATAAAAATCTTAACTTCGCTCAAACCGTTAAAAGAAAGGTACGCAGATGGAGACTATCACAAATATTTCAATTGAAAAAGTAACAACTTCAAAATTAGCAGGAGTAGATTTTAATAACATAGAATTTGGAAAACAATTTTCTGATCATATGTTTACTGCTGATTATAAAGATGGTGAATGGACCAATTTGAAAATATCTCCTTACCAACCTATTTCTTTAAGCCCTGCTTGTGCTGCTATTCATTACGGTCAGTCAGTTTTTGAAGGTATGAAAGCCTACAAAAATGAGGAAGGAGAAATCTTTTTATTTAGACCTGAACAAAATGCTAGAAGAATGAATATTTCTTCTGCGCGTTTATGTATGCCTCCTGTTCCTGAAGATTTATTTATTGATGCATTAAAACAATTAATTGAAATTGATGCTGATTGGGTTCCTTCAAACGAAGGTTGCTCATTATACATTAGACCATTTGTTTTTGCTAGCGAAGAATTATTAGGAGTAAGACCTGCTGATGAATATAAGTTTATCATATTTACTGCTCCCGTTGGAGGTTATTACAGTAAACCTGTTAACGTAAAAATAGAAACAGAATATACTAGAGCAACTGAAGGTGGTGTTGGTTATGCAAAAGCTGCAGGAAATTATGCTGCTGCTTTATATCCTGCAAAATTAGGTCAAGAACAAGGTTATGATCAGCTAATTTGGACAGATGCTAAAGAACATAAGTATATTGAAGAATCTGGAACGATGAACATTATGTTTCATATCGGAGATAAGCTAATTACACCACATACCGACCTAAAAACTACTTTAGCAGGAATTACTAGAGAAAGTATTTTAATATTGGCTAGAGATAAAGGAATAGAAGTTGAAGAACGTAAAGTTTCTATTGAAGAAGTAATTAGTGCAGCTAAAGATGGTAGTTTAAAAGATGTTTTTGGTACAGGTACTGCAGCAACTATTGCTCAGGTTGCATCTATCACTTACAATGATGAACGATTTGAATTGCCTGCTATTGCTGACAGAACATTATCTAATGAGCTTGCGCAAGAAATACAAGATATTAAAAGAGGGAAAGTTGAAGATACTAGAGATTGGATCGTAAAAATGTAATCTCTATAATAATTATAAAAAAAGCACCAATTTTAAAATTGGTGCTTTTTTGTTTTCAGTTTCCATTTTGATAAAAGACAGCAGTTCTTATTCTTTACCAGAATTTTCATTTATATCCCCCTTCAAAGGATGAGATAAGACATATTTGTTAGAACTTTCGCACCATGCAATCTGTATTTTTTTTATTCTTTCTAACTTAGAATTTTTTTCAACATATAACTTACTCCAAACATGTGATACTTTATCACAATAAGGACATTTTACTTTGATTTCTTTAACGAGTTCTAATATTTTATCCATTTAAACTTTTTATATTTATTATTATTTACTTCTAAAAAGTAAGTTCCTGATGGATATTGGGAAATATTAATCTTGTGCTTATTTGTAGTTAAAATTAATTTACCAAAGCTGTTATACACCTTAAATAAATAGTCTTTATTATTATTAATTTTTATGTTTAAATAATTATTAGTAGGATTAGGATATAACGTTACCTCTAATTTATCACCATTCTCATTTATCCCGAGTGCACCGACATAAATAGTTTTACTGGTGGTTATAGAACATCCATGTAAATAAGTGGTTAAGTTAACAGTATAACTATTGCTGTTTAAATATATGTGTGAAGGAGTAATAGTTGAAGATGAAAATCCATCGCCAAAATCCCACAATAAACTATCAAAATTTTGAGTAGTATTACTAAAATAGATAGTATCTAAATTTACGATATAAGTATAAGTAGAACGTTGAGTATAAGTGTTAATTCTCCAATCAGAGAGGTGATTTAAAACTGTGGTATCAGCTAAAGTTTGATAACCTTCAGCTTCTGCAAGCGTAAACCCATTTAAAATTGTAGTTCCAAAAGATGGCTTTTGAAAAATACTACTATAAAAAACACAGGCTGCAATATATGACCCCTTAACATTTGGATGTATATCTCCTGTTCCACCCCAAAGCATATTACTTTGGTCATTATTCCACGCTGTTTTGAAAGCCTCACCCACTGGAGCAAAAAATGCTTGTGTAGAATCTGCCAAAATAGTTAAATTCTTCCTTATAGAATCCATAGTATTGTTATACGTTTGTAAATCTCCGGGGGTATTACCCCAAACGCCATAAGAAATTTCATAATACAATATTTTAGCACAAGGGTTATATTTATAAATAGAATCATTTAATATTTCTGCTCTATCTAGGGTTTCATTAATTGGGTAAGAATACCCTGGTGATTCATTAGAACCAGGTTGCAACACAACATAATCCCAATTACCTTGCCTAACAAGATTATAAAGAGAGTTGTTTGTTACATGATTTACAAAACCAGTTCCTCCGGGAGTATGTTGGTCAATAACAACAGTATCGCCTAAAGAATTTGAAATATTTTGAAATGTTTGCGGCATATTGTTAAAATATGTAATGCTATTGCCTACAAATAAAACATGTGTAGTATCTGCCCTTAAAACAGTATAGCAGCTAATCAACAATATTAATATTATGTTCTTTTTCATTTATAACTCGTAATAGATAAAAACCCAATTGGGTTAAATTAATTATATTCTTTTATTCTCCTTAACACTTTAATTGTTTTTAGCTTATTTTACCTCTACAACTACTTATTTAATTTTATAATTTTTTGAACATTGTATTCCAATGAATTAAATATTCTTAGTGAATAAGTTCCTGATTTATGTCTATTATTCAACTCAACATCAATATACGCCCTTTCATATTCAATATATTTTTGATAAACTATTCTCCCTAAATAATCATGAATTTCAACAGTTAAAGGAAAGCCTGTTTCTTCAGAGAACTGTATCTTAAAATTATTTTTAAATGGATTTGGATAAACACTAAAGTTTTTTCCTTTTTTACACGTAGATGCTTTTAAATCTGAATAAGAAAATTTACCATCAAAATCAGTTTGTTTTAATCGATAATAGTTTGTTCCTGATAAAGGTTTTTTATCCATCCAATTATATTCTAATATTTGACTGCTATTTCCTGCTCCTGGCAAATCACCAATTTTATTAAAATGAACACCATCAAAACTCCTTTCTATTGTATAATAATCGTTATTAATCTCTGATGCTGTCGCCCATAATAATTTAACATTACCCTCTGAGCATATAGATGTAAACCTAATTAATTCTATGGGTAAAATTAAAGTTGAAGGAGGACAAACATAATGTTGATTATTAAATCCTCCGGTAGAACCTGTCGATCCCCAAAAAACATTATTAGAGCCAAATATATTATTCACAAAATCATTTGTAACACTCAACCGTAACGTTCCATCAAAATAAACTTCCATTAAATTGCTAATAGCATTCCACACAATTCTCATCGTATGCACGGTTCCATCTTCAATATTAGAAGCTGGGCTTGTAGCACTAACTGCCCCAGCAATAGGAGCCCCTTCACCACTTGCACTTGTCCAAATAGCAATATGATCTTCTGCAATATCTTGCGAACCTCCATTATCATAGGTATCAATTTCGATAACAACAGCATTTCTAATTCCCCCTGCCCCTAAATACTGTCCATCATTTCCGCAAACCGAAGATCCCTCAGGATCATTATGAAATGTAAAAGTCATTCCATCAGCTCCTGCATCATTATTTCCACAATACACTTCTAATGTATGATCAAAACTTTGACTAAAATTGATAGTATTTTGATACCATGCACAACCTTTTTGGCTATTTGTTGCTGCTGTTACTTGCATACAAGTATCTGCAGGAAAATTATACATCGTAGCATCATCTGTTAAACAAAATAAGCTTTCTGGATTAGTCACTTCTAATTCAAATGCTCCTGTATTAGTATTTCCAGGGTTCCACATACGTACATATAAAATATTCCCTGCTGTTAAGCCTGTTAAATTAAGCCTTGGCATATTTCCATCACCACTATTATCATCACAGCCTTGTAAATTTTTTGATCCTGAGCAACTAGCAGCAGTATAAGCTGACATCGCGACATCATTAATACCAGACAATACATTCTTACCCTCAAGATTTACTTTTCCTGAAGCAGGTATTGTTAAAGTAAACCAAAGATCTCCACCTTGGTAGTTACCACATCCCGGGTTAGAAACACCAGAACTAGTTGAACCACGAATATCTCCTAACCCTTTTTTTCCACAAGAAGTAGTTATTGAAATTGGATCACATGGTTCTTCTCCAGGACAATTACCACAAGAAATTGTAGCGCTCCAACCTGCATTCGTATCATCAAAAGAATCTGAAGTAAATCTAAATGTTAAACATCCAGTAGATGATATTACAGTTCCTCCATTAGGAAATGTACTTCCTGTGTATTTTCCAATTAATGCTGCACCTGTTGTTGGTCCATCATAAATGTATAAAAAATCATAATTATTGTCAACATCAAAAGAAGTAAAAGTTATACTGATACAGTTTCCTGCAGTTGAACAATAAGTTTCTGTTATATCCTCACTCACGGAATAATCTGAACCATTTCCGGCACTATCATACAAAGTTCCTGAACAAGCATTTAAATCTCCTGTTCCTAAATTGTGTTGAGCAACTGTAATGTTATTAAATGCTACACTAAAAACGAAAATCAAATAAATTTTAAGCGCTGTTTTCATGCTGTAATTTTTATAATTATTACAACAAGAATACTATATCATATATAGTAGATTTTTAAGTAGACACAAAGTGGACAATACACATAACCATCTACAAAAGAGATGGTTAAACATTAAGCAATACATCTAACAATGAATCTTTTCGAGATAAATTCATTTTTTTTCTTACCCTATATCTAGCTTTTTTCACTCCATCTAAACTAATATTTAAAGTGTCAGACATTTCTTTAGAGGGCATTCCTATAATTAATAATGCCGAAAGTTGTAAATCTTTTTCGGTAAGGTTGGGATATTTCTTTTTTAATCTTAAAAAAAAAGCATCCTGTAATTGATCAATTTTTCGGTAAAATTCTTTTTTATCTTTTTCAAGATCAAGATTTTTATTAATTAACAACTTCGCTTCTTTAACATCATTAACTCCGTATTTAATGTTTTGCTTTAGTTTTTCTAGAAGCTCATTTTTTGTATTAATGTGATGAGCGAAATGCTCTAATTCCCTATTCTTATAATCCATCTCCTCGATAAGAGATTTTTTTTCTATTGAAATAGTTTTTGATTTTTTCTTTTCTTTTCTAATTCGCTTTACTTGCTTTACTTGCTTTACTAGTAATAAAATTATTGAAAATATTACAGCAATAGAAAGCGTAATAATTAGATACAGTTTTAGGTTCCATTTTTCATTATCATGAGAAATTAAATTAATTGCTGCTATTTGTTTTTCCTTTAACCTTTTTTCATCTAATTTATTTAACTCATTATATTTTTCAATACTATTAATAGAATCATTTAACAGTACATAATTTTGATAAACATTATAAGACTCATCTAACTCTCCTTGAGCTTTAAGTATTTTTGCTTGGGTTTTTAAGGCTTCGAGTTTTAGTAATACATAATTATACTTTTTAATAATAGTTAACGCATTATCAATGTAAGAGGACGAACTATCTGTAATATTAAGTCTTAAGTAAATATCTGCTAAATTTATATTCATAACAGCATTAATATGGGGTGAATCCATTTTTTTAGACAATTGATACGCTGCTATATAATATTTTTTAGCCTTCTTATTTTCGTTTAAACTTGAATAAGATTCTCCAATATTATTTAGAATAAGAATTGAATGGTAATTACTTTGAGAATACTCAATAGCATTTTCTAAAATCCTTATTGCTTCTTGGTAATTTTTTCTATCAATTTCTACAACAGCAATATTATTATAAATCTCAATAATTCCTGATGAGTCGCTATTACTTTTATATAGACTTAAAGCAATATTATAACAACTGTCCGACATCGAATACTTTGATGCATCATCATACAAAACTCCTAGTCCTTGATATATTGCTGCACGCCTGCTATAATCACTTTTATCTACAACATCTAAAGCTTTGGTAAAGCTTTCATGCGCTAATACCAAATCATGTAATAACAAAGCCGAATTACCTTTAAAATATAATAAGGTGATAAATAATGAATCGTTATCTTTTGATAGTTGACTTAGCTCATTATTAATATAATCAATAGCTTTTACAGGGTCTTTCTTACTAATATCATTGAGGTAATGATTTACCTCTTGATAATTTTTATCATCAACAGGTTGAGATTTAAGTAATCCCAATTCTAAAAAAAATATAAATAAAAAGTAATATTTCACACAACAAAAATACCATATATTTTAACATAGACTGATCGCTTTTTTTATCAAAACCTATTTATCCAAATTTTAGATAAAAGCTTACAACAATGCAATTATAGGTACTGTGTGTTCAATAATTTAAAACTTAAAAGTCATATTTGGAAAGAAAAAATCATCCAAGAATTCTATTGATTATCAATAAAATCTTTGACTTTGCTTTTAATAGCTCTATTATTTTTTATAAATTGTTGTAATACAATTTTAGTACTTCATCAATATTATCGACTACTTTTTTTGCATCTTCTTTTGTAAAGCATAAAGCTGGTTTTGTTTTTATTACGCTGTCAAAAGGACCATCTGTGCTAATAAGTATATTTCTATTTCTTAGTTCATTTTTAATATGATGTGCTAACTTTACATTAGGTTCTATACTATTTTCTTTAATAATTTCCATTCCTAAAAACAGACCTCCACCTCTTATATCGCCAATACAATTGTACTTTTTTTGTAATTCAAAAAACAATGATTTATAAAAATCTCCAACAGTTTTGGCATTTTCTTGTAATTTTTCATCTTCTATAACTTCTAAAACAGATTTAGCAACAGCACACGAAACAGGATTCCCCCCAAATGAGCTAAAAAATTCTACTCCTTTACTAAACGATTCCGCTATCTCATCAGTACATATTACTGCTCCCATTGGATGCCCATTTGCCATTGGTTTACCAATAATTACCATATCAGGAACAACATTGTGAGCTTCAAATCCCCAAAAATAATCACCTAATCGTCCAAACCCTGTTTGAACTTCATCACTTATACATACTCCTCCTTGTTTTCGTATGGCTGGATATACATCTTTTAAATATCCATCAGCCAATGGCACTTGTCCTGCACAACCCACAATTGGTTCGCTAATAAATGCAGCAATAGCTAAATCAGAATTTTCTATTAGAGTTATAGCTTCTTGCGCATACTTCTCTCCCGCATTTTTAACATTAGAGGTGTATTTACCTCTGTATGTATCAGGTATTTGAGTTTTCAAAATAAAATCTTTTTGACCTTGCCCTTTAGGATTATTAAATTTATAATCACTAATATCTGTAGCTGTTTGAGTGTGTCCGTGATAGCCGTGTTCCATCACCATTATTTTTTTATTTCTGGTATGTATTTTTGCAATTCGGATAGCTAAATCACTCGCTGCACTTCCCGAATTAACAAAATATACTTTATTTAAAGATGCTGGAAATTTTGATAATAATTTTTCGGCATATTCAGCTAATTGATCATAAAGATATCTTGTGTTGGTATTCAATTTTGCCATTTGCTGCTGTCCTGCTGCTACAACTTTTGGATGCGAATGACCAACGTGAGGAATATTATTATAAGCATCTAAAAAAGTATTACCATAAGCATCATACATATATTGAAATGCTGAACGAACCATATAAATCGGTTCATTATAACTTAATGACAATATTGAACTGATATGCTGATTTCTTTTTTCTGCTACTTCATCAATTGTTTTTGGATTTTCAATTCGAAGACCTATTGCTTCTTTAAATGTATTTTCAGCTTCAATGGGACTAATGCTTAACCAACGATAAAGCATATTCCAACCAGATTTTTCGCTTACAGATGCATATGTATTCTCAGGACTTATTTTTCGTGAATGAGCAGAATTACAAACACTTATTGAAAGCCTTGCCGCTATTAAATAATACAAAACTTTTATTTCATTTTCTTTAATGGGCAATTTACTATGGTATGATTTCAAAATAACAGAAGCCCATTCTAGAGGGTTTTCTTTGTCATAACAAGCGTACGTTATCGCAATTGCTAATTCATTAATGAGTAATGAATGAGCCAAATCACCAAAATCAATAAACCCTGTAACTTCTCCATTTTTAGAAAGAACATTCCACTCATTGGCATCATTATGAATAATTTGTTTTCTTAAATAAGGTAACTCAGGTCTTACAATTTCTTCAAATTGCTGAAAAAAGTAATTTACTATATTTCTATCTTTGGCATTAGGAATATCATTAATGAATTTTTTATTCAAATCTAAATATTGAATATCCCATACCTGCTCTCTTGCTTTTATCGTATAATTCGATAGCTTTTGAAGTTTAATATCTGTTTCGGCAAGAAAAATACCGAATGATTCAAATAAATGTTTTGTCGGTTTTATATCTCCTAAAAATTCACCATCAAGAAAAGTAAGCATTCTACAAATTTTCTTTTCTCCATCTATAGTAAGAATTTTAATAAATGAGCCATCAAGAAAAGGTATTGGTTTAGGATAGTTTTTATTAGGCGTTTTTTGTAAAAATAAAAGCGTTTCATTTTCAGCTTTAACTAAAGCTAATAATTCGTCATTATCAATATATTGATATGTTTTAAAAATATATTGATCGCTACCCGTTTTAATACGATAATTTTCATTTTCGTAACCATCCAACGTTTTAGTTTCAATTTCATTAAATCCAAATTCGTTCTTTAAAAGTTCATCCATTTTTATTGACATATCCTTATTATTTTGCAATGGTTAATATATGGTAAGTAGCGCAAAAGAAATCGCTTATTTTTCAAGTTTTCTTTAATCAGAATTTAGTAATTCCGTTTTCTAATTTTTACTAATTTTATTTTCGTACAGTTTTGAAATTTCCAAAAATCAAAGATGTAAGTAATAATCCAATTCCTACTCCTATAAAAGAACCTTTTGCTAAATCGGATAATTCCATTTGATAAGAAAATACTTGAGAAATTGCAATTACAATCAATCCAATCGACATTAGAATTATTGATTTATTTCTTGTTATTTTTTTCATATCATATCTATTTTTGATGGTAAATGTAAAAATTTTAATCTTTATCACAAGAGTTACTTCAAACTTATTGCAAACGCAACTATACACTATGTACATTCAGTTATTTAAAGCTTAAAAGTAATCGTTTCCGCAAAAAAAAATCCTTCAAGGTTTATATTGACAATCAATATAAACCTTGAAGGATTAACGTATAGAATATTACAAAACTGTTTGTAAGCAAAATATGACAGATTGTTGAGCTTAGTTATTTTAAGTTTTGATTATAAGTGTTTATGGCGTTAGTAATGTTTTTAGTTTTGTATTTCTGAGGGAAAATAAACATCCAATTTATGACTAGTACGGCAGGAATAAAAACTAAAGGGCTAGGTTCAGTTAACTTTAAACCAACCACAACAATTGCTGTAGCCGCGATTACTGGTCCAAAGGTTCTAGCAGCCCAATTACGTCTGTATTTTTTAATATGTTTAAGTGCTTCTTTATCCCCAACCATAGATTTTTTAAGATTAGATAATAAAAAACCACTTTTATATTCCGCATTACCATAAGTAAACTTAAGTCTATAATTTTCTCCTGTAGTAGAACTAGTCAAGTTCGAGTTTGTATAATGATTGGTTGTCACACTAAAACTTCGAATTTCTCCTTTAATAGGTTTTTTTATTTTCAACATTTCTTCACTAGGCCCTCTACGAAATTCTTTTTTTGAAATCATTCCAAACGTGTTATAATATTTTTGATTCAATTTCTTTGTTTTACCTGTTTTTATATAATCATTATAACAAGAAATTAAGCTTTTTGCAAAACCATATCTGTAATGTGACAAATTTATTTGTGCATATTTATGGAGTTCAGGAACATCATCAAATGGTTCTATAAAAGCCTTTTTCTTAATTGCTCGACTACGAGGCCATGTTACTTGAAATTCTTGATTATTTTTTATAAGATATGTATATTTCGTTCTATACTCTGCCAAAATTGTGTCTGTATTATTTTTTCCGATATATGGGTTTATAGAGAAATTGAGCCCATTACTTTTTGTATCTTTTGTTTTTTTTATTTCCTTTTTATAAGTTTCTTGCTCTAGTACAGTTACGTTTTTTTCTGGCATAGAGAAATAGCGAACTTTACTTCTTTCAATGTGACTTGAGACAATTTTATTCTTTTTTGGATTAAATTGATAAAAGATGTTGAAATTATTAACTAAACCTATCTTACAAATAATAGTGTCAGCATCATTCGAAATTATCGTATCGTTAAAAACCTGTGATTGGGATTTCAGTTGTTGTGATAGGCACAGTATTAATATCAGAATTATATTTTTCATTTTTTCGTTTAATTAATCCAACGTTTGAGTAAGAATTAGTGTTAAACGTGTATTGGTGAAATTAGTAGTCTTTATTATATTTTCATAATAAAGAAAGACTAATTTGCCAATATAATTCTTACTCTATGTTATGAGGAGTTTATT
>Ga0256845_1000618_pt1 | contig 32804 bp, 26 predicted proteins | sample RiftiametaG_FD_189101 | JGI IMG/M metagenome (GOLD analysis project Ga0256845, IMG submission 189101) | Tube worm associated microbial communities from hydrothermal vent at the East Pacific Rise, Pacific Ocean - Riftia | ecosystem: Host-associated > Annelida > Integument > Unclassified ...
CATTCTCCCCCTCATCGTTGAAATGGGCTTGTCCTCCGAAAGAGGTCTGGACGAAATCCAGGCGCGACAGGTTATTTACGGGGGGGGCGTAGAGCTCAACCTTCTCGAATTAGGACAAATTTCAGAAAACACGCTCTTGGACGTTTTGGCTCAGGCCACAACAATCAATCGTGCGCCCGTCGGCCCTTTAAGCGTAGATAGCGAACTCACGAGTAAGCTAGAGGCTAGCTTGCAATCAAGAGGGCACTCCCTTCCCGACGCAAGTCCTTCAGAGTGCATTGTCAGCCGCGATACGAGGGACAATACCTGCATCTACTTTGCCCACGGGCAAAAGCCAGATTTAGCATTGGCTGAAGAGATCTTAGAGTGTCATTGTGAGCTCTATGTAACAAGCGAGTTGCGCATACAGGAGGCCCTCGCCCGAGTGGCCCAACAACCACTCTCCCCGCGACTGCAAAGAGTTCTCCGCAAGCTGAAGAGGCAAAACGTACTGAGCGAGACAACTGAAACCACGGCTCATGGACAGCTAGGCCAGCCTCAGCCAATTTCACAACCCCGCGAAACGTCAACTCAGCCTATCGGGAAACCGCGCCAGCCTATCGGGAAACCACGCCAGCCCACCGAGGAAACGTCGACTCTGCCAGGCAATGTGCACCTCAAGGAAACAGCACCTGCCCCACGAGTAAATCTTTTGCATCATTCTATTTCTCCATTGGAGCCAATGAGTTCCGAGTCCACTCAACTGGAAGAAACGGCCTCCTTGGGAGAAACGGCGCCACCTCCAGAGGGTTACGAGGCAATCGCAGCGCGTACAGACGTGGGCAAGCGCAGACCCATCAAGGGCAGCGCCTCTCCGCGCCACACCTACTCAAGTGCCGAAGCCACCCAAGACTTATTGGGGGCAAAGTCCCGCGAAAGAGTAGTGGATATACTCATCCACTTTGCAGCCCAATACTTTGACTACGCCGGTATATTTGCGGTGATTGGCTCCGAGGCTCGAGGACTTAAATCGAGCGGCGATGGCGCTGCCACGAGCAAGATCAAAGAGCTCAAAATTCCCCTCGATTTACCCAGCGCCTTTCGCGACGTCCGCGAGTCAAGTCGCCATCGCACAGCTCGCCTACGCACCTCCGGCCTAGAGGGAGCGATTGCACGGGATCTGCTGCGCCCCACCTCCAAGACGATACTTCTTCTACCAATTTCTGTGAGGAAGCGTTCGGTCCTCTTACTCTGGGGCGATCGAGGGGATCTCGATGTCAACGAAGACGAGCTGGACGAACTCCTCAAGCTTGCCCCCCTAGTGGCCAATGCCTTGGAAAGAATTCTCATAGAAAAGGTTCGAACCACTCGATTACCCTCCATCGTTCAGCGTCCTCCAAAACAAGACTCTTCGCCCAAAGAACAAGGTTCAGCAACGGCCACCTCGCCTCCACGGGCGCGCCCTTTGCCTACGGAGCCTGGCCCTGTTTCCCGATTTGCCTCCGATTTAGGCTCGGCCTCCGAAGCATCTTTTCAACCGGCACTGGCTCCCGAAGCCCCCGTTATTCCTCACCTGCCCCAACCTATTCGTCGAGAAACCCAGAGAAATTTTGCGGCCCCAGCGGCGCAGCCCCCCACCCCTCTTCAGTCGATTGAGCCCTTCGTGCCTCCAGAAGGTCCTCCCCTGATCTCCAGGAGAATAGTACCCCTTGATAGGAGCCCAGCGGCTCCTCCGGCCCCCAGACTCAACCCGTCGCCGGTACCACGGCTGGCACGTGCCGCGGACAAATCTCCTGGCACACTCATCAGTCGACGTCCGCCGCTCCAAGACCACCAAGACGCGGAGCTCGTCCCACCCCCTCCCGAACTCCCAAGCCCTCTTTCGTATCCGGCACTCGTTCAGGCACTTCTGGCGGGGGATGAAATGGCCGAACAATTGCTGGCCGAAGGCGGCGAAACAGCGGTCGGTGCATTGATCTCGGAATTTCCAGGCCCCGTCCAGGAACCTCAATCCAATCAAACTCCAGCATCCGCATGCGGCCCGCTCCTACAGGCTCTAGTGCGCTTGGGTAACAAGTCTATTCCGTTCCTCACCGTGCGCACTGCGGACGAAGTCCCCTCGGTACGTAGGTGGGCGACCTTCGTTCTGGGTGAGTTACCTGGAAAAGAGGCTGCTCGCGCGATAGCCGGCCGACTCCTAGACGATGCGCCCGAAGTTCGTCGGGCGGCGCTAGCCTCCGCGCGACGAGTTCGTTCGGACGTGCTCACGCGTCGAACCCTGCGCAGTCAAATTGAGGCCCTTTGCCGTGACAATCAACTTTCCATCGAGGCACGTTGTAGCGCAGTGGAGGCCATCGCTGATATTCGCGAACATGAGGCCATACCCACCCTCTTACAGCTCTTAGAAGAAGGTGATAGGTCTCTCCTAAGAGCCACGCGCTGGGCTCTCTCCGTCCTCACTCGTCAAGACTTTGGGGGCGATACTGCGGGTTGGAAAAACTTCTGGCAAGAGCATCGAGACGAAGATCGAGTTGAATGGCTGATTCAAAGCCTGGCTCACGAGAGCCGCGATTTGCGTCGCGCAGCCGGAGACGAACTGGCCACCCTCGCGGGAGATAACTTTGGTTACACTCAAGATCTCCCCGAATCAGCTCGACGAACCGCTCAGGCAGATTTTCGTGACTGGTGGGAAAATCGTGGAAAAGCAGCCTCTCGTAACTAAACGCGGTCCACTGGACTCCATGTACAATGCATGGCAAGAGCCGCACACATGCCCATTGGAGATCAAATAGATCCGGCTCTGAGTGCCGCATCCCTCGCTCTCAGCAGACGCCCGGCGGGCTCCTCTCACGGATTCGCTTCGATTGAACTGCGTGATACGGGCAAACACCAACCATATCTCGCTCCCCTAGGCTACGCTCTCTCCGTACTCGCAGCGCTGATAACAATTGCGGCCCTGTGGACGCTCTAACATTCCGTTAGAATATTTTACGAGGTGCCTCTGGGCGGTCGGTGGAGACCACTAGTATCGGTTACGATCCAACAAAGAAAGACAGCCATTGAGCTGCCTTTCTATGAGGATTCAACTTGGTGAATCTATTTTTTCTTATCGGTTTTGGGAGGCTTAGGCTCAAGAAGTTCAACCTCTTTTTGCTTGGTCACGGGGGGACCGATGAAAGGCTCCACACTCACCGTTCCCATTGCTCTCACAATGCAGTCACCTACTGCGGTTCCATCATAGGGAGGCGTCACTTCGACGTTCTTCACTCCGCCATTGTTCTCAAAAGTCATTGTGATTACGACTTTTCCTGGGGCATACCCAGCGAGCTGGCTCTTATCGAAGGTATTGGGACAGTCAACGGCATTGAGAGCCGCCCGCTTCATCTCGTGCTGAGCGCTCTCTTCGTCAAAGTTAGCCTCTTCTTCTGCCACAGTATCAGACTCACTGAAACGATCTGTATTGGCCGCGTCTAACTCGGCCTGCTCCTCTCCCATCGCTAGCTGAGCATTGAGGCGCTCTTCGGGCGTCATGATATTGCTTTTTTGAGACCCTCCACAGGCAATGGGGAGTAGGGCGGCCAAAATGATCATCAGTGTCTTCATGGGCGGCGATTGTAGACCTCACTCCATAAATTCAGCAAGTGAACTCGCCAATACGGTCGTCAAACGTCCTTCAGCCCATAATCCTTTATCTTATATAAGAGAGCACGGTGACTCATCTCAAGAAGCTCGGCCGCCCGGGTACGATTGCCCTTCGTTTTTTTGAGAGCTCGTCGGATCAAGAGCTCTTCTATAAATCTCGTAGTCTTCTTGATACTCAACTCGCCACTGGCAAGCTGTAATTTTACGGGATCTCGAACGTCTCTTACACGCTCGGGCAAATCAACGGCCGAAATCGTATCGGCTTCACACAAGACCATAGCTCGCTCAAGAATGTTCTCTAGTTCACGCACATTACCTGGCCACGAATATTCGTAGAGCAGTCGCTTCGCTTCGCTGTCCACTCCTGAGATGCGAGTTCCTAGTCGAATATTATTTCTCTGAATAAAGTGATCTAGCAGTAGAGCAATGTCCTCACGACGTTCGCGAAGAGGCGGCACGTGAATCGCCAAAACATTGAGGCGATAAAATAGGTCTTCACGAAATCGATTCGCCTTCACCTCTGCCATCAAATCACGATGGGTCGCCGCCAAAATGCGCACGTCCACTTCGATTGAGGTCGACTCGCCTAGGCGACGAAACTGTCCTTCTTCTAATACGCGCAATAATTTCACCTGAAGGCTCAGGGGGAGTTCACCAATCTCGTCTAGAAAAAGCGTTCCTCCATTCGCCTCCTCAAAGAGCCCTCGGCGATCTGTTACCGCGTCGGTGAATGCCCCCCGTTTGTGACCAAAGAGCTCGCTTTCCAACAAGTTTTCCGGAATTGCACCACAATTTACCGCCACAAATTGTCCACCCCTGCGTGGACTACGTGAGTGAACAGCCTTGGCAACAAGCTCCTTGCCGACTCCGCTTTCGCCAGTAATCAACACTGTCGTTTTGAAGTCCGAAACCTTCGTAATGATACGAAATATCGCCTCCATCTGGGGGGCCCGTGCCAAAATATTCTCAAAATTTGCCCCCTTTTGAATCTCGTTCTTCAGGGCGCGGTTTTCGCGGCGTAGGGCTTCGCGTTCCTCTGCTTTACGCAGGCAGAGGAGGATCTCGTCGGGCTTGAATGGCTTGGAGACATAGTCGTACGCCCCGGCATGCATAGCTTCCAGGGCAATATCATGGCTCCCGTATGCACTCATGACAATAACAGTTGCATCACTCCCTTTGGCCTCCAATGCTGCGAGTAAGTCCATGCCTCCCATGCGAGGCATTCGTACATCAGTAATGATGAAGTCAGGACCAAAGCCGTCGATCATCGGCAGGGCCTGCTCCCCGTCCTCCGCCACTTCCACCTCGTAGTCATGTCGACGTAAAAAAGTCTTGAGGACCAGACGTAAATTCTCCTCGTCCTCGACGACCAGCACTCTTCTCATCCCTGCATGGTATGCATTTTTTTTCGAACGAACAGATTGAACTACGCACTATTTTCACAGTGCCCCAAGAAAGCCTCTAGTTATATAAATTAAAGCATTTTCTTCCCATGTCTTCCCTCATGCGCTGCCTTAGCTAGCCTCAGCCCATGCTTGTCGGACTCGATGTACTTAGACGCGGAAGAAATAGTACGGCTCGTCGCCGTCTTCAGGATGCAAATGTTGGCCTTCTTACCCACCAAGCGGCTGTGGATGGCGAAGGGCTTCAAACGATTTTAGCGCTGAAGAATCTCAATATTACCCCCAGTATCATCTTTTCTCCTGAGCATGGACTCGATGGTCTGGCCCAGGCAGAAGAAGCCGTAACAAAAGACGAGGCGGACGTAGGAAGTATACCTCTAATTAGCCTCTACGGTAGCACCAAAGAGTCACTGACTCCTACCCCGAGCAACCTTGAAGGGCTCGACGTATTAGTGATTGATTTGGTAGATGTGGGCAGCCGTTACTACACCTACGTGTGGACCGCGCTTCTTGCCGCACGCGCTGCAGCACGTGCAGGAATTCATACAATGGTTCTCGACCGCCCGAATCCAATCGGCGGCGATCCAGTTCAGCTTGAAGGGCGCCCTCAAGACGCAGAATTACTTTCATTTGTCGGTCTAGAGTCGATCCCGATTCGTCATTGTATGACCTTGGGAGAAATCTTGGTCAGTCTCTTTAATCAAGAAGAAGAGTCCTTGGGACGCGACGGTGCTCTCTCTGTCGTTCCAACCGAAGGCTGGGAACGACATGGTCTGGCCAACGCGTTTGGAAGACCCTTTGTGCCACCTTCTCCCAATATGCCCACGGCCGAAACGGCTCTACTTTACCCAGGCGGCTGCCTACTGGAGGGCACAAATCTCTCCGAGGGACGTGGTACCACCACTCCGTTTTCTCTAGTTGGTGCACCATTTATTGACGGCGGTAAACTAGCTCAGGCATTGGGCACCATTCCCGGACTTTGGCTTCGGCCCACCCGCTTTCAACCGACATTCGACAAACACGCCGGTAAAGTATGCGGCGGCCTAATGCTGCACGTTCACAACGAGCGAACCTTTCGCCCTGTGGCGGCCTATCTTTCGATCATCAACGAGGCTCGTCGACAGGCACCCGATGATTTCGAGCTACTTTCCCGAGTCTACGAATTCGAGGACAAACACCCGGCATTTGACCTGCTCTCGGGCACACCAAAAGCTCGCGAGTTATTGCAAGCAGGAGCCGACTCTCAAGAGCTGATTGATTTGCTCTGTCCCGTCGACGAAGAGTGGACCATTCGCGTCGAGTCAGCCGAAGATCTCCTCCAGGAGTCGCGCGCATAGAATTTACCAAGGCTCATCACCCAAACCCGGCTGAAACCGAATTCTCTGGGCAACGTAGACTCTCAGGAAATACCTCCCATGCCACCTACGAACAATAGCCCCTCTCCCGGACGTCAGCCCGGAGCACGCCCCTCCCATCTAGTTGTACCCGATCTCGGGGTAGGGGCAGGTTTGCGAATCCCCCATTATGGGCATGTGTTGGAAAACTCCCCCCCAATGGGCTTCTTCGAGGTGATTAGCGAAAACTTCTTCGGCAAGGGGGGCAAACCTCTGTACCACCTTGATCAATTCATCGAACGCTACCCCGTTATTTTGCATGGGGTCTCTCTCAGCATTGGAGCTCCCGAGGAGCCCGATAGACAATACTTAGAAAAACTGAAGTGCCTCGTAAAACGGGTAAAGCCAGCGTGGGTCAGTGATCACTTTTGTTTTAGCGGGGCTGGGGGGGCCCATCTGCACGATCTTCTCCCCCTCCCCTACACCGAGGAGGCGATTGAAAGGGTGGCTCGACGAGCTAAAATGGTTCAAGACTTTCTTGAAGTCCCCTTTGGCCTCGAAAATACCTCCAGCTACCTACAATACACTCAAAGTACAATGCCCGAGTGGGAGTTTGTGAGTGAAGTGGTACAACGAGCGGACTGCGGGCTCATGTTTGACGTGAACAATGTCTACGTCTCTGCGTACAATCACGGTTACGATCCCCTTGAGTTCATTCGCTCCGTACCCCATGAGCGCATCCTACAAATTCACATCGCGGGCCACACAAACATGGGGAAATATATCATCGATACCCACGTTGGCCCCTTGATTGATCCGGTGCTGGACCTTTACCGCGAAACGATTCGCTTAGCTGGTCCCGTCTCCACCCTTCTAGAATGGGACGACAATATTCCCCCCTTTGAGGAGCTAGCCCGCGAAGTGGATCGTGTTCGCCAAGTAAAAACACAGGGGCTACTCCCTGGTTGCAGCCCCTTGGAGAGAAACGTGATGGCTGAGATGACAACTCAAGCAGATACGCCCCCTCAGGCGTGGGCCCAAGGCGGACCGACTCAATCCCTCAACGAGTGGCAAGAGCGACCGGAACTCGACCCCCTCGTAGCCGAGCGCGGAGACGCATCATGAGCTTGCCCTCCACTGATTCTCTCGCAGCGCAGGCGCCTCCCGCGGACGCTTCTCTCACCGAGGTGCAAAATTGGATGGTAAAGCTCTTGCGTCATGACAAGGGTTTGCAGAAGTCAGCTGCAATGAACCAAAGTTCTGCGTTGCACTTCTCCGGCAATGAGCGTCTCAGTCCAGCGGAACAAATAAACATCTATCGCCAACAATTTTGGCTTCGCCATACCAGACTCTTGGTAGATGATTTTCCTGGAGTGACAGGTCTTTTAGGACAGAAGGCGTGGGAGCCTCTAGTGGAAGAATATCTTCAGACGCGAGCCTACAATGTCCGAAGTTTACGCGATTTGGGCAAAGAGCTCCCGGCCCACTTAGAATCATATAACGACCTTGCCGAGCGCGAACTGCTGGTAGATATGGCCCGCCTCGAATGGCGCTATATTGAGGCGTTTGATACAGAAGACGACCCCCGCCTCAACGGGGAAAAGATAGCGAATATCCCTCCTGATGCCTGGGCGGGAGCACGAATTCAACTCTCTCACTCTCTGCAATTTCTGCACGTAAAATACCCCGTTGCAAACATACGTCGAGCGCTGCGAAAAACAGAAATTCCCCAAAGAGAAGCCACCTACGAGAGAGACGAGCAAAATCTTGTGGTTTACCGACGAGAAGGGACTCTATGGGACAAGTCCCTCTCTCGGGCCGCGTATCTACTACTGGCGGAATTTAAGAAGGGTGCTCCTCTTGTTGTCGCCTGTGAAGAGGTTGTGCGTGTGGAGCCAAGCGCAGCTACCTTATTCGATGATCAATTGATGGATTGGTTTAGCCTCTGGGGACGATTAGGCTGGATAACCGATGTCCTCATTGATGAATAGAACGAGCTAGAGCCCACTAAAATACGTCAAAAGGATATGATCTATCCGCTAGAGCGCGAGCGGCCACCCTATCTCGCTCTCGGTCGTCGTTCTCATCGAGTTGGTCAAACAATTCTCTCACTCGATGACATGCGGCGTTCACCCATATACTCGCGACGTCTATCATACGGCGAGTTCCTATCTCACCGGAACGTTCTAGTTCGGTCTGCAGGCGAGCTGCCATCGCCGACCAAATGGATAAATCAACCGTAATACCAGCCAATCTACTCTGAATATGTTGTTTTTCGACCAACTCGACACCGTGCTTTCGCACCGCTTGGTCCACGGCAAGACCCAATTGTGTAGCAAATTGATAGAGTCGATCTAATTTCATACCAGGCACTGTGAGTTCGGCTCCTCGATGTAGTCGACTTTTTGCCTTGTCGACTAATATGGAAGCCGCTGCGTCCACTCGAGAGAGCATATCAGGAGCCGCCCTGAGGCGACCTAAACGTTGACGGATTGAGCGTGTGCCTTCGAGAACAATATAGGACTCTAGAGCTAAGTCCGAGCCATCCAAGAGAGTCAGCGCACGGGTGTCAGCCCAATGACGAGCGGCCTTCATGTTGCCAGCAAATGCCGCGGCACCGTGTAGTTCGCGGGCCGCATCCAGTACGCGGGCTGCTCCACGGGATACCCCCAAGCGCACTATAGCCCGCTCAACGGGATCCACTGCGGCACCGGGCTCAGCCAAACCAGCGACTGCGTGCACCAAACTCTCCATGGCCAATATCTCTGACTCCATTCCTGCGATTCGATATTGAACCGATGGGAATTTTCCCATAGATCGACCAAAGGCGCGCCTAGAATCAACTCTCTGCAAAGTATCATTGAACGCGCGAATACAAGCACCCAGCACCGCTGCACCGATATAGAGCCGTGCCTCGGCTAGCCCCCCCATTACCACGCGAAAACCTTTAGCCTCGGTACCAAGTACATCACTCTTCTTCAGCTTGATGTCTCTAAAGGTAACCCGGGCGACCCCAGAGCCTAAAAGGACGTCAGTCTCTACGGGGGTTACCTCGACGCCATCCTGAAAAGGCACCAAAAAGGCGGTCAATCGAGGTTTATCCGCGGCCCGTGGCGTAGCGGTTCGCGCGATCACAACAAAATGAGTAGCTGACATTGCATTGGTTACCCAATGCTTAGTGCCGTTCAACACAAAACCATTTGGCACCGGCTCCGCATAGGTTTGAATGCGACTCACGTCGCTACCCGGTGCTTCCTCTGTCAGAGCAAATGCACAGAGAGCATCCGGGGTGCCTTGAACTTTTTCTAATTGTGCTTCGTTACCCCAAGCCCGAATCAAGCGCACGCCAAGAGCCAAGTGAGCTATCCCCGAAAGGGCAGCGGAGGCATCGCTCGCACCAACCTGACGCAATACACGAGCTAAAAGAGGCGCTGGCCAGGCTGTCGGACGACTTGTGAGTTCCCAGCGACGCAGGCGCTGAACCCCGGAAACGGTCTCCTTGTCGTGGCGCACCCTTGCGAGCAATTCGTCTACCTGCTTGATACGCCCGTCGCTCAAGAGCGGAAATGGCTGCAATGGCAAAAGGTCCACCCGACCGTCCATTAACGAACGTACAAATGAAAATCTCAAAGTTGGGTGATGAGTGGTCAAGTTCCCCCGGTAACAATGCGGGGGTAAGAACTGGTGGAGCCACTCCCCGAAAGTTCGCTCTTACCGAGGCCAAACTGACGGGCGCGCTCCTCTTGCCAGGGATATTTTATTCGATGGTGGTTCATATGAACGAGGGTTTCGACGACGCGGCTACAGATAATCCTCAATTCTTTCATGGAGAGCCCTGACTCGTCGAGCTGCTCCCCAGCGAGCTTAGAAAAAACGATGCGACGCACCATATCATTGAGTTGTTCGCGATCGGGGCTCTCAATTGTTCGCGAAGCGGCCTCAATCGAATCCACAACCATCAGAATGGCGGTCTCCTTCGTGCCGGGTTTCATACCTGGATAGCGAAATCTATCCCTATTGAGTTCACGCTCTTCTGCCTGGCAAAGCTCCCGCTCTTTGTTGAGAAAGTACTCAACAAATTGCGAACCATGGTGAGTATAGGAAAATTCAACGACCGCCTCCGGAATGCCCCCCTCTCGAAGAACCTTCACCCCTCCGACGACGTGATGAACAATATGCCGAGCACTCTCTTGCGGAGACAATTCTTCGTGGGGAGACGCTTCTCCAGAGTCCAAGTTTTCTACGAAAAATTTTGGCTCCAAGCTCTTTCCCAAGTCGTGATAGTAGGCTCCCACTCTGGTCAAGAGCGCATCTGCACCAATTGCGCTCGCTGCCTGCTCGGCAAGGTTTGCCATTGCGCGCGAGTGTTCAAAGCTGCCAGGAGCCCGATGCACCATACGCTGGAGCAAGGGTTGTGAGAGATCGAGCAGAGCGACCAAGCGCTCGCGAGAGACGTGGCCCAATAGACGTTCACCTCCCCCTCGAGTCAGTGAAAAAATCACCCCCTCAAGCAGGCCCCCCAAACAATACCAAGCTGCTAAGACAAGCAATTCGCGCCATGATGTACCGGTGCCGAGACTGATAGAGATCTGTACGGCTGCGGAAAGCACACCAGCAAGGGCTCCCGCACGCAAGGCGTCCTGGGCACTGCGCCCTCTCCGGTAAATCAGCACGAGCGCCACTGCTCGTACAAGGAGGGCTGCGGAAAGCACAGCGGTTGCTCCCGACCAAGCCGAAAACGCAAGGCTAGCTAGAACCGTCACCAGCCCAGCACCCGCACCATAACTAGCTGTAACCCAAAGAGCCCCTAGAGCTACGGGCAAAAACACTGCGCGCATGCTCAGCGCTGCGGAAATCGACGCAAGTAGAGCTACCAGGACGAGAGCAGAAACCACACCCACCAACGGGCGGGTCAAGCGCAGGCGAGAAATATCAAATCGGCCCAGGGCCGTTTGAAAACCCACAAGGCCTCCCACAATGAGAGCCCACTCAACGCCCCAGGAAACAGGAGTTCCAAGGGCCGAAAAGCGAATCGCTAAACCAGCGGAACGAGGGTGCGCCCAAAACAAGTCGGTTCCCAGTAGGGGTAAGCGATAAAATAGGACAAGAATAGTTGCCCCCACGAGGGCGATCCTGATTCTGTCCCCCAAACCCGCGCGACGGCGGCGAGGCGCCAGGTGATAGTCTCCCACGAAATTTAGCTAACCTGAGCACGGGACCTGGGCCAAGTTTACGGAGATCTACGCTGCTGAATTCCTCCCTCGACAAACCTGAGCGAAAACTAAGTCCAAGACCAATTCGTGCCATAGAGGTTTATTATCGATAAAACAGCCCTTTTCATTGCTCGCCTGCCAACGACTTGCTAGCTCAAAGGTTGTCGTGGAGACCTTAAGCGAGTTGGTGGATGTAGTGCGCAAGAAGCGTGGGGCGGTCATTATGGCCGTGCTCAACACGACTCCGGATTCATTTTTTGACGGCGGTAAATATTTCGACCATCACGGCGCTCAGCAAGGCATTGAGCGCGCGCTCAGGGAGGGGGCAGATATTATTGATGTGGGGGCCGAGTCGACGCGACCTGGTGCAAAGCCAATCTCTCCACAAGAACAAATCGATAGGGCCGGACCTGCCATCTGCCATGCGGTCCGTTGTGGCGCCGCCGTTTCAATCGATACCACCTCTAGTATTGTGGCCCTTGAGGCACTTCGTCTGGGTGCAACAATAGTCAACGACGTCTCCTGTCTCGCGAACGAAAAACTAGCCTCGGTAACGGCTGCCGCCAATGGCGATCTCATCATCATGCATAGTCGCGGAAGCATGACTACAATGTCAGGTTTTTCTCAGTGCGCCGAGAATGAATACAAAGACGTGGTACGCGATGTATTCGAAGAGTGGAGCCAAGCGAGAGAACGGGCGATATCCGCTGGTTTGCAAAAGTCCCGCATCTGGTTTGATCCTGGATTAGGGTTTCATAAAAACGCAGAACACTGCCACGAAATCATGCGACGTCTCCATGAGTTTCAAGAACTAGAGGCGCCAATACTTTTGGGACCCAGCCGTAAGTCTTTTATTGGACAATTGGACCAATCGCCTGCCGATAAACGCCTAGGGGGAACTATCGCTGCTTGCCTGCACGCCCTTCAAGCCGGCGTGAAAATTTTAAGAGTTCATGATGTGCACGATGTGAGCCAGGCCGTGCGTGCCTTTGAAGCGTGGTCTCCCCCGTTGATGCAAAAGCAGCTGCGTCCTGTGCCTCACTCCTCCTCTGGCATAAACCAAGCTTCTGGAGCTCTCCGTGCTTGACTTCATCAACTCCTATTTCAACGAGCGTACAGGCACCGAAGTTGCACGCGATCTCTTCGATATTTTTATCGTCTACTTCATCTTTTATCGATTGCTTTTGGTAGCCCGAGGAACGCGAGCCATTCAAATTGCCGCTGGGCTGGGTATTGTTTCTCTCTTCTACGTTTTCGCCCAAATATTCGAATTGGTGACCATTGTCACTCTAGTGGGTGCCCTTCTTCAGAGCATCATCCTGGTAATTGTCGTGGTGTTTCAAAACGATATTCGCCGCGCCCTGCAGCGCGTCGGTAGTCGAGCAATATTCGGCGGTGCCCGCGCTCAAGAAAACCAAGTGATTGAGCATGTGGTACAGGCGGCACGTGAACTCGCCCGGCATCGAATCGGCGCTCTCATCACATTTGAATTGGACGCAAACCTCGACGAATTTATCGGACAAAATAAGGGCATCGAACTGGACGCGAAAGTAAGCGCTGAGCTTCTCGTCTCCCTCTTTGTTCCCGAAGGCTCAAACAAATTGCACGATGGGGCGCTGATCTTACGCAATTTGCGCATCGCCAAAGCTGGTGTCTTTTTTCCGATGCCAGAAAATCGCAGTTTTGATTCCCAGTTTGGCTCACGCCACCGGGCCGCCTTGGGTATCACCGAAGAAACGGACGCTGTCGTGGTAGTTGTGAGTGAAGAGCGAGGCACCATTGGTTTTTGCTACAATGGAAATATCGCAACCGATCTGCAAGCCAACCAACTACGCGATATGTTGCACTCAATATTAAATCCGAAACAGTTGCGCAAATCATTGGCTCAGGAAAAAGCTGTTCACGAGAGACAGTCCCTTCTACCAACCCCTCCTCCCTCACCCGAAGAGATGCCACCTCCCTCCGTTCGGGCAGCCTCCCTCCACCCGGGCGCCGCCCGGGGAGACACTCTGCGCGCTAGCAGTGTTCCTGCCACAACCACTTCTACTGCGGGTTCTTCTTTGCCCCAAGAGGCCCCGCGCCCCTTGCGCAAAAGCTCTCTCCCCGACGAGCCGACTACAGCGGCTGACTCGTCGTCCGATTCGATTCAACTGCCCATTGCCACCCCACGCCCTATGCCCAAAGCAGCCGAATTGGAACGTCCCCATGAGCCAGACGAGAGTGACGATGGTCCCAGGACACCTTCTTGATGGATTTTGAACCTATCCTTCGCTGGTTGCGTCAAGCCCTCTCAGAAAATCTCGGCCTCAAGGCGATGGCATTGATTTTTGCTTTCGGTTTTTTTGGATACGTGCACAGTCAAGAGAACGTTCAACAACGTACGATTCCCATCAGCGTCATCAGCCTGTCGCCCGAAGATGGCGAGCGGGAACTCATGACTAAAATTCCTCCTGCCATTCATATCACACTACGTGGTTCCCGGCGGGCCATGACTGATTTGGTTCAGGACGGCATTCCTCCCGTCGAAATCGATTTAAGAGACGGGTATCCAGGTGAAATCACTTTCAACCGAAAGATGTTTCTACTGCCTCCTCAACTTGAACTCATGCTCGTCGACCCTCCAAGCCTTGAACTAGAGTGGGAAGAAGTAATCACCCGTCAGGTACCCTTGCAAGCCTCAGTAACCGGTAAATTAGCTGAGGGCTTTATTATGAAAGGTGAGCCCACGACGGAGCCCAAGCGCATTACCGTAAAGGGACCCCGTAGCAGAGTCGAGGTCATGCAATTTGCTCGACTCGCTCCTTACAATTTGACAGGATTGACAGCAGGGAGTTTTCCAAGGCGTATCGCCATTGACTCCCCACCTCATCGTGTAGATTTTTTGGGAACCCAAGCTGCGACAGTCTTGGTCGAGATCAAACGTCGTGAGAGTGAAAAGCTATTTTCTGAGCAGGTAGTCTTGGTGATCGGTCCACAAAATGCCGAAATCTTTCCGAAGCAGGTCGATGTGACGGTGGTGGGCGCGCCTCATATAATTCGGGCGCTCCGAGCCGCACAAATTGTTCCCAAGGTCGATCTAGTAGCGTCCAAGTCATGGGACGAAACGAAAGTTGGCCCCGGCGCGGTCGAACTGCCCATTCGCGTTGAACTTGAGGGAGTGACGGCCCAGGTGCAGCCGCCCAAAGCAATTGTGAAATGGAAATAGTCTCTAATCACCTTTTGTAAGGGCTTTGCCAAAAGATGCAGGGCCGCGATCATTTAGAGAAATTTCAAACGCACGCGAGCTCGCGCATTTTGAAAATACACCGTCAAGGCGGTGCGCAGGTGGCGCGCAACAACCCAACGAATCAGAGCGGGTTGGGCTTCTGCAAAGGCACGATGAGCAAGGGGGCCTTTGCCGCTCCGATGAACCTTTCGCAACTCAAGTGAACTGGGCGTCAACATGGGGGCAACCATGATATGTAGGTAGAGGCTAGCCAATGCACGCCTACGTACAAATCGCCGAACTTCAAGCCTTCCGATTCCCTCAAGTCGCGCGGCTCTCATAAACGCCTCCTCTCCTCCCACTTCTCCAACGATCATTTTTCTCGCGACCTGTACCTGTCGGCTAATTTGAGTGGGGGATTGTGGAGGATCGACAGGAAGGGCTGCCAAGAGAGTCTCTGCTATATGTCTTTCAAGGGCGTTCTGCAGGTGATGGCGTCGGTAGGCCCCTGATTTTCCTCGATGAGCAACATCAGCCAATGCCACGAGACGAGCTTCGAAAGCCAATTCACGCTCATAGATGAAGTAGGGACGTTCGCGACCGCCTCCCTCTGGAGCAGTAAACCGTACCACCGCCCGATCCAATAAAATGGGAGAGGCGAGCCTCTTGGATTGCGCGCCCCCTTCTCGCTTCTCTTTTGCCTCAGCCTGGTAAGGCAGAGCCAAGAGAAGAGCTAAGATAGAAAACAAACGACGCGGACGGCCAATCATTCGACGCATTTGAACGCGCAAGGAGGGTCTGCCCCCCTCATTGTAGGCGAGAATTTTAGACCAACTTTCCAAAGAAAGCGCCCAACGCCTTCAATGATGCTCGGAAACCGGAGCTTCCAATGACTCGGTAGAAGGTACTGAAGAAGCCGCCGTCCCATCGTCTGGCGTGTCCTCTTTTTGCTCACCCAGAGCCGCGCCCGTACGCACAGAAAAAGCCCGAGCTGCGGTTCTGGCTTTAACGAACTCCGCGAAGGTGAGAACTTTCTCAAAGTCGCGACTAGACATTCCTTCGACAATTTCTAGAAGCTGCTTACTTTGCAGGTCGCTAGGTTTATGGTGCTTGGTTCCAAGTTGCTCCTGGGTAATCGCAGGAACATCATCATCCGTCTCGGAAATTTCTGGCTGAGTTTCTGTAAGAGGGCGGGCAATCGGGGCTAGACCATGAGCTCCCATCCACGCTTCCATGAAAACACGTAAACGCTCACTGCGAAATGCGAACCAACGCTCGCGCTCTTCAGTCGCCGACATCAAGACATCTTTAAATCGCCGAAATGCGCCCTTGCCGTCAATTGCAGTGGTCAAGCGAGTCTGAAACTCTTCGTCGGTCACCATGGGGATGAAGCGCTCCATCCAACGGTATTGTTCCCGTGAACTAACAGGATCAATGCGCATGTAGTGGGCATCAGTCGAGATGCGAGAATGCATCTCAGGATCTGCAATTCCGTCCACTACGCGCAACACTTCGCCTGTTTGAATGTGCAGGTAGCTATGCACCTCGGGGGCGTTGTTCTCGAAGGCGTCTTCTAGCGCCTCCCAATCCACAGGGACATCTTGAAGTATATTGTTACCGTCAGTCATTATCTAAAAAGGCTCCCTGAATCGTCCCAGCGTGTTCTACATTGCCCGAGTCGCTTCAAAGCTGCAACTTGTGGATTTTACGGCCATTATTCGTGGGCAGCCGTTACCATGTCAAATTCGGAGTCCGACCTTGCTCCTGAAATGCCACTCAACTCCACCTCGAATGAGGGGCTCAGTGTAAACGCGCACGTGCCACAGCTTGTTCCCATTGGTCGCGATTTTCTTTTCGCTGCGAATCTTCTTGATGGGGGAGAAACGTTTTATCCAATTTGAAGGCTGCCGCCGCCTCGGCGACGCCGGGTAGAAGTCGTGCACCAATCGCCGCCAACATACCAGCGCCCCTCGCCGTACTCTCGATGTCTTGAGGGCGGTGCACTTGCAGATTCGAAATATCGGCCTGAAGTTGCAACAGAAGGTTATTTTTGGAGGCACCCCCATCCACTCGCAGCTGCGCCAGGCCATTGCCGGTCGAACGGCGCATATCTCCTTCTATAGCCGCCAACAAATCGTCCACTTGAAAAGCAATTGCCTCCAATGTCGCGCGGGCCAAATGGGCTTTCGTCGTACCCCGGCTGATACCGGAGATCAGTCCTCTCGCCTCCGGATCCCAATGGGGCGCTCCCAAGCCGGTCAAAGCTGGAACAAAACTCACTCCTTCGCTAGAGCTGACTCCCCTGGCCAAAGTCTCAATTTCTGCGGCATGCTCGATGATTCCCAAGCCATCCCTCAGCCATTGCACAGCTGCCCCCGCAACAAAGGAAGAGCCCTCTAGCGCATAAACTACTTCGTCGCCTATCTGCCAGGCTAAGGTAGAAAGAAGTCCAAACTCACTCTTTACTGGGGTTTTTCCTGTATTTACAAGTACAAATGCGCCAGTTCCGTAAGTACATTTTGCGTCACCGGGCAGTATGCACCCTTGCCCAAAGAGAGCTGCATGCTGATCGCCGGCAATGCCTGTAATGGGGATACCGTCGGGCAAGCCAGGAACTCCCAGAGTGCGACCCACCCACTGCGCCGAGGAGACAATCGTCGGTAGGATTTCGGAGGGAATATCCCAAATACCGCACATCTCTGAACTCCACTTCCTATGACGCAAATTCATCAGGAGTGTACGAGAGGCATTGGTAACCTCTATAATTGGTTCATTTTCGCCAGGGAGACCCCGTAGTCGCTCGACAATGTACGAGTCCATCGTACCAAATCTCAGCTCTCCCCGTCGGGCTGAGCTCGCTATAGAGGCATCACTTTGTAGTATCCATTGGAGTTTACTTGCCGAAAAGTAAGGATCTATCACCAACCCGGTGACGTCTTTCACTCGCGATTCATATGATTTCAATGCGGCGCAGCGCTTTGCCGTCCTTCTGTCCTGCCAGACAATGGCTCGATGGACAGGGCGCCCTGTCTTGTGCTCCCAAACAAGAGTCGTTTCACGCTGATTGGCGATTCCAATCGCTGCAATCCGCTCACGACTTCCGCAAAACTTCTGCAAAGCTTCTTCGATGGCCTGGACAATACTTAACCATATCTCCTCGGGCTCGTGTTCCACCTGACCAGGAGCTGGAAAATACTGGGTAAACTCACACGTAGCTCGCGCAAGGGTGGTTCCGTTGAGATCCATCAAGACAACTGTGCTGCCGGTAGTTCCCTGATCAATTGCTACAATAAGCTCTCTTGCCACGCCTATTTCCTTCTCTCTGTCTCCAAAAAGAGCCAGCAACTACTCAATAGAGCAAAAAAATGAGTCAGCACAAGGGTCCGGCGCTTGTGGCGCCCAAGCTGGGCGACTAACCTTAAGCAACATGGCGCGCCTGATCTTGTCGACTCCTGACGGTCAACGAACCGTAGAGCTACGGGCAAAGAATAGTTTGGGTCGACACCCAGACAATTCAATTCAACTTCTCGACAAAATTGTCTCGAAGGAACACTGTAAGATCGAATTGCGAGGCTCGCAGTTTGTTCTCATCGATTTAGGTAGCCTCAACGGCACCTACTTGGCCGGTCAAAGAGTCAACGGCGAAATCGTACTCAGTGAGGGGGTCGAAATCGCCATGGGGCAGACCACGGCAAAGTTTGTGCAGGCCACAAGTTTACCCTCCAGCCCGTCCAATCCGGCGTGGGATCATCCCACCAAAGCGATCTCCCCCCATATGGTGGGACAGCGTTTGGCCCCTTCAGCGTCACCGCAGTCACCGCAGTCACCGCAGTCACCGCAGTCACCATCCGCTCCAAAGCCCATTTTGGCCGGTCAAGCAGCGGGTGGACCTTCCGCTTCAATTCAGGGTGCTGGCCCAGGCAGGCTGCCAGGTGGCTCACCGCAGTCCGCAGGCTTACCAAACTCGTCGAGACGAATCGGTATGAAAACACGGGTCGATCTCACCGACAATGTTCGGTCGATCGGCACGCAAATTGATGCCACGCAAAAAGGCTTTCTTCCTTGGAAAGAGATCTGTGGTGACCAAGCCGCAGCTGCCCAGGACTACGAACGACTCAGAATGTCCCACGAGCTCGCTAGAGAAATTGCATTGGAGCAAGATCTCGAAACGATGCTGGCAAAGATTCTCGAAACAATCTTTCGATTTGTACGTGCTGACCGCGGAGTCATTCTACTCCAGGACACCGAGGCCGAGGCAAGCGAAACCCCCGAGCTCATCCCAGCCGCAAGTTATCGAAGAGATGGTACCAACGCTCCCATCCCGGTGTCTTCTACCATCATGAAACACGTGATGAAGGAGCGCGCCACAGTGCTCACCCACGACGCTGCGATGGATTTTGCCGCTTCAAAGGGCAAGAGCATGATCCTAAATAATATCAGCTCAGCCATCGTCGCCCCGCTCATGCATGAGGACGAAATCCTGGGAGTGCTCTGGCTCGACAGTCAAAGTCTGGCCATGTTCCAGCAAAAAGACTTGGAGATCGTCACGGCCATCGCCAATCAGGCCGCGATGTTCATCGAGATCAATATTCTCGGTAAAAAGATGGAACAAGAGGTAGTGAACCGGGAACGGTTTAGCCGACTTCTTTCTCCCAATGTCGCAGAAAAAGTATTGAGCGGTGAGCTCGAGGTAAAAAAAGGCGGGCGAACGGTCGATCCGTGCACCGTATTCAACTCCGATATTCGTGGATTCACCGCGATGAGCGAAAAGGCAACTCCAGAAGAAATGGTCGATATGCTCAACGAGTATTTCGAGCTGATGGTGGAGACCATTTTCGAGTTTGAGGGCACACTCGATAAATTCATGGGTGATGGCATCATGGCCCTTTGGGGAGCCCCCGTCGTGCATCCAGACGATGCGATTCGCTCGGTCAAATGTGCTCTCAAGCAAATCGAAGTACTCAAGGCATTCAATATTAGCCGAGCCGAGGCGGGTAAAACTCAATTAGGTGTGGGCTTCGGCATTCACACGGGACCTCTCGTTGCGGGCTACATCGGCAGCTCCAAGGCTCTGAGTTACACGGTCATTGGCGACACTGCCAATACGAGTGCACGCCTTTGTGGAGTGGCCAAACATGGGCAAGTTGTTGTGAGCTACCCCACCTTGCAACAATTGCGCGATGGCTTTGACTACGAAGAATTGCCCGCGGCACACCTCAAGAACAAGGCAGAGCCCTTCCGCTGCTTCAATATAACTGGAGAACGCAGCTAAATAATAGGACTAGAATCCACGAGCGGACTGATCCCACTTTTCCCTCAGCCACCCCTTCTATGTCTGCCCCCCTCCTCGATCGGGCGCTCAAGCCTTTAGATGGAGAAAATCTCGCGGAGTGGCGCGTAGTAAATGACGCGCCGTATCGTGCAAGTTTGAAACGCTCCTCAACTGGTTCATCCAATAAAAGATGAATTTTCGGCCAACTTCGTCCAATTAGCCCTCGACTCGACGCCCGGTTACAAGCAGTCTTTGCGCCGCTCATGGCTCACGTACTGGCATTCGAGCGCCCCGTGGTGGAACTCATCACGCAGGTGCGACAACTTCGCGATCTCGCGGCTCAAGACGAGCGTTATACTGCTGAACTCAAGATTCTTGAAGAACGCACGGCGCAACTTGCGCGCGAAGTATTCGCTAAGCTCTCTCCAATTCAAAAGGTACAGGTCTCTCGTCATCCGTCGCGCCCCTATACTCTTGATTATATCGACTATCTTTTTGAAGACTTCATCGAGTTACATGGCGATCGCCGTTTTCAGGACGATCCAGCTATTGTAGCGGGGCTTGCGAAGTTTCGTGGGCGCAGTGTGATGCTCATTGGTCATCAAAAAGGTCGCACTACCAAGGAGAACGTGCGGCGAAACTTTGGCATGCCCAATCCTGAAGGTTACCGAAAGGCCGATAGACTTTATAAGCTAGCGGACAGATTTGGGCTTCCGGTCATCACCTTCATTGACACGAAGGGAGCCTACCCTGGCTTAGAAGCCGAAGAACGTGGTCAAAGCGAGGCGATTGGGGCTTGTCTGGAAACAATGGCGGGGCTCACAGTACCCATTGTAACGGTGATCATCGGCGAGGGCGGTTCGGGCGGCGCCCTGGGTCTAGGGGTCGCGAACCGAGTGCTGGTGATGGAGTTTAGTTATTACTCTGTAATTTCACCCGAAGGCTGTGCTTCAATTCTCTGGAAAACTCCCGAGAAGGCAGCTGAAGCTGCGACCCGCTTAAAAATTACGGCCCCTCACCTCGTTGAACTAGGTGTTGTTGATGGCGTCGTGGAGGAACCCCCTGGCGGTGCCCATCAAGATCCGCGCCGCGCAGCTTCGCTAGTGGGCGACGCCCTCTGGAAGCATCTCTCCGATCTCACTCAACTTTCTCCAAAAGCGCTAGAAGAGCAGCGCTACGATCGATTCCGAAAATTGGGCTCTTTCATCGCCTAATTCATTTCCCACTTCCGAAAATTATCATGTTGTTACTTGATGAGATCCAGACACTGGATGATCTAGACCTGGAAAATCAGTTGGTTTTCTTGCGCACCGATTTAGATGCACCCTTGGATAAAGACGGTAAAATTACCGACAATACTAGAATTGTAGCGGCTGTCCCTACTATCAAAAAACTACAACAACTCGGCGCTCGAATTGTTGTGGCTTCTCGATTTGGCGAAGCCACTCGACCCTTAAAGAAAAAGCGTTCAGCAAGCGCACCCAGTATTGAGCCGGCAGCTGCTCTTTTGAGCGAACTTTGTGAGTGCGAGGTTCTACTTCCCGACGGTTGCGTAGGAGACTCTCTCAAAAAGGTATTGCTGAACTTACGCACCACTCAAATATGCGTTCTTGAAAATTTGCTCACTGAAGAAGAGGGCGGTCGTCCAGCTGAAGCCATTGCTCGCGAATTGATGGGTCACGTAGACGTCTATGTAGCCGACTCTGTACGTGCTCTTTCTTTGGACAGTGCCACAACTTCGGAGATGCCCCGTCTGATGGAGTTTCGTGCCGCTGGGCAGCAAATGATGAAGGAGCTGCAATGCATCGCTCGGATTCGCAGTGGTATTGACGCACCGCGAGTGTTGATTTGGGGTGGAAACTCAATATCTGATCGAGTTGATGTGCTCAAACGCCTCGCTCAAAGTGCAACCCATGTGGTAATGGTAGGAGTTGCCGGAAATACCATGCAACGCGCTCTCGGTGGTTTTGTGGGTACATCCACCATTGAAGAAGATTACCTCGCTGGCGCGCGCACTCTGGCGGAACAATTGGGCCCCAAGCTGGTCTTGCCCGAAGATGTTCTTGCTGCAAACTCCACGAAGGCAACCGAGCCCGAGGTCTACCCCGCGGACGAAATTCCCGCGGATCTCATGGCTCTCGATATAGGCCCGAAGACCCAGGCAAAGATACGGGAACTAATAGCCCACGCGGGCACCGTGATCTGGTGCGGCACCGTCGGGTTTCATAAATCTCCGGCTTTTTCCCAGGGGACCCGAAGCGTAGGAGACGCCATGATAGATACCTCTGCGTTCACAATGATCATCGGCGACGATAGCGTGGCTGCGGCCCGCACCCTCATGGACGATTCTCTTCAATCAATTGATTGTGTGGCCCTTGGTGGCCCGGCCACGTTGGCCTTATTGGACGAAAACAAACTGACAGCCCTTGAAGCTCTCAGAGGAACAAATCATGAGTAAGCGAACCTACCTCATTGCTGGAAACTGGAAATTAAACGCGGGTGCCCAAGACGGACTCGACCTCGCTCAGGGTATTGCTGACGTCGCCAAAGGCGCAAGCAATGTCGACGTAGTGATCTCACCTCCCCTTACTGTAATCGCGGCGATTGCAGCCACAATTGAAGACGCCGAAAGCGATGTCGAAATTGCGGGGCAAAACCTCTACCCTAAGAGTAGCGGCGCTTTTACCGGCGAAATCAGCGCAGCAATGCTTAAGTCGGCTGGAGCCTCTTGGGTTCTTGTTGGACATAGTGAACGACGTCAGCTCTTTGGTGAAACCAACACTCAGGTTCGCGAGAAAATTGAAGCAGCCGTTGCAGGGGAACTGCGACCCATCGCATGCATTGGTGAAAGCCTCGAAGAGCGTGAAGCCAACAAAACTTTGGAGGTCGTTTTTGAACAGGTCGACGCCTTTGCAGATCTTCTCAAAGAGAACCCTGGCAATATCGTTATCGCCTACGAGCCAGTGTGGGCAATCGGTACAGGTAAGGTAGCAAGCCCTGAGCAAGCTCAAGAGGTGCATGCTGCAATTCGCGGCCGCTTGGCAGAAAAAGTTTCGGCTGAGGTGGCTGAAAAGACAAGAATTCTCTACGGCGGCAGCGTCAAAGGCGAAAATGCCACTGAGCTGCTTGGTTGCGCTGATATCGACGGCGCTTTGGTTGGCGGGGCCTCTCTCAAGCCCGAGGGATTTGGTCAAATCATCGCTGCAGCCCAAAAGTTGTGAGCAGAGCGCGCCCCTCACCCATATTTATGGTACGGGGCGCTGTCTATAGAAGGAGTTCGGTGAAACCGATCTCCTTTGCTCTCCCCGAGAGCAATTGAGTGAAAAAAGATCGTAATGCAGGAATTGATTCAAACCCCCTTAACCTGGTTGCATGTTGGTGCATGCTTCTTCTTGATCTTGGTTGTGTTGATTCAACCCGGTAAGAGTGGTGGTTTGGGAGCACTAGGAGGAGCGGCTGCGACGCAAGTATTTGGCGGAGGCGGCGCGACAAACTTACTCAGTCGCATCACCTGGATCACCGCTGGTATTTTCTTTACGACCAGTCTCTCCCTTGCATTCCTAGCATCTTCATCCAGCGACTCTCTCGAAGCACGCGCCAAGAGTGTCCAAACTGATGATTTTGACAGCATCAAAAAAGCGCCCGAGAAGCCCGCTGATTCAAAAAAGAAGTAAAGCGAATCGAGGTCTGCCTCACTTGAACGCCCAGACTCACCGAGCCTGGGCGTTTGATTTATGTGCCGTCTTCTTTCTCCAGATATTTCTCAGTGCCTGGTTCAGGTACGAAGGTTTTCATGGGATCAGTGACGACGATTATGCTCGGGTTGTTATAGCCCAACAATTTGCCGCAGCTCCCACTGGCGATCCAAGCGGCACGAGCTGGCTGCCCGCCCCTTTTATTTTCCTGGGCACCATGCTGCGTTTAACAGCCCCCTCTTTGGATATGGCAAGGCTCTTCAGCGTATTACTTTCTGGGGTTTCTTCGTGTCTTCTCTATTCTGCGGCACGACTTCTCATCGCAAATCGGCGAATTGCAGTCTTTGCGACAATTTTTGCTCTCGCTCTTCCCTATAGTCTTTATCTCTCTGCAGCCACCGTTCCCGAATACCCAACGGCCTGCGCACTGGTGTTCGCCAGCACCACCCTCCTTTGCTCTCAAAACAATCCTGGTCGACGATTGCTGGGAAGCTTTGCCCTCTTTTTGGCCTGCGCAAGTCGCTATGAGGCATGGCCAGCCGCCCTAGCCTTTGCAAGTATTACGGCGCTCGATCTACACTCTTCGCGAAAAAGGGCCAGTGCGTCCCCACTCCTCCTAGCAAGTTTGATCGTGAGTTGCGCTTTTCCTCTGCTTTGGATTTATCACGGAGTTCTCCATCACGAAAACGCCTTCTTTTTCGTAAATCGTGTGGTCGATTACAAGAGGGCCCTCGGCGCTGGTTCCACAGGATTTAGTGAGGCGCTCTCACTATACCCTCAAGGGCTTATTTATGGTGAACCCGAGGTCATGTTTGGACTTTTCTTAGGAGTTCTATCCATCTCAAAGGCACGTCTCGCGGGGCGTACCTCCGTGCGACTCCGTGGGCTCATGCGTCCATGGCTTGTCCTGAGTACACTCCTAATATTTCTCATCTTAGGAGCAGTGCGGGACGGCGCCCCCACCCATCATGCGGAGCGTGCGCTTGTCTCGCTCTGGCTCTTGGGGGCGCTCAGCATGGGACATCTTTTGGCCCTGTCTAAGAAAACACAAAAGGAGGTTCTTGTAGCCATCATCATGGGCCTGTTCCTAGGGCATGCTCTTCGCCGGGCAGAGCTTGTAAAGATTGCCCCCTTCTCCAATCGAGTAAATGAGGAGCAGATGGGCGAATACATCAGAGACCATTTGCCTCGGCGGGAGCCTTTGGCGATTGTTCCGGCAAATTTTGGATACTTTGCAATCATGGCTGCAGGGGAAGTGCCTTCACGCTGGAAAGTGTTGCAAAAGCACGACCCGAGAGAGCCCACTTCTTCACTGGAGTCCCTCCGCTCGCTCGATAAGTGGAGAGCGGAAGGAGGGTGCTACTATGTGATTGACACGGAGATGGCCTCACCTCCCCAGGATCAAGTATTGTTCCAACGAGGCAGTCTCAACCTTCTCCAAGCCTCGACCTGCTCTTCGCGCTCAATCAAACAATAGCCGACTCAGGGCCGAGGGGCGAAGGCGGAAAGTCCCATTCATAGCAGTCAGAATCTGGTCCGAAACGTCCTGGTTAGCGTATATTTCAGGGGTGATTTTTAAGAGCCTTCATCGTCTTTTCCTACTTCTAGTCGTGGGCTTCGCCATCATGGGTTTCATTCAGGTTCCCCTTGGAGAAAAGACGGCTTTTCAATACGTTGATGAATTCTTGAAATCGAGCACTGCTCAAGAGGCGCGCGAAGACGCTCTTGATAGACTGGATACAGTGAGCACTGCGCTCAAGGCCGACCTAGAGGCTCGTAACGCCCGGCGTTCGTCCGAGGGAGCCGAGACTCCTTAACTGAGAATCGAAATGCAGCGCGCCGAAGCTGATAAGTTTGTAGGGGGGCGAAAATGCCGCGTACTTACTCCAAACTTATCGGCGCTCTAGAAGTAGATCACCTGAACTTCTTTTCGGCTGTCCTTCTTCACCAAAAAGCTAGCACCCTTAAAATGGGGCCGATGCGTCAGGCCGATCGACTTATAATTTGAAAACCCGACGCCTTCGATGGGTAAGATCAATCCTTTGTCGATTTTTCCATTTTTGTTCTCGTCGTGATGAATGCTCAAAGCATATTTTCCTTTGGGTAAGTCCTTAAAAATCACCGAAGAGGAGCCCTTGTCGATTCCTCCTTTGATTTGACGAAAGTATTTTTTGAACTTCTCGTCCGGAATCGAGCCTTCACGATTGTACAAAGAAAATTGTACGACTCCCACAGAGTTTCGCAGGGACGAAACCCTCGCTCTAAGAGAAACCCTTTCGGATTCTGCAGCCAGGGTACCGGGGAAAAAGGCTAAAGCGGCGACTAAAAGTGCCCCCGATCGTGTCCATAGAGTCATCATATACCATTCGCATCATTGTTGAGTCGAGAGCCCGAGGGCTCTTGGCCAGCGTGAACCTGCAAAATAGCGTTTTGTAAGGTCTGAACCATCTCCTCTGTACTCAAACCATGCACTTTCGCTGCCATGCGCACAGTGAGAACTTTGGCTACCAGGCGACGAATACTCAACCGTCCCACTCTCTTCACTCCAAAGCTCTCCATGACTTCGGCGATATCCCCGTAGCGATGGAGTACATCTCCAATTTTTGTCTCTGGTGTAATTTGAAGGGGGGGATCTTGGAAGGCCATAAAGCAAGTACTTACTTTTAGAATCGCTGGAGTCAAACAATATACGCTATTTAACTGCTTTCTGACGCTTGAGCAAAGCAATTGGAAATCTTGCAAGTGTTTACTTGCATTGCTCTTGAGAAGGTTCAGACTATTCTCAAGCTTGCCCCTCGTTGTACGGAGGGACTTGTTGCCCTCTTCCCCCCCAACTCGCCATGACACGACAATACGAAGACACCGACACTCGCCGAGCGCAGGTAGCAGAAGCCGCCTTGCGCACGATTGCGGAAGACGGTGTTGCGGGCTTTACCACCAAGGCCGTAGCCCAACGAGTGGGTATCAGTGAGGGCACCCTTTTTCGACACTTCGTAAGCAAGGAACAAGTTGTCCTCGAGGCCATCTCCCTCCTTGAGCGCGAGATGGAAAAGGGCCTCGTCGAAACCGGAGATGATCTTCGAGATTTAGAGACATTTTTCCGCCATCGAGCCGCATTTGTTGGAGCCGAGGCATCCGTAGGGCGTCTCGTCTTCTCTCCGGAGCTGCTCCATCTCGCTGGACCGAAATCCAGCAATCGAATCAAGAGCTGGAGAGCCAAAAATATGGACTACCTAGCAACGAAGCTAAGCGCTCTGCATACGAGTCACAAACTTCAAAGTAAGTTAGGAGTCGGGGCGCTGAAGCTCTTCATACAGGGGCTTCTGCTCACCTTCGCTCTCCAACCTAGCTTCGAGACGACAAAGGCTCAAGCCGACCTTCAGCCCCGAATCAACCAAGCCTGGAGCTCCATATTGCTCCTTCTGGATATTACAAGTCCCCAGCACTCACGCTCCTAGGCCCCCTCACACCCGCGGCCTCATCTTCGCGTAAAGAGAGGCCGTATCTTTCCCCACCGAACGCTGAATCAAACTCGCTCAACAATTGAGAGCCCAAGCAACTGGTAAGAAAATGAAAGCAAGTACTTACTTTAATATATCTCAAGGCATCCTCAGTCTCGTACTCCTAGCCTGTACTCCCCAGCCCACGCCTTCAGAAGACTCCCTTCCCCAAGCAGTGCGAAGTAGCCCCGTACACCATGGAGTTCTGCTCGAAGGACAAGAGTTCTTGGCAGAGGTTGTTCCGGCCCTCCTCGTAAAAGTGATAGCTCAGGTCCCCGGTGCAGTCGCGGCAATTCCTTTGGAAGAAGGCGAAAAAGCCAAAAGAGGAACTCCTCTCGTTCACGTATCGGCCCCTGATATTGCTGCGCGGGTCTCCAGGGTCAGAAGTGAACGTAAGCGGGCAGAGCGCGAGAGGGATTTCGTTTGTGGTACGCTTGATACCGATAGAAATCTGGCGAAAAGTGGCGATCTAACGAAGATTCACCTTCGAAAAAGTGAGCGAGCCTGCGACTCAGCAAAGTTAGCAGTCACAGGTGCCCGGGCTGCTGAGCGTGAGGCATCAGTCAATAAATCACGCGATGTCGAGCGCGCCCCATTTGATGGAATCGTGCTGAAACATCTAGTTGATGAGGGACAAACTGTAATGCCTGGCGCGCCCCTCATGCAATTCGGCAGTCAAGAAAACCTGCTCAAGATTAGAATTCCTCAATCGGACTTAGAAGGAGTTACCGTGGGCACTCAGGTAAAAAGCTCCTTGGGTGACGGTAAAGTTCAAAGGGTTGGCTCCCAGGCTCTAGGACCAGGCAGAGTCGTCGAAGTCCATATTCAACTAGAAAAAACCATTGAAGCCCGCGCAGGATCGACGGCGAAAGTTACGTTAGTCAAGCAAGAGAGCAAGAAGCTCACGTCAGTACCCAATGATTCTATTGGTGGCTCGGGCGACGCGTACTTTATATACGTAATAGAAAAAGAGCGCCTCAAGCGTGTAAATGTCGAATTGGGCATAAGCGTCGACGGTTGGACAGCGATTGCCCCTGCCCTTGACAAGGACGTGAGGGTAGCTCTCGGGGCCATGTCATCTCTCAACCCCCAACGTAAAATCATGGTGGTAGAGAAATGAGTATTACAGGATTCTTTCTTCGAAATCGGTACGCCATTTGGGCGATGGTAGTGGCTACCGTCATAGCGGGCACCGCCGCCTATTTTCAAATTCCAGTGCGGCTCTTTCCTGACACTGCTCCCCCCTTAGTCAATGTGGTCACGGCTTGGCCCGGCGCCACAGCAAGCGATGTGCATCGAGACCTTGGTGACGTATTGGAAACAGAGTTTGCATCCTTGGATGGGGTGGCACGCAGTAGTTCAACTTCACAGGACAATCTCTCAGTCATTCAATTGGAGTTCCAATATGGAACCGACGTCAGACTGGCTGCGGTAGACGTGCAAAACGCGGTATCACGCATCTTGGGGGACCTGCCTCAAGGAGCCGAGCTGCCTCGAGTACTTTCATTTAGCACCGCGGACCGACCAATCTACACAGTCGGTCTACAATCGGAGAGTCTGCTCGACGCGCGTCGTCTTGCTGAAGATGTCATTGCCCCCCGTCTACAATCAAGCAAAGGGGTGGCCGCTGTAGACGTATTTGGCGGGCAAATACCCAGTGTACTAGTGGACGTCGACCCCCAATTGGCTGAAGCGCATCATATTGCTCTCCCACAGATAGCTCAGGTGCTTCGCAGTAATAATATCTCCATGCCAGCTGGGCGCATACGGGCTCAGAAAACAGAGACCATGCTTCGAGTAGATCAACGACGTGAACGAGTTGAAGATCTTGAGCAATTGCCAGTACAACTCAAAGATGGATCTCAACTTCGCATAGGAAATGTTGCCACTATTTATCGGGGCGCAGAGCAAGACGACTCGTGGTTCAGTATCAACGGTGAACGGGCAATAGCGATACAAGTATTTCGCTCACAAAACGCCAACACGGTAGATGTCGTGGGGAGAGTGCGTAAAGAAATCGACCTCCTCAAGAAAAAGTTTCCTGAACTTAAGTTCATTGACGGTGAGGAAAGCGCGAGTTTCACAGAACAAAGCGTTTCCAACCTACTTGCCAACGTATGGCAAGCGCTCTTACTCGCCTCTGTAATCCTTTTTCTTTTCTTGGGTAGAGCGCGGGCAGCACTAGTTACTGCATTCACCATGCCTTTGGCGTTCGGTCTCACGTTCTTCGTCATGTGGAAACTCGATATGGAGTTCAACATGGTCACCCTAACAGCAGTCATTTTAGCCGTGGGCATGGTTGTTGACGCCTCGGTCGTCGTATTGGAAAATATCATTCGTTTGCGCGACGAAGGCCTCTCGCCTGAAGATGCCGCGCAAAAAGGAACTGACCAAGTTTGGGGGCCTGTTCTCGCAGGCACCGCCACCACATTGGTGGTGTTAATTCCTCTTTTGAGTCTTGAAGGTTTTGTTGGCAAGGTATTTGGCCCCCTCGCAACAACATTGCTCATAGCTTTCTCCTCCTCAGTGCTTGTGGCTCTCGTTTTAGTCCCTATTTTGAGTCTCCAAGTAAAAGACGGGGGTATTGTAGAGAAAGCGGCTGCAACCTTCAGCTCACCATTTCGTGTGACGATGGAGTGGATTTCTAATGCTTACATTTACGTACTCACAATCGGTCTCAAGTGGCGTTCGTTAGTACTGCTTGTGGCATTCGCTTCTTTCGTAGCTGGTGTTGTCGGTCTGCGCTCCCTGGGTATGGATTTATTGCCCCGCATGGACGGCGGTACATTCAGCGTGTCTCTCCAAACTCCTTCGGGAACTTCTTTGCAGGAAACCACCAAGGTCGTCCAGCGCATCGAAACCTTGATACGTGAAGCTCCCGAAGTTCTCCTGGTGCAATCACAAGCAGGCTTTGAGCCTGGAATGAAGTTTTCTGGAGGCGGGGGGGTGATTGGGCCAACGCAGGGTTTTCTAAGCGTTAGCCTCTCCCCAAGAACTTCCAGAGAGCGGAGCATTTGGCAAATTGAGGCTGCCCTGCGCAAGAAGATTGCACTCATTCCCGGCATTGCCAGCGCGGTTGTGAAAGAAATCGGCAATACCGCAAAGCCTACAACTCTCGCCCCGATCGTTGCACGAATTAGCGGACCCGATCCCTTGGTCCTCGAAAAGTTAGGCAACGAAGTCCTTGAACGTCTCGAACGCGTCCCTGCCCTCGTGCACCCCACCCTTGCCTGGAAACGCGACATGCGCCGAATCGTCGTTCGTGTAGACGAGCGAGAGGCCGCCTCCCATGGGCAAAGCTCACGTTCAATCGCCCAGTCCCTAGCGATGGGCACCGAGGGAGTCGACGCTGGAAATTGGACACCCGAGCTAAAACCGGCCGAACCCATTGTGGTGCGCTACCGGCCCCAGAACGACCCCACCGTAAGGCAAATGCTCTCGTGGCCATTTTTTCTTCCGAGCACAGGGGACCCGCTCCCACTGCGCTCAGTTGCGAAGACTGAAACAATCACCGAGCAGGGACTCTACAGTTCTATCGACCTCAACCCTGTGCTCGATATTCTTGCTGGGGTGGGCGATAGACCATTGAGCTTTGTGGTCGCTGACGCAGAAAAGTCAGTACAGAACATGAATGTACCCCAAGGGTATCGAGTGCATATTGACGGAGAAAGTAACGATCTTAAAAAGTCGAAGTCGTCCATCCTGGGTGCTCTTTCAGTGAGTGTGCTCGCGGTCTACCTACTTCTCGTGGCTCAATTCCGCTCGTGGATTCATCCAGTCACTGTAATGATGGCTGTTCCTCTCTCCATCTCCGGAGTGTCCCTCGCCCTATGGTCGGTGGGTAAACCAGTTTCCATGCCTGTTATGGTCGGGTTGGTATTGCTTGTGGGTACGGTCGTGAACAACTCCATTCTTCTCGTGGACGTAATTCGCGAGTTGAGGTTGAAGGGAATTGAACGTCGCGAAGCCATTCGTGAAGGAGTGAGAGCGCGCTTTCGCCCCATCATGATGACTTCACTTTCTACGATTGTCGGTATGTTGCCCTTGGCAATGGAGTTAGCCTTGGGCGCAGAAAGGTTTTCTCCTCTTGCCACAGCCGTCATCGGCGGCCTCCTCGTTTCTACACTCTTAACGATGATTGTTATTCCTGTTCTGTACGATGCCGCAGATAGTTTTTCTTCGTCGTTTGGAAAAGGGGGTAATAAGAATGTGGCCGCCGCATCGGTAGCGACTTTACTCGTAGCGGGCTCAATTTTCTTTGTCCCCTCCTTGGCCCAAGCACAGGAAAGCTCAGCGACGAGTATCACCCTAAAAGATGCCTGGGCTCTCACCCTTTCTCACCCGGCGGCGCAAAGCGCCTCCCTACAAATTCAAGCCGCTGAACTATCGAAAACAGCTGCAAATCGACGGTTTTTTCCGCGAGCCGAGGTCACTGGACGCGCGGCACAATCAAGTTGGCCCAAAGCGGGCCAACTTGACATGGGTCTAACACTTCCGGATGGCACCCCAGCACCGCCTGTTCAATTTGGCGACACAGTCCAGCAACATTTCTCCGTTCGCGGGGCAATTACCCAACCCCTTTACGCTGGTGGAGCACTTATCGCTGGCAAAAAGGCGACGACTGCCCAATTGAAAGCAGCCAAGCACGGGCAGGAAACCACCGAGGGCGAGTTATGGTACTCACTAGTCCAAAGCTGGTATGGATTAGCTGTTGCCGACGAACTTGTGGATATTCGAGAAATTCAACTCAAGTCTGCCGCCGCAAGAGAAGAGAGTCTAGAGCGACTGTACACTCAAGGGCGGGCCACCGAGCTCGACTATTCGGCGGTCGCCCTGAAACGAGCCGAAGCCAAGCAGTTGCTCGTCGAGGCCCAAAGCGCCGCTCTCACCGCAAAAGTTGCCCTCGAATCTTTCTTGAATCACCCCGTTCAGCGCACGCCCATCGATGTCCTGGCAAAAGCAAATTCACTCAGCACAATGCAAAAGGGTGGACAAATTTCCCCGGCACTCGCTCGCGCTCAGGCTCTTGCCCAAGCGGCGGAGGCCCGCGCTACCGCGGCAAAATCCCCCTTACTACCCAATCTAGTTTTCAAGTTTCGAGCGGAGTACTCAAACCCTAACTATCGCTACTTTCCAATTCAGGACAAATTTCAGGGAGCTTGGGACGCAGCGCTCATCCTCAACTGGAAAATTGACGCTGGGGCGACTTACAACGAAGCCCAAAGTGCAAGGCGCAGCGCTGAAGCCGCACAAGCCCAATCCCGCGCTCTCGAACGACAAATCGAGGTCGAACTTGCCTCTGCCAAAGCAACACTTGAGCTCACCCCCACCCAGCTAAAAGTTGCAAAAGGAAGGGTGAAAATAGCAAAAAGAGCAGTCGCAACCACTCTTCGCGCCTACGAACAAGGTCGTTCAACCGCCGACCAAGTTGGAGAACGAGAAGCCGACTTAGCTCTTGCACGAGCTGCCCAGCAAAGGACCGCTCTCAATGCTCTGCTCGCCCACGAAAGATTGCGAGTTCTCAGCGGCTCCTATGGCCCCAAATAAAAGAATTCAACGAT
>Ga0256845_1000619_pt1 | contig 32751 bp, 27 predicted proteins | sample RiftiametaG_FD_189101 | JGI IMG/M metagenome (GOLD analysis project Ga0256845, IMG submission 189101) | Tube worm associated microbial communities from hydrothermal vent at the East Pacific Rise, Pacific Ocean - Riftia | ecosystem: Host-associated > Annelida > Integument > Unclassified ...
TTCAAACATTTTTGGATTGTAATTCACCTTTTTGGCTAAATGGATTTCCTGAACCTGCTTTAAATGTTGGCGTTTATGAAGGTGTTGCGTCCCCAAGTGGAAATTTGCCTCAAACAACTTCATTAACATTGTTTTTAGTTGATAGTAATTCCATCGTTCCAACATCAACAAATGGTTGTAATATTGGACAAACTGTTTGTTTATATCAGGTAACATATGAAGCAGAAGTTGATTTGCCATTGTCGTTTTCAGGGTATCATTTATTTTATGACAGATGCTGTAGAACGGGGGCTGTAATTAATTTAACGAACCCTGGAAATCAAGGGTTGGCATTTCATGCATTTATTCCTCCAACATTAATTAATAATAATTCCCCTGTTTTTTCAGATATTCCTGTTCCTTTCTTATGTGTGGGAGATACGACTTCAATATTAAATACAGCAATCGATCCTGATGGAGATTTGTTAATATTTTCATTTGTGGATCCTTATAAAGGATTTGGTGGTTCTGGAAATCCTACACCAGGATTACCCGGAACGTTAAATTGGCCAATACCGAATGTGAATTGGCTGAATGGTTCTTTTGATGAAAACAATCCTTTTGGCCCTACAGGACATACAATTATGGATGCTGCTACTGGACTAACAGAGTATATGGCTCCTAATCTAGGGAATTATGTTGTGGCTGTTGAAATTAGAGAGTTTAGATTTGGAAACTTAATAGGAATTACAAGGCGAGATATGCAGTTTGTAGTAATAAACTGTCCGGTAAACCCTCCACCAAATTTATCAGTAACAAGTGGGAGTGGAATAACATCCTATACAATTCAAGAATGTGATAGTTTATCTTTTCCAATAACATTTACAGATCAAGATTCAGATAGTCTTTTCTTATTGAACGCGGGAGATTTATTTAATCCCTCAATCGTTAATCCTACCGCGAACATTGATTCTTTAGTGTTGGGAGACTCTACTGTTACAGCTGTTTTTAACTGGCAGACAGGTTGTGGTTCTGCTCAGGCATTACCTTACTTTTTTACTGCTTCAGTAACAGATGATGGTTGTCCATCAAAAACAACAAATATTGTTTATGAAATTACTGTAGAACCGACTTCTGTTCCCGATTCTATTATTGGCTCACCTCTTGTTTGTGAAAATACAACAACAACTTATTCTACAGATACAATAAATGGATATACCTTTAATTGGTCAGTTACTGGAGGAAATATTACTTCTGGTCAGGGATCAACTTCTATTAATGTTGCCTGGGGGAGTATTGGTGGAGGGACTGTTTCTGTGATGGGAACTAGTAGCTGTGGCTGCTCTTCGGCTTTAATAGATACAAATATTACCATATTAGCAGTACCTATTGCTAATGCTGGTTTCGATTTTACTATTTGTGATGGAGATAGTGTTCAAATAGGAGGAACCCCAACTGGTCCAGTAGGAACAACCATTTCTTGGACCCCTAACCTTAACATTACAGATAGTACTTTAGGAAACCCGTTTGTTTTTCCGAGTTTAATGCAAGACTATATTGTTACAGTTGATAATGGAGCTTGTGCTGTTAATGATACCACAAGAATAATTGTTAATGCTCTTTCACCGGCAGATGCAGGGTTGGATCAAACTATTTGTAATACTGGAGCAGTTATTTTAGGGGGAACTCCAACAGGCCCTCCCGGAGCAACATATAGCTGGACCCCAATAGGAACATTAAATAATGCTACGATATCTAATCCAACAGCCACTTTAACTACTACAACTAATTATATCGTTTCGGTAACAAATCCTAATACGTGTACGGATGTTGATTCTGTTTTGATAACGGTAACATCCCCCGTAACTCCAACGTTCTCTGTAAGCACGTCAATTTGTATAGGAGATGTTATAAATCCATTACCCGTAGTTTCTGATAATGGAATAACAGGAGTATGGTCACCAGCACCAAATAATACCGTAACAACAACCTATACTTTTACCCCAGCAGCAGGAGAATGTGCTGTAGTTGCAACATTAACCATTATCGTAAACACCCCAGTTACCCCAACTTTTACTCCTGTTTCGGCAATTTGTGTTGGAGATGTTATTACGCCCTTATCAACAACATCAACAAACGGAATAACAGGAACGTGGTCGCCAGCATTAAACAATACTGCAACAACACTTTATACGTTTACTCCTGATGTTGGAGAATGTGCCACAACTACAACATTAACAATTATGGTAAACACACCAGTTACTCCAATATTTAATACAGTTTCACCTATTTGTGAAGGGGGAATATTAAGCCCATTACCAACAATATCAACAAACGGAACAACAGGGACTTGGTTGCCAGCATTAAACAATACAGTAACTACAACTTATATTTTTACACCTGCTGTAGGAGAATGTGCTACAACTACCACATTGGTAATAACGGTAAATCCATTAGCAACAATTAATGCAGGAACAGATGTTGATTTATGCCAAGGAGCTTCTATACAACTAAACGCAACAGGAGGGGTAACTTATTCTTGGACTCCAACAACAAATATTTCAAGTACAAATATTCCAAACCCTATAGTTTCACCAATTATAACTACTACATATATTGTTGTAGGAACTGATGGAAACTCTTGTTCTAATTCGGATTCAGTAATTGTAAACGTCTTTACAATTCCAATAATAAAGGACATAACTATTTGTATAGGAGACAATTTGCAATTAATTGTTAATGGACCTACTAGCGCGACATACAATTGGAGTCCATCAACAAATTTATCAAGCACAAGTGTTTTTAACCCTGTTACAACTACAACTAGTACAATTACATATGTAGTTACAGTTGTAGATATAAATGGATGTATTGCTACAGAATCTGTTTTAGTTACAGCAGAGGTTAAACCAGCTGTTGAGTTTTTAATGGAGTTAAAACCTGCTTGCGAAGGAGTTTTAGCTGAATTTACAAATCTTAGTACAGGTTCAACTAATTATTTATGGACTTTTGGAGATGGAGAACAATCAACAGAAATAAGTCCAAACCATGTTTTTGATTATGGAGATAGTTTTACAACAATTTTAGAAGTTTCTAATTTTAATGGGTGTTCTAGTACTTCAGATTCAATTATAAATACAAGCAGTTTTGAAGAACAGTTTGATATAGTTCCACCATCAGTTTTTTCTCCAAATAATGACGGGAGAAATGATGTGTTTCAATTAGACATTCCTAGAGGAATGGCCGCTTGTACTAACCTTCAAATATTTAATCGTTGGGGATCAAAAATCTTTGAATCTAAAGGACAAAATGTAGCTTGGGATGGAAGAACAACTGCAGGGAAAAAAGTCCCTGTCGGAACGTATTTCTATATTCTTGAAATCAATGGAGTTACAAAAAAAGGAGCTTTAACATTATTGGAATAAGATTAGAATGTAGTTAAAAAGACAAAAAAGAATTAGTTTTATGAGGTGCTTTACAATAACATGTAAAGCACTTTATTTTCATCTATGAGTTATTTAGAAACAACAAAAGACGTATATAAAAAAGCAGCGGAAAACCCTGATGTTGGACTTTGTTGCACAACCACACCTATTTGGCAATTGCCAGAATTAGAGATTCCGAACATAATGTTAGAAATGAATTATGGTTGTGGGAGTACTGTTAATCCAAGAGATTTAGTGAACAACCCTAAAATATTATATGTTGGTGTTGGAGGAGGTATGGAGCTTTTGCAGTTTTCGTATTTCAGCAGACAAAAAGCAGGAGTAATTGGTGTTGATGTGGTAGATGAGATGTTAGAAGCATCAAGAAAAAACTTTAAAGAAGCAGAAGCAAAGAACGATTGGTTTAAATCAGATTTTGTAGAGTTGAAAAAAGGCGATGCATTAAGTTTGCCTGTTGAAGAGGAAAGCATTGATGTTGCAGCTCAAAATTGCTTGTTTAATATTTTTACAAAAGAAGATTTAAAGTTGGCATTAAAAGAAATGTATCGAGTATTAAAGCCACATGGTCGATTGGTTTTATCTGACCCAACCTGCGAATCAGAAATGCCAGAAAATTTAAAAGCAGATGAAACATTACGAGCACTTTGTTTGAGTGGAGCATTATCGCTTGATGAGTATATAAAAATGATAACAGATGCTGGTTTTGGAACGGTAGAAGTTCGAGCAAAAAGGCCATATCGTGTACTTTCTCCAAATCATTACGATACAGATAAAAACATCTTTATTGAAAGTGTTGAGGTTTGTGCAATTAAAGACCCCGTATTACCAGACGGACCTTGTGTTTTTACAGGAAAAACAGCTATTTATTATGGTAATGAAGAGTTTTTTGATGATAATGCAGGGCATACATTGCTGCAACAAATGCCTTTGGCTATTTGCGATAAAACAGCAAGAGCTTTTAAAGCATTGAACAGAGATGATATTTATATTTCAGAATCGACTTATTTTTATGATGGAGGCGGTTGTTGTTAATTAAAGAAAAGAATGGCATTTATAGAAACAATAGAAGAAAATGAAGCTGAAGGGAAACTAAAAGAGATTTATGACAACCTTATTATCTCAAGAGGAAAAATAGCAGAGATTCATAAAATTCAGAGCTTAAATCCTGAATCAATTGTAAATCACATGGATTTATATATGACTATTATGTTTGGAAAGTCTCCTTTAAAAAGAGTTCAACGAGAGATGATGGCGGTTGTTGTTTCTAAGGGTAATAATTGTGAATATTGCCAAACTCACCATGCTGAAGCGGTAAGTCATTACTGGAAAGACGATGAAAAGGTGAGTCAATTACGGAAAGATTACACGAAACTAGAGTTAGATACAAAAAACCAATTGTTATGTGATTTCGCTTGGGAGTTAACCAAAAATCCAGGGAACGAAACAGAATTAACATTTATTAAACCACTTAAAGAAGCTGGCTTTGATGATAGAGCAATTTTAGATGCAACATTGGTAATTGCCTATTTTAATTTTGTAAATAGAATTGTATTGGGTTTGGGTGTTCGTTTAGAAGAAAATGCAGGGGGTTATAAGTACTAAGCCTTCTCCTTAGAATCAATAATTATAGTAACAGGGCCATCATTAAGTAATTCAACTTTCATGGCTGCACCAAATACTCCTGTTTGGATAGGTTTATTCATATCTTTTTCGAGCTGAGCAATAAATTGTTCATATAGCGGGATCGCTATTTCAGGTTTAGCCGCATTAATAAAAGAAGGTCTATTTCCTTTTTTAGTACTAGCGTGTAATGTAAACTGACTAATCAATAAAACGTCCCCATCAATATCAGCTAGAGAAAGATTCATTGCTCCATTTTCATCACCAAAAATTCGTAAACGAGTAATTTTTCCAGAAAGCCATTCAATATCTTCTTGATTGTCTGTAGCTTCAATCCCTAATAAAAGTAGAAAACCATTAGCTATTTCACCTTTAGTTTTCTTATTAATAGTAACAGAAGCTTTACTTACTCTTTGGATGACTGCTCTCATAATTAATACCCTAATCCCCTATAATTCTCATCTTCATCATCGTTATAAATGCTCACATAATTATTATATCTAAAAGGTGAAATTTCATCATTTTCTAAGGCGTCTTTAACAGCACATTTAGGCTCGTTAACATGAACACAGTTATTAAAATGACAACCATTTAATAAGCCTCTCATCTCTAAAAAGTAGTGAGAAAGTTCTTCTTTTTTAAAATCGATTAACCCAAAAGCTTTAATACCAGGAGTGTCGATTAAAAAACCGCCAAAATGAAGCTCAAACATTTCTGCAAAAGTGGTAGTATGCTTTCCTTGTTGGTGCATTTCAGAAATCTCGCTCGTTTTTAAATCTAAGCTTGGCTCAATAGTGTTTAATAAAGTTGTTTTTCCAACACCAGAATGACCAGAAATTACAGAAACCTTATCTTTCATAACTTCAATTACAGAATCTATATTTGTTTTTTCAGTTGCAGAAACGGTTAAACATTGGTAGCCAATTTTCTCATAACAATGTTTCAGATAAGAAAGCTCATCTTTCTCTTCGTCAGAATAGATATCAATTTTATTAAAAACAATTATTGTTGGGATGTGATAAGCCTCTGCCGAAACTAAAAAACGATCAATAAAAGCAGTATAAGTTTTAGGTTGTGAAAGGGTGACAATTAAAATTGCTTGATCAACATTTGCCGCAAGGATGTGCGAGCGTTTAGAAAGATTAATGGATTTACGAACAATATAATTTTTTCGTTTTTCAATATCGCTAATTACTCCAGTTCCATCTTCCTCTTTTTTTAATGTAACAACATCTCCAACAGCAACAGGGTTGGTAGATTTTATGTTCTTTAACCGGAATTTTCCTTTTATTCGAGCATCAATTTTTGTTCCGTCACTTAAACGAACAGCATACCAACTTCCTGTAGATTTTATTACGATTCCTTTCAATAGATAAATTAAAAATCAAAAGTAGGGAATAAATCAGCTATCAGCTAAAATTCTTACTTTCGTGTTTGAATAAACTATGTTATTAGTGTGAAGAACGAAAGGAAACTTTCAACTTTATAACTTTCAACTTTATAACTAAATGCAATGTCGATAGAAGTAAAAAACGTAACGAAAATTTATGGCGAACAAAAAGCATTAGATGATGTTTCGTTTTCGATTGAACCAGGTCATATTGTTGGGTTTTTAGGACCAAATGGAGCAGGGAAATCTACTATGATGAAAATTATTACGTGTTTTATTCCTCAAACTTCAGGAAATGTAAGTGTGTGTGGCTATGATGTAATTGAAAACCCTATTGATGTAAAAAGACAAGTTGGTTATTTGCCAGAGCACAACCCTTTGTACTTAGATATGTATGTGAAGGAATATTTAGATTTTGTTGGAGGGGTTTATAAGATTGATAACAGAAAAGCTCGAGTAAAAGAAATGATTGATATGGTTGGCTTGGGAATAGAGCAAAATAAAAAAATAGGGGCTTTATCTAAAGGTTACAGACAAAGAGTTGGATTGGCTCAAGCAATGATACATGACCCTAAAGTTCTAATTTTAGACGAACCAACAACAGGTTTAGACCCCAACCAATTAGAAGAAATAAGAAACCTGATTAAAAACATTGGAAAAGATAAAACGATTATGCTTTCTACACACATCATGCAAGAAGTAGAAGCCATTTGTGATAAGACAATTATTGTTAATCATGGTAAAATTGTTGCAAATGAGAAAACACAAGATTTACAGAGTCAGCAAAAGGGACAAATTGTTTTAACAGTTGAGTTTGATAAGGATGTTAACATTAAAGACCTTCAGAAAGTTGAAGGCGTATTGAAAGTGAAAAATTCAAATAACAATGTATGGTTGTTTGAAATTCAAAATGATGCAGTTCGAAATAATATTTTTCAATTTGCGATGCAAAAAGAAATAGTTGTATTGTCTATTCAAAAAGAAACACAAAGCTTAGAATCTGTATTTAAGAAGCTGACAACTTAATTGAGATAAAATAGTAAAGACATGAAGTGAATCAAGTCTTTATTCTCTTTTCTGTCGTCTAAACTCTTAATTAACGATATCACACTTTTCAATAATAGCATCTTCGTATAGTTCTAAATCTTCATCATACTCAGCACCAGATCGAACAACACCTTTAACTTTTAAATTATCTCCAACCTTTAAAGAGGTAGCATTTTTGTTTGATTCAGTCGTAAAAGTACAACTCACCCCTAATTCATCATTATTACTTTTTAGTAGCGCAACAATCTGATTGTTTTGATCAGTATCAATACTTTTAATAACACCTTTTACTATAATCACTTTAGATTCCCCTTCTGCATCCAAGTATTTTTCATTGGCAGCATTTGCATCAGTTAAATATTCATCTACTAATTGGGCAGCTTCAATTTCTACAAAAGCTTCAACACTTTGTATATCTCTGTGTGGCATAAAATATTGTGAAGCAGCAAATCCTCCACCTAATACAACAACAACACCGACTCTTATTGCAATTTTTTTAATTGTTTCCTTATTCATAATTTCTTGTTTTTAGTTTATATTTATACGGTGGAACAAATGTCTAGATCTTTAATTGATTGGACTGTCTATTAGTTGACATACTTGGCATGGGGTTTGTCAAAGCACAGACAGTTATAAATAAAGAAACGTTTTACATTTGTCGTATAAATTTAAAACAAGTATAAACAAAACAATAAACATTATGAAAAAATTAGGATTAATTATCGCAGCAGGAATGTTAGTGACAACAGCATTTGCTCAAACAAAAGTAATTACAAAAACAGGACATATTAAAATGTTTTCACACACAGTTGCAGAAGATATTAATGCAAACAACTATAAAGTAGTAAGTACGTTAGAGTTGGAAACAGGAGCTATGGTGTTTTCAATACCAATGCAAGGTTTTGAGTTTGAAAAAGCATTAATGCAAAAACATTATAATAGCCCAAAATTTGTTGATACAAAACAATTTCCAAAAGCAAAATTTAAAGGGAAAATTAAAAACATTGAGAATGCTAATTTAACTAAAGATGGAACTTATAAAGTTACTGTTAGTGGTGAATTAACAATGCATGGAGAAACAAAAGGTATTGAAGAAAACGGAATGATTACTGTTAAAGGAGGTGCAATAACTGCAACTTCAACGTTTAAATTAGTTTTAGCAGATTATAAAATTGCTTTCGAAAAAGGAAAGCCTTCTAAAAATGTAGCTAAAGAAGTGGAGTTAACCATTAAAATGGATTACAAAGCAAAATAATTTAGAGCCATTAATTGGTTAGAATCCTCAGTTATATTTTATAGCTGAGGATTTTTTTTGTGATGTATGTTGTATCATTAATAAAAAATTACGATTTTTGACAGACTTAAATTAATTGTGGAATGATTTGGCTGCTTGTAACCACACAAAAAAATGCTAAAATGTGTCTAGAGACTCATAGCTTTTAAGCCGATTTTTATTTAAAAAACTATTACGATGTCGTATTTATTTACATCCGAATCAGTATCAGAAGGGCACCCGGATAAAATTGCCGATCAAATTTCTGATGCATTAATTGATAATTTCTTAGCATTTGATAAAGACTCTAAAGTTGCTTGTGAGACTTTAGTTACTACAGGGCAAGTTGTGTTGGCTGGAGAAGTAAAATCAAAAACATACTTAGACGTACAAAAAATTGCTAGAGATGTAATCAATAAAATTGGTTACACTAAAAGTGAATATATGTTTGATGGGAATTCTTGCGGAGTGTTTTCTGCAATACATGAACAATCACCAGATATTAATCAAGGAGTAGAAAGAAAGAAAAAAGAAGATCAAGGAGCAGGAGATCAAGGGATGATGTTTGGTTATGCTACGAATGAAACAGAAAACTTAATGCCTTTAGCATTAGATATTTCTCATTTATTATTAGTGGAGCTTGCGGCTTTAAGAAGAGAAGATAAAAAGGTTAAATATTTACGTCCAGATTCTAAATCGCAAGTTACTATTGAGTACGATGACAATAATAAGCCAGTTCGAATAGATGCAATTGTAATTTCTACACAACATGATGATTTTGATAAATCAGAAACTAAAATGTTGAAGAAAATTAAAGACGATGTAATTAATATTTTAATTCCTAGAGTTAAAAAGAAATTGCCAAAAAGCATTCAAAACTTATTTAACGATAAAATCAAATATCATGTTAATCCAACAGGAATATTTGTTATTGGAGGGCCACATGGCGATACAGGATTAACAGGAAGAAAAATTATTGTAGATACTTATGGAGGAAAAGGAGCGCACGGAGGTGGAGCATTTTCAGGAAAAGATCCAAGTAAAGTAGATAGATCTGCAGCTTATGCAACACGACATATTGCTAAAAATTTAGTTGCAGCAGGATTGTGTGATGAGGTGTTAGTGCAAGTTGCTTATGCGATTGGTGTAGCAAAACCAATGGGTATTTTTATTGACACTTATCGTACTTCTAAAACAAAATTAACGGATGGGCAAATTGCTCAAAAAGTAGAGAAACTTTTTGATATGCGTCCTTATGCAATTGAAACGAGGTTTAAACTAAGAACACCTATTTATTCTGAAACTGCTGCTTATGGTCATATGGGTAGAGTATGCGAAACAGTAGAAAAATCATTTACAGATGGTTCAGGGAAAGTAAAAAAGGTTAAAGTAAAGTTGTTCCCTTGGGAGGAATTAAACTATGTAGCTAAAGTTAAAAAAGCATTTAATTTATAACCTTAATATTAAGTTTTTGACCGTTAACAGAACCTTTGCGAAAAAAAATAAGCTTTAAATTATTTTTTTTGTACTTTGGCAATCTGTTTAGGAAAGGAAAATAGATTTTTTTGATTTTAGAACCGAAAAACATCAAATAAAAACCTTTAGTTGAATAGAAAAATAAAAAAACAATAAGTAAAAATAAAATCAGTTAGATTACAAACTATTTAAATTATGAAAAAAGTATTTGCATTATTAACAGTTGCCGGAATGTTAACTTTCGGAACATTTAATTCAGTTTACGCACAAGATGCTGAAGCAGCAACAGAAGAAATGGAAGTTGATTCTGCAGCAGAAGCTGAGGCAGCAGCAGCAGAAGCTGAGGCAGCGAAAAAAGCAGAAGAAGAAGAAGAAGAAGAAGAAATGGCAGCTGATGCCGCAGCAGCAGCAGCGATGGCTGAATCACCAGTAGAGGATGAATCTTTTACACAAGTAATTAAACAAAAATTTATTGAAGGTGGTCCTGGATTTATGGGGATTGTATTGGTTTGTTTGATTTTAGGATTAGCAATTGTTATTGAGCGTATTATTTACCTTAATATGGCAACTACAAATACTGATAAATTATTAAACAACATTGAGTCTGCTTTAAATAGTGGTGGTGTTGATGCAGCAAAAGAAGTTTGTAGAGATACGAAAGGACCTGTTGCAAGTATCTTTTACCAAGGTTTAGAAAGAAGTCATGAAGGAGTTGATATGGTTGAAAAATCTATCGTTTCTTATGGTGGAGTTCAAATGGGGTTATTAGAGAAAGGAATTTCTTGGATTTCTTTATTTATTGCTTTAGCACCAATGCTTGGTTTCATGGGTACAGTAATTGGTATGATTGGAGCTTTTGATGCAATTGCAGAGGCGGGAGATATTTCTCCAGCAGTTGTTGCGGTAGGTATTAAAGTAGCATTATTAACAACAGTATTTGGATTAATTGTAGCAATTATCTTACAAATTTTCTTTAATTATATTGTTGCGAAAGTAGATAGTATTGTTAATGATATGGAAAATGCTTCTATCTCATTAATTGATATGTTAGTTAAAAACGAAATCACAAAAAAATAAGACTATGGGTGTTAATAATAAATTATTCAGCATCATATTAATAGCTTTATTAGGGCTTTCAGCTTTACTAAGTATATTATTTGCAATGGAAGTTGTAAATGAAGGGGTGTTAATTATGTGGTGCTATGTGTTAATTGGAATTGCTGTAGTTGCAACACTTGGGTTTTCTGTGGTTGGAATGGCAACAAATCCTAAAAAAGCAAAAAGCGCGTTAATAGGTGTTGCTGCTTTAGTAGTTATTTGTGGAGTTGCGTATGTATTGTCTGGTAATGAAGTTCATTCTAATATGGATGGAGATATTTTAGCTGATGCAGGAACATCACAATTAGCTGAAGGAGGATTAATTGCATTTTACATTTTAGGAGTAATAGCAGTAGGAACTATTATTTTTTCTGAAATATCAAAAGCATTTAAATAATAAGTAGACATGGGTAAAAGAGAAGTATCTGAAATAAATGCTGGTTCGATGGCGGATATCGCCTTCTTGCTATTGATTTTTTTCTTGGTAACTACCACTATGGATACCGATAAAGGATTGATTAGAAAGCTGCCACCTCCAATAGATGAAATTCCGGAGGATCAAGATAAAGTTAAACAACGAAATATTTTTGAGATTTTAGTGAATGCTAATGATCAATTATTGGTAGAGGGTGAGTACATGCAAGTAACAGATTTGAGAGCGAAAGCGAAAGATTTTATTAAGTCAGACCCTAGTAATCCAAATATGCCGGAATTTAAGGAGACTGAAATTCCAGGGTTAGGTGTTGTAGCAGTATCAAAGCAAATTATTTCATTGCAAAATGATAATGGGACTTCTTATGAGATGTACATTAAAGTGCAAAATGAGTTAGTTGGAGCATACAATGAGTTGAGAAATGAATTTGCTCACCAAAAATTTAATAAATCTTATACTGAATTGGTTCAAAAATCAGGTTCTTCTGATGCGATAAAAGAGAAAATGAAAGCAGTTAAAAAGTTTTACCCTCAACGAATTTCAGAGGCAGAACCTAAAAAAGTGGGAGGAACTGAGTAATGGCAAAATTTAGAAAAAAAGGATCGAGATCTTTACCTGCTGTAAATACAGCATCTTTACCAGATATTGTATTTATGTTGCTATTCTTTTTTATGGTAACTACTGTAATGAGAGAAACATCTTTAAAGGTACTTAATATCACGCCTAAAGCGACTGAGGTTGCTAAATTGGAAAAGAAGTCTTTAGTTGCTTACATATATATAGGAAAGCCTATTAAAGCATTACAAGGTGCTTTTGGAACGGCTCCGAGAATACAATTGAATGATGCGTTTAAAACGATAGAGGATATTCCATTGTTTGTTGAAATGGAAAAAGATGCTAGAGATGAAGCGGAAAGAAATATGATTACTTGGTCGTTAAAAGTAGATGTAAAGACTAAGATGGGTATTGTTACAGAAGTAAAACAAGCACTTAGAAAAGTAAATGCTTTAAAGCTAAATTACTCTGCTAATAAAACAGAGCAAATTTCAAATTAAGAAATTTTAAAAAGAAATTAAAAAGTCCAAACATTCGTTTGGACTTTTTTTATGAGTATTTTTTTGTCATCCGATTGTCACGCTGAGCTTGTCGAAGTGTTGACTGGAGATCTACAAAGTGAAGTGATTTTATCGAAGAAGTAATCTTTATTAGAGGCGAGATTGCTTCGTACCTCGCAATGACGTACTTTTACAATCGTGCCAACTAATCCAGTATATCAAAAATCAGACTCCTTAACATTAGGTGATACGGTGTACGGAATAGAAAACGAAGGGTCAATTCCAATTCGTCATACCGAAATAATAACGATAGAAGAGCTGCCAGTAGAAAAGATGTTTCATCCATCGCCACTTGTAACTGGAGTAGAGAGTTGGCAAATAATTATTTTGTTAATAGCAGTTTTTTTTCTTGGTATAGTAAAAGCGTTTAGTAATAAACGTTATCGTTTAGGAATAAAGGCGTTAATTAACCATGGTGTCGCTCAAGAGATTACTAGAGAAGAACAAGTATTTTTTCATCGCTCAAATATTTTTCTTACAATTACCCATGTGTTATTAGTGTCTTTATTTGTTTATGAATTAAAAGATATAGTTTCTGTTGGAGTAGAAAAGACGGAGGGTTTTAATTTTTTTTTACTGATTGTTGGGGTTGTAATTATCACCTATACAGTTAAGTATCTTTTTTCAAAAGTGTTGGCCTTTATTTTTAATGATACAATTAGCGCGTCAGAATATATTTTTAATGTGTCATTATACAATAATTTATTGGGCGTATTATTAATTCCTATTCTTTGTATTAGTTATTTTTCTTCATTTTCTTTTCTTTTTATATTGCTTTATGCAGTAATTCCTATTGCAATTTTAATGTTGCTTTTAAGGTTTGTTAGACTATTTATAGTAGGAAGAACACTAGGAGTGCTGTATGTCTATATATTTTTGTACATTTGCACACTCGAAATTTTACCGTTGGTAGTTTTGTATCAGGTTTTTAGCCGTTAGCAAAGCGCGAATTAGACTAAAAAAAGAAAAGGACAATGTTGAAAGTAAAGAACATTTTAGTATCACAACCAAAGCCACAAACAGAAAAATCACCATATTTTGATTTATCTGATGATTGCAAAGTAAAAATTGATTTTAGACCATTTATTCATATAGAAGGGGTGCCTAAAAATGAATTTCGTCAGCAAAAAATAAACTTATTAGACTTTAGTGCTGTAATATTTACAAGTAGAAATGCTGTAGATCATTATTTTAGAGCTGCTGAAGAATCTCGAGTAACTGTACCTGATGATATGAAGTATTTTTGTATTTCAGAATCTACTGCATTTTATTTACAGAAATATATTGTTTATAGAAAACGTAAAATATTTCATGGACAACAACGATTTGCAGAATTGATACCGTTATTAAAAAAGCATAAAGACAATAATTTTTTATTGCCATGTGCGGATATTTTAAGATCAAATATTCCTAACTTATTAGAGGAAAATGGAATTGATTTTAAATGTGCTACGCTTTATAGAACGGTTTGTAGTGATTTATCTGATTTAAGTGATGTGAACTATGATATATTAGTTTTCTTTAGTCCTTCAGGGATTAAATCATTATATCAGAATTTTCCAGAATTTAAACAGAATGATACACGGATAGCTGTTTTCGGACCAACTACTGCTAAAGCGGCAGAAGAAGCGGGTTTAAATATTGATATTGCAGCACCCCAGCCAGAGTCGCCATCAATGACAAGAGCATTAGAGCTTTATATTAAGAAAGCCAATAAAAACGGTAAAACAAAAAAGTAATAAAAAAGAGCTTAAATTTTAAGCTCTTTTTAGTTTAAATAAAATCATTTAGGCTTGTTTTGTAATTGATAATAACACTTGATTTTAGCGTTATATATTGTTACATTTGCAGCCAAATTTCAACTAAAATAAGCATCGGAAACTCTGGTTAGAGTTTCTACTGCATTAACCAAATAGAGACAACATATGAAATTATCTAAATTTAAGTTCGAATTACCAGAAGAGTTGCTTGCTGAAAGACCAGCACCAGAAAGAGAAGATGCAAGGTTAATGGTTCTTCATAGAGAAACTGGAGAAATCGAACATAGAAAATTTAAAGATATTATTGAATACTTTGATGAAGGGGATTTAATGGTAATGAATGATACCAAAGTTTTTCCTGCAAGAATGTATGGTAACAAAGAAAAAACTGGAGCACGGATTGAAGTTTTCTTGTTAAGAGAATTAAACAGAGAAAGTTTACTTTGGGACGTGTTGGTTGATCCAGCAAGAAAAATTAGAATCGGGAATAAACTTTATTTTGGTGATGATGATTTAGTTGCGGAGGTAATAGATAATACAACATCAAGAGGAAGAACATTACGTTTTTTATTTGATGGTCCTTATGAAGATTTTAAAGCAATTATTGAAAAATTAGGAGAAACACCAATTCCTAAATACATTAAAAGAGAAGTAGAGCCAGAAGATGCAGAAAGGTATCAAACAGTTTATGCAAAAAATGAAGGAGCTGTTGCAGCACCTACAGCAGGTTTGCATTTTAGTAGAAATTTACTAAAAAGGTTTGAAATTAAAGGAATTGATTTTTCATATTTAACATTACATGTTGGTTTAGGAACATTTAGATCAGTAGAGGTAGAAGATTTAACGAAGCATAAAATGGATTCTGAAGAAATTCATATTCCAGAATTATGTGTTGAACAAGTAAATGATGCGAAAAACAAAAAGAGAAGAATTTGTGCTGTAGGAACAACATCAATGAGAGTATTAGAATCATCAGTGTCAACTGATGGATTTTTAAAACCTTTTGATGGTTGGACAAATAGATTTATTTTCCCTCCATTTGATTTCAACTTAGCCAACTGTATGATTACGAATTTTCATACACCAGAGTCAACATTATTAATGATGACAGCTGCTTTTGGAGGGTATGATTTAGTAATGAAAGCATATAAAGAGGCAATTAAAGAGAAATATCGTTTTTACACATATGGTGATGCGATGTTAATTATATAAGAAAAGGTAATAATATTAAAAAAAACGTAAATGAAACTAGAAGACCTAAAACTTTACCAAGAATGTTTAGACTTTGAAAAAGAAGTTTGGGACATTACAAATAGTTGGGAAGGATTTAATAGAGATACAGTAGGAAAACCATTTATCCAGTCTGCCGATGCAATTTCAGGAAACATTGCACAAGGTTACGGAAGATATAATTTTAAAGACAAAAAGCATTATTGCTATATTTCTAGAGGGTATTTATTGAAAACTAAAGGTTGGTTAATAAAATCTAAAGAAAGAGAATTGATTGGTGAGGAAAAAGCAGATGAACTAATTGAATTTGTTGAGAAAATTCATAGAATGTTGAATGCTTATATTCGTTCTATTGGTAGACCAAAAGACGAGAGCTATAGTAAGCCTTCTTATAATAGAGAAGAAAATAAATCGGAAGCAGATGGAAATGCTGTAGTAACAGAAAGTACAAACGCAGAACCAGACGGGAATTCTTTTACAGCAAGTGCTGATGAATTTTTCAGCTCGGATGAATTAGCAAATGCATAAAGTTGTAATAATAGTTGCTGGAGGTAAAGGCGAAAGAATGGGAGCTTCAACTCCTAAACAATTTCTTGAGCTTGCTGGCAAACCTATTTTAATGCATACATTGGAAAAGTTTAAACAAGCTGTTCCATCAATAGAAATTATATTAGCTCTTCCTGAAAATCAAATCGATTTTTGGGAGGAGCTTTTTCATAAATACCAATTCACTAAAGTCCGTCATCAAATTGTAAAAGGCGGACAAACACGGTTTCATTCAGCGCAAAATGCATTAAGTTTAATTAAGCAAAAGAGTATTGTTGCTATTCATGATGGAGTTCGTCCTTTGGTAAGTGAAGAAACAATTTTACGATGCTTTTCTGAAGCAGAAAATAAAGGAAATGCAATTCCTGTAGTTGAAGTTGTTGATTCTTTAAGGCATTTTTCAAAACAACCCAAAAGAAATGAAGCAGTATCTAGGAATTGTTATAAAATAGTTCAAACACCCCAATGTTTTACTTCTGAATTGATTTTAAAGGCTTATAATCAAGATTTCGACAAATTGTTTACAGATGATGCTACAGTTGTAGAAAAGCTTGGAGAAACGATTAATTTAGTTCCAGGGAATAGAGAAAATATAAAAATAACGACAGCTGAAGATTTAATAATTGCAGCTGCTTTTATGAAGCATCATTCAACTTAATAACGTTCTGCTTAAGTTTTTTAACTTTCTTATCGGCTTTTTTAATTCCTCTTTCGTTTTTCTTAAGCCTAGCGTTATTCTTTTTAATTTTCGTTTTTAGTTTGGAAATTTTTCCAGACATTTTTCCAGTTTTCTTGATTAATTTGTCTCTTTTTTTGCTTGTTTTTCCAGTGCTTTTTCCACTTTCAATTTTATCAGTTAATTCAATGTTCTTTTTTTCAACACCTCTTTGAGCTGATTTCAATTCAGAATTAACACTATTTAATTCTTTTTTTAAGGCCTCGTTTTTAGTTTTTAACTCTACGCTACTTGCCATTAATTTTTCTTTAAGAGCTAATAAGCTTGTTATTTTAGTATTCATTTTGATAATCTTTGGATTATCTGCTGTTACAACAGTAGTCGCATCTGTAGTTTGAGCAAATGATGCAAGAGTAATAAAAATTGTAAGGATAGAAATACTAATTTTTCTCATAATAGGTGGTTTGTTATTTAGACTACGAAAATACTAATAAGTCACACGAATAAGGTTAAAGAATCTTTTTTACGTTAGATTCTTCAGTTAATTTAGAGTTATTAATTCCTGAAATTAAATTTAATCCTGGTGATTTTCCTTTTTCGATACTTCCTAAGTTTTCAAACCCTAAAAATTGAGCACCATTATAGGTCGCCCATTTAATGAGTTTTTCTAAAGGTATTGTACTATCCTTTTTAGAGATTGTTTTGAGCTCATCTAAAATAGATAAGCTCCAATTAGAGGCTAAACTATCAGTTCCTATGGTGCATTTTTCATTTTGAAATAAAGAATAATCAGGTTGTTTACCTTCAATGTATTCATTGGCATTCGGACAAAAGCACCAATAAATGTTCTTGGAGTAAGTTTTAGCCCACTTAATATCTTCTTTGTTTGTGAATGTATTGTGAACCAATAAGATTTTGTTTAGATTTTTGTACTTCCCTAAAAAGGAAGGAAGAGCGGTTTTTTTTGTGGGTTGAAATTGGTTGTTATGCTTTTTTGAAATTTCTAAAAACTCAAATAATTCTCCTTCTCCTTTTTCAAAAAAAGTGTTTTCGCTAGCTGTTTCTTGGTTATGGAGTGAAATAATAGTGTTGTTTTTAACAGCATGTTCGTTAATCAAATGCGTTAAATTATCAGAAACAGAATAAGTAGCATGAGGTGTTATTGAAGCGCTGTTTTTCTTGAAATAGTTGTTGTAAACTCCTTCAGAATGCTGAAAAGCTTCAGTAGCAATTTTAGGATCTGAGCCAAAAACTTCAATAAAAGTGTGGTATTGAAGAGGGCTATTTTCTTTTGTTAAAAAAGTACTATCGCCATTAGAAATATCACCCACAGCAACAATTCCATTTTTTATCATTTCTTGTTCCGCGAGTTGTATTGCATTATCTCTAAATTCATCAGAAAAATTATTTCTAATAGATATAATCTCTTTTACAAACCCGTGTAATTGAGTATGCTCTGTTAGTTGTCCTTTTAAATAAGACAACTCTAAATGGCAATGGGTATTTATAAACCCAGGACAAATTATTCCTTCATGTTTTTCAACTCCTTTCCAATTAATTTCATCAATTTCAGGATTAAGAACAGCATCAATTAGCCCATTTTCATCGATAATAATTACTCCATTTTTTATGGGAGAACTGTTTCCAGGAAAGATATAGTCTGCTGATATTTTTTTCATTGCTTCAAAAATAGAATTATTGCCGGATTTATTCCGGCATCTTTTCAATTAAAAGGCAGACCCCGCAATAAATGCGAGGATTTATACTAATTTTACATCCAAATGCCACAAAAACAAAATATAAGAACGCTTTCAAAAGAGGCGTTAACAACTCTTTTTATTGAAAAAGGGGAAAAAGGCTTTCGTGCAAAACAAGTGTATGAATGGTTGTGGAAAAAAGGAGTAACATCATTTGATGAAATGACTAACCTATCTTTTGAATTGAGAGAAATGCTCAAAGAAAACTTTGTTTTTAATGCTGTTGAAATTGCAGAAAAACAAGTGAGTTCTGATCGAACAATAAAAAATGCTTTTCGGTTATATGATGGTAAAATAACAGAAGGAGTTTTAATTCCTACACCCAAAAGAATGACTGCTTGTATTTCTAGTCAGGTGGGATGTAGCTTATCATGTGCTTTTTGTGCAACAGGAAAGTTAGATAGGTTAAGAAATATTGATGCAGAAGAAATTTTTGATCAAGTAGTATTGATTAAAAATCAGGCAGAAGAACATTACAAAACTCCACTGAGTAATATCGTTTATATGGGAATGGGAGAGCCATTGTTGAATTACAAAAATGTACTTCGTTCTATAGAAATGATTACCTCTAAAGAAGGTTTGGGAATGTCACCAAAGCGAATTACTGTTTCTACAGCTGGAATTGCTAAAATGATTAAGCAATTGGGTGATGATGATGTTAAATTTAATTTAGCACTTTCATTACATGCTGCTACAGATGCAAAGCGCAGCAAAATAATGCCTATTAATGATTCTAATACCTTAGAAGCTTTATCTGAAGCATTGGTTTATTTCCACGAGAAGACAGGTTCAAGAGTAACTTTTGAATATATTATTTTTAAAGATTTTAATGATTCGTTAGAGGATGCTAAAGATTTAGCAAATTTCGCAAAAGTTGTTCCTTGTAAAATAAATATCATTGAGTACAATACAATTGATGATGTTCAATTTCAAAAAGCAGATTCGGAAAAAACAGATAAGTTTGCAGCCTTTTTAGAGAACACTTTCAATTTGATTGTTAATGTTCGTAGAAGTAGAGGTAAAGATATTGATGCTGCTTGTGGACAGTTAGCGAATAAAAATGAAGCAGCTAAATAAGAAGCCTGTTTCTTTCCCTCCCTTCGGTTCCTCAGGATAAACTCCAGCGGGAATCCAGATATAAAAGCTAAGTGTTAAAGAAAAAAGATTCTTCACTTCATTTTTGATGCTTGCTGAAGCAAACAGAAAATTTTGTTCAGAATGACAAAAGCGAGTGGGTTAAAATCCGTATTTTGTATTCTCAATTTTAACCATACACTAGCACAAAAAATCAGTAACTAAAATTATGGCAGCAGAAAAAAAACTTTTTTTACTTGATGCATTTGCATTAATATATAGAGCATACTTTGCTTTTGGTAAAAACCATCGATACAATTCTAAGGGATTAAACACTTCGGCAATGTTAGGGTTTACGAATACCTTGATTGAAGTATTGGAGAAGCAAAAGCCGACACATATTGCGGTTGTGTTTGATGCTCCAGGAGGAGCAACAAATAGAGAAGAAGTGTTTACGGACTACAAAGCAGGAAGAGAAGCTATGCCTGAAGATATTAGAACTGCGATTCCTTATATCAAAAGAATAATTGAGGCATTTAATATTCCGATGTATTTGTTGGAAGGTTATGAAGCAGATGATATTATTGGAACAATGGCTAAAGAGGCAGAACGACAAGGTTTTCAAACATATATGATGACTCCCGATAAGGATTTTGGGCAGTTAGTTTCTGAGAATATTTTTATGTACAAACCTGCTGCTTATGGAAATCCTGCTCAGGTTTTGGGAATACCTGAAATATGCGAAAAATTTGGAGTTGATGATCCTTTAAAAGTGATTGATATTTTAGGTTTGTGGGGAGATGCTGTAGATAATATTCCCGGAATTCCTGGGATAGGAGAAAAGACTTCTAAAATATTAATTGCTAAATATGGGAGTGTTGAAGGATTAATTGAACACGCTCATGAATTAAAAGGAAAACAAAAGGAAAATGTAATTGAGTTTGCTGAACAAGGCTTATTATCTAAAATGTTGGCAACAATTATTTTAGATGTTCCTGTAGATTATGACTTGGAAGACACAAAGATTGAAAAACCAGATGAAGCAAAAATTACGGAGTTATTTTCTGAATTAGAGTTTAGAAACATTGCGAAGCGTGTTTTAGGTAAAGAAATTCAAATTAAAGTAGCACCTGTTCGAGTTCAAGCTGGCGGACAAATGGATTTGTTTGGAAATGTGCCAGAGGTTTCAGTTGATGAAGCTGTTGAAGAAGAAGCCCCGTTAGAAGCAAAAGATATTTCTAACACAAAACATAAGTATCAGTTTATTCAAACAGCAGCAGAACGAGCAAAATTGATTACTGATTTATCTAAGCAAAAATCGTTTTGTTTTGATACAGAAACAACAGGGTTAAATCCTTTTGAAGCTGAAATTGTTGGGATGTCTTTTGCTTACAAAGAAGGTGAAGCGTATTACATTCCGTTTTCAGAAAATAAGGATGAAGCAACGGCAGTTTTAGCGGAGTTTAAACCCTTGTTTGCAAATGAGAAGATAGAAAAAATTGGTCAGAACATTAAATATGATTTAAATGTATTGACGAATTATGATATTGAAATAAAAGGAAAATTATTTGATACCATGATTGCTCATTATTTGATTCAGCCAGATATGCGCCATAATATGGATTTATTGGCAGAAGCTTATTTGGGATATAAAACGGTTTCGATAGAAACATTAATTGGTAAAAAAGGGAAGAAACAAAAAACAATGCGAGATATACCACAAGAAGAAATTGTGGATTATGCGTGTGAGGATGCAGACATTACACTTCAATTAAAAAATCAGTTTGAACCAAAAATGAATGCAACGTTGAAGAAATTAATGGATGAAATTGAGATTCCGTTAATTCCTGTTTTAGCAGCAATGGAAAAAGAAGGGATTAAATTAGATGTTCCTGCCTTGGAAAAATTTTCGAAAGAGTTAGAAATTTCAGTAACAGATTTAACTCAAAAAATATTGGAATTATCTGGAGAAGAATTTAATGTGGATTCGCCAAAACAGTTAGGAGAAGTGTTGTTTGATAAAATGAAAATAGTAGAGAAAGCAAAGAAAACAAAAACAGGACAGTATTCTACAGGAGAGGATGTGCTTTCTAAATTGGCAAATAAGCATGAAATTATCCCATTAATATTAGAATACCGGTCACTAAAAAAATTAAAATCAACTTATGTAGATGCTTTACCAGAATTGGTAAATGAGGGAGATGGAAAAATTCACACCAGTTATATGCAAACCGTTGCAGCAACAGGTCGTTTGAGCTCTAATAATCCAAATTTGCAAAATATTCCAATCAGAACAGAAAAAGGAAGGGAAATTAGAAAAGCTTTTATTCCGAGAAATGATGATTATATTTTATTGGCTGCAGATTACTCACAAATAGAATTAAGAATTATTGCAGCATTGAGTGAGGATGAAAATATGCAAGAAGCTTTTGTAAAAGGAGAAGACATTCATACAGCAACAGCAGCAAAAGTGTTTGGAGTAAAACCTGAAGAAGTTGATAGAGAGATGAGAAGTAAAGCCAAGGCCGTTAATTTTGGAATTATCTATGGCGTTTCGGCTTTTGGATTATCACAAAACTTAAACATTCCAAGAAAAGAGGCTAAGGAAATTATTGACACTTATTTTGAGCAATATCCAAAATTGAAAGCCTATATGGATAATAATGTAGCGCTAGCAAAAGAACAAGGTTATGTAGAAACAATTATGCAACGTAGAAGAAATTTAAAAGACATTAATTCTGCTAATGCAATAGTTCGTAGTCATGCTGAAAGAAATGCTGTAAACGCACCAATACAAGGTTCTGCTGCGGATATTATTAAAATTGCCATGATCAACATTCATAATGAATTCAAAAAACAACAATTACAAACCAAAATGTTATTGCAAGTGCATGATGAATTGGTGTTTGATGTATATAAACCGGAGTTGAATCAAATAAAAGCGATTGTAAAAGATAAAATGGAGAATGCTGTTAAATTAGTTGTTCCGTTAGATGTAGAAATGAATGCTGCAGAAAATTGGTTGTTAGCACATTAGTTTTTTGAAGAGACAAGGTTATTTAATATTACTTTTCTTTTTTATTGGTAGTGCTTTCGGCTATTCCCAATCCTATTTAATGCATAATTATGGTGTAGAAGAAGGACTGCCATCTTCTGAAGTTTATTCTGCTTTTCAAGATTCTAAAGGATATATGTGGTTTGCTACTGATGCTGGAGTAAGTCGTTTTAATGGTTATGAATTCGAAAATTTTGATGTTTCAGATGGTCTAACAGATAATACCGTTTTTTTAATTACAGAAGATCATAAAGGAAGAGTTTGGTTTGGCACCTTTAATTGCCAATTATCCTATTATGAAAATGATAGTATTCATCCTTACAGGTTTAATTATGTATTAAAAGATTCTTTAATAGGAACGCATGTTCTCTGTAATTTTAATATTGATTCTAAAGAAAATGTATGGCTGGGTTTTAATCACAAAGGATTAAAAAAAATTAGTTCGAATGGTACTTTTTATCGTTTTCTCAATCAAAAGAGCTATAAAAATAAGTTAGATGTTATTAAATTAGATAAAAAAATCATTTATGGGCTGTTAGTAAATAAAAATGATCCTTTATCTCTAAATGTATTTTATTCTAACCAAGAAAATAGTTTAAAACAACAGCATTATTTTGTTAATTGGAAAGCAGATAAAATTGTTTCTAATACCGCTGTGGTAGGGGATAAAGGTATTACCATAATTATGAATCCTTCTGCAAGGATATTTTATCATAATGAAGCAAAGGACCTTTTAAAAGAGTTAGTGCTACCAAATAAATTTAATGAGATTATTATGAACTCTTTATTTTATGAAGATGACCTGCTATATATATGTAGTAAAATGGGAGGAGTTTATCAATGTAAAATAAAATCAGATACTTTATTAATTCAAAATCACTTCTTAGATGGAATATCAATATCTAGGATGTTTAAAGATAATGAAGGGAACTATTGGTTTATGAGTTTGGATAATGGAATTTATTATTGCACCTCTATTTTAATAAATAATAATATGAAGCCATTAGCTGATAAAATCAGCAGTATAAAAAAAATAATAGTTGACAAAGAAAATAACCTCTTCTTTTCTACGAAAAAAGGAGAATTATTTAAACAAAATTTACTAACAGATAGTCTGCAATATTTAATTACTTCGATACCTCAAAGTGCAGAAATAAATTTTTCTTATGATTTAAAAACGAAACAAACTCTAATAGCTATAAATAAAAATCTTTTTAGCTACAAAAATGAGAAATTTACTCAGCTAACGTTTAACAAAAAATATATCGGAAGAGTGGTCTTGTCAGATTCTAATAGAGTTTACTTTGGCAGTAGGAAAGGGCTTTATGTTTTCGAGAATAAAAAAGAGGTTTATCCCGGAACGTTAAAGACAAAAGAGTTATTTTTTTATACCAGTTTAATTAAAAATGGAAAGAATATATGGCTAGGAACCAATGATGGAATACGAATTTATGGAGATAAAAAAATAACGAAACCTTATGTTGATAATAAGTATCTATCATCAGCCATTACAAGTATGTTTAGATTAAACAAATATTTTTTTTTAATAGGCACTAAAAGTTATGGATTGATAGTGATGAAAAATGATAGTGTTGTTGATGTTATTAATCGAGAGAAAGGGTTAATAGCTGACTTAATACGGAAAATACATGTAGACGATCAAGGGGTTATTTGGGTGGGAACTAATAAAGGATTAAGTAAAATCGTTTATGATAATAACAATAATTATGAAATCTTTAACCTAACCAAAAAACATGGATTAGTCTCAGGTGAAATCATAGACCTTTGTTCCTATAAAAATTTTATTTACTTAACAACATCAAAAGGTTTAATTCAATTTGATAAAACCAAGGTTCAACAAAATACAATTGCTCCATTAGTATATATTACTCAGTTTAAAGTGAACACACAGAAAATAGTAATAGAAAAGAATATAGAATTAACTTATCAAGAGAACTTCATAAAAATCCATTATGAAGGGTTAAATTATCGCAGTTTAGGAGAGGTGGAGTATCAGTATAGAATGATAGGTGTTGATACTAATTGGGTGACTACATTAACAAGGGAAATTTAATATCCAACGTTACAGTCCAACGATTATGTTTTTGAAGTGAAGGCAAAAAATGAAGATGGTTATTGGAGTGAACCTACAAGGGTGTCATTTTCAATTTCCTCTCCGTTTTGGTTGACTTGGTGGTTTGTTTCTTTAGAAATATTATTTGGAGTTGCTATTGTTTCCGCTGTGTTTTGGTATAGAGAAAAACAAAATAGAATAAAATTAGCATCAGAAAAAAGAATAGTAGAACTGGAACTAAAAGCTTTGCGGTCGCAGATGAATCCGCATTTTATTTTTAATACGCTTAACTCCATTCAGAATTATATTGCCCTAAACGATTTTAAAAGTTCAAATGAATATATAGTTCAATTTGCGACTTTAATTCGAACCATTCTTCATGTATCTGAGAAAAATGTAATTTCAATACAAGAAGAGCTCGACATTTTAACGATGTATATGGATTTAGAAAAAATGAGGTTTGAAGAACAATTTGATTATCAAATTGAAGTGAGTGATGGAATTGATCTTGATTATGATGAAATTCCGTCAATGTTGTTGCAACCATATGTAGAAAACGCTATTTGGCATGGACTGATGAATAAAAAAGGAAAGGGACAGATTAAAATTAGAATAATAGAAGATGGAGAATATCTCTGCTGTACTATAGAGGATAATGGAATAGGAAGAGTAGAAGCTGCAGAATTGAAGCTGAAAAGAAATATTGAGCATAAATCGATTGGAATGACAGTTGCTAAAGAGCGTTTAGACTTAATTGGTAATAATGGCGTTAATTTAGAGTCAATTGATTTATATGATGATGAGGGCGTAGCAAAAGGAACAAAAATAGTTATTAGAATAAAGATTAAATAAGATGATTAGAGCCGTTATAGTTGATGACGAAAAGAAGTCAAGAGATGTTTTAAAAAAACTTCTTAAAGAAATTGATATTGATGTAACAATAATTGGTGAGGGAAACTCAGTAACGTCTGGTTTTGAGGTAATCAAACATAAAAATCCTCAAGTGGTATTTTTAGATGTAGAAATGTTAGATGGAACAGGGTTTAACTTATTAGAGAAGTTTGAGGCAATTGATTTTAATGTAATTTTTACTACCGCTTATGATAAGTATGCGGTTAAAGCATTCAAATATAGCGCTATCGACTATTTATTAAAGCCCATTAGTATAACACAATTAGGAAATGCTGTTTCTGAAGCGAAAAAAGGAATAGATTTAACATTAAATTATGATGCTCAGCTTAAAGTTTTAATAAATAACAATAAAGAATCTGAGCATAAAAGGTTAACCATAAAAGGTGCAACAAAAATAGATTTTGTTAAAATTGAAGATATTCTTTGTTGCGAGGCAGCAGAGAGTTATTGTAATTTTATAATGATTAATGGAGCCACAATAACCTCATCTAAGACATTAAAACATTTTGATGCTATTTTAACTGAGTACGAATTCTTTTTTAGGGCAAATAAGTCACATTTGATTAATTTAAATTGCGTTAAGTCTTTTGTAAGAGCTAAAAACCTAATTGTGTTAAAAAATGACTTTACTGTAGAAATATCTAGAAGAAATAAAAAGCAATTTTTAGAAAAAATGGATTTATAATAAAAATTACAGAATAACAAAAAATCCCTCTTAATTTCAATTAAGAGGGATTTTTTTGTTTGAAAAGTGCACAAAACAGCTTGAAAAGTGACCATTAAATGGAGAGATGGGTTTTTTCTTTTGTTTGTAAATACTAGCTCATACTTTTAACACGAATCAATTTAGTATTAATTAAAACTTCAAAATCATGAAAAAATTATTTTTATCTACACTCGCCATTTTTATATTAATCGCCCCTTTGTTGGCACAAAATAACATCTGGAGCTTGCCCCCTAATTATTATGATGTTACAAACGCATCAGTCCAACTCTTACCATCCCCTGGGGCAGCATGGCCTACCATCCCCTCTCTAGGTTATAATGGGTTGCCAGCTCAATACAGCCATAATGCAATGCAAGATGCTGGTGGTAATTTATTGTTTTTTATTGTGGACGATGTAGTGTATGATAAAACTGGACATTTTATTGGTGGCTTAACAGATGCCCTATGGGGTGCTTTTGGAGGGGGGACTGAAACAATGATAGTACCAGATCCAGGAGATTGTCAGCGTTATTACATTTTCACATCCAAGAAACTAAAACCTACCTATACGATTTTAGATTTTAACCCTGCGATACCTACAGTAGCAAATTATCCATTATACTGCGATGCTAATACTCCTGGATGCCCAAACAGTCAAACTATCCCTATGAATATAAATCTTGTTGGTCCATCTAATCCCTGGAATCAAACGGTAACAAATCAGAGTCAACATGTAACATATGCTGCTTCAAAAGTAAATGCTAATAATGAGCGTTTTATCTATGTGCATTTACGATATACTACATATATATTAAAAGCAAATACTTCTTCTTTTTTAGAGTATGCTGGTGCGTTTAATGGCGTATCTATTGCTTATTCTGACAGAGGAGAAATGGAATTAGTAGAATTGCCTAATGATGAACAACGTATAGCTTATAGTTACTATAAAGTTGACCAAAAGACATCAGGGTTCTGGTATATGGATATAGATCCATTAACCGGTTTACCAATAGCAGGGACAGATAATTTTTATGAATATGATGATGAGTTTGCTTATATTCATGGGATCGAATTCTCTCCAAATGGAGATTATTTATACATAGCTCATGACAAAACAGCAAAGACTCAATCATCGATTGATTTTTATGAGATCGGAGTTAGTACAAGTCCTAATCCAGTTTTAAATATTCCTTTGTTAGATGCAGAAGATTTTGAGAATTCTGAAATTGAAATGGGATTAGATGGAAACTTATATTTTGCGGGGGACAATGATGAAGGTACAAATAGTAGGTTAGCTACATTTAGTAATCCAAATACTCCAAGCTCTGGTGTTTGGAATAATAATGCTTTATCCTTTGCATATTATTTTAATAATGCTGGACCAGCGGTTCCTCAATCTAAAACTTACCTTTTGCCCGACCAAATAGATGGGATGGACTATTCCACTCATCTTACTGTTAATCCTGAATGTTGTTCGGAATACCAAGCTTATGATGTTTCATCAGAAGACGGTACGAATGAATATAGTTTAAATACTACCTGGACTATTGGCAATAATCCATTCGGGATAGTTAACTTTAATACGCCTGTTTATGTTAAAGACAATTTAACTATAAAAAGTGGTGCCATCATTACAATAACTGGTATGAAGTTTCATTTTGCACCAAATGCACGATTAATAATAGAAGATGGAGCAAAACTATACTTAAACAGCTCAGTTTTAACATCAGATTCGCGCTGTGGTAATGGCACTATGTGGTGGGGCGTTGAAGTTTGGGGGCAAGGTTTGCAAAGTAATCAATATTTTCAAAGTGGTTGGTTTGTGAGTAATAATTCTATTATTAGTAATGCCATGACAGCAACGGCCAATTACAAGAATCAATTAAATAGTTTAGGTACGCCATCAATTGCTATGGGTAATAATGGCGGTCTTATTCAACTAACGGATGTAGCGCTTGTTAATAACAGACATGATGTTATTATGCAACAATATCAAAGTTGGGCTGGTATTAATGGCACCTCTTTTCCGGTTGATGATCAATCATTTTTTGTGAACACAAATTTTACTACCTCGGCTCAACTTAATAATCCTAGTATACTACCTTACTACCATGTATTAATAGAGAACGTATCTGGCATCCTTTTTTCAGGATGCAAATTTTCTAATACAGCACCAGTAGGAACTTATGCTTATGATGAAAGAGGGATGGGGATAGTATCCAACCCAAGTAAATTTAAGGTAATTAATAATTTACAAAGTACTAGTAAGTTTACTAATTTATATAGAGGAATACTCGCGTATGCGTATCAAAATCCAAAACATACGGCTCATATTACTAATTCATCTTTTAATAACATTTGGAGAGGCGTATCTTTAAATCAAGTTGAATTCTCTCATGTAAGTGATAACACTTTTGATGTGGGAAGTAATGTTAATCTTACATCTAGCGGAACTTCATTTGGTTTATTTTTAGATGGATGTCCTGACTTTAAAGTAGCCTACAATGCTTTTAGCAGTTCTTTTGGTGGATACTTAGGTGTAGGGGTCAATAATTCAGGTGTAAATTATAATGAAATTTATAAGAATACGTTTAATGAGTTAACAATAGGGACTCAAGCCTCAGAAATTAATGGAGATGGAAGCTCTGAAAACTCACAGATAGGCTTAGTCTTTAAATGTAATAATTATACTGATATAAAAGATTATGATATTTTGGTGTCATCAGGAAAAGTTCAGTCTTACCAAGGTTTTTGTTACAATGAAACAACACCTGCAAACAATCAATTCTCTTATACAGCTCAACATGGCGATTATTGGTTAAAAGATGCGCCAGATGTTTCGATTAATAGCACGTATAGATATAGTAATTCTACAGCAAGTCATAACCTGGCTCCAAGAACAACAGCTTATGGATTTGGAATGGATTATATAAATCTAACAAACACTGGAGAACAAAACTGTTTGACTTCACTTCCTTTTTTCGATGAAGCGAAATCTTGCCCAGTAAAGGATCTGTATAGTGGTAGTGATGGTGGGATGGAAAAAGAATTGACAGAGAAAGAAGGAGAATTAGAGAGTCTCTTAGAATTATTAAATGATGCTCAGTTAGACCCAATTCAGAAAGAAACGATAGAGGAATTACTCGCATTTGTTAAGACTGAGATTTCTCAATTAAAAAGTGATTTGATTAGAAGCATATTGTTTGCGGATATGAAAATTAATAATTCTGAACTTTCTGAAAACACAGCATCTCTAACAGCTAAATATTTGGCGAATCAACTACTATTAAAGAAGTTATTACCTGCAAAAGAGTATAGCAGTGTTAAAGTTGCTTTTGATCCAGAGTATATTGAATTGGTAGAAATGATTACTCCACCTTCAAAAACGGCTAATTTAGCAACTGATGTTGCTAAAGATAGTAGAGTTGGAGCTAAAGTGAGTTTGTATCCAAACCCTGCTAAAGAGCAATTTAATATTGTACATAACTTATCAGTAGAAAATGGTGTAATAATATTAAATGTTTATGATTTAATGGGAAGAACATTAATTAACCAGCCAATTAATAATACTGAAACAACAGTTAATACCAGCGGGTTAAAAACGGGTGTTTATTTTTACGCTATTACTCAAAATAGTGTGACTATAAAAACAGATAAATTGTTGATTGAGTAGAAGTTTAGAGATATAAACTGAATGTCTCGATTTTTATTCGAGGGCAGTGTATTTCTATTTAAGTTTTTTAGTTCAATAAAGAGCACCTTGTGGAAACACAAGGTGCTTTTTTTCAGAGCAAACGCACTTTGAAATTTAAGGGTGTAATTTGTCAGTTCGAGTGGTTTTTTGAAGAAAAATTGTATCGAGAACAGAAAATTATTCCAAAAAAGGGCTTCTTACTTCGAAGCTTTTGTTTTCGCAAAACGTGCTGAGCATAAACCAAGCAAAATTCTTATAGAATTTCATTCGAACTGATTTAGTATCGTCTAAAAGATAATTTATCGCACTTTTCCTATTAAAAACGATAAAAAAGTAGTTTTTTTCTCTTTTTACCTTTCAAAAACATCATTTTTTTCATAAAAATGACAATAACGTTTGCACAAAAATAGGTAAAAACCGACCGTTTAGAAAAAAAATGACAATGTTCGCCTCAGAATTGCTTTTTTTTTGTTGACCCTGTGAGTCAATGATATCAAATGTTGTAGAGAGACACTAAGTATAAATACGCATTTAAATTAAGTATTTACACATCAAGAAAGGTTCTGTTTTATAAAGACCTTTACTCGAAAAGTAATAAGTATTAATTTAAAAATAAATAATTATGAAAAAGACAATTTTAACATTAGGAATATTATTGGCAACTGGAGTAGTTGGAATTTCGCAAACATTATTTCATCCAGGAGGTCCAACAGGACAGCTTGGATTATCAGGTGCAAATGAGGTATTAATTAAAGGGAATAATAGAACTGTATTGCGTGTTGGAGGTCCTACTTCATCGAATAGTGCTATTGGTGATGTACAGTTTATTCCAAATGGTGGAGGAACAGTAGGTGGTTTAAATTCTTGGACCTGGAGTTTTAGATCTGATGCTTGGTCGGGTTTTGTAGGTGATTTAGCTTTATATTCTTATAGGTATAAAAATTCTATGGATGTATATTCCGTTCCATTTATAGCACAGGCCGATGGAGATGTAATTTTAGTAGCGAAGCAAGCACTAGGTGGTATTGATGGTAATGTTGGTATTGGAACAATTACTCCCGAAGAAAAACTAACAGTAACTGGAAATGTGAAACTTATAAATAAAGGGAGAATAATATTTGATGGGACACAACGTAATTGGAATACTTGGAAAGGTGGAATAGAAGGACCTATGGGGACAGCTTGGGTGACTTCGACTGCAAATAGTGACGGATATTATACAGGGATAGGAATGATGAACAGTGGTTTTTATTATGGAAAAAGCCGGAACCCTATTTCAAAGTTACCTACACCTACAGATATAAAGTATATGTTTAGCGTTGATTTAGATGGAAAGTTGACGACAAGAGAAGTAGAAGTTTCCTTTACCGGAGCTGGAGGATGGCCTGATTTTGTTTTTAATAAAGAATATGATTTACAACCATTGAGCGAAGTAGAAAAGTTTATAGAGGAAAATAATCATTTACCAAACGTTCCTTCTGAAAAAGAAGTACAAGAAGATGGAATTAACTTGGGTGAAATGGATGCTATTTTATTACGAAAAATAGAAGAGCTAACACTTTATATTTTAGACCAAGATAAAAGGATACAACAATTAGAAAAAGGAAAATAATAGCTTAAAAGAATAAGTATTAATCTTAACCTTAAAATTTAATTATTATGAAAAAAATAACTTTAATTCTTTTCCTTATTCTGTTTGTAGGTTAGCTCTTTTCGCAGGAAGAGAACTTTTATTACTACCAAGGAGAAAAAATATTCTTAAAAGAAACTTCGGATAAAATCCTTATTAAATTAACCAAAGAAGCAGATAGGAAAAATATTCAAGAAATATTAAAAACTATACCTAATTATAAAGCACAAAACCCAAACAAACCTATAAGAGATTATGTCATTTTAGAGGCTAAAAAATCAACCTCGGAGGAAGTGAGAGGGAATGGTTTAGAACAATTAAAAAAACGTAGAGATGTTTTGTGTGCTAACTTTATGATAAGATATAAAGAAGGTAAACTACAGGGGTTAACAGGGGAGTTTATTGTTAAATTAAAGGAGGGAACTTTTTTTGAAGATTTTGAAAAATTAGTACAAGAACAAAAATGTGTGATTTTAAATGAGAACAAATTTGTTAAGAATCAATACCAAGTTTCTGTTTCTAAAAATTCAACAAAAACATCCTTACAGTTAGGGAACCTATTTTACGAAACTGGACTATTTGAATTTTCTGAACCAAATTTTTATTATATAAATGTATTTAATTCAAATGATCCTTTATTATCAAATTAAAGGTTAAAACCCTGCAATTTCATTGCAGTTACTTTAGTTTCTATAAATGTTTTAAATTTGTTGAATGGGAGAATATCGAAAGAATTCACATTCAATAAGTAACTTAACTT